>Ga0209061_1000557_pt1 | contig 88337 bp, 82 predicted proteins | sample Coa_R1_10_FD_187157 | JGI IMG/M metagenome (GOLD analysis project Ga0209061, IMG submission 187157) | Surface soil microbial communities from Centralia Pennsylvania, which are recovering from an underground coalmine fire - Coalmine... | ecosystem: Environmental > Terrestrial > Soil >...
CGCATAAAAATCCAATATGCGCCCGTCCATCGGCAAATTCGTCGAGCGATTGCCCCACCGCCAGTTGCGCAGCGCGGCCTACCTGTTCACCGACATAGCTGCTAATATATGCATACGTTTCATACAAGGCTGGAGAGAGAAACGTCGCGAAACGCAGCATGGAAGGCGTTCGCTTAATGATAGATGTGCCCGGCCTCCATTTAGTTGCAGCGAAGGATAACATGCTGATAAGTTCACCTCTGAATTAGCGCGGCGCCATCCTGATCGCGCCATCCAGCCTTATAACTTCCCCGTTGAGCATCTCGTTCTCGATGATGTGCTTCGCCAGCGCCGCGTACTCGTCGGGGCGGCCCAGGCGCGGCGGGAAGGGCACCTGCTGGCCGAGCGAGATGCGCGCCGCTTCCGGCAGGCCGGCCAGCAGCGGCGTGTCGAAGATGCCGGGCGCGATGGTCATCACGCGGATGCCGAAGCGGGCCAGCTCACGCGCAATTGGCAGCGTCATGCCGACGATGCCGCCCTTCGAGGCCGAGTACGCTGCCTGGCCGATCTGGCCCTCGAAGGCCGCAACCGAAGCGGTGTTGATAATCACGCCGCGCTCCCCGCCCGCTGTCGGCTCATTGGCGGCCATCGCTGCCGCGCTCAGGCGAATGACGTTGAAGGTGCCGATCAGGTTGACGTTGATGACTCTGGTGAAGGATTGCAGGCTGCTCGGCCCGTTCTTGCCCAGTACTCTCTCGGCGACGCCGATGCCCGCGCAATTGATGACGACGTGCAGGCCACCGCCGTCAACGGCGGCCCTGACGGCGCTCTCGACGCTGGCCTCGTCTACCACATCCGTCCTGACGAAGCGGGCCGACTCGCCAAGTTCTCCGGCCAGGGCCTCCCCCAGTTCGCTGTTCAGATCGGCGATGATCGCTCGCGCGCCTGCCTGCGTCGCCATGCGCACACAGGCCGCGCCCAGGCCGGACGCGCCGCCTGTCACCAGAACGCCTTTGTTTTCGAGATTCATGAGAAATACCTTTCTACTACTATATTTCTATAGGATATTCTGTTCCCCTGTGCCATTGCTTGCTCGCGCCCTCGGCGCTCGCCTTATCCGGTGTGTTATGGGAAAATGCGCGCAGCGCATTTTCCCATAACACACCGGATCCCTTGCGCGGCGAAGCCGCGCGAAGGAGATCAATTCATTCGCCTCCCCTAAATTATATAATGCAGTAACGACCTATCGAAAAGCAAAGCAGAAAGTCGGGTTGTCAAAGGACCGTTGCTGGTGGATAAAAAACGGGAAAGAATAGCTCTGCTCGAACGGCAGATCGCGCGCGTGCAGAGGCGCAGGGCGCTGCTGGACCGGCGCAGCAACCGCTACTCGTGGGTGCGCGTCGCCATTTTTTTCGGCGGCCTGCTCATCAGCGCCGCCGCCGGATTTCTGGCGGCGTGGTGGATCGGCGTTATCCTGGTATGCGTGACGCTGCTGGCGTTCGCCATCGTCGCGCATTTTCATGGCAAGATCGAGCGCAGTCTCAACCGGCATACGCTCTGGCTGCATATCAAAGCCACGCACGTTGCGCGCATGCGCCTGGACTGGCAGCGCATTCCCGCCGCGCCGGCCTTCGAGCCGCAGGGCAATCATCCCTTCGAGATCGATCTTGATATTACCGGCCCGCGCTCCCTCCATCAATTGCTCAACACCGCCGTCTCACGCGAGGGGAGCCAGCGGCTGCACGCCTGGCTGCTCGCTACGAAACCGGACCTCGCCGCCCTTCGCGAACGGCAGGAACTCGTGCGCGAACTGGCGCCGCTCACGCGCTTTCGTGATCGGCTCACGCTCAACGCGCTGCGAGCATCAGGGCGCATCAGTGAGCAACTGGAAGGGAACCGCCTGCTAAACTGGCTAAACCGGCAATCACCGGCTGCGTCCTTGCTCCCGCTGCTCATCGTCTCGGCGGCTCTGAACGCGCTGACCATCGCGCTTTTCGCGCTCACGCTGGTGGCGCACTTGCCGCAGTACTGGATTCTCTCGCTGCTCGGCGCCATCGTTTTCTTCTACGTAACAGCGGGCAGGCGTGGTGATACGCTGGAGGATGCCGATTACCTGAGCTACGCGCTCACCATGCTCAACGCTGTTTTCAGCTACCTGGAAAAATATCCCTATGGCGAGCATCGCCGGCTGAAGCAGCTCTGCGCGCCATTCTTTCAGGAGCGGGCGCGGCGCCCCTCCGTGCTTCTGCGCGGCACGGCGCGCGTGGCCGGCGTAGCGACGTTGAGCAAGAACGGGCTGCTACAGCTTATGCTCAATGCACTGCTGCCGTGGGATATCTCGTGGGCCTGCCTGCTGAGCCGCTACAAAGGGCGCGTCGCCAGGAGTCTCCCTACCTGGCTCGACAGATGGTTTGAGCTGGAGGCGCTCTGCTCGCTGGCGACTTTCGCCTATCTCAATCCCGAATACACGCTGCCAGAAGTCATGCCGGCCGATGGAGCGGGCCAGGATAGCCGCGCGCTCTTTCAGGCGCGCGAACTGGGCCACCCGTTGATCCCCGTCGAGAAGAAGGTGAGCAACGATTTCACGCTGGAGAAGACCGGCGAGGTCGTCATTATCACCGGCTCGAACATGTCCGGCAAGAGCACCTTCCTGCGCACACTGGGCATCAATCTCTGTCTGGCCTTCGCCGGTGGTCCCGTCAACGCGGGCGCGCTGCGCACCTCGCTCTTCAGGATCTTCACCTGCATCCGCGTGAGCGATTCCGTAACCGATGGCTACTCCTACTTCTATGCGGAGGTGAAGCGCCTGCGCGCCATGCTATCGGCGCTGGAGCAGGGTGATGGGATGCCGCTGTTCTTTCTTATAGATGAAATCTTCAAGGGCACGAACAACCGCGAACGGCTCATTGGCAGCCGGGCTTACGTGCATACGCTGGTGGGCCGCAACTGCCTCGGCGCGATCTCTACGCACGACCTGGAACTGGTCAGGCTGGCCGATCTGCTGCCGCAGGTCGAGAATTATCATTTCCGCGAAGAGGTGATAGATGGGCGTATGGTCTTCGACTATCGCCTGCGCCCCGGTCCGTGTCCGACCACCAACGCCTTGAAGATCATGCGTATGGAGGGCCTGCCTGTGGATGATGAAGAATGAATGAGGTGTAACAACCAACCTGGTTCCGACCATGTAGAGACGCCCCTTGCGGGCGTCTTTACATTGGGCCAACCTGGTTCCGACCATGTAGAGATGCCCCTTGCGGGCGTCTTACCCCTTTTGTGATAATACACGCAATTAGTTCATCATCGCCATGATGTTGCGGATCGTCTTGATGTAGTTCAGAATCTCGTAACGATCACTGGCGTGGGGTATGTTCTCAATGTATGCCGTCAGATCGTGCAGTGCGTGAGCGTAGTGCTTGAGCTGGAGATGGATCACCCCGCGATCACGCCGCTCGCCGAAATCGTGCGGTGTGAGCAGGACAAGAAGGTCGCAGATGGTCAGCGCGCGGGCAAAATCCTCTTTATCGATGTAGATATTTTTGAGGTTGTTGAGGACGCGGATCAAAATCTGTTTGCGACTGACCGGCTCGAACCATTGCGGGTGCATCTTGATCCTGGCCTTTGCTATGCGGCGGATCAGATCGCGGCAGTCGCGCTGGCTGAGCAACTGGCCGCCATTGAAAGGATCGATATAGATCATCCCCTGCGGTAGACGACATCCCACTACAAAGTGAAAGGGCAGCGCGATACCCTCCATAGCGATGCCGACGCGCCTGCCTACCTCCATATAGAGCAGCGAGAGCGTAATGGGGATGCCCGTGCGCTCCTCCAGCACCTTATTGAGCAGGCTGTTGTGCGGGTTATAGTAATCCTCCTGGTTGCCGTGGAAGCCCTCTTCCTCGAAGAGCACCTTGTTGAGCGCGCTGATAACGACCAGGGGATCGATCTCGGGTGGGAGCTGGTTTTCTTGCTCGCCGGGTGGAAGGGCGAGTACGACACGTACCCGCCGCGCCAGCGCGTCGAGTTGTGTCATGTACTGCGCCATATCGAGATCGGGGTACTCGGTGCTCGCGATCAGCAGGACGGCCTGCGTTAAATCGATGCTGGAATCTTCTCCTGCTACCAATGCTTCCAATGCTCGGTAGACGCGCTGTTGAGATGTGTCTCGTGGATATCCTTCCGCCATCTTCTGGGCATTTAACCATAAAAAGTCATCGGGGTGCAAGGTTTTGGCTGTGTATTCATTTAGCTCTCGCCATATGCAGGTCTTCCTGACCACGCAGCGCTGCGCGGTTCGCCAGTGGGAAGAGTCTGCGGGCTGAGCGCCTGATGGAGTTTAACGAATCAGGCGCTCACTCCGCAGACTCTTCCTCCCGGGGTGCGTCCCGGGTGCACAAAACAGGTACATCGGGTGAGCCTTCAACATTGTGAAAAATTTCATAGTACTTTCTCTCCTGCTGAGTTACGTTAAGAATAGATTAAATGTCAACAAGATCAGGCGGGAATGGCCTGCGAGTAAAAGTCATCAGTAGAAAAAGGGAGATGGCCCCGTACATTAAAGAGAGATTAAACACCAGGAAGAACAGGTGGGCATAGTTCGCGTAAGCCGCCTGACGAAAAGGAGTGGTAGCACTATGGTTCAACCGGTGGTAACGTTGCCGCCTCCGGCACCCGTTGCGTCGCCGACACCCCGTTCAAACAGATTCGTTGTCTGGGTTGTTGGCATTATCTGCTTTGGTATATTGTTGTTCATTCTCGGTCAGTTTGTCGTCGAGATTTTCGCGCCTGCGCCGCCGCCACGGTTCAAATTCATCAAGGATCTTCCCTTGCCGTCCGCGGTGCCCACGCGCTTCATCCCTCACCTGTACGACATTCCGCCGCATCAGAGTCCCCTGGCGCCGGGCGTCTCCGTCCCGGTGGATCATTTCGACTTTCAGGCTATTGATCCGCGCACGAAGCTGCTCTTTATCGCGCACAGCGGACCCGCGCCGGATGAATATGCCCTTGCCGATCCCGCCTTCGATATCGATAAAGATGTTCCGTTTGATGGTCACATTGTCGTCGTTGATACGGCGCGCAACGTCGTCATCGGGCGCGTTGATGTCCCGCAGATCGCCGGCATGGTCGTCGCACCCGATCTTGGCCGCGTCTATGCCGCTGATGCCGAGGATAATATCGTCTATGCTATCGATGAACATACCCTCAAAGCCACCGCTATCCAGCTTGCCGACCTCGAAACGCCCGATGGTATCGACTATGACCCGGACGATCACAAAGTCTTCGTCTCGGATCCTGGTTCTCCTCCCGACTCTAATCCGAATGGCAATGTGAGCCGCGATAATCAGAACCTCTCGGTTATAGATATCCTCCATCACAATGCGGTGAGCAGAATCAGCCTGGGCCATCTTCCCAAACTGCCCGGCGAACGGGCTGATCTTGTGCAGTTCGGCTACGATGTCGGACACAATCACTATGATCCCGTGCTGCGCCGCGTCTTCGTCACCATTCAACAGCTCACCGATCAGAGCGTTGACGTTCCGGCGACCCCCCCCGGCGGCACCGGTGAACTCGTCGCCGTCAACCCCGTGACGCAGAGGGTAGTGCAGCGTTTACAATTGCCCACGACCTGCGGCACCCCTCACGGCCTGAATATCGACATGCAAACGCAGATTGCTTTTATCGCCTGCACCGACGTTGATCCTGCTCAGCACCTTGTTCAAAACCTTATACGCGTCGACCTGCGCACTATGACCGTTATTCATGATCCCTTGATGCTCCTGGCCCCCAAGCCCGACCTTGTAGTACTGGATCATCCTCTACATATCCTCTTCGTTGCCTGCGCCGGAGGTGTCTCCGTATTTGACGAAAGCGGCACATCGCTGCGCAAGCTGGGGGATTACATTCTCGGTAAGGGAACGCACACGCTCGCCGTCGATGAGGCAACACAGGATGTTTACCTGCCGTTAACAGATGTAGGTGGGAGGCCGGTACTCCGCATCTATCACTTCAACCCTGCTGGCTCCTAGCAGAAAGGAAAGAAACAGATCATGCTCACGTTCAAATTTCTGTATCGCAACCTGAAAGGTCTTCGCTTTCTGGTTGTGCTGGCTATGCTGGTTACTGTTGCGCAGGTTGGCGCGAATATCCTCACTGCTCTGCCCTTGAAATATATTCCCAGCAAGGTTAGCAATCCGGGCAATGATCCTGCATGTGGCGCACCCTTTCTCAACCCGATCCTTGACCGTTTTGATATTCCTCAGATTGATCCCTCGCTGATTGATCCTGTCACGCATCAACCGGTGCCGCCATCGATCACGCAGTGCCCGGTACCATCAACCGATGCCGCGGCGGCTGCCAATCCCGTACTGACGCATCACAGCACGCTGGGAGTGATCGTTTTCTCGGTGCTCATGCTGATCGTCTTCGGCAGTTTGAGCGCCCTGCTGGGCTATATAGATCTGTTTCTTGCCGCCTATATCGCGCAGAATCTGACCGCGCGCTTACGCAATCAGCTCTTTGACCACTTGCAACGCCTCTCGCTGGACTGGCATGGCAAGCAGAAAAAGGGCGACCTGGTGCAGCGCATCACGGGCAATATTGCCGATATTGAGAAGTTCGTCACCGATGGCCTGGTCGACCTGCTCTCCGGCATTCTCACGCTTGTCGGGGTCACGGTGATTATGCTGGTCATACAGCCGACGTATACCTTCATCTCGCTCGCCATTGCGCCGGCGCTCTTTATGATCGTGCTCATCTATACCAGAACAATCAAGGCGGAGTCCAAGAAGGCGGCCAGGGCGGCAGGGCAGGTGGCCGATATCGCGACGGAAGATATCAATGCGCTGACCGTCATCAAGGTTTTCACGCGTGAGGAGCGCGAGGCCATGCGCTTCGGCGGCTATGTTGACAAGAATCGCCAGGCGGCCATGAAGGCTACCGGCCTCCAGGCGCAGCTCGCGCCGCTGGCCGAGTTCCTCGTGTTTGTTGGCACCGCCATCGTAGTTGGCGTGGGCGGCTATGTCGCGGCCGGGAGAACCATAATTGTCGGGCCAATCACCATCGCCTCCGAGAGCGTTGATATCGGCACGCTGGTGCTCTTCCTCGTCTTCCTCAAAATGCTCTACCAGCCGATGCGCGACCTCTCGAAGCTCTCCAACCTGGCAAACAGCGCCGGCGCGGGAATCGAGCGCATTCAAGAGGTGCTCGACCAGGCGCCAGAGGTGATCGATAGCCAGGCGCCGTATTATGGTCCACAGCGACTGCGGGGCGATATTACCTTCGATAACGTCGTCTTCGGCTATACACCCGAGCAGGTTGTCCTTAAAGGCATCAACCTGCATATTCCAGCCGGACGCAAGATCGCGCTTGTTGGCCTTTCGGGCGGCGGCAAAACCACGCTGGTGAAGTTGATCCCGCGTTTCTACGAAGTCTGGCAGGGCGCTGTCAGAATCGATGGCGTTGATAATCGCATGTATCCTCTACGCGTGCTGCGCCAGAATATCAGCATGGTGCTACAGGACTCCGTGCTCTTTGAGGGCACAATCCGCGAAAATATCGCCGTTGGCAAGCCGGGAGCAACGGAACAGGAGATCGTCGAGGCGGCGAAGAAGGCGAATATTCACGATAGTATTGTCAACATACTGGGGGGCTATAACCGCATGGTGCGCGAACAGGGCAAGGATCTATCGGGCGGGCAGCGCCAGCGCATCGCGATTGCGCGCGCGATCCTGCGCGATGCTCCCATTCTCGTGCTCGACGAGCCAACCGCGGCCCTCGATGTCGAATCCGAGGCGGAGGTTATGCATGCGCTGGATAAGCTCATCGTGGGACGCACAGTGCTTACCATTTCGCATCGCCTGAGCACCCTGGGCAACGTGGATGAGATCATCGTGCTCAAAGATGGACGCATCGCGGAACGCGGCACCTTCCAGGAGTTGAAGCGCCTGGGCGGCGTCTTCGCCTCGCTGCTTGAGGAGCAGAATCGCTATAACCTGGAGAAAGCGGGAGAGAAGTCGATCATCCGCTCGGCCTATGTCTTCCCACCCCGCGAATACGATCAGCGCCAGGTGCCTGCACCCGTCGCCGCCTATAATAGAGCGCCGGATTCGCCTCTTCCGACTTCTCCCTCGCAGGCAAGTCTACGCTATGACGGGCAGACGCAGTATCAGAAGGGCGCTGCCGCGCCTGCCGCGTCTGTACAGATCGAAGTGGACGGGAAGGTTATTGGCGAGCGGCGCCTGGATAAGCCGCTGCTGACGATAGGCCGCCTGGCCGCTAACGATATTCAGATACCGAATCAGCGTGTCTCACGCGTCCACGCAAAGATCTACTCGCAGGATGGCGCATGGATTGTTGAGGACGCGGATAGCGTCAACGGCATCGTCTATCGCGGCAACCGTGTCGAACGCTGCTCGCTCAGCAATGGTGATCGCGTCTATATCGGGCCTGCTGCCGTGCTGCACTACAGGATGATGGTGTAAGGCCGATGAACTGGCATACATACCGCTTCGAACAGTCAGAGCAGTAGTCGCGGGGCGGCAAACGACAGGAACCACGCCCCTGCGGGCGTGGTTCCTGTCGCCTGGCTCTACAAGAACAGTAAAATGCGCGCTACTTGCCGCGAGCCTGGGCATAACGCCTTTCGATCTCATCCCAGTTAAGCACATTCCACCAGGCATTGAGATACTCGGGCCGGCGGTTCTGGTATTTGAGATAGTAGGCGTGCTCCCACACGTCGACGCCCATGATCGGATAGAGGCCGTCCATCAGCGGGCTATCCTGGTTGGCGGTGGAAATAACCTGGAGATTGCCACCGCTATCCAGAACGAGCCAGGCCCAGCCGGAGCCGAAGCGTTTTGCGCCCGCGTCGTTAAGCGCGGCCTTGAAGGCGTCGAAGGAGCCAAATTTGGCATTGATGGCGTTTGCCAGGTCGCCCGAAGGCTGACCGCCACCGTGGGGCTTCATGATCTGCCAGAACATGCTGTGATTGGAATGACCACCGCCATTGTTGCGCACCGCCGTGCGAATGTTCTCGGGTACTTCGTTGATACGGCGCAGTAGATCATCTACCGCGAGGTCAGCGAACCGGGTGCCCTGTACAGCAGCATTCAGGTTGTTGACGTAGGTCCCATGATGCTTGTCGTGATGGATCTGCATCGTCTGGGTGTCGATGTAGGGTTCCAGTGCGTTGTAGTCATACGGTAGGGGTGGAAGCTCGAAAGCCATAACACATTTCTCCTTACTACAATATTATTGTGAGGTCCTGTGCCTCTAGCTGAGGGTTAATGCACTTTAACCGGATAACCAGAAACGTTAGATAGGCGTAGCCGCGCGATTTATCGCGCAGTCAAAGCCCTCCGTAAGCCGGCTCAGCGCGATAAATCGCGCGGCTACGCATGGAAGGGATGCCCTGGTTAAATTGTTAAAATACATCAACCCTTAGAGCCTGAAACTGATCCATGCATAGCGCTCGTGAGCGTGCAATACCTACACGTCTAGTTGTATGCGATAAGCGAGGCGATTGTCAAGCAGAAGGATTGTTCTTCATCGAAGGACAGCTCTGCCACAGCGCGTCGCCACCTCTATTAGTATAGCGCAGATGCGCCAGCCTTTGCAGGCACATAGGGCATATCGGGTATGCATCTTCTTTTTGCACGCCTCGCCACCTGCGGCATTGAGCTGTCAAAGGGGCAATATCGGCTCTGCAAAAAGATGAGGGACATCCGGGCATATCATTCCTGCCCCTGCGGGGGCCGCTTCAGGTCTTCGAGTGTATTGAGCACAATATCGATCTCCTCCAGGGTATTGTAGAAATGCGGCGAGAGGCGTACCGCACTGCCGCGCGCCGAAACGTGGATCTGGCGCTCTGCCAGTTGGGCGGTGAGGCGAGCTGCGTTGTACTCCGGGCGCTCGGGATGCGGCAGGAAGCAGACGATGCCCGAGCGCTCTCCCTCGCCCCGTGGCGTGATGACCGGATAGCCCAGCCGCTCCAGGCCGGCGATCATGTAACCGGTCAGGCCAAGCAGCCGCTCCTCAACCGCTGGCATCCCCCCGTCGAGGCACTCGAAGATCCCCAGGGCGGCATCCAGGCCGACGATAGGAAAAAAATTGGGAAAGCTGTACTCGAAGCGAGCCGCTCCAGCCTTCAAGGGCTGCTGGTAGTTCAGGAAATCATACGGTTCCTGTACGCTAAACCAACCCCGCCTTCTCGTCTTTAATTGTGAAAGCAGTGCATCGGAAACGTAGAGGATGCCGGTGGTATGCGGGCCAAGCAGCCATTTATGCGCGCCGGCGGCCAGAAAATCGACGCCGAGTCGCTGTACATCCACATCCAGCGCGCCGAGCGCCTGCATCGCATCGGTGCCGCACAGTACGCCGCGCTCATGACAGCAGGCGGCGATGGCAGCGATATCATTGCGGTAGCCCGTCGCGAACTCGACGAGGCTCAGGCTCACGAGGCGCGTGCGTTCGGTAATGCGTGCGAGCACATCGGCGGTAGCAATGCGGTAGTCGCGCGCCGGCACGGTCTCGACCTGCACCCCCAACTCTTGCAGGTTCAGCCAGGGATAGACGTTGCTGGGGAATTCTCCCTCGGCGACGAGCACAGCATCGCCCGCCCGCCAGTCGAGGCCCTGGGCAATGAGCATAAGGCCATCGCCTGTGCTCGCCGTCAAGGCGATCTGGTCGGGACGCGCATGGATCAGGCTGGCGAGACGACGGTGCGCTCCCGCCCGGTACTGGTGCCAGCGCTCCATATGCACGCCGCCGAATGCGCTCACATCGTCGATATAGTCGTGCATGGCGCGGGCGACGGGGCGAGGCAGCGGACCGGTAGAAGCATGGTTCATGTAGATGCCGCTGCGCGTCACCGGGAAGAAGAACTGGCGTAACTCCTGCACGTCCTCATCTTCGGAGTAAAATTCATGCTCGCCCTCTTCGATGAGGAGAAGAGAGTGCAGCATATCGTCTAGTACGGGAAGAGATGGAGTATACATCGTTGTTCCTTTCTGGCTGCATTATAGCTGATACGAGGCGCCGTTTCCAGGTACCGTTATCAGGGACACGGCCCCACCGGTCCCCCAGGAGGGATAAATGCATAAATATCTATCTTTCCTCGGCGAAACGTGGTATATTCAAACTGCAATTTCGCTTGCCGGCGAAATTGTAGAGGTAAAGGCATCTACGTACAACTGTGATCGTTGGAGCAACGTATGGCCCATGAGAAAGCAGAGAAAGCAGCAGGAGACTACAGCAGAGTCAAAACTATTCTCCTGGTGGAGGACGATGCGAGTATCGGTGAGGTGCTGGCCCAGGCTATTGCACAGGAGACGCCGTATCTGGCTGTGCTGGTTCCCGACGCCTTTGAAGCGCTACAGACCATCAAGGGTGTTAAACCGAATCTGCTCGTCCTGGATTACCACTTGCCGCGTATGAATGGTATCGAACTCTATGATCGCCTGCATAGCATGCAGGATCTGTCACAGATTCCCGCCATTATGATTAGCGCCCGTTTACCTCATCAAGAGCTAAAAAAAGCGTGATATCCTCGGCATGAACAAACCTATCGATCTGGACGAATTCTTACAAAATATAGAACGACTTCTGGTATGATTGCAAGAGAGTAAGCTATTTCGTTATGGGAGGCTACTTCCCTGAGGAGGTCTGATTTCCAACACCTGCTTCCTCTCTCGGGCCGTTTGTGTGCGAAATCCCATCAGAGGTGGATGTGATCGGGGTGAACAAAATACGCGCAGCGTATTTTGTTCACCCCGATCACATCCACCTGGCGAGCGCCGCAGGCGTGAGGAGCAAGCGGTGATGTTCGGGGATCAGACACATCTAAGAGCGTGTAGAGTAGTCGCTGTAGAGCGCTTCCAGCAAGTCCTGAAAGGCCCGCACCAGCTTATGGTTGCGCAGCCGGTAGTAGACCACGTTCCCTTCGCGGCGCGGGGTGACTAATCCTGCCCGGGTAAGTTGTCGTAAATGCTCGGAGGTCGTAGCCGGAGAGAGACCGATCAGTCTTGCGATCTCACCCGAACGCCTCTCAGGCAGAGCATTGGCGTCGCCCTCGTGAGGCTCGGCCAGCAGTTCCAGAATATAGCGGCGACTGGTATCGCATACCGTGTCGAGAAAATCGTCCACGAACTTATCAACTTCGGGGGGGCGGTGTGGTGAAGTTTTCTGTGTGGTATTGTCAGGAGTGGGGGATGATGGAGTAGCAGGCATGTCTTTCTCCTCCCTATTCAAGATAATAACAGATGCCAGGTGCATGTTTCGCTGACCGCTCGCCGCTGCGCGGCTCGCCAGGATGAAGAGTCTGCGGGCACAGCGCCTCAGGCGCTGTGCCCGCAGACTCTTCACCGAAGGGTACGCCTGAGGCGCTGTGCCCGCAGACTCTTCACCGAAGGGGTGCGCCGCAGGCGCACAAAAACATGCGCATAGAGTTAACAAAGAAAAAAAGTCCACAGAGAATCCTACTATCCCCGGCGGAGATTGGCAAGGCTTGCCTGAAATGCCTGAGATGTAAGCGCAAGAGTACTATGCCTATCGCGAAAAATCGTCCCATTGCTCCGGCCTGCCAGTTGGCGCGCCGCGAAAAATCGGCGGCGCATAGCGCTCTTATCTGTGTTATAATGCCGCTAGCGAAGGGCGCAGGGGAGTCTTTTCCCTGCCGGGGGCACGGGGGTGTCCCTCGAAACCTTCCTTTCCTTTCTGTGGGAGAGAGGGGTGCAGGGGAGTCTTTCCCCTGCCGGGGGCACGGGGGTGTCCCTCGAAACCTTCCTTTCCTTTCTGTGGGAGAGGCATACGCGATGTTTATCGGGAAAATCGTGAAATCGGACTCGCATATCAACTACGTCTGCCAGATCTACGGACCGCATGAAGTCGAGTTTGAGCCAGGCCCCGCCGACTACGCCTTTGGCCGCTTCGTGCGCATCGCCATTCGTTCCGCGCAGAACGATGACACAGGCGACCTGGATATCGCCTTTGGCATCAGCCAGAAGCCAGTCACCTACGCCGTCGGCGTCATCTACGACACTATTTTGCTCAATCCCGCCTTCGGCTCGCTTGGCCCACGTCTCTCGAACGAGACGCAGGTGGAACTCTTCTCGCCTGATTACATCGCCGAGAAGGCTGTGCTGATTTACGTAATGGTCCTGGGCATGATGGAGCAGCAGAAGGAGGCCGATGGGAGCACCACCTTTCTTTCGGCGATGCATGGCGTGCCGCTGCTCTCGCTCGAACTGGGCAGCGAGATCGAGACCATGAGCGACGAAGAGGTGCAGGCATTCCATTTCTTTCGCGATCCCGGCGAGCCTGACAGCGAACGTCCATATCTGCACATGGGCTACCTGCCGCATATCATTGCGCAGCGCAGCAGCCTCCTGCCGATGGTCACGCTGCGTATTATAGACCAGTTGGAGCGCTTATTTCCCCAGAATCTTGCGTTACTCTCAATTGTGAAGCGTAACTTTGCCTGGCGTCTCAAAGTCGAAACCACAGGTTAGCGGAGGTTCCTGCCATGATCGATCAAAACGGCTCTGCGCCTACCCGCGTGCATGCATCGCGGAGACCTGTGGGCATTACCAAAGGACCGGGCGAAACGGCGCACGAGTATACCTTTGTGTCGCGCGACGACGAGCAGGTACTCAAGAACGGCGAATATGTGTACTACGAACTCGCCGACCCGGAGCAGCGCGAGGCCAGCGGCTCTGCTCTCGTGCGGCGCGTGCTGGGCCGTATCGTCAAGCGCGTCCCTTTGCAACTCTACCCCGATACCTTCCTGGGCGAGCCGGAAATTGCCCCGGGCGAGGTTGCGGCGATGGTTGGCTACAAGGCGCGCACCAACGAACTCTTCGAACTGCACGTTGCGATCATGGGCTACTACGACGCCGCTACCGGCTCGTTCATCAACCCCTGGATCCCTCCGCAATCGGGCAAACAGATCTTTCTTGCCGACGACCAGATGCTCGCTGAAATCCTCAGTCGTAAGCAGCACGGCCAGCCCGGCTCCGCCACCATCGGCTCCCTGCTCACGCGGACCCCCGGCGCTGTGCCTATCGTGCTCTCGGTCAAGGATGTGGTGAGCACGCACCTGGCGATCATTGCCAGCACGGGGGCCGGCAAAAGCTACCTGGCGAGTGTGCTGATCGAGGAACTGATGCAGCCGCGCAACAAAGCCTGCGTGCTGATTATCGATCCGCACGGCGAATACGGCACGCTGGACCAGATTGCCAACGCACCACACTTCGCCGAGCCGGGCGATGGGCAGGGCAGCGGCTACCGGCCTCGCGTTATTGTCTACAAGCCGGAGCAGGTCAAGGTGCGCATCTCGACGCTGAATATGGGCGACATGCGCTCGCTGCTGCCGGAGATGACGGAGAAGCAGCAATACCTGCTCAGCCGCGCGCTGCGCAAAGTCGAGGAGGCGAAGCGCGGCACGCCGTGGAGCGTGGCCGATCTGAAGCAGGCAATCAAGGCCGTCTCCAGGCAGAAGAACGACGAGGATGGCGAGGGCGCCGACGACTCCAGCACCGTTCACGCGCTCACCTGGCGCATCGAACAGCGCTTCGAGCACAGCTTTACCTTTGATGACACGCAGCACCTCGACTTGCCGGAGATCTTCAGGCCGGGGCAGTGTACGGTGCTGCAACTCAACGAGATCGACGAACGCGATCAGCAGGTGATCGTCGCCACGCTGCTGCGCCGGCTCAATAAGGCGCGCATGGATACTGAGCGCGGCAAGGTGCATGCCGGCGAATTCTACCTGCCCTATCCCGTTTTTGTGCTGATCGAGGAGGCGCATCACTTCGCGCCCGGCGGCACCGAGGTCGTCTCGACGGCCATTCTCAAGCAAGTGCTGGCCGAGGGGCGCAAATTTGGCATCGGCGTCGGACTCATCAGCCAGCGCCCCGGCAAGCTCGATGCCGACGTGCTCAGCCAGTGCCAGACGCAGTGCATCATGCGCATCGTCAATGAGATCGACCAGAAGAGCGTGGCCGCCGCTATCGAGGGCGTCGGACGCGATCTGCTGGACAACCTGCCCGCGCTCTCCAAAGGCCAGGTCATTGTGGCTGGCGCGGGCGTCAATACGCCTGTAATCTGTCGTGTACGCCAGCGCTTCACGAAGCATGGCGGGGAGAGCAAAGATGCCCCCGATATGTGGCAGCAGTATTTTAGTGCCGATAAGCAGGAGAGCCGCCGCCGCAGCGAGGCCCCGCTCAACGGCAACCGGGGCTTCCAGTTGATGAGGTAGCCATGTCTAACCGCTCCTCTCTCTACACCTTGCTGCTGATTGCTCCCCTGGCGTGGGGCGGCTTGCTGCTGCTGACGCGCTTTGTGCCGCCATATGCGCCCCCGGCATTTGTGGGCTTTTTCCTGATCCTGAGCGTGGCCCTGACCAGTACGTGTACACCTGTGGCCTACTTTATTGGCCGGCGCGTATTCTCCTCGCAGCGCTACCGCTCGACGGTGCGCCATGCCATGCGCCAGGGCGCGCTGATCTCGCTGGTAGTCGTGCTGAATCTGATCCTGCGCGCGCTGCATAGCTGGAACGTGTTTATGGCAATAGTGATTCTCGCGGCGGCTGTGCTGCTGGAAGTATTGTCTCTGGCGCGGAAATGACGAGAAATATATCAAAATCAGCAATGGGGGAAGGGACGGTGCAATAGCTGTAGGGGAGCAGCGCCGCTATGGGGGTGCAACACGATCACATTTCTGTGGCGCAAGCCCGCCCGGTGTCCTCTCACCCCGACGTGGATAAATCCACCACGACGGACATGCGCCGCAGGACTCCCACGCAGCGTTGCCAGCCACAGCGGCGCCGCGTCCCTACTCCGGGGCGGGGATAGCCAGTCGCCCGTAAAGCGTGTCCACATCAATATCTATGTCCAGGCTTTCGAGCGTAATGGTCTGGCCGGGTCCGCAGGTGATATAGCTCCATGCATCGCCCTCGCCACGCCGGTAAACTTCGACCAGGCGCATACGGTAATTGATCAGTACATATTCCTGCACACTGGGCTGAGCCTGATACCAGTTCAGCTTTTTGCCCCTGTCCTTTAGTTCTGTGCTCGGTGAGAGCACTTCCACGATAAGATGCGGTGCGCGAATGATGTCATTGCCGGGGCGATGGTCGGCGACATCGCAGGATACCACTACATCTGCATAGACATATTGCCTTTTCGCTACCAGCGTGCGAACATCGCTATTGTAAACGCGGCATGGCTCCTCGTCGCCGAGTTGCTGCGCTAACAAATAGGTCATGCTGACAGCCAGGGCGGAATGCTCTACGCTCCCTCCCGACATAGCGACAGCTTCACCGTCGTCGTATTCGTGCTTGATCTCGCTGGCGCGATCAAACGCCAGATATTCCTCAACGGTCATCTTCATAGATTCTGTCCCCCTTTCAACCCGTAAACTCGTCGCCATTATAGCATACCGGCACGCTGAAAACGCTGCGCGTTCATCCGGATTCGGGTAATGTCATCCTGTGCAGGCTTTGCCATCCTGAGCGGCAGCGAAGGATGACATACCCGGATGTATCATACAATTGAATATCCATAGAGCCATGATATGAGGAAGATACGAAGATGCATATGCTGATAATACGCCCGGGGGCGATTGGCGATGTGCTGCTGGCGTTTCCGGTGATCCAGGCGCTGCGGGCGCAATATGAGGGCGCTCGCGTGACGCTGGTCAGCAATCCAGCGCTGCTGCCCCTGGCACGAGTTTGCGGTATCGCCGAGGAGACCTCCGATTATGCCGCCGCGCAGTGGAGCGAACTCTTCCTGACGCCCGAAAGGAGAGCGGCCCGGGCCAGCTCGCGGCTCCCCGAGGCGCTGTATGGGATTGATATGGCCGTCTGCTGGCTAAAAGATCCCGGCGGCCTGGTCGAGCGCAACCTGCGCGCCGCCGGTGTCGGACGCGTTGTTGTCGCCCCCGGACGCCCGCCTGCGGGGGAGCGCGTTCATATCGTAGAGTATCTTGTCATGACGGCAGGCGTGTCGGTTGGTGAGATTAGCCGCCTGACGCTCTCAGAGGTGGAACCTGCGAAGCCATCGCAGGCTCGATCAGGTCCTGTCGCGCTCCACCCCGGCAGCGGGGGAGCGCGCAAGTGCTGGCCGGTCTCGCACTTCGCCACCGTTATTCAAGCATTGTGGCGGCGCCAGATCCCCGTGCTGCTATTGTCCGGCCCCGCCGATCACGAGCGCCTGCGCGATTTGCAAGCGCTGCTCCCGTCTCCTCCACATCTCTCTCTGCTCACAATGCTGAGCGAGGCGCCGCTGCTGGAGGTCGCGCGGCGGTTGCAACGGTGCCGGGGCTATGTCGGCAACGATTCTGGCATCACGCACCTGGCGGCGCTGCTCGGTCTTCCCACCATTGCCATCTTCGGTGCCAGCGATCCGGTTATCTGGCGACCTCCCGGCCCGGCGGTCACGCTATTATATGAACCTGTTCTGGAGAATCTGTCCCCGGATACGGTTTTTTCTACGATGGAGGCAAGTTTCCTCCCAGAGCATATCTGATGCTCTCGCTTTCTCTGGCCGGGCGTTCCCACGGTTCCACCACACAGAGAGCGCCGCAGGCGCGAGGAAGCGAGAGCACAGACACCTATGTATTGATCCACATCTATTCCAGGATAACACTTTTGGGTAGGGAAATTTCGGGTAACGATTAAAATAAACTATAATGAAAAAGAGGAAAACATGAGTTAGAGAGGAGGTTGCTATGATCGAGGAACGTCCTGAGATAGAGCAGTGGGACCAGCCGCAGGAGAAGCTCGTACTGCCGGCGTATCTGCCCGAAACGCCGCTGCCGTCTCCAGAAATGAGCACGCAGCAATTTGCCAGCCCGGAGACAGGCGTACACAGCGAGGTGCGCCCTGAACAGCTTATCCGCTGGCAGACTCATCCAACACGCTATTATCCTCTCGCCAGGCCGGGCGCTTCCATCCGCAGGGACCCGGCCTATCTATTCCTGGTGATTGCTCTCGTGGTTGCCCTCATCTCAGGTGTCACGTTTGCCCTGTTCGCCGGCAGCGCGGTGGCTCAGCTCGTCTCGCCCTCAGCACAAAAGAATAGCGCGCCTCCAGGCCCGGTTGCTACTCAGTCTACTGACAGCGAAAAGGTGGACTTACAGCCCACTTTCCCGACGCCCTCCGGCGGCCAGGGAAGTACGGCAAGCAGCCTGCCACCAACGAGCGTTCCAGTTACTGTTGTAGCGTCTCCTGTCGCCACTGACCAGCCGCAGCCCACACAGGATACAGGAGGAGCGGTCTCGCTACAGATCACCTCGCTGCCACAGCAGGTCACGAACAATACGTTCGTCCCCGTCACCGTAACGGCCAACCGGCCCGGCGTAAGCGTGAAGCTCGTCGTTTTTTATAACGCGCTGCCTTTCTACTACACTACCACCGCGCAAATTACCGACGATAACGGGAACGCCACGCTGCTCTGGCAGGTGCGCGTCTTTGCGCGTAAGGGTCAGATTGCCAGTGCGCGCGTCACAGCAGTCACGCAGAACCAGAATGGACAGCAAATATCATCCCCTACGATTACCGTGATGGTGGCGAACGGGGCCTGATGGCTGCCCTGTCTCCTTCACTTGCGAGCGCTACAGCGCTCGCTGAATATATTATATTTTATGCAACAGTGTGCTTCACACACTGTTGCATAAAATATAATTATAATCCTGGCGCGGCGCAGCCGCGCGAATGCCCTCTCAGAAAGATACGTTACAGGTGAGTTTTTTCTGGGTTTGTGCGTATAATAGAGACGAAAGTCGATATTACGGAGGACGGGGGCCTGTATCAAATCGCATGAAATGGGATTTGATACGAATTGAAAATCTATTCAGCCGCGCCGCTCTTGCGGCTGCGCTCTGCGTCGGCTGAATGCAAGGTAGCATGCCTCGTCTCTATGCCCCGGCGCCTCATAAAAGGTGACATATGACACAGACCGAAGAAATCCGCCAGGTGCAGAATGCTGCCCGCGTCATCCGGCAGAACGTGAGCCGCGTCATCGTCGGCAAGGAGGCGGTGATAGACCTGCTGATGGTCGCGCTGCTCTGCGAGGGCCACGTCCTGTTTGAAGACGTGCCCGGCATCGGCAAGACGACGCTGGCGAAGTCCCTGGCCCGCTCCCTGGGCTGCTCGTTCCAGCGCATTCAGTTTACGCCCGACCTGCTGCCATCGGATATTACCGGCATCACTTTCTATAATCAGAAAAAAGGCGAATTCGAATTTCGACCTGGCCCGCTGCTCTCGCAGGTTGTGCTGGCCGACGAGATCAACCGCGCCACGCCGCGCACGCAGTCGGCGCTGCTGGAGGCGATGGAGGAGCGGCAGATCAGCGTTGAGCGCGAAACGCTTCCCCTGCCGCGTCCCTTTATCGTGATCGCCACGCAAAACCCCATCGAACTGGAGGGAACCTTCCCACTGCCGGAGGCGCAGCTTGACCGCTTCTTGATGCGCCTGCGCCTGGACTATCCCAGCCGAACGGAGGAGCGCTTGATTTTGCAGCGCTTCCGGGAAGAGCAGCCGCTTGAGGAACTAACGCCCGTGCTGGACGCCGACCAGTTGCAGGGGCTGCAAAAGATGATTCGCCGCGTGCGCGTTGAGCCGAGCGTTGAAAGCTATATCGTCGAGCTGGTGCGGGCAACACGCGAGCACAGCGGCGTCGAACTGGGCGTCAGCCCGCGCGGCACGCTGGCCCTCTATCGCACCAGCCAGGCGTTCGCCGCCATACACGGCAGGAGCTACGTCATTCCCGATGATGTGAAACATGTCGCGCTCCCGGTCCTCTCCCACCGCATGATAGCGACCAGCCAGTCGCGCCTGCATGGACGCATCATGGAACAGATCATCGATGAAGTGCTGCACACCGTCGCGGTTCCGGTAGAGTCATGAACAGGTATCGTTACGCCCTCTGCGTCCTGCTGGTTCTGGCGGGCGTCATTTTACACCAGGCGCTGCTCGTTGTGTGCGGCGTTGTGATCCTGCTGGTCGTTGCGCTGCGGGACATCTGGGCGAAGTATTGCCTGAACGATCTGCGCTACCAGCGCCATTTCAGCGAGCGCAAGGTGCTTTTTGGCGAAAAGGTGACGCTCTCGCTCTCGGTAGAAAACGCCAAGCTGCTGCCGCTGCCCTGGTTAGAGGTTGAGGATACACTGCCCCGCGCGCTGGATATCGAGGGCGGGCGTTTGCGCCGCGCCCTGCACAACGATACGATGCTGCTGGAGTGCCTGTTCAGCCCGGGCTGGTATGAGCGCGTAACCAGGCGCTACACGGTGCATTGCAACATGCGCGGCGTGCATGGCTTTGGTCCGACGGTGCTGCGCAGCGGCGATGTCTTCGGCTTCACGACGCGCGAGATGTTGCTTGCCAACCACCAGTATATCCTGGTCTACCCGCTGGTCGTGCCGCTCACGCACTTCGGCCTGCCTGCGCGCCATCCTTTCGGCGAGCGCCGCGCGCCCCGCCGCCTGCTCGAAGATCCTGCCCGCGTCATCGGTGTCCGCGATTATATGTATGGCGATAGCCTGCGCCGCGTCCACTGGAAGGCCACCGCGCGCGCCATGCAGTTGCAGAGCAAGGTCTACGAGGCGACGACAACCTATACGCTGGTGCTCTTCCTGAATGTCGTTTCACAGCTCGATGCCTACTATGGCATTCATCCTGACCTGCACGAACTGGCGATTTGCGCCGCCGCCTCGGTAACAAACTGGGCTATCGACGAGGGCTATGCTGTGGGGCTATATGCCAATACCATCATGTTTATGCCCGACGAAGAGGGGTCTGGAGCCGGTCAGGGGGCGGAGGAGCAGAACCTTGCCGCGATGTTAGCCGCGCAGTTGAAGCGGCGCCGCATCCACCTGCCGGCAGCCAGCAGCGAGGAGCAGCGGCGGCGTATTATGGAGACGCTGGCGCGCATACAGACCTTCTTCGGCTCAAGCCTCGAAGATGTTATCATGGCCGAGCGCACTCACCTGCCGGCGGGTGCGACGGTGGTGATTATCACGAGCGTGATGAGCGAACGCCTGGTAGAACAGCTTGTGCACCTGCGCCGGGGAGGTCACTCGGTGGCCGTCCTTTTCATCGGTGACAGGCCGTCGCCCTTCCGCCTGGCGGATGTGACGGTCTATCACCTGGGCGGCGAGTCGGCCTGGAAAGACCTGCTGGAGCGCTACGGCAGGGCTTCTACCCCAACGCCCGATATCGCCGCTGGCCTGCGGTTGTGATATGCTCCCTCATGATTTTGTGAAGGAGTGAGCGAAGGCGCTGCCCACCTGCTGCCCGTACTCGTAGGCGGCAATCATCCCTTCCTCGGTGACGCTGGTGAAATCCGCACCCAGGGTAGCGATATCATTCTCTGGTCGTATGATGTGGATGATCGTGTCGCCCAGGCGCTCAGGTATCGGCTCGCTCTGGAATATATCGCGGTAGAGCGGACCCGGCTCGGTGGCGATGGCGATGACTTCGCGGTAGCCAAGCCGCGCCAGTTCCAGCGCGGGGCAGGCGCAGGTATACGCGGCGTCGATGCAGGGCTGATCGCCTACCCGGGCGGGAATGCTCCAGGCGTGCAGCATGCGGGTTGAGGCATAGGTGACGGCCTCGATATTGTCAGGGGTGAGGCGATGCTGCGCGCCGGGAGCGGTATCGAAGATATAGCTCTCTAGATGCTGATCGCGCCAGCTTCGATCACCGCGCGCGGCCTGTAAGAGCAGGCGGCGACCAAGCCGGCGCGCGCCATCGCCCTGCGTCAGTTCTGCGGCTTCCTGCGTCTTTACGGCGCTGGTGGCGATGAGGAAGCGCGGCCTGCCAGGCTGAAACAGGCTCTCGCGCAGCAGATGGCGCGCTTCGGCGATGCTGTGCAGCACGACCTCGCTCATGCCATTGCCGGGCTGATGGAGTGTGTGGATGGCGCTGCGCCAGTAGCGCAGTCCTATCTCGCCGGCCTGACCAATCGCGGCGCACATGGCAGGGAAAACGGAAGAGGAGGCAGCGGCGTAGGCGGCGGCCGAGATGCCCGCCGCCTCAAGGGCGCTCAGGATGCCATGCCCAAAGATACCCTTGAAGCCTCCTGAACAACAGGCGATAGCCAGGGAGCGGGCGTCATCAGACATCCGGTACCCAATCCTCGGCATATGGGATCTGCGTATCGCGGGCCACTGGCGCGGAGGAGGACGGGGCAGAATCGCTCGGACGCAACTGCAAGAGCGCCTCGAGTTCCGCCTGTTTATACAGTCGCTGGCGCTTGATGCCCTGCTTGTAGCTCTTAAGCATTCCTCGACTGACGTAGGTGTAGAGCGTCGATAACTTCACGCCAAGCAGGTGAGACGCTTCATGCCCGTCCAGGTAATTCTCCCCATTTAACTCTATCATAGTCTGGCCCTCCTTCCGTATAAGAAATTGCATGGATTTGTCTCAATCATAGAGGGCAATAGCTATTTTGTCAATCGCCATTTTCTCTGCACCTGGCACTTTCCCGCAGAGCACTCGCGCGGCTCCGCCGCGCAAGGGATATATGTGGTTGTGTGACAAAATGCGCGCTGCGCATTTTATCACACAACCACATATATCCGGCGAGCGCCGCAGGCGCGAGCATCCAGCCAGAGCAGGGAGGCTCCTGAGCCTCGGATATCCTTTAATATCATCGCATGTTTGTCTACCAAAATCAAGTATAATCAAGTCAAGTCGATTGGTATCAAGTTTTATTGACATTCATCGACAATGATGGTACAACTGTAAGAGAAGTCCATAGTAAACAGGCTATTTTGAAAATAGCAAAGGAGCATGAAAATTATGTCAACGGCGATGCCAAATGCGGGAAATTCTCCACAGAGAGACGGCAGCGCAATAGCCACAAAGCCCAATCGCGGAGGGCTGGAGGGCGTTGTCGCCGCGACCACAGCGCTGAGCAAGCTCGACGGGACCGCAGGCCGCCTCGTCTATCGCGGCTACAATATTCACGACCTTGCGCGTTCGACGACCTTTGAGGAGATCGCTTACCTGCTCTGGTATGGACATCTGCCGAACCGGCGGGAGTTGAACGAACTGGAAGCAAAATTCGCCGCCGAACGCAGCATTCCCGACGCGGTATTGCAAGTGCTGCGCATCCTGCCCCCCGAAACGCAGCCCCTCGATGCTCTGCGCACGGCGGTATCCGCCTGGGGCGCCATCACCGTCCGGGGGAAGCCGACCATCGAGCAGGCCACCGCGCTGGCAGCCCGCTTCCCGGTCTTCCTGGCGGCCTTTAATCGCCTGCGTCACGGACAGCAGCCCCTGGAATCGAAACCCGAGCTGGGGCATGCGGCCAACTACCTGTACTTGCTGACCGGGCAGGTGCCGTCCGAGGAGCATGTCAGGGCGCTGAACTCCTATCTGGTGCTGCTGGCCGATCACGGCATGAACGCTTCTACCTTCACAGCGCGCATCGTTGCAAGTACCGAATCGGATATCGCCTCGGCGGTGGTTGCGGCGATTGGCGCGCTCAAAGGCCCGCTGCACGGTGGTGCGCCCGCTGACGTGCAGAAGATGCTCAACGAGATCGGCACGCCGGAGAACGCCGAATCCTGGCTGCGCAACGCCATCTTGCAGGGCAAGAAACTGCCAGGTTTCGGACATCGCGTCTATAAGACGACGGATCCACGCGCTGAAGAACTGCGCGATATGTCGCGCGTCGCCGATCCAGAGGGTTTTGCCTTCGCGCGCCGCGTCGAGGAACTGGCGATCTCGCTGCTGGAGGAATTGAAGCCGGGGCGGCGTCTCTACACCAACGTCGAGTACTATTCATCCGCGCTCATGAACTCGGTTGGCCTCAGCGGCGACTTCTTCACGCCGACGTTCGCCGTCAGCCGCGTTGCTGGCTGGACCGCGCACATTCTGGAGCAGGCGAACAATAACCGCCTGATCCGTCCCGAAGCCGAGTATACAGGGCCAGTAGATGTACGTTTCGTCCCATTAGATCAGCGCTAATAACGAGGGAGGTCCAGGAGGGCTATCGCCCTCCTGGCGGGGGCGCGGGGGCGTCCCCCGAAAATCTCTTTTTCTTTTTTAATGCATGCCACCGCAGGTGGCACGCGAATAATTGGAGCTATTTTTGATGAATCAGCAGGAGCCACAACCCGGCGCATGGAAACTGTTTCGCATCTGGGCCGCCATAGGACTACAATCGTTCGGCGGCGGCGCCTCCACAACATTTCTCATCCAGCGCACATTTATCGAGCAATATCGCTGGCTCACGATGGAGGAGTTTCTCCACTTCTGGAATCTATGCATCCTCACGCCCGGCATCAATCTCGTCGCCGTCACCGTTCTGATCGGCAAGAAGCTCGGCGGCATTCCGGGAATCGTCGCCTCGCTCGCTGGTATGCTCCTGCCCAGTGCGGCGATCACCTGCTTGCTGACGGCCCTTTTTACGCAGATAGAGCATATAGCGGCAGTGCAGGCGATATTGCGGGGTGTGGTGCCGGCCACGGGCGGCATCATGCTGCTGGTCGGCGTTAATTTCGCGCGCCCGCTTATTCAGCGTAGCCGGAAGGTAGGAATGATCTATATGCTTGCCAGCGGCGTTGTCGTCCTTGCCTGCGCGATAGCCATCATTCTCTTGAAGCTCTCGGTAGTGATAGTCATTATCGGGGCTGTACTCATCGGGGCGCTCTTTTTCTCTCCGCGTTCACGTCAGCCCGCGCTCGAAGCCGGACGGGGAGGCGAGCAGTGATTAACCCGCTGGTTTACTTCCTGCTCTTCCTGAAAGCCTCGCTCTTCTCCAGCGGCGGCTTCAGTAATCTGCCCAGTCTGCACCAGGATTTGATCGCCAACGGCTGGGCGACAGAAGCCGATTTTGGACAATCAATCGCCATCGGGCAGATCAGCCCCGGCCCCAACGGCCTCTGGGTTATCAGCCTGGGCTACTTCACCTATGGCTTGCTCGGCGCCTTCTGCGCCCTGTTAGCTATAACTATTCCCGCCCTGCTCGTGCTGGCGATCTCCGCCGGCTACGCGCGCATTGAAGGAAAAACATGGGTACAGGGCGCCATGCACGGCGTCTCACTGGCCGTAATCGGCCTGCTGCTCACCGTCGTATGGACCATCCTGCACCAGCCGGGCGTAGACTGGCGCGGCCTGCTCATCGCCGCTGGCGCCTTCGGCCTCGCGCTGAGCCGCAAGGTCAATATCCTGATTATCCTGGCGCTGGCGGGATTGGTGGGGTATTTGTTGTACAGGTGATGATTCCATACGTATTTTTCATATCATGCGTTGTTATACTTTAGACATTATGATATTCCTTCTGCGCGCTTTCCTGTTTCTCCGGCAATCCAATCAAGATAGCTCTGGCTCCCGGCACTGATTGGTGTCGCGATGATTTCTGGTTCATCGTAGGTATGCACCGTCTTGATGACCTGCTCTACCTGAGCATACAGATCTGCACGTGTCTTGATCTGACAAACCCATTCCTCGGCCTGTTCCATCTGCTCCTTCCACCAGTACGTACTTGTGATCGGGCCGGAGATCCAACAACAGGCTGCCAGGCGCTGGCCGACGACTGCCTCGGCGATCTTTTGCGCGCCATCCCGCGAATCAATAGCTGTGTATACGATGAGAAAATCCGTCATCGGTTTCCTATCCTTCCTGGATGTATTGATGAAATATCTCGGCAGCTAACACTGTGATCGGTTTTTCCTGTAACCATTTTTTCGGAGGGTATCGAAAAATGGCGCATGCCTCATTATATCGCTTCTGGCTCCCGGCGGAGAGACCTTTGAGCGCTCCTTCTCTTAGACAGGTTACATAGTGCTCTAAATCATCAAGCCCACGCGCGGCCTCTGCTTGATTCAGCATCGTTTCACCTGTGCTCAGATCTCCGACCGGCCGCAATGCGGCCCTTTGATGATGCGAAAGGGGATGGCTATTCGGATTCGGCCTGGCGGCGTTTATCCAGCCACTTCCTGATGCTCGCCTCCTTGCCCTGATGCCCCGGCTCATAATAGCGGCGCCCTTTCAGGCTATCTGGCAGGTATTCTTGCAATTTAGTGGCGGGCGGGCGTTCAGGATCGTCGATCCGCATATCGCGGTAGTAGTCATGCGCGTATTTATAGTCCTTGCCGTAGTCGAGGTCCTTCATCAACTGCGTGGGCGCATTGCGAATCTGTAAGGGCACGGGATCGTTGCGCGTGCGCCGGATATCCTCCTGCACGCGGCTGTACGCTTCGTAGAGCGCGTTGCTCTTGGGCGCGGTTGCCAGGTGGACGACGGCCTGCGCCAGCGCGAGATTAGCCTCCGGCAGGCCGACGAAATGCACGGCCTGCTGCGCTGCCACGCAGACCACCAGCGCGTGCGGATCCGCCATGCCGACATCCTCTGAGGCGAAGCGGATCAGGCGGCGCACGATATAGAGGGGATCTTCGCCGGCTTCGAGCATGCGCGCGAGCCAGTAGAGACCAGCGTCGGGATCGGATCCGCGCAGCGATTTGTGCAGCGCCGAGATCATGTCGTAGTGCTGGTCGCCGCTCTTGTCGTAGAGCAGGGCGCGGTGCTGCATCACCTCCTCGACCAGCGGTACGGTGATGCGCCGCCCGGCCTCATCTCCGCTGCTCATGCCGCCCTGCGCGGCCATCTCCAGCACGTTCAGGGCCGTGCGCGCGTCGCCGTTGGCGAACGTGGCGATAGCTTGCAGCGCCTCTTCGTCTACTGTCAATCCCATCCGACCCAGGCCGCGCTCGTTATCTGTGAGGGCGCGGCGCAGGATCGTCAACAGGTCCTCTTCGGTCAGACCTCTGAGCGTGAAGACGCGGCAGCGCGAAAGTAGCGCGGCGTTGACCTCAAAGCTGGGGTTCTCGGTGGTAGCGCCGATGAGCGTGATGATGCCGCGCTCGACGTGTGGCAGCACGGCATCCTGCTGCGCCTTGTTGAAGCGGTGGATCTCGTCGATAAAGAGGATAGTGCGCTGCTTCGAGAATTGCAGCAGCTTGCGGGCCTCATCCACAACCCTGCGCAGATCGGCAACGCCCGCCGAAACCGCGCTCAGTGTGACGAAACGAGCATGCGTCTGGCGCGCGATGACCCCGGCGAGTGTGGTTTTGCCGCTGCCGGGCGGTCCCCAGAAAATCATCGAACTGATACGATCAGCCTCTATCGTGCTGCGCAGTAATCGTCCGGGGGCCAGCAGGTGTTCCTGCCCGATGATCTCATCGAGCATGCGGGGTCGCATACGCGCCGCCAGCGGTTCATCAGGGCTGCCAGTGTGCGCGGGCGCCGCTTTCTTCGCGCCGGGCGCGTTGTGCTCTCCAAAGAGAGATGATTGCTCCGTCATGTGCTCTTCTCGTGTTTTAATGACCATTGATAACCAGTATCAGTAATGAGATGGAATGATGGGATGCTGTGGGGGCGCGGCGCCGCCGTGGGTATGCAACCCGTGTCACCGGCCTGCGGCGCAAGCCCGCGCTCCCTCACGGCACCATAGTGGAATGATCGGAAGTCGTAGGGGCGCGGCGCCGCCGTGGGTATGCAACCCGTGTCACCGGCCTGCGGCGCAAGCCCGCGCTCCCTCGCGGCCCCATAGTGGAATGATCGGAAGTCGTAGGGGCGCGACGCCGCAGACATGTTCACCGGGTTGCATCCCGAGGGCGGCGCGGCGCCCCTACAGCATTCCACCATCTTTTCCAATTGCCGAATCTGGTTGTCAATGTTCATTCTCGGGCCGCTGCGCGAATAACGCCTTCTGATTAAATATTCATATCTTCGCTGCGATGATGATGCCGCTTGACCAGTCCAGTTCCGCGATACGCAGGTCAGCTCGCTGATCGAGCGCCGCGATCATGGCTGCGACTTGCGAATGGCGCTCTGGCTCCCAGTCCGGGCGGGGCCGCAGGTCGCTTGATATGCGTCATGTCAAACATGCCCGATGCTCCTGGATAAAACGTTTGTCTACACAGTATACAATACCTTGCATGCGGATGAGCGCGTAGCGCGCAAGCCTTGCCGGCCTGCTGGGCGTAACTGGCCGCGAGAGCGGCGTTTTTGCCTGGATTATCAATGCGATATCGAATGGCATTTTTTGAATGCCATTCGATATCGCACGAGTGGATGAATGATCCCCTGATAGTAATGCCTGATAACAATCTCCTGCATTTTTTAGGAACTTCAACTATACTGCCATTCAGGGCATATGTTCATTGTATGCGTGTCTGATTCTCGGTGCCCTCGCCAAACGTTCGCGTGGCGAAGCCGCGCCGGGAATCCAGTGGATGGTGTGGGAAAAAATGCGCGCAGCGCATTTTTTCCCACACCATCCACTGGATAAGGCGAGCGCCGCAGGCGCGAGAGGACGAGGGCACTGGAAATCAGGCATACCCTGAAAATGGAGGATTGTTCATTGCTCAGCTCTCATCTTTTTGGGCGCCTTGCTACGGCGCTCGTCCTGGCTCTGCTGCTACTCTTCGGTACTCTCCCGGCATTCGCTCAATCTCATGCGCGGCTCTCGCTGGTTGGTCCGAAGGCGCATTACCTGGCCCTGGGCGACTCTCTGGCCTTTGGCTTTCAGCCTGATTTCGACTTTGCCCACGGCTATGCCGACGATTTCGGCAGCGATCTGAAAGCACGCGGCGTGCATGATACGATCAACCTGGCCTGCCCGGGCGAGACGAGCAGTACCATGCTCAACGGCAAGTGCCCCTATCCGTTCTTCCGCAAATACCCTTATCTCGGCTCGCAGATGAATGCGGCGCTCAAATATCTGGCCGCACACCGTGGGCAGGTCAGCCCCGTAACCTTTAACATCGGATCAAATGACCTCCTGTCGGTCTTCAACAAGCAGAACTGCACGGTCAATGTGAGCCTGTTTAACGCCGGCCTGCGAACGCTGGATGCCAACCTGACGCATACTATTTTGCCCGAACTGCACAACGCGCTTGTGGTCAACGGAGTGCCGACGGGCGACCTGATCATGGTCAATTATTACGATCCGTTCCAGAATATATGCCCCAACACGGTCCCCTATGTGCGGATGGTTAATGCGCACCTCGCGCGTGATGTCGCGCCCTACGGTATCATGGTCGATGCCTTCGCGGCCTTTGGCGGCGCGAAAATACCAGATCCGCATACCTGCTCCTATACCTGGATGTGCTCTGTCTTCCAGGATATTCATGCTACTGATACCGGTTATCGTGTCATCGCCGACGCCATTGAGACCAGCGTAGGGTATTAAAGGATGCTTTTGCTGGAGTGGCCGGGGTGGGACAGGCGCTTCGCGCCTGTCCCACCCCGGCCACTCCAGCAAAAGCATGTTAAAACGCAACCCCCGGCAAACTTTTTTCGTATAGCTGGTAATATTCTCCAAAAGGAAGATTATTATTACAAGATCAGGGAGTGGGTATGCAGAACCAGCAGGAATCTGACCATATACGCAGCATGGCAGAGGAAGCGCCAGCGCCAATCAATGAGCGCCAGCGCAATACTGATCCACGCGAGCAGCCGGCGTCGCCGGAGAATACGTATCGTCCCTATGAAGAGGGCTACGCTGGCATGAGCGACCAGGATTACTGGTTTCAGGAGGGTGAGAAGATCCGGCCAGAGCCGAGGAATCAGAAAAGCGTGGGTGGGCTGCTGGGGCTGATCGTTCTATTATGCGCGGTTTTCATCGCTGGCAGCTTATTCGGCGTGATTCTGAGCTGGCTCACCTGGGTAGTGGTGATTGTTCTGGTCATAGCCGGGCTGACCGCGATAGCGAGCAACTGGCGTGTCGTAACTATTCCCGAACCCACGCGCACTTTCCAGGTCATGGAACACGCGCGGCTGGTAATCAACAACGGGGCCGGCACTGTGGCTATTCGCCGGGGAGAAGAGGGCGTGGTGAGCGTGGCTGCGATCAAACGCGCCAGCGGTATTGGCATTCATCCAGAGCGTATGCAGATCAACTATAACCAGAGCGGCGACCTGCTTGACATCTCAAGCCGCATGGCGTGGAACCTGCTTGAATTTGGGCTGCGCACCGTCGATTTCGAGATCACTGTACCGTCCAGTTGCGATGTGCATCTCCAGAATGGCTCGGGGCAGGTCATGGTAGAAGGCACAAATGGAGATCTTCGAGTGCGTACCGGCAGCGGCAGTGTCCAGGCGCGCGATCTCCAGGGACGCATCGCCATGAGAACCGGCAGCGGGCATGTCGAGGCCAGCAATCTGAAAGGTCTGATCGATCTGCGCACCGGCAGTTCGCGCATCGAAGGACGGCATCTCGAAGGCGAAATCAAGCTGCACACCGGCAGCTCGCGCATCATCCTTGATGACGTGCGCGGCCAGCTCACCGCGTCGACAGGTAGCGGGCGCATCGAAGTCAGCCAGGCCAGTTTAAGTGGGGAATCAACCTTGAAGACGGGCAGCAGCAGGATTGTCTTTGAAGGCTCTCTGGACGCTCTCGGCAGCTATACGTTCCTGACCGGCAGCGGCGGCATTACCCTTAGATTGCCGGATGACGCGGCCTTTCACCTCGACGCAAAGACTGGCTCAGGCGGCGTACAGAATGAATTTGGCGGCCGAGAAGCAGGGAGCGGGCCGCGCGCACGGCTCAAGCTCCGGTCCGGCAGCGGAACGATTCGCATTTATCGCTGGTCGTCTCCTCAAGGCGAATGGTGATCGCCACCTGTCGCCGTCTCCTGTGGGCGCTCCCAGGCGTTGACTTCATATTCAAAACATGTCATCCTGAGCGGTAGCGAAGGATCTGATGGTGACGCGCGGATCCTTCCCCTTCGTTCCTCAGGGCTACGGCTCACTGCCGCTCAGGATGACATGGGCTGGCAGGTGCACGTCACTTTGTTGCGCCGCTGCATCTTTCCCCAGACATCTCAGCGCCTGCGGCGCTTCGCACAGGAGGGAAAGAGACTCAGGGGGCCGGCGCAGTCGGCCCCCTGAGTCTCTTTCCCTCCTGTGAGCCACCGAAGGTGGTGACGAGTGCAAAAAAAGATGACGGACACCTGGCACTCAGGTTTTGATTGTTGGGGCCGGGAAAAGATGTTATAGTAAATGGGCAAGAAAGTTTTCCCGCGATAGCCTGAATAAGTACACCGGAGTATTGGTATGACAACACAGGATAGCGACGCCGCTGGTTTAAAACGCACACCTCTCTACGAGCAGCATCGCGCACTGGGAGCGCGTCTTGTAGAGTTTAACGGCTGGGAGATGCCCGTACAGTATAGCAGTATTTTAGAGGAACACCAGGCGGTGCGCACGCGCGCCGGTCTCTTCGATGTCAGCCATATGGGCGAGTTCAAGGTCGAGGGTGGTGAGGCGCTGGCTTTTCTGCAATATCTCGTTCCCAACGATGTCTCGCGCCTCACCATGCACCAGGCGCTCTATACACAATTGTGCCTGCCGAACGGCAATGTCATCGACGATCTACTGATCTTCTATCTGGCCGAGCGGCACTATATGCTTGTTGTCAACGCCGGCAACATCGCCAAAGACCTCGCCTGGGTGCAGGGACAGGCGCGGCATTTTCGCGATGTGACCGTCACCGACCAGTCCGATACCACTGCGCTGCTCGCCCTCCAGGGGCCGGAGTCGCAGCGCATCCTGCAAGAGCTTACCCCGCTCGATCTCTCTGGCATTCGCTATTATCACTGTGCGCCGGGAGAGGTCGACGGCGTGAACTGCATCGTCTCGCGCACCGGCTATACCGGCGAAGATGGCTTTGAACTCTATTGCGCTCCCGTCGATGCAGCGCGGCTCTGGAACGACCTGCTCGCCGCCGGCAAGTCGCGGGGATTGCTGCCGGCGGGGCTGGGCGCGCGCGACACGCTGCGTCTGGAGGCCGGCTACTGTCTCTACGGCCACGAGCTTGATGAGCGGACCAATCCTCTGGAGGCACGCCTGGGCTGGACGGTGAAGCTGGCTAAGGGAGATTTCATCGGGCGCGATGCGCTGCGCAAGGTAAAAGAGGAGGGGCCGCGCAAGCTGCTCGTCGGCATCGAACTGCGCGAACGCGGCGTGCCACGCGGTGGCTATGCCATCTATGAAAGCGATCAGCGCATTGGCGAGTTGACCAGCGGCACCCGCAGCCCGACGCTGCAAAAGGGTATCGGTATGGGCTACGTCGACGCTGCTCGCGCCTCTGCCGGGCGGGACGTGCAGATCGATATTCGGGGCAAGCGCGTGGCGGCGCAGATTGTTCCCCTGCCGTTCTACAAGCGCGCGAAATAAGCTAGAAGAGAAGACGCAGATCCGGAGCAAGGCGTGATAAGAAAGACGGAAGGTATGTAGGCGCGCCCAGGTGGAGGGAGGGGGGAAAGAAAGACGGGGGCAAGCCCCGTCTCTACATCCCCGACGTGTAGAAAGACGGGGGCAAGCCCCGTCTCTACATCCCCGACGTGTAGAGACGGGGGCAAGCCCCGTCTCTACATCCCCGACGTGTAGAGACGGGGCTTGCCCCCGTCTTTCAGGAAACGCGGCAACCAGGAAACGCGGCAACCAGGAAACGCGGCGACCAGGAAAGGCGGCGACCAGGAAAGGCGGCGACCAGGAAAGGCGGCAACCAGGAAACGCGGCGACCAGGAAAGGCGGCGTAGGAAAAACGTTGCGTGATCCGCGACAAAAAAGGCTGTTCAACGTCATATAAATAAATAAAGCTTTCTGAACGACAGCCGCGCAGGAGAAAAAATCGCTATGCAGCCGGAAGAGATGGTTGGTCAGACGCTGGGGCATTACCGCGTATTACGACCACTGGGCTATGGAGGAAGCGCAGCCGTCTTTCTTGCATTGGATATCAACCTGCAACGCGAGGTCGCCCTCAAAGTATTTCAGCCAGCAGCGGGTGAGGCGCAGGACTTCCTGCGCCGTTTTGTACGCGAGGCCCGCGTGCTGGCGCAGCTCGATCATCCCAATATCCTGCCCATCTACGATTATGGCGAGCAGGACGACAGGGCCTTTCTGGTCGTGCCGTATATGGCTGGCGGATCGCTGCGCGAGTGGCTGCGCGGGCGTGGCCCCGTTCCCCCGCAGCAGGTTATGCAACTGGTCGGCCAGGCGCTTAATGCGCTCCAATATGCTCATGACCGGGGTCTGATCCATCGCGATATCAAGCCGGGCAATATGCTCTTTAAAGCAGACGGTACACTCTTGCTGGCCGACTTCGGCCTGGTGAAAGTCACAGCCACGCAGGGGACCATGCCACCCCTCGATACGACCAGGAGCATAAGCGCCCCTGCGATTACGGGCACGCCCGAATACATGGCGCCAGAGCAGATTAACGGGCAGGTTGTTCCGGCCAGCGATATCTATGCGATGGGGGTGGTCCTGTACGAGATGCTGACCGCTGTTCGCCCTTTTACGGCTGAAACCTATATGGCCGTACTCATGAGGCACCTCTATGAGCAGCCACAGCCTATGCGCGCGCTCAATCCGCGTATTTCGCACGCGTTAGAAGCGGTAGTGATGCGCGCGCTGGAGAAAGATCCGGCCAGGCGCTATCAACGGCCAGCGCATTTACGGCGCGACCTGGAGCAAGCCATAGCTGAGGAGCAGGTGGAGACGGCTCCCACCCCTGCACTGCCAGCAACCGCATCATCGTCCCCTGTCTCGCCTCCGCTCGCTTCCGGGGCCTCTGCCGCGCAGTTGTCGCAGATCGCGTATCAAGCAACACCGATCACACCCTCCCATCAGACGCCGAGCGGTCTGGCGGATCCCGGCTTCTCTCCCGCTTCCGCGCGACCTGCGCCGCTCCGCCGCGCGCGCAGCCTGCTGTTCGGTCTGCTGATCCTGGTTCTTCTGGCGGCAACTGGCCTCGGCGGCGTCCTCTATGGACGAGGCGCGTTCGGGCCGCATGTGCCGCAGGGTCCGGGAGCAAAAACGCCGTTTGTTACGCCTCGGCAGGGGGGCACCGTTACCGGCGGCGCGGGTGGCGCAACGGCGACTGCGCTGCCGGTATTGACGAGTTGTCCACCGGCGGGCACGGCGCGGGCTGCGGTCATGCCGCCGCTGGCGCAGCAGGGATACCATCAGGTCATCGTCTATATCGCCAATGAGGGGACGCCGGGCAATCCTACCGCTGGCAGTCTGGAGCGCTTCGATGTAACGGCCCATCAGGGAGTTGAGATAAGCCGACTGCCCAGTAGCTTTATCAGAGAGGCGCAGGTCTCGCAGAATGGACAGTGGACGCTATTCAGCGCGAAAGTCTCGGGCCGCTATGAGTTACGCATGGTGCGCATGGATGGTCAGGAGATGCAAACCCTGTACTGCGCCCCGCCCGGCGCCGACATTTTTGGCGTACAGTGGTCATTCGATCAGAAAGCGATCATTTTTGATGTCGGCCCTCATCTCCCCGTGGTATTTCTTTTGAGCGTACAAAGCGGGCGATTGCAGCAGGAGCTGTCATCTTCGGGCGTAACTGGCTATGTTGCGCGCACCTGGCTCGACAATACGCGTGTCTATATGGTCTCGCTGCTCTCGGATACGGAGGCGCCGCCGCAGAGCCAGGATCTCTACATTCTCGACACCAGCAAGGGCGCGAATCAGCAGAACGGCAGCCTGCAAAAGATTGCGACGATCTCATCGGCATGTGGCAGCTTCGATACCAGCTATAACGGCACCAGATTGATTATCAGTTCCTGCACTGGATCCGCAGGCAGAGCAACTGGCCCCAGCACGATCACGACTCAGCCTGCTACCGGCGGTACAGCCACAACCATCGCTACCATTCGCCAGGCCGTAACGGCGCTTCGCTCGGTCACTCCCACAACACTTTTGCTGCTTATCGAGAACGCCGGCGGGGATACCAGCCAGAATGGATTGTGGAAGATGAACGAGGATGGAACGGGCCAGAAGCGCCTGACTACCGATAGCAACAACGCGCAATCGCTGTGCCAGTTTACGCAATATGCCTGGTCGAACGTCTCGCCCGACGGCAGTATGTATGCGCTGCAATCCTACGATCCTAAAACTCAGGCGTATAGCCTGGGCTATGGATCGCTCAATGGCGGCGTGCTCAACTATCTCCTTGCTTCTACGCCTGCGACACAGTTGTTGCTCGCCGGGTGGACCAATCTGTAGCCGTTAGAGTCCTATGGCAGAGATTCGCACGGCTCTGCCGCGCAGGGGAGGTTTTGTGTGATGTGGCCCGGGCGCAGAGCGCCGGGCCACATCATACAACTGGCGAGCGCCGCAGGCGCGAGCACGCGAAGGACCGAAAATCAAACACTCTCTTGATAGGAGAGCGAGTGTAGAGACATTTGCTTGATTTGGTGCGTATAATATAGAGTCCTGTTCTGTAGCTCTGCGATAACCAGGAGAGAGAGCCGGCAGGCGATTGCAGCAAGGCTGATATTCTTTGCGCAAACATCTTAAATAGAGTCAAGTGAGGGGAGAAGCATGCAAGCGAAGATTGCATTCCGCGCGATCACAAAACGATACCCCGGTGCCCATCAGCCTGCTGTCGATGCAGTTACTTTTGACGTGCCGGAGGGCAGCACCTGCCTGCTGGTAGGCACCTCTGGCTCCGGCAAAACGACACTTCTGCGCATGGTCAACCGCCTGATCGAACCGACTTCCGGCGAAATTCTGATCGATGGCAAGAACATTCTGGAAGAAAATCCCGTCCTGCTGCGCCGCCATATCGGCTATGTCATTCAGCAGGTGGGGCTATTTCCGCATATGACGGTAGCGGAGAACATACGCGTCACGGCTGATATCGCCGGGGGGTGGTCGAAGCAGCGTATGGCGGCGCGTGTTGACGAACTGCTGGATCTCGTTGGCCTGCCACCGGATCAGTATCGCAAACGCTTCCCCCGCCAGCTCTCTGGTGGTCAGCAGCAGCGTGTGGGCCTGGCACGCGCTCTTGCAACCGATCCCGTGCTCCTGCTCATGGATGAACCCTTTGGCGCTCTGGATGCCATTACGCGCGCGCGTATGCAGGACGAACTGCTGCGCATCCAGCGCGACGTGCATAAAACCATCCTCTTTGTTTCGCACGATATCGAAGAAGCCTTCAAACTCGGCGATCAGATCGCGGTACTCTCAGAGGGGAAGCTCGTGCAGATCGGCTCGCCGGTTGATCTGCTCGCGCACCCGGCCAATGAGTTTGTGCGCCGGCTGGTCGGGGCCGATAGTATCCTGCGCCAGCTTGAGTACCTGCCCGTCGCGGATGCACTGGAGACAGCGCCGGAGTTTGTGTCATCCGCTCACTGGGGCGATGTCCCTGCGTGTTCTTCCGATGCTACACTGCTCTCCGCCATGCTGAAACTCCTTGAAACCAATGCTCCTTCTCTCACTGTGGAAAGCGCAGATACACACGAGGCTATTGGCAGTGTAACCCTCGCCAGTATCAATCACGCGATCACTCGCGTGCGCGGCAGTGAAGCGTCGAAGGAAGAGACGAAAATATAAGATTGGCGACGCGCCGGAGGAGTTTCATGAGTTATCTGCTCAGCCCCTACAACTATAACCTGTCCGATCCGGGCAGTATCCCTAATCTTATCTGGCAGCATGCTTTCCTGGTCGGCGTCAGCATGCTCATCGCCCTCATCATTGCCATTCCGAGCGGCATTCTGCTCGCGCGCTACCGCCAGTTTTATGTGCCGGTGGTCAGCTTTACCGGCCTGCTCTATACTATTCCCGGCCTGGCTCTGCTGGCGATACTCATCACCATCACCGGCCTGTCCTTCGCAACGGCGATCATTCCCCTGGTCCTCTATGCGCAACTCGTGTTGATCCGCAACACTGTCGCGGCCATCGATGGCATTGATCCGCTGCTGCTCGAAGTGGGGCGCGCGATGGGCATGAATCCTCGCCAGTTGCTCTTTCGCGTCACGCTGCCGCTGGCGTTACCGGTTATCGTGGCCGGCATTCGCGTCGCTACCGTAACCACGGTGGGCATTGCCGCGCTGGCCTCGCTGGTGGGCGAAGGCGGGCTGGGCGATCTGATCTTCAAAAGCATTACCACCAACGATTTTCAGGCGATGATTGCCGGAGCCATCCTGCTCTCGCTCTTTGCCGTCGTTGCCGACCTGATCTTGCTTGGGATACAGACAGCGCTCAATCGGGGGCGCGGCGCGGTATCGGTTGCCTGATGGGAGTGCGGGGGCATAGCCCGGGGGAGCGGGGATGTCCCTCGCTTCACCTTCCTGAGCCTGACGGATGCGCTACTGAGGTGCCGTTAAGGAGATAGATGATGAACAGTTTAATACAGTTTATACTCGATCCCAGAAACAATTTCATCGGCAATACGATTGCCTATTTCGAGATCTGCGCCGTCTCTATCATCATCTCCATGATCATAGGCGTCGTGCTTGGTATCCTTGTCTCGCGCAATGCCGTGCTCGGCTTTATCGCAGTGAATCTCAGCGGGCTGATGCGCGCGATTCCCATCATTGCTTTCCTGTTCATTGCTCTGCCCCTGCTCGGTTTAGGCTTCCTTCCTGCCGTTGTCGCGTTGATCGTTCTCGGTATTCCGCCGATCCTGCTCAATACCTACACTGGCATTCGCGGCATCGATCCCGCTACTATCGACGCGGCGCGCGGCATGGGCATGACAAACCTGCAAATTGTTACGCGTATCCAGACGCCGCTCGTGATGCCAATTATCGCCGCCGGCATTCGCACATCGGCTGTCCAGATTATCGCAACGGCTACCTTAGCGGCCTTTATCGGTGCCGGCGGCTATGGCGTGTATATTGTTGACGGGCTTTATAAGCTCAACAATATCGAGATCCTTGCCGGCTCCATCCCGGTAGCCCTGCTGGCTATCGTTGTCGAGTTGTTTATGGGCTGGCTACAACGTATCCTGACGCCCGCCGGCCTTCGCGTACAGAAGGCCGCTGCCGAGCCTGTCGCGCAAAGCATGGCTGCGTGAGCAGCGGTGATGATCTGCGTCGTTCCTCGCGTACAATAAAGGATAGAAGTAGCCATCACATAGCGTTATTGTTCTTTAGCTATCTGACCATATAGAGGAGGGAGACATGGTTTTCTTCCGCTCGCTAAGAGCGCATTTGCTTACCATCATGGTGGTGATCCCGCTGCTCGCGCTGGCCGCCTGCGGCACCTCCGGGAACTCGCCGAGCAGTTCAGGCTCAAGTTCGAGCGGCTCGGCCTCGAAGGGGCCGATCATCGTCGCCAGCAAACTCGATACCGAGTCGCAGTTAATTGCCAAAATGTACACGCTGCTGCTGCAAAAAGCTGGCTTTACCGTCAATGAGAAGCCGGCTCTGGGCAACAGCACTATCATCTTTCAGGCGATCAAAAGCGGCGCCATCGACCTGTATCCCGAGTTCACGGCCACCGGACTGAACGCGCTCAATATACCGTCGTCTTTTGATCCGCAGAAGGATTATCAGACGGTCAAGCAGGGCTTCGAGCAGCAATATCATATTACCTGGCTGGATATGTCGCCGCTGAACGACGGCTATGCCCTCTGTACTTCGCAGCAGGAATCCCAGAAGCTGGGCATCACCACGATCTCGCAACTGGCGCCGAAGGTGTCGAGCCTGATCCTCACGTCGCCCAGCGATGGTATCGCCTTCGTTGACGATCTGAAGTCAACCTATGGCTTTACTACCAGGAGCTTCAAGCAGACTCAGACCATCGACTACGCTCTGGGCTTCCAGGCGGTCTCCAGCGGTAAATCGCAGATTACCGTCTGCTATACGACGGATGGCACGGTCAAGCAGAAGAACTTTATCTTCCTGCAAGACGATAAAAACGGGTTCCCGCAGTTCCATCCCGCGCCCATCGTGCGCGATGCGGTCCTGCAAAAGTATCCGCAGATTGCCACCACGCTGAATCCGCTTGCGCCGGACCTGACCACCGATGTGAGCATTCAACTGCAAGATCAGGTGGCGTCGAAGAAGGCGGGCGGCGAGTCTGTTTCGCAGGCGATTACCGATGTGGCTACCAGCTTCTTGAAGAGCAAGGGCCTGCTGTAAGGTTTATACAGCTTGATAAGAAAAAGTGCGTCTGGGTCCAGCGGCCCCAGACGCACTTTTTCTTATCAAGCTCTCGTTATGAAAGGAAATGATTATGCCACATACCAATATCAAACTGTACGGTACTGATTGGTGCAGCGATTGCAAGCGCAGCAAGAGATTTTTGGGTGAGCAGCGCGTCCATTACGAATACATTAACATCGAAGAAAATATGGAGGGGCAAGCCTTTGTCAGAGAGTTGCAAAAGGGCGGCCTGACAATTCCAACGATAGTCTTTGAGGACAATTCGGTGCTCATCGAGCCGACAAACGCGGAGCTTGCGGCAAAACTCGGCTTGCAGACGAAGGCACAGTGCGATTTCTATGATCTCATAGTTGTTGGTGGAGGTCCTACCGCGCTTACTGCCGCAATCTACGCAGCCCGTGATGGGTATGATGTCCTGGTCATCGAGCGCAGCAGTTTAGGGGGACAGGCCGGTGTTACCGAGCGTCTCGATAACTACCCTGGTTTTCCTGAAGGTGTCACGGGCGCGGAGTTTGCCGAGCGCATCATCGAGCAGGCCAGGCGCTACGGTGTGGAATTGCTCTCGGCGCAGAACGTGATCAAAGTCGGTAATGATCTCGATGCGCACTTTGTTGAGACTGAAGGCGGAAACAAATATCGAAGCAATGCTGTCCTGCTTGCTACCGGCTCAACCTACAAGCGGCTCGGCGTACCAGGGGAAGATGAATACATTGGCGCAGGGGTTCATTTCTGTGCCACCTGTGATGGCCCCTTCTATAAAGGTCGCGAGGTAGCAGTGATCGGCGGCGGCAATAGCGCTGTAGAAGAGGCTGCCTTCCTGACGCGCTTTTGCCCGAAGGTTACTATTCTGGCGCGCGGTTCCGAACTGTCGGCGAACAAAATCGCGGTTGACAAGGCATTGACTTCGCTACAGATAGAGGTGCGTTTCCATACCGAGGTTGTCGAGTTCAAAGGGGAAAACAATCACCTGACAACGGTTGTCACCAGAAACAGGCAGACGGGTGAAACTCAGGAACTCCATGTTCCGGGCGTTTTTGTGTTCATTGGTCTCTCGCCAAATAGTAAGCACTTCAAAGATATTGCCAGGCTGGATGCTCAGGGCTTTATCATGACCGGTATTGACTTTCAGACCAGCACCGAAGGGATCTTTGCCGCCGGTGATGTGCGCGCCGGAAGTACGAAGCAGCTGGTAAGCGCTGCTGGAGAGGGCGCGGCAGCGGCGCTTGCCATCCGTGAGCATTTACGCGGCCACGATGCTCATACGATGGAAGCTGCGCTGGTTAAAAGCGCGGCTTCCTGAGCTGAGGGGCCAATGGCGAAGTTTAACAATTTAAGCCGGATATCTCTCCGTGCCTAGCGGCGCGGTTTATTGTGCTCCGTCGGCCTGTAGAAAGGGGCGAAAGCGCGATCAATCGTGCCACTACGCGTATCTATCGTTCCCGGATTATTTTATTACACTTCATTATACAATTTGCACGGCAACGCGGGGGTAGCCGGTGGCGCCTCTGGGGACGGTGCCCTGTACATGATCGGTCTGAAGTGCGCCTGTGCCGTCGGTGGCGCGACAGACGAGTGTGTAGCTGCCCGGCAGCGGAGACCTCCACTGCCACGTCCACAGCACCCATGAGTCCTGCGAGAGCGCGGGTTGCAGGTCTGCCTGGTGCCAGGTGGCGCCGCCATCGACACTGACTTCAACCTTTTGAATGCCGCGATTCCCGGCGAAGGCGATGCCGCCGACCTCTATGCTCTGCCCGGCAGCGACGCGGCCACGCGGGCGATCAATGCGGCTCATGGTGTGCAGCGGACCGTTGTACCAGCCCTGGTCGGAGTACAGGCCGCCGACAAAGTGATCGGTGAGTTCGACGCGCGTCAACCACTTGGGATTCTCCTCGCCGTAGCGCCCGGGAATGAGGACACGCAGCGGGAAGCCGTGACGCTGTGGCAGTTCGACGCCGTTCATGCGCCAGGCCAGCAGCGCATCGACGGCCAGCACTTCATCGAGCGGAAGGCTGACATTATAGTTGTCCACGCTGTAGAATGCCACATAGCGTGCGTTCGGCTGTGGACCGCCGTGCCGCTCCAGCAGTGTGCGCAGCGTTACTCCCTGCCAGATGGCTGTGCCGATAAGATGATCCTCTCTGCCGTTGGCGATGCATTCCAGGGTAATCGGGCGCGAGGTCGAAGGCAGGTTCTGTATCTCCGTATAGGTATAGACGCCCGGCTTCTGCACCAGCCCGGTCACTTCGAGGCGCCATAGAGCGCTATCGACGCGGGGATCGATGGCGTTCTGCGTCACAACGTAGTGCTCGCTATTCGGAGTAATCGGCGGCGTTACGCCGTTATGCACAGCGGATTTCATGCCGTCGTATGCGGCGTAGTTGTCGAGGTAGCCGCGCACCAGGCCCAGTGTACCGCCAAGTCCGCCGGCGCTCAACGCGGCGACTCCCGCGCGCGTGAGCAGGAGTCGCCGCCCCTGAGCGGGCGCGCTCTCCGCGTCAGTGAGTTTGGGCAGCAGGGCGCGATAGGCCAGGCAGAGCGTGATGCTGTAGAGGCCGAAGTCCGCGAGCAGACCAGTCGCCGTAGCCAGCATGGCCCGGGCCAGCGGCAGGCCGAAAAGATTCTGCCCGATCTCGTTCCAGAAGAGCGCTATAGCTATCAGCGTCATCGCGCCGCCGAAAGCGGAGGCGATCAGCCATTCGCGCCTCGCTGGTCGATAGCCGCGCGCTGGAAGCTTCACGCGCGCCAGGGCAGCGTAGAGCAGGCTCAGCAGCGTGCCGATCAGAACCATGCCGAGCAAAGCAAGGCCGAGCGGGACGGTCTTGGAGTTGGGCGCGAAGGTAATCAGGAGGCGGAGAAAGGTGCCAACATCGATATGCTTGAGCACAAAATCGCCGAAAAGCTCGACGGGCGTGGGAATGCCGGCCACGAGTCGCAATATGCCCATGAGCACGACGGTAAGCAAGCTGGCCGCCAGCCCGGCTCCCGGCGCGAGCAGCAGGTTAATAAAAAGTGTACGGCGCTTCGTATAGTCATTAGAAGAGACGGTGGGCGACGGTACGTTATTTTCTCCGGCTTTTGAGCGCATATCCTGCATGATCTATCCTCAATAAAAAGTGAAAAAGCGACGGAATACATAATCTTATATATTCTTTTCGTCTCACGTTATATACGGTGGATTTTTACCAGATTCGGTCAGGAAATTGATTCTATGTTTCCAACGATCAAGCTCGGCAATGCCAGAATCGCCTGTAGGGGCGCTGCGAGGGGCAGCGAGCTAGCTCGCTGCTCGTCTGTAATCCAGTGAGGAACAAATGGTCTTCGCAATCTTTCCGCCGCTTTGGGAGAAGTTTCTGATCCTGCGGCCAGGAGTGAATTCTTGCAATTACCCCGTCATCCTCTTGAAAGTGTACGAAATGGAGCAGAAAAAGCACTCAGGCGTATCCCTTAGAGCACCGGGGCGTGGTAGGGACGGGCTTACTCGCACTATCGCGCTCGTAGCACCCCTACAGCTTCCTAACATTCCTTCCTGATGTTCATCTGCGTGGATATGTCCCGAAGAAGATCTTTAAGTGATCCTCTCGTTGCCCGGACGCCAACTATGGCGGCGAGTGCCAGGCCCGCCAGCGGCACATAGTAAGCCAGAATATAGTAGATATCCCAGTGATGGAGGCTATCGAAAACGTAGGAGCTTATCGAGATGAAGGCAAAATACCAGGCCAGCGCCGCCGCCAGGCCGCGAGCGTTGATCCCATCTCCGCGCGTCCAGAGCGGCCCGAGCAGGACCGCTGCCCAGGGCAGGAGCGCGGTTGTGTACCAGGGGAAAATGTGCGTGGAGACCGCGAAGATAGCGGCCAGCAGGAGCAGCGTCGCAGCCTCGGGGCTGATGCGCTGGCGAATACGCTGGATCAGCACGGCCAGCGCTGTCGCACCAACTACTGTCAGGTCGGCGAGGTAGGTCAGGATCAGCGTCGTCCTGGTATTGAAGCGGGCATAGGCGCTGATCTGATCCATAACGAGCGGGACAATACCGGCGTTGTGGGCGTGTTCGCTGGCATAGGTGCCAAAGAAGCCGAGGATCTGTCCGTGCCCCAGGATGATATAGGGAATGTAGGCTGCGATGATGGTTGCGATACAGGTAGCGAGGAGCGCCCGGTCACGGCGGCGCATCAAGGCGAGCAGCAGGACGATAGGATAGATTTTTGTCAGCGCGGCCATGCCAATCAGAAAGCCGGTCAGGACGCGCGCCCCGCGCCACTGGCTCAGGGACGTGAGCACGGCCAGCGTCATGAAGGCGAGCGTGCTGGCGTCGAGATGCCCCTGGATGGCGAACTCGACGATGGGCAGCGGACACCAGGCGTAGAGGATGCAGCGGGAGGGATCGAGTCCCCGCCGCTTCAACAGGAGGGCCAGCGCGACGCAGGTAACGATGTCCAGGAGCAGGAAGATGGCTTTGAGCACAAACAGGTTGCTGGGCGCGATAAGATAGCTCAGCAGGTAGATGGCCTGCGCCCCCGGCGGGTAGATCGTCGGCACGTTGCGAAAACGACTGTTGTCGTAAATGAAGTCGCGCAGGTACATCAGGTGCGAATCGTTGGGACTGTACACATAGGGACTGTAGCCGTGCAGCGTCACCCGCGCATCCCAGAGGTAGCGCCAGGAGTCGTGCGAGAGATCAGGCGGTATGGGCAGCAGCAGCGTGCGCAGCACACATGCTCCGACCAGAATCAGCCCCAGTTCGCTCCACTGCCGGCGGTCCGTTGGAGCAGGCGTCGCCAGCACAATGAGGCAGGCGGCAAGATATGGCGCGAAGCCGAGCATCCAGAGTGGCACGAAGGGTATTACCGGACCATCGGGCGGCGGGGCTTTCTGCGCCAGCAGTATCGTGTAGCCAACGGCGAGCAGCAGCAGCGCACACAACGCCGGAAAGCGCCAGCGGCCCTGCCGGCCGGGCGCTTCGAGGTGCAGTTCCTGTGGTGGGCGCGAAGCCTGGGCTATCGACATCTATTCTTCCCTTTCCCAAAAAATATATGCTGATTTCTGGCATAAATATATGCTGATTTCTGGCATAAGCGCTTATGAGCAGCGCCGGCGCCCTCTGACGTATACTTCGAGCAGCGTCGGCGCCCTCTGACGTATAGTATGTTATGCCCAGGCGCGAAGCGCCTGGGCATAACATACTATACATTCCATGCGCGGCGGAGCCGCGCGAAGGCCGGCGCCAGAGAGTGAGACCAATCTGATTGTTAAAATGGCTCTCCTTTCTACACGCAGACACACATCTTTTGTTTACAGGTTGCTCACGCTGTACTGCTCTCGATCTCGACGGGGCGAGCTGCGGAGGGCGCGGGCTGCTCGCGGAAGTGCGGCATCACCTCTTTTGCCATCATCTCCTGGTTGCGCAGGACCAGGTAATCGGGCATTTCTCCAGTGTGGCCGCCCGTGACCAGCATCCCCGCATGCAGCACGTCGGTATAATAACTCAGCTTCTCGATGATCGTGGCAGGGCTGCCCGCGATGACCACGCCAGTATCGACCAGTTCCTTGAAGGTTTTGGCGCCGCCGCCGAAGCTGGCATTGTTTTCGATCATCGCCCTGACGCTCCTCACGCTCATATAGCCCGGCGGGATAAAAAACTCCGTGCGCACCTTCATCGCTTTCTGGAAGAGCCACATTATGTATCGTTCGCCGTCCTTCATCGCCTCCTCGTCGGTCTCGGCGATAACGCAGGGCACGCAGAAGGCCAGTTGTTCGGGCTGCGCCTCGTAGCCGTACTTCTCTTCGGCCAGGCGCCGGTACAGGTCGTAGGCGCGTTTGCGCTGCTCCATCGGCATAAACACGGTCATGTACGGATATTTGTGGCGCGCCGCGAAGTCGATGGTCTCCAGGCTCGCCGTGCCGGGCAGCCAGATGGGCGGGTGCGGCTTCTGGATCGGGCGCGGCCAGATATTGACGTAGCGATAGTTGTAATGCTCGCCCTCGAAGGCAAAGGGGCCGGGCCGCGTCCAGGCTTCGATAATCAGGTCGTGGGCCTCGTCCATGCGTTCGCGGCTCAGCGTTGGCCTGATATTATAGCTGTACTAATGGACACAATGAACCTCTTTTACGCTGGTTTATAAAATAATACAGGCTGAAACCCTAGCCGTCAAAGTAGCCGGAAAGGGAGCGGCGCGAGTGTCCCAGGTTTTCCGCCTGGACGCTGCGCCGTCTCTTACGCGATTGAATGAGTACACCTGTTCTACTTGAGCGCGGCCCCTCCCCCCATTATTCAGGCTCGCACGCGGGGGCAGTCACGCGCCCGCCCCGGCCCCGCGTCCTCTCCACCTCCCCGGCCCTCGCCTCGCCGCCTGCCCGCGCTCGCGCCCCGGCCCCGCCTTTCCCCGCCTGCGCGGCGCGGCCATTCGCCGAGACGCCCCGGCGCTCCCCGCCTCCCTTCCACCCATCCCACGCGCCCTGCGGGCGCGTGACTGCCCCCGCGTGCTACAGTGTACACGTCCGACAGTTTGCCCCACCCCCGTAACTTTCGAGTTCGGTTTCGATAGGCACGGGTGCCGCCGATCTAATAGGCCCGCACGCCTCCGCTACGCTCCGGCGGCGTCCCTATTAGATCGACCTGGCACCCTCCGTTTCCGCCACTCGACCATTCCAGCGAAAATTGAAGCGTTTTGGTCTTCTCACATCGACCCCACCTACCTTTTCCGCCATCCCTCGCAGCTACCCTTACCGCCATCCAAATGATTTTAAAGCATAAAATGTAAAATAAATAATTCATAATAAACATTAAATATTGTGTATAACATAATTCATGGTGTTATATCTAACTAATAAAGATATTATTTAAAATAAGATGTTACAATAGTCAAAGATAACTAGCATATATCTTTTGTTCTGTATATCTTTTAATGCGTTCTCCTTGCCTACGTCTCCCTACTCCACCCTGCCCTCCCGCAGAGATCCCCACCTACCTCTCCCTACCCTCCCTCTCTGTTCCCCCTGCTCACCAGGTAGAGTATGAGCAGAAGAGGAAGCGGGAACCCTGGCTGCTTTTCTTCGGGTACATACCTGAAAAGTCTTCGCGCCAATGGCTACTCGTTCCCTTCCTGGCAGGTTACGCTAGACACCAACAGAATACCGCAGACCGGAAACGGGAGCGCCTTGCCCACTCTCGCGCAGATCCTTGCGACAAATTCGCCCATATCTGCTCAAAACCCGGTGCATAAGCCGATACACACCGCGAGGTACACCGTATCAGAGCGCCCACGCAGGAAACTTTACCTGTTTGCTCCATGCGAGCGGGAAAACTGCCTGAACATCCGGTTTTTCTGAATCCCTTCCAGGTTTTTCAGGATGTTCAGTTTCTTTCCGGCTCGTGGTCTATCCAGAGGTCGTCACGGACCCATGTAAGGTTGCTCCGGTGACCATGTAGGGTTCATAGAGTACCCGGCTGTTGACCATCCAGGGTTCATAGAGTACCCGGCTGGTTCCTGTCGAGTTCCGATGGTGAACCGGTTTGACAGGTCGGCCATATGCTACAAAGAAAAGTGGGACGACGCCCAAAGGCGAGCCGAATGTCAGGCAGAGTCATTTTTCGGAGTGAATTGATTTTCCGGCAGAAAGTGAGGTGAAAGCTCATACATATGGTCAACTTTTTCAGCTCCCATCATGGCAGAAGCCCGCCGCTTCTCCTGGTGATGCAGGAGGCAAAGTATCGAGAAAAGATGCGCACTTTTCTCCTCTCTTCTTCTCTGGTTTCGCGTATGCTTGAAAGAGAAGCAGTCATGCACACAAAGAAGGAGTTACCCCGTATGCTTGACTATGACCAGGCTTCCGCAGAGAAGCCATCGCGCCTCAACAAAGGCGCACAATTGACCGCGCGTCTTGAGTCTGTCTGTAAGATCGACGCGGAGCAAGGCGCGTTGCGCTTCGATCAGATACAACGCTGGTTTGGCTTGCTCAGCCCCGACGCGCAGAAGATGAAAGAAGCCGGGATGCTCAGCGCCGAGCGCACCCGCAAAATCCTGCGGCCCTGGATTGACCAGGGGTTGCTGGCCTACAAAGTGTTTTATGTCGGTCAACGCGCCTGGCTCTGGCTCACGCCAAAGGGCCTCAAATTCTTTGGTATCCCTTTGCGCTATTATGAGCCAACTCCCGGCAGCAATTTAGCTCACCTGTATGCCGTCAATAATCTACGCCTGTTGCTCGCTGTCCGCCGCCCTGCTGATGAGTGGCGCAGTGAGCGACTCTTACGCAGAGACAATCCGAAACAGTCCCATGTAGCCGATGCCGAAGTGGTCAGTCCCAACGGCACCGTGAAGGCCATCGAGTGTGAATTGAAGGTCAAGAATGAAACCTACCGGGAACGGGTGGTGTTCGACCTCGCAGCCAACAAGCGCTATAACGCCATCTGGTACTTTGTGCCAGCGAATGTGAAAAGCGCGGTGGAGGCTGCCATTCACAAATTACCGGCAGAGCATCAAAAACGCTTTGCGTTCTATACGCTAGAAGGAGAACCCTATTCCGCATGAGTATGCAGCAATCACCATCCTCGCAAGGGAGCGACAAAGGGATAGAACTGTTCGTGCTGGTGATCTGCCTGCTTGTGGCATGGCCCGCTGTGCTCTTGGGTCTCATCGCACGAGGGCTTATCAAGCGGCACACCATCGCGCCGTTTCCCTACTGGATCGGAGCCGGGGCACTTGGCGCTCTCGGAACCATAGTGCTTCTGACCCGTCTCAATCCTTCCCCGTTTGTGCCTATCGTTGAGCAGGACCTTGTAGCGCTTCTCCTCCATCTCAGCATGGCAACCTTCCTGCACTTTGTGTATGGAGTGCTGCCCCTCTGGGAGCGCAGCGTGTTGGTCTTTCCCTGGTGCATCCTGTTGGCAGAACTGTTTAGCAAAAGGAGCTTGCAGAGCGACCTGCTCACTCAGGAGCGCCGCCGCCGCGCATGGCAAGCACGCCAAAGCCGGCGCGCGGCCCGCAAAGCGGCGAAGGCCCCCGACCAGATCAACGGGCAGGCAGTTCTAGGGGTCTTGATCGACGATCCCAACCAGTAATCGAGTTGTTGTTATCTACCTCTCCTCTCAACCGGTTGTCACGAGGAGAGGCACAGATCCAAAGGAGAAAGAATCGATGCCAAACACCTCGTTTCTTGACCATGACTGGTTTTTTCTTCCGCTGCCGGTCATCAGCCGGCCAAGCGTGGTCATTGGGGAAGGTGGGAGCGGCAAAACCGAAACCTTGCTCAAAATCGCCTCCCTGGTGGCACGCATCTACGGTTTCGATATCATCTATATCGATGCCAAAGGGGATGATGACCTGGCCGCCCGCTTCGTGGCGACGATGCGCAAGGCGGGCAAGCAGCGTATTAAACTGTTTCCGACCAGTCCCTATTATGGCTGGACCGGCGATACCCGCGCCCTCTATAACCGGCTCATGGCTGTGCAGACCTATAGCGAGCCGTATTATGAAAACATGGCGAGCATGATGCTGGACCTGGCCTTGCACGCGCCGGGCTACACTCCCAGGAGCAGTAATGAACTCCTGCGCAATTTGACGCTGGACCTGTTGAAAATCCGCTATCGAGGGGAGCCGGAGCAAGACGAGCTAGAGCGCATCAAGCCCGAAGATGCCAACGGCGTCTACAACCGCTACCGCGCCTTTTTCCGTGCCCTGCATGGCAAGCTGGATGCTGGCTTCATCTTTGATGAGACGGACGCCGCGTATATCAAGCTGGATACCGTCGCCTTTGCCAAAGAAGCCAGCAGCATCGGGCGTTACCTGGTCGAAGAATTGGCCCACTATGTCACAGTACGCAAGCCACGCAGCAGACGTGTGCTTATCATTATCGACGAGGTATCGGCCCTTGCCATTGAACACATTGCCGACCTGTCCGAGCGGTTACGGTCCTTTGGGGGAGCGGTGATGCTGGCGGCACAGAGCGAGGAAGGACTTGCCAGGACCCAGGACGAGCGCACCCGCATTCTCAAGACCTCGCACCTGCTCATCTTGCATACCAGCAACGCCCCGGAAAGGCTGATCGAGCGGGCAGGTAAGCACAAGGCGGTACAGACGGGATGGAGTATGCACGGCGAGGAAGGAACCGGCTATGCGACAGTGAGTATGAGGGATGAGTACCTGATCCCGCCCGATGACGCTCGCCGTCTGGGTGTCGGAGAATGTTTCATCATCTGTCAGGGGACCGGCTACAAGATCCATGTCGCCCCAGTGCAGCTCGATGCCGCAAGCTTGCAAGAGGCACAGGCATACATTGAGCAAGAGGCACGCGACAGCCAGCAGCAGGCGAGCACAAGCCCGCAGGCGCCCGCCGACCAGGACCAGGACGAAGCAGACGCCCCCGATCTGCTCTAATCAGCAGACAGCAAGCCCGATAGGAAATCACCCTATCGGGCTTGTTTTTCAATCGCGCCCGTGCGCCCCCGGCCTTTTCGCCACAAAGACGAGCAGTGGAGCTATTATTATCTGAATCGGTTTCAATCGCACCCGCGCGTCCCCGGCCTTTTTGCCTCCTACTCCGGTAGTATAGTATGGAAAGCCGATCCATGCAAGTATTTCCGAGAATCGCCTTTTTGGGGAAGTATATGGCTGAGTTCAATACCAGCGTTTTACCATAACTTATCCACATCCTTTGATGAGTTATCCACACTCCTCTTGAGCATGAACAAAAGCGCCTGGGGACGGGAACCCAGGCGCCTTGTGTGTGCATAAGCACACGAGCAAAAAGGAGGGGAAACGAAAATGAGAGCGATTATTGCTATGGTCGCCTCGCCCATATGGTACAGCCAAAGCTGATACAGGTGAAATCAGGCGCATACACATCCATGAGCGCCTGCCGGTAAAGCCGCTCAAACTCCTCCGCGCCGACGACACCCACGCGCAGCAAGAAGGGCTTGAGCAAGGCAAAAGCCACCTCTGTATCTTTACTGGCGGAGAGATGCAGCGCCGATCCGCTTGAGGCATCCAGCACAAACGGCGCCGTTTTGGCCTGGGCAAAGCCCGCCTCTCTCAAGAGCGTGCTCAGGCGATGCACGATCCCAAAGGAATGTCCATCCACCGAGAAGGTCCGCCCCTCTTTGCGCAGCGCCTCATACAGACACGCATTTAAGCGTTGCAGCGCCAGGCTAGTTGAAACGCTATACTCGCATTCGGTCAGGCAGATCATGCCCCCTGGACGCAGCACCCGCCAGCATTCGGAGAGCAGAGCCGGCCAGGTGGTCTGCTGCATGAACCCGACCAGAAAGCGCCCGTTCACCAGATCAAAGCTGTGGGCCGGAAAATCAAGCGGCTGCGTAATATCCATCACTTCAAACATCACATTGTCGCTCACATCCCTGACGCGGGCCATCGCCGCCGCATAGCGGCACATCACCGGGTTGATGTCTACCCCGACAATTTCCATATCGGGATACTGGCGCGCCACCTCGATAGCCCACCCGCCCGGCCCGCAGGCCAGATCCAGGACATCAAAGACGCGCTCCACCGGCACCGGCGCGGCAAAGAGGCCCCCCATTGCGCGCGTAAAGAGCTGATCTTGCGCGAACAGGCGCGCGGTTTCGGCCCCCTCTTCGATATCGATAATATAGCCGTTCTGGCTCGAAGGCCACGACGGTCCCATCGGAACCCCTCCTTTTTACACTTGCCCGCAGGCGAAATACACCTCATAGCTCATCTCGTAGCGCTCCCATTCCTCCTCCAGAGCGCCAAGCACGGCGTTAAACCTTTCAGGTGCCACACCGAGTTGGGATTGGGCGACGGGCCGCAGCGATGGGATCACGGCCAGAAAATCCTGGGCCAGCAGAGAGCCGATGCGCCCGCCCCATCCGCCGAGCGGCAGCCGGATGGTTTCGGTCCTGATGTGGGCGAGTCCAGCGGAGCGCAGCAGGTCGCCGATCCGCGCCACCTTTGCGATCTCGATGCCGCGTGCTTGCGAAACGGCCTCCCACCAGGCAATCATCTGGCGTGTGGACGGAGCAGGAGGCGAAACCGTCGCCCCCATCTCCACCAGTTCCACCCACCCGCCCGGCAGCGTCACGCGTGCAAGCTCCTGCACCACACCGGGCCACATCGCCCAGGGAATAGCGGCGACCAGCAAGCGCTGATGCACGTAGTGAAACGACCCCGCCGTAAAGGGCAAGCCGTTGAGCAGGTTTCCTCGATAAAACTGATAGTTGGGCGGAGCAGGCGCGGAACTTTCGACTTCCTCCAGGTCAAGGCCAATGACCTGTGTTTTGGGATAGGCCGTCGCGATCTCCTTTGCCCACCGGCCCGTGCCGCAGCCCACATCTAACACGTTGCCCCCCCGGCGCAGCAGCCCATGTACCGGAGCAAAGGTATTGCCCTTCAAGACTTGCCGTAAGATATAGTGTTGATAATCCAGGCGATGTATCTCTTGCTCATCTTTGGGCAAGAGATAGGGAGCTTCACCCAGATGGCGCCGCCCCTCGCTATCGGTATAGGCCAAAGGAACCGGCGGCGGGGCTGGCTCCCAGGCAACAGGCGCAGCAGAGCGCCGTGGTTTGCGGCCAAAGATCCACCAGAACCAACTCATCACATGGCGTCCTTTCCTCTGCTTAGCAGGCCCCGTCATAGTGCGACATCTCCCCCGGCTCCCTTCCAGCCCCCCAGTCAGGTGTGTTCATCAGGCGAATCGCCTCCTCATGCTGGCCCGCCGCGATCAGCTTCAAGAGCCGCGCGCCCCCCTGCTCCATGCGAGCAAGAATGGCCGCGTGGCTTGCCACCGCCGCCAGCCCGGAGAGTCCTTGCCGCGCGGCCTCTTCTTGTAACGCTTGTCGTTCTCTGTATTTCGCTATTTCGCTCTTCGACATATTAAAGAATCCTTTCTACTTGTAGTATCAATAGTCCGTAGAGCTTCCCATGCAGTGTGCATGGCGAGCTAGCCGGGTATTATCCTGGGTGTGTCTTGCCCCGCTCATCGTGGGCCGGACCGATGAAGGCGACGATCTGAGCGAGCAGATCATCCTGGCGCAATGGTTTGGGCAGATAAGCCCGGATGCCACAAAGCCGCACCTTGAGCCGGTCAAGCAGACCAACGCGCCGCGAAAGCACGACGAGGGGAATCGCCTTGAACCGTGGGTGCTCTTTAAGCTTGAGCGCGACCTCGAACCCATCCAGACGCGGCATCACCAGATCCAGCAGGATAAGATCGGGCAGTCGCACATCAGGAGTGTGCAGAGCGCGCAAGGCTTCCACGCCGTCGGGCACAGCCACCACTTCATAGCCTTCGCGGCTCAAAGCCACTTCGATGAACCTGCGCACGAAGGGCGAATCGTCAATCACCATCACTCGTTTGCTCATTCTGGCCTCCAGTGCTTAATGCTGTCGTCCCATATCTTCAAATCAACCCTTTTGTAGTGTCTCTGAAAATGCGCTATAAGACAATGGAAAAGCTTCGCTTCTATGAGAAGTATTTAATGGAGAAAAAATTGCTTGCTTGTGTGATATACTTAAAACTGCCTGCTTGCATGATAGAATTACCATATTGCACCAGCGGCGCAAAAGGGGTACAATGCCTCTTGGGAGATGGAGTTTTTGTCAGGAGGCAGATACCAATGAGCACGCTGGCACGTATTGAAGACTATCCGCCTGGAGAATATGGACTGCCCCATATGGGGGCAGTCATCGCCGATCATCGTATCAAAGCGGGCTGGACTTCACAGGAAGCTTTTGCTATTGTCTGTGGAGTAGACAAACAGACCGTTGTCTATTGGGAGAACCAGAAGTACTTGGCTGATATGAAACGACGCATCTTTCTTTGCAGACTACTCAGAATCCCACCGGTGTTACTCGGCCTGACTTGGCCTAGTGTGCTCAATGATGGCGAAGTACCGCAGTACATTAAAGACTCCGAATCTATGGTCGAGTTGTTAAGCGCAAACTCCTATGGTCTCTACGAGGATATTCTCACCTTTGCCAGTATCAACCCGCAGAGATATACCAGAGAAGCAGCGTACCGATTCTATCAACATCAGAAGGAGCTTGAGAAACTTGTCATCACTGTCCCGGCTTTAGAAAAAGATAACTGGCTAGATCTTCTGGCCCGTTATTATCAGCACTCGACATTTATAGCCGAACACCACGCGCAAAGCGACCTTGCCCTCTCTTACGCAGATAAGGCATTGCATATAGCAATTTCCATGGATCCACAAGATGCAGAGCTTACAGGCTCATCCCACTACAAACGTGCCAGGCTCTATTTAACACGTGGTAAGCGGAACCTGGCGAAAGAAGATATCCAGGCGGTGTTAGAGAAAGCGGAGCATGTAGGGATCCCCTTGAGAGGGAGTACCTACCTGCTTGCCGCAGAAATAAACGCGCTCGATGCATCGCAAGATGGAAAATTACGAACGCAGTGTCGTTCGTGGCAGGACAATGCCGCTGACCTGCTCTATAACAAGAAGAAGGTTGAAAGCGATGGGACGTTTATCCTCTTCGACCTCTATGCTGTTCACCACGAGAGAGCCAAGATACTCATGCGATTTGCGCTCTTCCATACTACAGATGAAGAACTGATAGAGGGTCTGAAAAATGAGCACAGACGGGCAGACGCCGGGTTACTGAAAGAGGCCCATAGTGCGTTGTCATCGGCCAGGAAGCATCTGGAAGCGGCTAACGGAACCCGCCCGACGCGTATAATGGATAGCACAATTACAGAAGCCAGGCTCTTACTCATGGGGAAAGAGTACGAGGAAAGTGCGAAGCTGGTGAAGACAGCGTTAACTATTGCACGTCTCATTAACTCAGCAAAAGGTATCAACGAGGTGGAGAAGATATATACCATGTTACATCAGCTTGCCCCGAAAAACCCGTATGTCTGTAACCTGGGAGTAGAACTGGGGAAATTTTAACCACATTCGTCAAAGCGGCTCCTCATTGATCGAGGCAGCCGCTTTGATGGTCGCTACATGACGTAATGGTGAAAGCTTTCGGCACACTTCATCCGTTGCGGAGCACCGGTTATCAGCCCGCGTTCATAGATCCATGTATCCATATCTCTGTGTTTCGTCTGGCTTTCATGACAGCGTAACGCGGCGGCTTTCTGCTCCACGACACTGCTAATGTCAACCCAATGGTTGGGCCGATCCGTCGGAAAAAAGTAAATCTGTCTCGCATTGTGCGGAGTAATGCCATCGCGTAATTGCTCACGATAGTACATCCCTCCACGCGCGCAAGCTAAGGCATCGACAGTACAGATGCCCACGGCTCTGTGGTCAGGATGGACCTCATTCTTGCGCCAGGGATCAAGGGTAAAGACGACATCAGGCTTCCATTGACGAATAACCAGGACGATTTCCTTGCGCAGTGCGATAGAGGGTTCAACTTCCCCATCATAATAGCCTTCCAGGAATGTCACCGTTTGTACACCCAGTGTCGCCGCCGCGCGCCGCTGCTCCTGCTCTCGAATAGCGGCAAGACGTTCCGGCGTCATCTCAGGGTCATCACTGCCTTTATCCCCTCGTGTCACAAAGAGGTAGTGAATGTCTTTTCCTTCAGCAGCCAGTAAGGCCATTGTTCCCCCACAAAGATGCTCCGCATCATCTGGATGCGCTTGCACAACAAGGATGCGTTGACCGCCTGGGGGAAGCAGCACAGAGAAAGAGTCTGCCATGTGTGTTTTCGTTCTCCTTTCTGTTAGTATCAAAATGGTAGAAGGATATGTAAACGAACTTAGTAGCCATTGCAGTATATCACTGGAGTAGGGGTGAAAAATAAAACCCTTGAGACCTTGAAGAAGTTTTAGCCGTGCTTAAGGGAACGTTAATCAATACTGCTTCTCCACACGCCAAATTATTCACGTTACTATTGCTCTTGCTTACTGCCTATGAACAAATCCTCTGGTTTGACGATATTACCTGGCAGCAGCAGTCAATCAAGGAGACATTAATGATTGGTTCCCCGACAAGGGGGAACCGGTGTGAGATCCATTGACTATCTTCCCGAAATGTACACCCGTCTCATCGCCCCGGATCACCTGGTCCTCAGTATGATGGATGTAACGATCCTCTGTGGAGAGCAACCGCGCATGAAGAAGCGCCTGCCCGAAATGCAGCGGAACATTGCTAAGGGATTGAGGATCGACTTCGATCAAGTTCATGTCAAAGTGAGTAGTAGGGACGGACAAGATAAAGTAGCGAGACTCGAAGGCATTGAAGCCCATGTGTTAGTGAGTCTGTGGGAAAATCTGCAACTTGAACGAATTCCAAGATAAATAACAAAAAACCGTTCATACATATTTACAATCATTAAACGCTTTTTCACGCTCAAATTTTGCTATTTGAATATGTTTGAATACATTTTTGAAAACTGTTGTTTCCTCCGTAGATGTCCACCTATGACCACTACAAGATTACTTGGGTTCTTTCGTGGGAAAAATACCTTTTTGATGCCAAGTGTTGACATCTATATGCCTGACCCTGAAAATGATATACTGTCATCGTGTAGATAGTGGTAAGATTTGATTGGAGCCGAAAATGAAGGACCATACGAAGAGGCCGAATACAAAGCTAAGATATCAACGGGAATGCCGGGGCTGGTCCCAACGCAAGGTTGCGGCCCTGATAGGCACGAGTAAAGAGATGGTAAGCCGGTGGGAATGTGGAGAAAGGGAAACGAGTCCTTACTATCAAGAAAAGTTGTGCGCTCTCTTTCATATGTCAGCAGAAGAACTCGGTTTTGTAGAGGATCCGTCAAATTTGAATGCATATCGCCGCAAATTCATCGGCACGGCACTGGAAATAGCAGGAATTACGCTGGTGAATCCTGTGCTCTTGCTCCCTGAATCACCGTCCATTCTTACCCATATTGAAGAGGCCCTTCCTCTATGGGAATCGAGCTTAAAAACGTTTTGGCAACTCTACTTTAATGGGGGTATTCCAGTCATCGAGCAAGCTTTACCCTCCCTTCTCTCACAGCTAGCGGTTGCGGCTCAATCGTCATCCAAAGAGCAAAAACGTGTTGCAAGCCTGGCATCTCAAGCCTACCAAATGAGTTGGCTTCTTGCCCTCCAACGGCAAGATTTCGGCCAGGCATTATCATCGATTAACTACGCCTATACCTATGCGCAGATGGCGGAAGATGTTAATTTGCTTCTTGCTTCTCTGGTAAGACAGGCTCATATTTACTATCACCTGGCAAATCCAGTACAACAATTGTTGATCCACGAACAGGCGATGCAATTTGCCCCCGCCGCTCATCCTCTACTGTGCAGTTGGCTATATCTATTGCTCGCTGAAAACCATGCTCATCTTCAACATGCCAAAGAAGCCGAGACCTTCCTTGACCTGGCAAAGAAAACCTTGCCGAATGAGGATGCTCGACGCGATCCCCATTTTTCCTTTGTCAGCATGAACCATTTTTTAATTACCAACTTCGAGGTTATTTCTCTGCTCCACCTTCAGCAGCCCCATAAAGCCTTAGACATGCTGACTCATCTTGGCCTGAGCGCAGCCGACCCACGTTGTTCTGAATTGTTAAATCATAAGCTCATGATCTTCTACACCCTTGATGATATGGAGCAAAGCGCACAATGGTTTGCCCCCGCCGTACAGATGGCGAAGCAAGCAAATAGCCGTCTACGCTACAATGAAGTATGTCGTATCTACGGAAAAATGATAGCAAAATGGCCGAAAGAGCAGAAGATAAAAGAATTAGCGACATTGCTGCGATAAGAAGGAGAGCAAGGAACGTGCTTATTGAGCGATACGACAAGAGGCCAGATCCACGTACTGAGGAGATAGAAAAAGATTGGAGAGCGTGGGCAGCGAGGAACCAATACACCTGTATAGACTCTGAGGCTGTAGAGTATGAAGACGTGCGCATTTTCCTTGAAATTTGGGAGAACCCCGCCCAGGCAGATAGATACCTTATGTATCTTCCTCGCATCCCACATACGATAGGCGACGCTGGCGAGAAGCTCCTTATCATTGACCAGGACCACTTCGATTTCATGAGGGATTCGCTAATAAAAATGGCAACGGTAGCAGTAATGCTCGCCAAAGAGAAATGGAAGGCTCGGCAGGACCAGAAATCCATGTTGAATTAACAGCCTTGAGAGATTACCCCCTAACCTACCAGCACGCGGCCTGGCGTCTCCACCTTGACGCGACGGGCTGAGCGCTGCGCGCCGAGACGAGCGGGGGTTCTGCATTGATGACGCTGCCAGCAGGCCCCGCTCGTCTCGCTCTGCGAGTCTAGCCCATCGCGTCAAGGTAGTACGCCACCCTTCGGGCCGCCGCGATGGGCGCGAGGTGAGCACTCCCACTGTTTGCCTCAACCGCAGCAGACGGGGATGCTTGATGACGCCGCAGGCGTCCCACGCCCTTCCCCCGCGTGCGCGACCTGGGAACCCTGCACCCAGGATCGCGCAGGCGTAAGGCACCGCTACGCGGAATTGATAAGGCTAGCGCCGCCTGTTTGCTTGCCTATTCTGTCTGCTCACCATTGTCTGAAAGTGTAAAACGATCCTCAAGGAACTTGTTGTAATCTGCTCGCTTGATACGATAATCACGGCCAACTCTGTAAGCTGGAAGTTGCTTTCTTCTTATCCAGGCTCGCACTGTATCAATCGTCACCTTGAGTTCGTCAGCAATATCTTCTACAGAAAGCCACTCTGAAGCCATTGGGTACACACTCCTTAACTCAGGGAAATGGGATGATTCCTACGGTTTTGTTTGATTGTACATGATGTCCGCAGCGCTGTCAAAGGAATCAAACAGAACATATGAAAATATAACTATCCTAAATAAAGACGGATATAACCTTGTATTAAAGACCATTTATATGCTATAATTATGTATGTAGACTAATATCAATGATTGGGAAAGAAGCACCAAATTTGATGTATTTTCGCCTGTGTTTAGCAGGCAGAGGTAGACCCGCTTACAGCCTGGACTGGCAACCCTTCCCCCTGGCTGAAAGGATAGCCCGAAATATAGCTGAAACGGCCTGTAGAGGGGTTTTATGCCATTGACACCGTATTGTGTCTCGTATATGCTACAGGTAGTTTGATACACAAATACTTGTACTCTTGACGAGAGGAGCAAACGACATGGAGAGTAAGAACCGATTGGAAGAGGTTAAGGCGCTGGCGCAGGCAGTGAAAGAGCATATGGCTCAAGTCCAACGAGCGCAGATCAGCAAGCGCCAGCAATACGGCAGAGCCGCCAGGAAGGCACAGCAAAAGCAGCAGCCATAGTTATACAGAAAGGAACCGACAATGCAGCACTACGACGATGAGCAGAGCCAGAGCTACGACTACCGGGGAAAGCGTGGGCTTGTTTTACTGCGTGTCTCGACGGAAGAACAGGAAAAGAAGTATGGTTTTCCCTCTCAGTTACGCTCTATCCGTGAAAAGCTCTTAGCCCCGCTAGGTATACGGATACTCGATGAAGAAAAGTTCATCAAGCGAGACACCTACACCGGGATGGAGTTCCGCGAGCGGGATGTGTTAACGGAAATCCTTGAAATGGCAAAGCGCAGGGAGTTTGATGTCCTGGTGATGGACGTGCTAGACCGTTTGGGCCGCAAGGGACTACAGCGGGAAATCTACCGCGCGGAGCTACGGATGCATGGTGTACGCATTCTCACCACCAGGCCAGAGGAACGCGCCGATGATGATAGCCTGATGGGCGAAATGATACGCCTCTTGCATGGTTTTAAGGCGGAGGAGGAAAGAAACGACATTATCAGACGGACACAGAACGGCAAGAGAGAGAGAGTTTTAAAAGATCATAAACTGTTAGGTAATCATCCAGATAAATACGGATGGAAATACAAAGATCAGACTAAGGGGGCGTATGTACTGAACAACGACCCCATCAAAATAGAGCAAGACAATGGAAGGGTACTACTAGATGAGAATGGGGAACCCTGGACAGAAGTAAAGGTACGGCGATACTTGTTTGAGGCTGTAGATCAAGGAAACTCCATAAGAGCTATTGCTAAGTACCTCACATCCCAACATATCCCGGTACCCAGGGAGGGTGAATGGAATGTATCGCTAGTAAAGCGAATTCTCGAAAATAGATACTCTCGAATTCCGAGCGATCAACCCATTTTAGCATATGGCTACCTGATTGTCTCGGACGAGAGCGGCAACCCTTATACAGAGGCTAGCATTGCTCAGATTGTCTATGACTTACACGATCAAGGGATGAAGGGAAAAAATATTGCTCAGTTTCTCAAGCAGAAACACATACCAACGGGAAAAGAAGCAAGCTGGACACCATCAACAATAGGCAGGATGCTTGATGATGAATCTGTTCTAGGGAAAGCGGCGGCCTTTGTAACTCGGACAGTAAGAGAAGCGGGGCACAAGCGCCAGCTAATAAAAGTGCCTAGAGAGGAATGGGTATACCTGCCAGAAGGTACAGTACCTCCTATTCTGGTAACGGAGGATGGGAGGCCAGATCTAGCGCTGTTTGAAAGAGTACAAAAGCGCTTAGAAGGAAATCAGAAGTTCGCAGTAAGAAACAGCAAAGACCCTTATAGCTGCTTGCTACGTGGAGGGCTTATAAAATGTGGCTACTGTGGGGGAAATATGCAGCCTGATAACAGCCACCATCGGAAATACTACTCTTGCCGAACTAAAATGCTACTTGATGGCAGATGCAGAGTAAGGAATATGATTCCTGCTCATCTTGTCGACGAGCAAGCATGGTCTGTTGCAGTTGAGATAATACGCAACCCGTCGGAGGTTGACCGTAGGATAGAAGCATTGAAACAGGCAGACCCGAACGCCGAGAGACGCGAATACATTGCAGGAGAGCTAGCCAAGATTAAGGCAAAACAGAGCAGGCTCAGAGACAGGTTAGAGGATGAAGATATGGACGATGATACATACGCAGATGTCAAGCGACGATTAAGGGAACTCGCAGATCAGAAAAGAGCTTACGAAAGCGAGCTTGCCATAGAAATAAACGTACACGAAGAATGGAAGAAGACGCAGGATCAGTTAAGGCATTTTCACAAGCGCTGTCAAGAAATGCGTGAAAAATTAGACGACCCTAACTATGATCCAGATAGTAAGTTCAAACGCGAAGCCTTAGAGTTTTTTGGTATTACCGTATGGGTATGGAAAGCAGATCACAACCCAAGAATTGAAATACAATCGAATCCGTCCTTTATTGTGTCTCGTACTAGCTAAAGTACTCCATGCCCGTACCGCGTACAAAGCCGGAGATGATGCGCCCGCCGCTGAGCACATCGAGCATAGCAATCTCTTCGGCGACGCGCAGGGGATCATCGTGCAGGGGCAGCGCATTGCCGACAATGCCGATCTTCGCGCGCCGGATGCGCTGTGTGAGGGCCGCCGCCATGATATTCGGCGACGGCATGGTGCCGTAAGCGTTCTGGTGATGCTCGTTCACGATCACGCTATCCCAGCCCAGCTTATCGGCACGCTCGATCTCGTCGAGGTAGCGGTTATACTGCTCGTGTCCCTTCTCGGGATCGTAGATCGAGTTGGGCAGCGTCACCCAGGCCGAGTCGTATTTCTCGTCGAAGTCCGGCGGCAGATACGGCCAGGGCATCAGATGAAAGTAGTGAAATGTCAGCTTATTCATGCGTTCGTCTCCTCCTGGCGCTCCTGCAAGAACCTGGTGATATGCTGCGCCCATGCTTCGTGCTGTTCAAACATCGGCATATGCCCCGTTCCCGCGAGCCTGACCAGCCGTGAACCGGGAATGAGCGAGTGCAGGGTATCGCCGTAGACGGGAGGGATCAGCCGATCATTCTCGCCCCAGATAATCAGCGTCGGGCAGCGCAGCCACTGCAAGCGCCGCGCCAGCTTGGGATCGAAGTGCGGGTTCCAGGCCAGGGAGGCCAGCGTCGTTCGCTCCTTATACATCTGCACCAGATAGTCGGCGTTGACCTCCGCCGGCATGAGGGGCAGCGCCGCCATAGGATCGTCGAAACAGGCGGCGACCAGTTCTTGCAGGTTCATAGCGAAGAGGTTGCCGATCATGGCGCCCTTGACGCGAATGCCGGCGGCGTTCGATAGTACCAGTTCGCTCACGCGTTCGGGATACCAGATGGCGACCTCAGCCGCGATCCAGCCGCCGAGCGAATGCCCGACCAGCGCGGTCCGCTGGAGGCCGAGGGTGCCCAGCAGGTCGCGGTAGTAGAGGATATAGTCATCCATATCGCGCATCCAATCGGGGCGCTCGGTCAGACCGAACCCCGGAATATCCGGCGCGAAGACGTGGAAATGCTGAGCAAGGGCCTGGTGAAAATCCAGCCACAGATTGCCCAGATGGGTACCATGAAGGTAGAGCAGGGGCGGAGCTGCGGCCGGGCCGGCTTCAAAGAGGTGCGTTACGATGCCTTGAACTTCTACGGTGCGTTCAGTTTTCTGGCTGGAGGTCGTACCGGGGCTGTCAGGTAGTGTCATCTTCGAACTCCTGTGCGCTTAGAGTATGTCTGATCTTCCGATACCATTGCGTGCCCGCGCCCGCGACGGCGCCGTGCAAGGGATGAAGTTGGATTTGCGAAAAATGCGCGAAGCGCATTTTTCGCAAATCCAACTTCATCCGGCGAGCGCCGCAGGCGCGAGACAGCTTTCTATAGATAGACATAGTTTATCATAGAGCGGAGTGTAACCAATCGTGGTTGCGCTGACGTGACAGAGGTGTAGGTTTATGCTTGCAGCCTATCGTATATAATGGCGATATGTAAATCCATCAAAGAAAGATAGGGAGGACGGATATCAGGCGTGAAATCTCCTCGGCTCTCGGCCCTGCAAGAACTGACCCTTAACATTCTATGGCTTCCCACAAATGCGCTGAATTCCGCCCTGCTGGCGGTGGTCATTCCAACGCAGCTTTTGCTCTTTGTGCCCTCCGCGCAGATAGGAGGCGCCGACCAGGCATCATTTCTGGGGTGGCTTACCACTGTGGCATCATTCGTCTCACTGCTCATGCCGCCGCTGGTCGGGACGCTTTCGGATCGCACGCCGGGCAGACTGGGCCGTCGCCGCCCGTATATTATTGCCGGCGGTGTGCTGCTGGTCGCCAGTGCGCCACTGCTGGTAATATCCGGCGATATTATCATGTACCTGCTCGGTCTTTCACTGCTGCATGTGGGGGTAAATACGATGATGCCGGCCTACCAGAGCCTTGTGCCGGATCGCGTGCCGGAGCGACAGCGGGGAGAAGCGTCGGGCTATGTGGGGGCACTGACGATCCTCGGCAACATGATAGGACTGGGCCTGGCCGCGTATCTGCTCGGCGGCGTCAGCCAGCACAGCCACGATCCGAACGTCATACGCTACAATTCCGGCATTTACTATATCGTGACTATTTCTATGATGGTCGTTGGTGTCCTGGTTACAGTCCTCGGCGTGCACGAAGCTCCTTTCAATCCCGAGCCATTGCGCTCCTACGAGCAGCAGGCGCCGAGGATGCACAGATTCAAGCGCTGGTTCGTGCATAACTGGATAGAACCCTGGCGCAAGCACAATTTTACCGTCGTCTTTCTTACACGGGCCTCTATCATGCTGGCCCTGGCGATGTTCATGACTTTCATAGAATACTACTTCGCCCATGTGCAGCACATTACGAACTTTGTATCCACGACGGCCATCGTTGCCGTATTTGCTCTGGGAGGTGGTGTTGTCACCGGACTGGTATTTGGCATTCTTTCGGATCGCTTGAAGAGGCGCGCCCCGGTTGTTACTGGCGCCGCCATCTGTATGAGCGTTACATCCCTTGCCTTTGTCATCCTCCCTGGCAACATACTCTCTAATAATATCGAACTCATACTCTGGCCGCTGGGCGTGATCTTTGGATTGGGGCAGGGAGCGTTTCAAAGCGTGGACTGGGCGCTCTCTATCGATGCTCTGCCATCGTTGAAGGAGGCAGGCAAGGATCTGGGTATGTGGAGCGCCTCCGCGACCATACCAGCAATTATCGCTCCTCTGCTGGGCGGCATCATTATTACTATCGCTGATGCATTTCACGCGGTTGACCTGGGCTATCGCGTGATCTTCTTTGTCGCGTCGTTATTCCTGATCGTCGCTGCGATCTGTGTTCTGTTTGTACGCGAGCAAAAGAAGCCGCGCCAGCAACAGGAGCCAGCGTCGCAGCAACAACAGGTACAGCCATGAAGGTAACATCAACAAGTATATATAGCAGTGTGTGTGCGTTGCGTTATAGGGCTTCATTTGTGGATGCCGGCGCTAAGACAGACTATCAGGAGGAGGAAGGCCAGGGACCGGTGTGAAGACTCCTCGGCTCTCGTTTGGGAAACAACTGATTTTAAACTTATTGTGGTTCGCTCTGAATGCTGAGACCGCCGCGCTGCTGACGGTGGTTATTCCGACACAGGTTCTGCTCTTTGAGCCTTCCAGCCAGGTTGGCAGCGCCGAGCAGGCCACATTGTTGAGCTGGCTGGCGACGGCGGCGGCGATTGTCTCGCTGTTCATGCCGCCGCTGGTCGGCGCGTTCTCTGACCGCACGCCGGGCAGGTTGGGGCGTCGCCGCCCATATATTATCCTCGGCGGCGTTCTGCTGGTCAGTGGCACGCCGCTGCTGGTCGATTCCAGTACCCTTGTGACCTTCCTGATCGGGCTGGCCCTGCTGCATTTTGGCATGAATATCATTATGCCAGCGTATCAGAGCCTCGTGCCGGATCGCGTGCCAGAGGAACAGCGCGGCGTGGCCTCGGGCTTCGTTGGCGGCCTGACCATCCTCGGCAACGTGGCGAGCCTGGGCCTGGCCGCGTATCTGCTCGGCGGCGTCAACCAGATCCACTTTGATCCGAATCTGGTGCGTCATAACGCCGGCCTCTACTATATGACGACGGCCACCATCATCACTATTGTCATCGTCATCACAGTGCTCGGCGTACAGGAGACGCCCTACAATCCGCGTTTAGTGACCGGGAAGCTGGTCAGAGAGCGAACCGTAACCGGCTTTATCTGGTGGCTCATCCACCACTGGGTGGAACCCTGGCGCAAATATAATTTCACCGTCGTCTTCCTTACGCGTACAGCGATTATGCTGGGGCTGGTGCTGTTCATGACCTATGTAGAGTACTATTTCGCGCGCGTGCAGAACATCACGAACTTTGTGGCGACAACGGCAATCATTGCCGTGCTGGCGCTGGGGGGCGGCGTCGTCAGCGGCGCGCTCTCCGGAGTCCTTTCGGATCGCATGCGGCGGCGCGCACCGGCCGTCTGTGTGGCAACGATCTTTATGGCTGCGGCCTCCTTCGCCTTCGTCGTCCTCCCCACCAGCCTCGGCTTCTGGATCTGGCCTCTGGGCATCGTCTTCGGCCTGGGCTATGGCGCCTTTTCCAGTGTAGACTGGGCGCTCTCCATCGACGCCCTGCCCTCGCTCAAGGAGGCGGGCAAGCACCTGGGAATGTGGAACGCTTCCACGACGCTGCCGGCCATCGTTGGTCCTCTGCTGGGTGGATCCATTATCGCTATCGCCGGCGGGCATGGACAGATAGAACTGGGTTATCGCCTGGTCTTCCTGGTAGCAACGCTCTTTCTGCTTATCGCCGCCGTGGGGATCCTGTTTGTGCGCGAACGGCGCTGATTCCCCCATGTGCATCGAGATGCGCGCCATCAAATTGTCCCTCTGGCCCCCTTCTGAGACAACTCGGCGTCGTGGCGCTTTGCAAGGGAGAAAGAGCCATCAAATTGTCCATCTGACCCTCTTCTGAGATAACTCGGCGTCGTGGCGCTTTGCAAGGGAGAAAGAGCCATCAAATTGTCCCTCTGGCCCCCTTCTGAGATAACTCGGCGTCGTGGCGCTTTGCAAGGGAGAAAGAAGGCCAGTGCGGCGCCGTTCGGCGCCGCACCTGGCCTTCTTTCTCCCTTGTGAGCCACCGGAGGTGGCGAGAAAGGCAAAAAGATGAAGGCTTCCTGCCCATTGTTGCGAATAGCATGGTATAATCCTGTAAGATAAGATAAGCCATATACGTGTGCTGTCCAAAACTTTGATGAAAGAGAGAGACATGATGTCGCAGCAAAATAGACTTATTCAACTTTCCCTGCTCGGCGCGCTTCTGCTGGCTTTGTTTGCCGTTGTATATCTGGCTACCAGGCGTATCGGAAAGCCGGGGCGTCCAAAGATCGTCAAACACCATGTGAAAACGAAGCCCGCCGACGCCCTCAAGCATTGGACGGCGGAGAGGATGCGTGACGCTAAGGGTGTCGAATTACCAAAGGTTGATATTGTCGACCAGCAGAAATAGCGCTCGTGATGTCCGCTAGATGCGCCTGACGCGCACCATGCTTGAAGAAAGAGAGGGCGCCGATGTCACGACGGCCCAGATTTATTCAACTTCCCCTGGCTGGCATCATCTTTCTTTGCGTGCTTGCCGTTGTGTACCAGGGGTATCTGATTGTTCTTGCCAGCCACATCTACTCCGAACTGTTCCCCGGCGAGACTATTGTTGAGCATCAGGTGAACGAGAACCCCGAGGCCGTCATCCGCTACTGGACGGTAGCCACTATGGAATCGGCCATCGATGCAGACCAGCAGAGCGGCATAACTGCCAGCTCTATCCAACAGAGCGCGCCAGGCGACATCAGCGCCGGCAAGGCGGTCAAGCAGCAGGGGAGTTCCCCGCGCAGTGGAGAACCCAACTATCCGCTCTCAACGGTTGGCAGAGTCTTTTTCACGAACGACGCGGGCCAGAATCTATCCTGCTCCGGCACAGCCCTGGTCAGCAGCAACCGCAGCGTTGTCGATACCGCCGGTCACTGCGTCTACTGGCAGCGAAGCTGGGTGCACAACCTGATCTTCTGCCCCCTGTACGATCACGGCGCCTCACCTTATGGCTGCTGGGCCGCGCGCGAGCTGGAGGCGCCTTCCGAATGGATAGATGCCAGACCATACAACTTTCATCGCGACTTCGGTATGGCTATCGTTGCCCCCAATGACGCCGGCTACCTGACCGACGTGGTTGGCGGAGCCGGCTGGGCCTATAACCAGCCCATCAATCAATCCTTCTCAGCCTATGGCTATCCTGCCGCGCCGCCCTTCGATGGGCAGAGCAGGCAATCATGTGAGAGTTCGTCCGCCAGGACCTGGCCGCACGGGGGAGGCACCGTAATCTCCATCCCGTGCAATATGACCGGCGGCTCCAGCGGCGGTCCCTGGTTTATCAAGAGCGGTGGCAACTGGTACGTCGACGGTCATAACGACTTCATCAGCAGCCTCCAGCCAGGGCACATGTTCTCTCCCTACTACGATGACACCTGGTATGCGATGTATGACAAAGCGCAGCACGCGTAAATTATTAAAACGCATTAATGCGCTTTAACACATAATCCGAGCATGAAAATAAGTGCGTAGCCGCGCGCTGGTGAACAGGACCGGCCAGGATCGGTATCCGGCCAGCAAGAGCCAGCAACATGTCGTTCCGAGCGCAGCGCAGGCTCTCCCCTGAGGGAACCAGAGGGGAGTCTGCCCTTCTCACTCACAGGTAGCTTTTTCCGGGGAACCTTCTCGTGGGCCGTCCTGGTGGCGGCCCATGCATTTTCCCAAAAACCTATCCGTGAGAAGGAGTCTGCGCTTGCCCCGGCTGCGGGCCGGATCCTGAGCGCGAGCGAAGGATGACACACAGCCGCTCAGGATGACATATGCGGTGCAGTCCTCTCTCTGGAGATGCGGTAGCGCAACTGATCGCGGGAGATGTGTAGCAGTGCGGCGGCCTGAACCTGGTTGCCATTGCAGTACTCAAGAGCCTCCTGTACTAGCGTGCGCTCGATACTGCCCAGGAAGGCCGGTAGATCGATGCCTTCGGGCGGGAGGTGTACCTGTTGCTGTAATGCCCGGAGACGCTGGCTCGCGCTCTCCCCGGCCCGGCGGATCTCCTCCGGTAAATCCCCGGGCGTGATCACGCCGCCTGTACACAAAATCTGTCCTCCGAGGAGAGCGCTGCGCAATTCGCGCACGTTGCCGGGCCAGGAGTAGCGTTGCAGCAGTTCCATCGCCTCCGCGCTAATGCGCAAACGCTCTTCCCCTTCGCCGCTGAGGAGCCGCAGGAAATGCTGCGTCAGTGGCTCGATATCCTCGGGGCGCTCGCGCAGGGGAGGGAGGGTGATAGTAATCACTTTCAGGCGGTAGAAAAGATCGTCGCGGAACGTCCTGTGCAGCACAGCGGATTGCAGGTCGACGTTGGTGGCTGAGATGATGCGTACATCGACGCGGGTTTCTTCGCGCGTGCTGCCGACGCGGCGGAAGCTGCGCGTTTCCAGGAAGCGCAAAAGCTTGGCTTGCAGCGGGAGGGGCATCGCGCCAATCTCATCGAGGAAGAGGGTACCGCCGTCAGCGCGCGAGAAGTAGCCCTCGCGCGAAACCTTTGCATCGGTAAAGGCGCCCTCTTCGACGCCGAACAATTCCGTCTCCAGCAGCGTCTCAGGGATCGCCGCGCAGTTGATAGCCACGAATGGACGGGCCGCACGGCTGCTTAATCGATGGATAGCGCGGGCAACAACATCCTTGCCGGTGCCGCTCTCGCCCTGGAGCAGGACAGTTGTTGTGGGGTACAGCGCCACCTGGCGCACCATGTGCGCTACCTTCTGCATGGCGGCGCTGTAGCCAGTAATCATTTCCGCGAGCGGATCGTTTCCCGTCGTCAGGCTATGCTCTGGCTCATAGCGAAGCGCTGTCCCTGTTCCCTTCACACATGTCTCCATTCCACAAAACAAATCTGACGCTGGAGCGGGCGGCTTATCGCGTGCCGCCTCCTACCTGAGCGTATGCACGCTGGTATGGCGCCCGAGGCGCGGGAGGCTGCGAAGAGGCCGCCGGTGGCAGCACGTCCGATACGGGTAGAGCTGGCGCCCACGGTGAAGCCGTCGCAGCCGCGTAGCCCGGCATAATATAGCCCTGATTGAAGCTGGAGGTCATGACTCCTGGCGTAGATACAGTACTGTCCGCCGATATTTGCCCGGGCATAACGACCTGGAGCAAGCCCGCGGCGACGAGTTCGCCGACCACCGGGAGGAGCAGGTCGAAGGGCACCCGCAGAGCCTGAGATACGGCCATCAGGGAGGCTCGGCCATCTACCTGCGTCAAAACCTGCCACTGCTGCGGCGTTATCTGTACCATCGGGTTGTGGCTGCGCAGCGCGGCCAGGTTTGCCGGCGTGAGTATCATGTCGGGCTGCATAAACCTTATATCGATGCGCCTGGGCGGAACGGGATTCATCACCGGCACAGGCTGTGCCAGCGGTTGTGATCCCGGCCCGTCCTCGTTGGAGATGCTGAAAAGTGGTGGCAGCGACTCCGTAGCGGGGAGTGATGCCAGAGGGGCTGAGGCCGGGGGCGCCGTCTCCCTGGCTGCCGGCAGCGGGGATGGCAGCGACTCCGTGGCCGGGAGCGAGGATGCGGGAGAGAGCGAGACCAGAGACGATGCCCTGATCGGCGCCTGGGCCGGGGGCGTTGCCGCTGCTGGCCCGGGCGCCGGCGGCTGGACGGGCGGCGCCACCGGAGCGGATGGCGTGGGCGATAGATCGGGAGATGATACGCGTGAAACGGGGTCGGAAAAGAACTGCTCGGCACCCATCAGGGTTGTAATTCTGGCGATATCCGGCGGAAGTGAGGTGCCATTCCCCGGTTGATCCTGCGCGGGATGTGAGGCAAGTATAGAGGATGCGGGTGAATCTGTTGATGTCGTTTTAGCAGCATCAATCAATGTAGTAACGGATAATCCTACCAGCAGGCGATCAGGAGGGGGAGCGGCCCCTTCTTCGAAATGCACTTCGCCGCTTGACCATGCCAGGAGGATCTGCAATACCTCCGTCGCTTTTTGCGCGGCCCATGCCCGCAAGTCTTCGCGGCTCACATACCCCTGATCCATCAGCGCCAGCGCCAGGCGCGTTTCACTCGGCTGCGCTGTCTCCAGGGAGCGCAGGGCTTCCTGGAGTGTGCGGGAAGTGATAACGCCGTCCTGAACGAGCCGATCACCGAGGGTGGGGGTTGCGCGCAGCGGGCCGATACAGATTAAACGCCCTTCCCGGAAATAAAGCTCTACCCATTGTACCCCCTGCTTGATAGTGAGCAACCCGGTTTTGGTATGAACTTCGATCCGCTGCAAAATACTGGCGAGTTTGAACTGCTCTAACGTACCTATGAGTGACACAGTAATTCACCGTCCGTCCAAAAACGGCTCCTGGCGCAAAGCATCTCTACTCTCCCCCAGAGATAGTTGTGCCAGCGCAAGAGTCCACTACGCAATGTCGCAACCTGTACACCGCCGCCTGGAGCATAGCCACATGCTTCAGCGGCCAGTTGACAACGTTGTCAACAGATGTTGTGGTGGGGCCGTCATATCCGGCATCCTCAGAAGGTAGGCGGAAGATACAAAAATCATACACAGAAAGGCCCCGTAACCCTGGTACGGAAGGAGAGGGATTCGAACCCCCGGGGCTGGTTAGGCCCAGCGGTTTTCAAGACCGCCGCAATAGACCGCTCTGCCATCCTTCCACACGGTAGTGTACCACATCTTTAGCCTTTTTTGGAAGGGGGATGTAAAAACTGGTGGTAGCTACGTTTATTCTTTCCCTCCTTTTGAGGATCCCGGGAGATGGCAGGTCTTTTCAGGCTCAATGGGAGGGAGGCGCAAGCAGCGAGACTCCCATATAGGGACGTAGTACTTTTGGAATGACCACCGAGCCATCGGCCTGCTGATAGCTCTCCAGAATGGCGGCCATCGTGCGCCCGACGGCCAGTCCCGAAGCGTTTAACGTGTGCACGTATTCTGAATGTTTATCAGGCGCGGGACGGTACTTGATGTTGGCACGGCGTGCCTGAAACGACTCGCAATTGCTCGCCGATGAGACCTCGACATAGCTCGCCTGCCCGGCCATCCAGACTTCAAGGTCGATAGTCCTGGCCGAGGTAAAGGGGAGATTCGCGGTGCAGAGCGCCACCACGCGATAAGGCAGCTCCAGGCGCTGTAAGATGACCTCCGCGTGCTGTACCATCTCTTCCAGAGCATCATAGGAGGCGCGCGGCTCGACGATTTGAAATAGTTCGACCTTATTGAACTGATGGAGGCGCAGCAGGCCGCGCGTGCGGCGAGAGGCCGACCCGGCTTCGCGGCGAAACGCAGTTGTCCAGGCCACATAGCGCAGCGGTAACGATTGCGCGTCCAGGATGGATTCGCTGTGCAGGCCGACCAGCGGGACCTCGGCGGTGGGATTCAAGTAGAGTTCGTCCGCTGTGCTGGCATACGCCTGCTCTTCAAACCTGGGCAGTTGCCCGGCGCCGATCATCACCGAGCGCTTCGCCAGCAGTGGGGGCAGGATCTCGGTATAGCCATGCTCTCGCGTATGTACATCCAGCATAAATGAGATCAGCGCGCGCTCCAGCCTCGCACCGGCGCCTCTGAGAGTGATGAAGCGACTGCCGGCGATGCTTACGCCGCTCTCGGCATCGATGATCCCCAGGCGCGCACCCAGGTCCCAGTGAGCCTGGGGCCTGAAATGGAAGGTCAGAGGCTCGCCCCACCTGCGTATTTCCTCATCGTCGGCTTCGCTATCCCCTTCCTGAACGCTCTGATGAGGGAGATTTGGCAGGCTCAACAGCAGGAATTGGAGCCGCGTGCCGACATCCGCGCTCTGTAGCTCAAGCTGCCTGATGTCGTGCGCGAGCGCCTTGCTTTGCTGGTTGAGCGCCGCGCGCTGCTCCATAGGCGCCGTGTGGAGTACCTCGCGCAGTTTCTTGAGCGCACTATACAGTTCGTCGCGGCGTGTGATAAGCTGGCGCCGCTGCTCGGCAAGACGTAGAATATCGTCGATATTGTGTGGATCACGGCGCCGCCGTAAAGCATCCTGTATCACCTCAGGATGATGACAGATAAAATCCAGACTTAACATAACAGGGACAGTATAACATAGTTCGTGTCCTGCCATGTGTATCAGATCAGTGAGGGCTGATCGGAAAGCGGGCTTGCTGCTTCATCCGCTTGAATCTTCGAGCGTGGTGCGCAGGGCAATGTAAAGCAGAAACGACTGCCTTCTCCCTCTATCCCGCTGCTCTCTGCCCAGATCCGCCCGTTCATAGCTGCCACCAGTTGCTTGCTGACATACAGACCTAATCCGGTGCCGCGTATTTTCCCTGAAAGATCGCGCTTGAGTCGCCCAAATTGTACGAAGAGCCGGGGGATCTCCGCGGGGGGAATGCCGGGTCCGTAATCCTTGACGCTGATGCAGACCTCTGATGAAGGCCGGGCCACCAGCGCTGTATCGCCGTAGCGTTCGGCTGTAATCTCCACTGGCGTACCAACCGGGGCATATTTGAAGCTATTAGAGAGCAGGTTACGCAGAATCTGCCGTAGATACTGAGCATGAGCAAGCACAACGATATCAGGTGAAATATTCAAGACAAGATGATGCTCCTGGAGCCAGCGTGGATCGATGTGTCGCAGTACATCATGTACGACATCGGCAACCACCAGTTCTTCCAGCGTGAGCGCCGTTGTCTCGGTACTAATTTGCATCGCATCCAGCACGTTATTCACCAGTAGCTGAAGTTCTTCGCAGCTATACATGGCGTTTCTGAGGAATATCTCGTGGGTCTCCGCGTCAATGTGCTCGTGATGTTGCAGCAGCAGCTCGAGATATCCATATACTGCTGTTAGAGGCGTCCGCAGTTCATGATTCACATTGAGGATAAATTGATCTTTCAACTGGTTCAACTGCTGCTGCTGTTGATAAACGGTTGCCAGTTGCTGGCGGGCAGCATCGGCGAGGTCCAGTGAGTCGCGCTGAGAACTGATGAGGAAGCCGATGGCGAGTAGTGCGAAGGAGCCAAAGACGAAGGAGAGATCGACCATCGGGCGTAGTAGCAGGCTGTTATACACGATGCTATAGTAGAGCCAGAGAGGAATAACAATACTCAGAAGGCAAAAGAAGACGCCGCGTCGCTTAAACATCCAGGCGGCAAGAGCCATGGGGATGACGAGGATGCTGGGGTTGCGGGCTGGCGGAGCGATCATGACGTAGAGAAAAAGAAAGAACAGCAGTGTCACCATTACAATGATGAAGCGCACTGTTGATGGTAATTTGAGCAGGAAGCGCGGCAGAGCATTGATATAACGCAAGTTTTCCCTCCCTTCGCGTAACAGAAGAGCAACCGCAGCTAATACTATACGGGTTTTTGAAGGAATGGTGATGCCTGGCAACCAGTAGGGCTTTCAAAAGCGATGGATACTCATCTATACTACCATATATGCGGGTAGATTAATAGACTCCTGCCTGCTCTGGCTAGAGCCGGAGATAGATTTGCGATACACTATCAGTATTGCATGACTGATAGGAAATCGGCGACAATCTAACGAGTGGAGCACATGATAACGGTCATCAAACAGGATCCCCTGGGCAGGACGCAGATCCAGTACCAGGGAGAGGTCATCGAACGTTCCGCCCACGGCGTAGTTATTCAGGCGCATTGGACACGGCTGCCAATGGATCTTGGCTACGTCCGTTTTGAGACGGGCGACCATTTTACAGAATATTATTATACTGATCGCTGGTTCAACGTTTTTGCTATTGCCAGTCCCGATCATGTCCGTAAGGGCTGGTACTGCAATATAGCCGAGCCGGCTGCCATCTCGCAGGATGAGATCAGGCAGAAGGATCTGCTGCTCGATGTGTGGGTCAACCCGGATGGCACGTCGCTCATCCTCGACGAGGACGAGTTCACAGCCACCACGTTTCTCACAGACGAGCAGCGTGCCGGCGCGAGGCGCGGGCTGCAAGCGTTGCTACAGATGCTTGCAGCCCGCCAGGAGATGTTCGCGGAGATTGATACTCTTAACAAGAAGGATCAATAATTTATTGCGGCTTTTTGCGCGCAAGCAGCCTGTTGCCCAGGCCGATCCACGGTTTCTCAACCAGCACGAAAAGCAAGAACATGCAGGGAACGATGAACGCGAGCGCCCAGAGCCAGTACAGGCTGTAGAGCAGCGGCGGCGCCCACGTTTGCAGGTACGTTGTGACGTGATCGGTAAAGAATTCCAGCAGCTTCAGATGCCACATGTAGAGGCCGTAGGAAAGGATTCCTAGCCAGCGCAGCGGCGACCAGGTGAAGGGACGTTTGAGCCAGCTTGCGCCAAAGAGGATAGCGGCGATGCAGAGTCCATAGCCGATGGAGAAGCAGATCTCGCTCACTGTGTTGTAGATATCGGTAAACTGGTCGAAAAAGGGCACGGTATGCGGGATGCCGTGGTTAAATTTCCACAGCGCCATGACCAGCAGCCAGAGAATGCCGCAGGTCCATAGCCAGGGATAGAGGCGGTGTAAAAGCCGGTTGAAGCCGTACTCCTGTGGGATAGAGCGGGAGACGACGAAACAGGTGGAGAGCAGCATACCGACGCCGAAATCCTCCAGAAATTTGCCGTGCAGGCCGCTCCTGCTCAGCGTGCCGTAGACGAAGATCATGACATGATTCAGGACCGGGCGCGGCACCAGGAACGTTGCCGTTGGATTATCGGTTAGATAGAGGCCCGCGTAGCGCGTACCAACGCCCCAGGCGACAACGAGGCAGAGACCGCCAACCAGCAGCGAGATGCGCCGCGCGAATGGGCCGCGCCTGACGATAGAGCGCAGTGCCAGCGCCAGGAAGGGCAGCAGCAGGTAGAACTGCCATTCAACCGCCAGTGACCAGAAGGGGCCATTGATCTGCCGATAGGTTCCGTCAAAGGAATCCATGAATAAGGTGAGAAAAAGGCTCAGCCGTGTCCAATGATCGGGATGAAGGTATTCGGGGTTATAGATCAGAACCATCAGGAGCAGAGATACATAGTAAGCGGGCAGAATACGCAGGGCGCGACGCAGATAGAAATGGCGCAGCGAGGGCCATTCCGCGTCGAATAAGAGCGCTTTTGCATAGGGCAGAAAGAGTAAAAAGCCCGAAAGGATGAAAAACAGCGTAACGCCTGTGTCGCCGGCGAGGGCGATAGAACTGATGAGCGGTGATATTTGCGTGGGATCCCAGAGGGGCAGATCATGCGTCGTCACCAGACTGAGGTGGTAGGCCACGACGCTCAGGCAGGCGAGCGCACGTACTCCATCGAGCGGGGCAATAATACTTCTTTGTCTTCCTCCCTCTAATACCAGGCTCAACCATTGATGGATGCTGTGAGATGTGTTTTGGAGCCAGAGATAACCATGTTGAATGGACTGTGCCAACAGAACTCCTTTCATGCAGAACGAGCAATTATTTGCAGAGATAATAGTAATTCACTTTCTTCCTGTCTATAACGGGTGAGATCCCCCTGACGCTACATTTTCTTTTTAGAAAGTGTCTGACCCTCTGCGTCTCTGCCCGATCTGACTGCTCTGCGCGCGGATCCGCCCCGCCGGGGATCTGGTATGCTATGCGATAAAATGCGCCTCGCGCATTTTATCGCATAGCATACCAGAAAGGCGAGCGCCGGAGGTGCGAGCAAGCGAGGGGACCGGAAAGTGGGCGCGCTCTTAAATCCGCTGTGCGGCAGATGCTGGATCGACGATCCAGCCCTCCAGTTCGTGGCCGGGCGGTATGCCGTAGTTATTGGGCCGCTGTGAATATGCCCACGCAGCCTGGATGGCGCATAACAGTGCGTCCAGCGTATCGCCCGTCGCGTCCGCGATAAGCTGAGTCGAGACCTCAGCGGGCAGGATAAGCTTCAAGCCATACACCGCAGAGAGATCGTCCGAACGGAGCGCCGCGACGATCTGCCCCCGCGCCGCCAGTTGATCCGGCGTCTGCTTCTGGCGCTCGTCGCTCTTATAGCTGCGCCTGCCGAGCCAGCGGCGCGCCGCCAGCGCCGGGTAGCCCTCCACGACGATACGATGGTCCGCGGTTGGGCGGCAGGGGAGGATGCTGACCGGCGAAGAGAGCAGGCGCGTTGCGCCTGCAAAGAACATCTTTCCGACAGGGATGCGCTCCAGCATCATCGGGCTGCGGGCGCCGGTCAGAGCATCCGTAGCGCGCAAATGTAGCTTATCGCCCGCCGGTCTGCCTGAGCGGTAGCGGATCAACGTTTGCTCGAATGCGCTTTTGCCCAGCGCGGCGACGAGTTGCACATACTCTTCCCAGCGTTCGGGCCAGCCGAGTTGCGCGAGCAGCTTGCGCGGCTGCCCGAAAGGAAAATCGAGCGCGGCAATCCAGGGACCATCCTGGCGTAGAAACGCTTCGAACTGTTCAAAGCTGCTGAGGGCAAGGCATTGCTCGACGGTAAGCAGTGTGGAATGCAGCGTGCAGCATGCGCATGTTATGGGTTTGCGGCGCGTGGGAGCGCTCGTAAAGTCAAGGCCGAAAACCAGCATGGACCGCTCCCCTAGAGCTGTGCCATCACTCTTTTGCTGATGCAGCGCAGCGTGGCGAAGACGCCTCTGCCATCGGAGGCAATCGCCTCGAAGCTGGGGACGCGGCGGCGGTTCAGGTAGCGCTCAAGCACGGGGACGGGCAGCGCGTTGGGCAGGTCGCGCTTATTCCACTGCATCACGAGGGGGAACGTGCTCATGTCTTTGCCGATGCGGCGCATGTTTATTTCCAGTTCGGTGATGCTCTGCACATTCTCCTCGAACTTCTCGGCCTGTGAATCCGTCACGAAGACGATGCCATCCGCTCCATTAAGTACGGCCAGGCGTGTGCGCTCGTAGAGGATCTGCCCCGGCACAGTATAGAGGTGGAAGCGTGTGCGAAAGCCATGCACAGTGCCCAGGTCAAGTGGTAAAAAGTCAAAGAAGAGGGTGCGCTCCGTTGCGGTGGCGATGGAGAGCATCTCGCCGCGCGCGTGAGGGTTGATGCTCTTAAATACATACTGCAAATTCGTCGTTTTGCCACAATAGCCGATGCCGTAGTAGACGATCTTGCAGTGGATCTCACGGGTTGCAATATTAATGAGCGCCATAGGCTGCCAGGTCCTCTAATCGCGGAAGAGCAGATCAATCGTATCCTCGACTGAAGATCGAAATTGTAGATTGATGACCGACGACTTCGTGCGCGAAGTATCGTTGCGTACACGCTCCAGGATGCGTCCAAGTTCGTCTGAAGCCTTTTTCGAGAGCACTTTAACCAGACCGATATGCGTCAGTTTATCAAAGATAATGACGAGCAGCCATTGCTCCTCGATCATCGTAGTAAAGATGTTTTCCTGCACCCCTTGCTGGAAGATGCTGCGAAAATCTTTTTCGTTGAGCAATTTTGCCACTTCGCGCGAAGAGGAGAAGACGCCGGCCAGCAGCGCTCCCAGCGTGGTCGCGTTGCGCTGCATGCCGTTTCCCTGCACAGCAACCACCTGACCACTTTTATCGATGAGCATAGTGGAAGTGGCATTGGTATCGTTCATCAGTTTTGCCAGTAGAGCCGAAATAGTCGCTAATTCACGATCTGAGATGACAAGGTTCGTCAGTTGTTCCATGGACGCGCCGCCCTCCATATACACGCCGAGCAGAGAATATGATCCGCGATGTTTGGTATCACAGTGTTACGCTATATCAAGAGCCTCTAAAATTTCGTTGCGGCTCGCTTTGACCAGGTGGCGCACGCGACCAATATTTGAGGCATTGTCGGAAAGAGTTACCATCAGGGCGAAGTCACCCAGAGGATCGACGCTCACCAGCCCGTGTTCATACTCCATAAGCACGCCTACCACACTCCCGCGCGCAATTTCATGCCCCAGCGCCTCTGCTGTGCTCATACCTGTCGTCATGATTGCTCCCACAGCCTCCATATCTTCCTTGCCATCACGCGTCAGACCTTCGATCAGCAGACCATCCCTGCCGACCAGGATCGCCTGCCGCACCCCCGGAATCGATAAGAAGCGGCTCAGTGTCTGTTTTAGATCGACCATCTTTTCCCTCCGCACTGGCGGGCTGCCATGTATACCCAATCGCATTCAAAAATGCGATTGGGCATGAATTGATAATACATTCAGAAACGCCGCTAGCGCGGCTAGCCTTCGGCTCATCTGAATGCAAGGTAGTTATTCAACGCCGTGAGTATGATGCTTGCTATTCTAGCGTATGCGCTGCCCTGGCGCAATCGAATGGGACATCCTGGCTAATGTCGCCATTTCGGTGTTGCAAGCATAGTCCCGCAATCATACTCACAGATCTTTCTGAGGCCGCTACCTGTTCTTTACGCCATAATTCGGCGATTCCTTCGTAATCATCACGTCGTGTGGATGACTCTCGCGCAGTCCGGCACTGGTAATGCGTGCGAAGCGCGTATGCTCCTGCATTTCTTTAATTGTCGCGGCACCGGCATAGCCCATCGCCTGGCGCAGACCGCCGACGAGCTGGTAGACCAGCGGGCCGAGCATGCCTTTATAGGGAACGCGGGCCTCAATGCCCTCGGCAATTACCTGTGACTCATCGGTGCCATCCTGGAAGTAGCGATCCTTGCTGTAGCTGCGCTGCTTCATGGCCGCCACCGAACCCATGCCGCGATAATCTTTGAAGCGCTCACCGTGCGAGATAATCAGTTCGCCGGGGCTTTCATCCACGCCGGCCAGCAAACTCCCCAGCATGACCGTATCGGCTCCGGCGGCAATGGCCTTGGCGATATCGCCCGAATACTGGATGCCGCCATCGCCGATTATCGGGACGCCGTAGCGGTGCGCGACACGCGCGCAGTCGTAGATGGCGGTGATCTGGGGCATACCGACGCCGGCGATTACGCGAGTTGTGCAGATACTGCCAGGTCCCACGCCCACCTTGACGGCATCCGCCCCGGCCTGGATCAGCGCCTCGGTGGCCTCCGCTGTGACGACGTTGCCGGCGATCAATTGCGCCCGCCTGCCGAAGCGGTCCTTGATGCGCGCGACCTGCTCGATGACCATACGTGAGTGCGCATGCGAAGTGTCGACCACCAGCACATCAACGCCCTCTTCGACCAGCGCGGCGCAGCGCTCATCGCTGTCCGGTCCCACGCCTACAGCAGCACCCACGCGCAGGCGGCCATACTCGTCCTTCGCGGCATGGGGATAGAGGATCTTCTTCTGAATGTCCTTCATGGTGATGAGACCTTTGAGCATGCCATGCTCATCGACTACCGGCAGCTTCTCGATCTTGTAACGATGGAGGCTATCGCGCGCCTGCTCCAGCGTGGTTCCCACCGGCACCGTAATCAGCGGTTCACGCGTCATCAGTTCGGAGATCGGGCGATTCACGTTCGTCTCGAAGCGGATATCGCGATTTGTGAGGATGCCCACCAGCCGGCCCTGCTCGGTAATGGGGATGCCGGAGATGTGGAAGCGCTTCATGGCGCTGAGCGCCTCCTGCAATGACGCATCCGGCGCCAGGGTGATCGGATCGGTAATCATGCCCGATTCCGAACGCTTCACTTTATCGACCTCCTGCGCCTGCTCGTCGATGGGCAAATTACGATGGATGATACCGATCCCGCCCTCGCGCGCCAGAGCAATCGCCAGGCGGCCCTCCGTCACCGTATCCATGGCCGCGCTGACGATAGGGATGTTGATGCTGATGGCGCGCGTAAGCTGTGTCCGTGTCGAGACATCGCGAGGGAGAACCGAAGAGGCAGCGGGAATAATGAGTACGTCATCAAAGGTGAAGCCCTCCTTGGCGAACTTCTCTTCGAGTGCGCCGGAGGTATAGTCTAAAGACATGGCTGAGGCATCCTCCTTAAAAAAACGACCAGCCGCGTTGTCGCGCATGCTGGTCCCATCCCCAATGGGGAAAGCAATGGCCTGTATAGGAGCAAAAAAAGTTTGTAATAGTGTAGCATCTGGCATCAAGATACGTCAAATCATAGCAACCCACTATCGAGATCATCCCGGGCTTGTCAACTGAGCCAGACTGCTGTACTGTTATATAGGGATTCTCTATCATTATCTTTGATATATCTCAGAGGGTATCTAATGCTTCCCGGCTTCGCCCTTTTCTGGCTGGCCTTCGCGCGGCTCCGCCACGCTAGAGATAGATGTTGTTGTGTGAGCAGGGGCGAAACCCCTGCTCACACAACAACATAAGGCCAGCGCCGCAGGCGCGAGAAGCGATGGGGTCGAGAACAGGCATACTCTCACTATAAAGGAGACTCTGAATGTCTGCTCGTGTGCAGGCGACGGCGCAGATGGCACATCGGATTGGCGCGGGTGATGAGGCTATCGTCGTTGATAATTTCAGTAAAAGCTACGGCTCACATAGAGTTGTCGATCATTTAGAATTTACGGTACGACGCGGAGAGATCTTCGCTTTGCTGGGACCAAATGGTGCCGGAAAAACGACAACCGTTGAAACCCTCGAAGGCTATCGCAAGCCGGACGAGGGCGCTATTCGCGTCCTGGGCTGCGATCCGCTGCGTGATGCGCGGGCGCTCAAGCCGCAAATCGGCGTGATGCTGCAACAGGATGGCCTCTATCCCGGCCTGACGGCGCGCGAGGTCCTGCGCCTCTTCGCCGGCTACTATCAACATCCCCAGAATATCGACGCTCTGCTCGAACGCGTCGGACTCACCGCTGCGGCGAAAACGCGCTGCCGCAGGCTGTCTGGCGGGCAGAAGCGGCGCCTGGCCCTGGCCGGAGCGCTGGTCGGCAATCCCAGGCTTGTTTTTATGGATGAGCCTACCGCCGGCATGGATCCGCAGGCGCGGCTGACGACGTGGGAGATTATTCGCGATTTGCAGCGCAGCGGCGTGACGATCTTGCTCACGACGCACCTGATGGACGAAGCCGAGCGCCTGGCTGATCGCGTCGCCATTATCGATCATGGCCGTCTGATCGCGCTCGATACGCCGGCGAACTTGATGGGCGTGCAGCAGGCCAGCGTGGTACGCTTCGTCGCGCCCGCCGGGCTGGATTGCGCGGAACTGGCGGCGCTGCCCTCGGCACGTAAAGCGGAGGAGGTTCGCCCGGGCAGCTACCTGCTTGAGACGAATTCTCCCGGCGCCGTACCCGAACTGCTGGCCGAACTTACCGCCTGGATGCGCGATCACCAGATTACGCTTTCCGAAATGCGCGTGGGGCACGGCTCGCTGGAAGACCTCTTCCTGCGCCTGACAGGCTCAGATGTGCGAGAATAAAAAAGAGTAAATATATGACGACACAGGCAACAAATACAGATCCATATGCTGCTGCGGGTGAGAAAGGCGCAGCCGCTCCTCTCGCTCGGCAGATTATGACGCAGACACGCTTCGAACTGCTGCTCACGCTGCGGCGCGGCGAGAATATCCTGGTGACGTTAATCGTCCCGGTAGTGCTGCTCATCTTCTTCACCTCACTCAATATTGTGCCCGCCGTTAATGGCAGTGCGGTGAACTTTCTCCTGCCTGGCATTCTGGCGCTGGCAATTATGGCGGCGGGCATGGTCAATCTAGGCATCGCGACGGCCTACGAGCGCTATTACGGCGTGCTGAAACGCCTGGGCAGTTCGCCGCTGCCGCGCAGCGGACTCATCAGCGCAAAGATCATCGCCGTTCTCGTTCTGGAGGCCGTGCAGGTCATCATTCTCGTGGCTGTGGCGATGGCGCTCTACGGGTGGAAGCTATCGGGATCGCCGCTGCTGGCGCTGCTTTCGATAGCGCTGGGCACGGTGACGTTTGCCGCGCTCGGACTGGCGATGGCGGGCGCTTTGCGGGCTGAACTCACGCTGGCGGGGGCCAACGCGCTCTTCCTGTTCTTCATTCTGATCGGCGGCGGTATTCTGCCGCTGAGTCATCTGCCCGCGCCACTGGCGGCAGTGGCGCAGATCCTGCCGGCGGCGGCGCTCACGCAGGCATTACAGGCGACGATGACGAACGCAGCGCCTTTTCCCGCCTATCCGCTGCTCGTGCTGGCGATCTGGGCGTTGCTTATCCTCCTGGTAGCGATTCGCACCTTCCAGTGGGAATAATTAAAATCGCCGGCTATGTGGCTCTCCAGGTCCACTGGTTGGGGCAGGTATAGTCCAGTATGGCGAAATTGCCTGCTTTGCCCAGCCAGGAGACAATAAATTGCGGCAGATTTGAGTGTCGCAGGTGGTTCTCGCTGTCGGGGAGCAGGACGTAGATGCCGTCCAGTTCATGTACATGTGAGATGGCGATGTGGAAGGTCGCCACCTGGTTGATGATAATATCGACGTTGAAGGTGATAGTTCTGGTCGGCGTATCGTAGTTCAGCAGGTGAGGAATGATGGTGTCATCTCCTTTGCGGAAGGGATCCTGGAAGGTATAGTCGGTTTTGTAGGGGTTGTCGGGGGTAGCGAAAGCAAAAGCGTAAGCCTCGCTGCACAGGTCGTACTTGTATGCGCTATTGGCTACACGCAGAAGGCCGGAATGCGCCACCGGCGTGCGAGGGGCCAGTACGAAGCGCAGGGCAAAGAGACTGGTCGCAATTACTACAAGGCCAGCAAGAAGCAATAGCCTGCGTTTCATGTGCGCATCTCCTCCGCTTATGCAACCTTCTCTATACGAAGCCGCACGATGATGAAGTTTAACAACCAGCATCGGAGCTGCCTCACCAGGCGCAGCGGCGCGCTTCTTCGCACCTCGTTGGGCCTGTCGAGCGCCCGCAAGCGCCATCAATCGCGCACCTGCGCAGGGGGTATTCTCTTCTCTGGTTGCTAAACTTCTACGCGAGAAAGATAGATTGCCTGCCTCAATCTCGTCCGGCGGGAATAGGAGATTCCTCCTGCTCCTCGTCAGGCTCGGTTTCGGGTTCGGGTTGCTGCAACAGCACCAGCGCGATCAGGAATATCGCCAGGATAACGACGTGCATCGCGGTACACCAGGCGCAGATCGTATGGAGCCGGACAAGCTCTACATAGACGAGATAGAAAACGGTCAGAAGGCCCAGCAGCGACCAGGCAAAGGCGGCCACAAGCAGCGAACGCCGTTCCGGCCAGAGGCGCCAGTTCGCGAAGGCCAGGGCCGCGCTGACGATGGCCCAGAAGAGGCCGGGAATGGTGATAGGCACGCTTGTGCCGGGTATAACAGAAAAGGCGCTGGAGAGAACGCGCGCGCAGTCGACGATACCGCTGCTGGAGCAGACCAGGGGCACATTCTCGTAATGGACGCTGGTCAGATAGATTGCGATGCAGGCCCCCAGTATTGAGAGGATGAAGAGAGCGATCTGACCGCCTGAGCGTTGTATAGCAGTCATGAGTTTCCTCTTTTATTCTCCAATCTATAAAGTGGACAATGCCAGTTGAGGATAGCATAGCGTCGCCGCGACAGAATGTCAATCTAACAAATGGGGTGCAGGGGCGAAGCCCCTGCACCCCATTTGTTAGGTTGTGGGAGGAGTAACCTTTTCAGCGAAGTGGCAGGCGGCGTAATGCTCGTGGCCTTCCTTGGCCTCTAAGGGCGGCTCTATCTCGCGGCAAATCTGCTGTGCCATTGGACAGCGTGTATGGAAGCGGCAGCCGCGAGGAATGTTGATAGGGCTGGGAAGATCGCCTGAGAGGATGATACGCTGGCGCTTCCTCTCGATCTGCGGATCCGGGATAGGGATGGCGGAGAGCAGAGCCTTTGTATAAGGGTGCTTCGGCGCGCTATACAGCTCGTCGCGATCAGCGATCTCCACAATTTTGCCCAGGTACATCACGGCGATCCGATCAGATACATGCCGGACAACGCTCAGATCGTGCGACACAAACAGGTAGGTGAGATGAAATTGTTCTTGCAGGCGTTGCAGCAGATTGAGCACCTGCGCGCGTACCGATACATCGAGCGCTGAGACCGGTTCGTCGGCGATGACAAGCTCAGGGTTGATAGAAATCGCGCGCGCGACGGCGATGCGCTGGCGCTGGCCCCCGCTGAACTCGTGTGGATAGCGATCAGCGTACTCTGGCCGCAGTCCCACGACGCGCAGAAGTTCCAGTGTGCGCTCGCGGATCTCCTGCGGCGTCCCGAGATTGAAGATGTGCATAGGCTCGGCGATCAGAGAGCCGATAGTAAAACGAGGATTCAGCGAAGCAAACGGATCCTGGAAGATCATCTGTATGCGCCTGCGCATCAGGCGCAGCGACTCACCCTCCAGCTTCGCCAGATCCTGATCTTCAAAGAGGATCTGGCCCGACGTTGGCTTGTAGAGCCGCACAATCGTGCGTCCAATCGTCGTCTTGCCCGATCCGCTCTCTCCGACAAGGCCCATCGTCTGTCCGCGTTCGATGGCGAGATTGACGCCATCGACGGCGCGCACATGGCCGACGACGCGCTGGAGCACGATGCCGCGCGTCACCGGAAAATGCATCTTGAGGTCGCGTACATCGAGCAGGGTTTTGCTGCCCACCAGGGTGTCTGCCATCTCCTTAACTTCCTCCTTAACTTACGATGTATGCGCCTGACTGCTGGCGGCGGCTTCGATAGTAGCCCTCTGAGCTTCCGCGCGTCTCTGGCGGCGGCGTTCCGCGTAAGCCTGCTCCGCCGGGTCGGTGACATCCACCCAGCAGGCTTTGCGATGAGTGGGGTTTCCCGGCAGCGGTTCCAGCGGAGGCCGTGTACGACAGATACTACGGGCAAAGAAACAGCGAGGCATAAAGTAGCAGCCGCTGGGGGGATTTAACAGATCGGGGGGGGCACCTTCAATCGTTTTTAACTCGCCATGCACCCGGTCATCGAGGCGCGGCACCGATTCGAGCAGGCCGATAGTATAGGGCATACGCGGGTTCTTGAACAACTCTTCAGTGGGGGCCTCCTCGACCACGCGCCCGGCGTACATCACCACCACGCGGTCAGCCACGCCGGCGACAACGCCCAGGTCATGGGTAATCAGGATCAGCGCTGTACCAAACTCGTTGCATACGGCGCTGATTAGTTCGAGAATTTGCGCCTGGACCGTCACGTCCAGCGCTGTTGTAGGTTCGTCCGCGATCAACAATTTAGGATTACAGGCCAGCGCGATAGCGATCATGACACGCTGGCGCATGCCGCCGCTGAACTGGTGCGGATAGGAATCGATGCGCTCGGAAACGGCAGGAATACCCACCTGGTCCAGCAGGGCCATGGCGCGTTTGCGCGCCTCGCTCTCCGATAATTTCAGGTGGATGCGTAGCCCTTCCGCAATCTGCTTGCCAACAGTCATCGTCGGATTGAGGCAAGTCATCGGATCCTGGAAGATCATGCCAATCTTGCCGCCGCGCACTTTGCGCATTGCGCTCTCTGGTAGTTCGAGCAGGTCCTGACCTTCAAAGTAGATGCTCCCCCCGGCGTATTCACCGGGGGGCTGGGCCACCAGGCGCATGATAGAGAGCGCGGTAACACTTTTACCGCAGCCGCTCTCCCCTACAATCGCAATCTTCTCGCCGGGCTTGACGGCGAAGTTCACGCCATCCACGGCACGCACCCGACCGGCCTTCGTCTTGAAGTAGGTCTTGAGGTCCTGCACTTCTAGCAGATACTCTCCCAAGTTGTTACTCCTTTTACACTTTTCACTACCAGTTGTTACCGTTCTGTCATGTAGGGATCGAGTGCGTCACGCAGGCCATCACCGACCAGATTGAGGGAGAGCACGGTGAAGAAGATCAGCAAGCCCGGAATAAAGACGAGCTTGGGATCAACGTCAACCAGGCCCTGCCCGGTGCTTACCAGGTTGCCCCAACTGGCGCCGGGAGGCTTGATACCAAATCCGAAGTAGCTGAGCACCGACTCTAGAATGATATTGGTGCTGACCAGCAGGGTCGCATTCACCACGATTGGCCCGATGGCGTTGGGCAGCATGTGGCGGAACATCATGCGGAAATCGCGCACGCCAATGGTGCGCGCCGCCAGTACAAACTCCCGCTCTTTGAGCGCCAGGAATTCGCCTCGTACCAGGCGAGCCGCGTACATCCAGCCGAAGACGGCGATCAGGATAATCACGCTCCTGGGAGTGCCATCCGAGAAAGAAGCCGACAGCACGAAGAGCAGCAGGTAAAGCGGCACCGAGAGCACAACGTCAGTGAAGCGCATGAGCAGGTTATCGACGATGCCACCATAATAGCCGGCGATAGCTCCCAGGGTTACTCCGATGAAGATCGCCATGAGCATCGAAGTGAGACCGACCAGCAGCGAGACCTGGCCGCCAGCCATCACGCGCGCCAGTTCATCGCGCCCCACATCGTCGGTCCCGAAGGGATGCGCGAGGGACGGCCCCGCGAAGGAGGCGGCCGCATTGGTCACATCGATAGCGTTCGGGTTATTGTGCCCGGTCAGCCAGGGACCGAGGAAGCAGAAGATAGTGAGCACGATCAGAAAGACGGCTCCAACGATAGCTGCCTTGTTGCGCAGGAAACGATCTAAAATGATACGCCCCTGGCTGCGCCGCTTCTGCACCAGTGCCGGCGTTAATTCAAGGAAGGAATCGAGTTCGTCCTCCCGGGTGGGTGTGGTATTGATGCGTTCCGATATATCCATGAGTCTCTCCTTCTCTCACCCGCTTATGAGTAGCGAATCCGAGGGTCCATCACTCCATAAAGGATGTCGGCGATCAGGTTAAAGGCGATCACAAAAGCGGCGCTGAGCATGAGCATCGCCAGCAGCACCGGGTAGTCGCGCCGGTCGAGAGAATCGAGGAAGAGCGATCCCATCCCGGGCCAGGCGAAGACGCCCTCGGTGATCGTGGCGCCCCCGGCCACCGCTCCGAAGTCCAGAGCGACGACGGTAATCAATGGAATGACCGCGTTCCGCAGCGCGTGGCGGAAAAGCATAGAGACTGTGCCAACGCCTTTGGCACGCGCTGTGCGCATATAATCTTGTTTAACCGTTTCGATCATACTCGAGCGCATATAGCGGTTCCAGCCGGCGATAAAGGAGGCAGCCAGCACCAGCATCGGCAAGAGCAAGTGTTCGAAGTGGTCGAAGAATGCCTCGACGGGTGAAAAGCTGTAGCCAAGCGTGGCTGTGCCCGATGCCGGCAGCCAGTGGAGCTGGACGGCGAAGATGTCCTGCGCGAAGACGCCAAGCAGGAAGATGGGCATGGCGATTCCGAAGTAAGAGATCGTGGTCAGAGCATAATCGGTCAGAGTCCCCTGGCGCACGGCGGATACGACGCCGATAACGATAGCGAGAATGAGTGCCAGTACCAGCGCACTCGCGAACAGTTCCAGTGTCGGAGGGAAGCGCCGTCCCAGAATGGTAATCACCGGCTCGTTGGTCACGAAGGAGAAGCCAAAATTGCCGGTGAGAGCGCTGCTTATCCATTTAAGATATTGTATGGGCACCGGGTCATCCAGTCCCAGACGCGCCCGCAAAGCGGCTCGCCCCGCAGCCGTCAGATGTGGATTGAACAGCACTGCTTCTGGTCCACCAGGCAGGAGGTGGATCAAAGCGAACATGCCAATCGAGACGAAGAACAGCAAGGGGATAGCCTGTAGCAGCCGCCTAATGATGTATCGTCCCATAGATACATACCTCCAAGCGTATAAAAAAAACGCGGGTTCAGCCGACGAGCGTTAGGCAGGAAGAACAGAACGTCAGAGATAGTATAGCACATTTTTGAAAATTGTGTAATCATTCTTTCCGGCTCTACAGGGCTTTTGCAGAAGTTCTGTAGAGCCGGAAGGTTTTTCAGATTACATTAGCACTTGCCGTTATCGCACCACCACTGCCAGATGTTGACAGTCTCTGACGCGCCCATTGGACCGGGCACGTAGTTGTGGGTGATGGTCTTTGCCATCGCCATGTCTGGCGGAGCATAGAGCACGATGAACGGGAAGTCCGTCAGCTCGATCTGATGGATCTGGTCGAAGATCTGCTGGCGCGCCGTCGGATCGACGGTCTGCTGCTCTTTCTTCAAAAGTTGATCCATCTGGTGGTTGCAGTAGAACGAGAAGTTCTCGCCATGCGGCGGGATCTGGTCACAGGCCAGAATCGAAGCGTCATCGGGATCATAGGTGAAGCTATCCTCAAACTCGGCGAGATCATACTGGCCGGGCTTGCCGCTGCTCAGGAAAGTCCCGAAGAAGGTGCTGGCCGGGTAGTTCTGGATGTTGATCTTGATACCGATCTGCTGGAAATCCTGCTGGAGAATCAGTTCGTCGTCCTCGCGCCACAGGTTGTTGGCTGTGGTCGAGTACTGGAAGACCAGCTTCTGCCCGTTCTTGGAGCGGATACCGTCCGGTCCTTTCTTCCAGCCATGCGCATCGAGCAGCTGGTTCGCCGCTGCCAGGTCGAATTTCGGGCAGGGTGCGTCGGCCTGGTAGCCGGGGTTGAAGGCGGTCCCATGATCGGTACACAGCGGTTCGGCGAAGCCACGCCTGGCTGTGGTGATGAGGGCGTTGTGGTCAATCGCCATCGCCATTGCCTGCCGCACCTCCGGGTTGTTCGCCAGGATCTTGTTGTTGAAATCGAGGTAGATCGCCTCGAAGTTCGCAATTTTCGGCGAATGGGTGAGCTTGTAGTTCGAGAGTTTCTCGTAGGCCGGGACCTTACTCACATCCAGGAACCAGGAGGAGTCGATGGTGCCAGCTTGCAGGTCCTTGAGGATGGTGTTCTGGTCGGGCACAATGCGGAAGACGACGCTATCCAGATAGGGATAGCCCTGGGAGGCCAGGTAGTACTTCGGGTTGCGCACGACGGTATAGTGGTCGCCGGGCTTGCTTTCCTTCATCATGAACGGTCCGCTCACGACTGACGGGTTGAGGTTGTCGGGCGACTTGGTGATGGCGTCGGGGGCCATGCTCTGGAAGTGGTGCGCCGGCAGTGGAGCGTTCAGCCCATCGGCCCAGATAGAAAGGAAGGGAGCGAAGGGCTGGCTCAGATGGAAGGTGATCGACAGATTATCCGCCGAGAGCGTGGTCGACTGGATCAGGTTGAAACCGACGGTGCTGGCCGCCGCGAACCTGGGATTGGTCCAGGTCTTCCAGGAGTAGTCCACGTCGCGCGCATCCTCAGGCTGCCCATCAGACCAGACCAGGCCCTTGCGCAGATGGAAGGTCCACGTTTTATAGTCCGAACTGATCCCCCCGTTGGCGACAGTGGGCATCTCCGAAGCAAGGCCGGGATGCAGAGTTCCATTCGAGTCGCCATAGAAAATCGGGGTGTAGATGGCCTGGTCTACCATGTCGGAAAAGGTTTCGGTAGAGGCGTTAGGGATCAACGAATCTGGCTCCTCGTACAGGTCGTCAACCCAGGTGCCCCCTTTGACCGGGGCCGCGCTGGACGAGGATGTTGAACTACTGTTTGTCGGTGTGCCACATGCACTCAACAGCAGAATCAGCGCTGATGCGAGCGATATGGCGATCATAAAGATCGAGGGTACAGGTCGCCTGGGCATCATGTCCTCCTAAAGAAATGACATACCTACCTGTAGGGAAAGCCGTGACCGGTGTGGGAGGAACACTCTCTTTCACCGTTGCACGGGCGATACAGGGCGCCATACGACTTCAAAAGTAGGAACAGCACTCTGAAAGTCATCATGGCACGTTTTCACACACTATCTGTACGTCACTGGCGGTATGAATTCTCACAGGCGCACTTTCTCAGAGGATATCTGATGCTCAACGGCCTGGCCCGCTCTCACCCGGCGTTCGCGCGGC
>Ga0209061_1000558_pt1 | contig 87602 bp, 64 predicted proteins | sample Coa_R1_10_FD_187157 | JGI IMG/M metagenome (GOLD analysis project Ga0209061, IMG submission 187157) | Surface soil microbial communities from Centralia Pennsylvania, which are recovering from an underground coalmine fire - Coalmine... | ecosystem: Environmental > Terrestrial > Soil >...
GCCGACCACCTGGTAGGGGATCTCGGCCCGCAGCAGCGCATCCTCGAGCGCCCGCGACTGAGAGTTGGTGCGGTAGAAGACCGCGATCTCCGCGCGCGCGCACCCCTCGTCGATGAGCCGCTGGATCTCGCCGGCCACGTAGCGCGCCTCGGCCTGCTCATCGTCGAGCTCCATGACCGTGATCGGCTCGCCGGCGCCCAGCTCGGTCCACAGCGACTTGGGCCGCTGGCCGCGGTTGTTGGCGATCACCGCGTTGGCCGCATCGAGGATCGTCTGCGTGGAGCGATAGTTCTGCTCCAGGTGGATCACCCTCGCCTCCGGGTAGCTGTCCTCGAAGCGCAGGATGTTGGTGATGTCCGCGCCGCGGAAGCCGTAGATCGACTGGGCGTCGTCGCCGACGACCATCAGGTTCCGGTGGCGCTCGGTCAACAGCCACAGCCACCGGTGCTGCGCGTGGTTTGTGTCCTGGTACTCGTCGACCAGCACGTGGCGCAGCGCGGACGCGTAGCGCTCGCGCACCTCGTCGAACAGCGTCAGCAGGTCCACCGCGCGCGCGAGCAGGTCGTCGAAGTCCATCGCGTTGGCTTTGTGGAGCTCGCGCTCGTAGTGGCGGTAGACGTCGGCGACCGTCCGTTCGAAGTAGGACCCGACCTGCCGCCCGTAGGCTTCGGCGTCGCGCAGGCGGCTCTTGGCGTCGGAGATCTGCGCGGCGATCGCGCCCGGCGAGAACCGCCGCGGGTCGACCCCCAGGTCCTCCATGCACCGCTTGATGAGCCGCCTGGAGTCGTCGGCGTCGTAGATCGTGAACTGGCGCGTGTACCCCAGCCTCGCGCCATCGGCGCGCAGCATCCTCGCACACGCGGCGTGGAAGGTCATCAGCCACATTGCGCGCACGCGCCCGCCGAGCAGAAGCTCCGCGCGCTCGCGCATCTCCGACGCCGCCTTGTTGGTGAAGGTGATCGCGAGAATCTCGTTGGGCGCGGCGGCGCCGGTGGCCAACAGGTGCGCGATGCGGTGCGTGAGCACGCGCGTCTTGCCCGACCCGGCGCCGGCGAGCACCAGCAGCGGCCCCTCCCCGTGGGTCACCGCCTCGCGCTGGGGCTCGTTGAGGCCCTCCAGCAGAGCCTCGACGTCGGTCGGACGGGCGTCGCTCATCGCTGGCCTCAAGTTAGCGCCGGCCCCGGTCGCCGGGCGCGCGTCGCAGCGGTCATCCTCTCGGGCATGGATGACCTCAGGTCAGCCTGCGCCGAGGTGGCGCGCCGCGCGCGCCATGTCCGCGTCGTGCCCGAGGCGATCGCGCCCGCGGCGCGTGAGCTCGCCCCCGCCGTCCGGGCGCTCGCGCGCGCCGCCGACGGGCTGGCCACCACCACCCAAGCGTCCGCCCCAGCCGCAGACGCCGGGGCGACGTCGCGGCCCGCGGAGGAGGCGCAGCGGCGCGAGCGGCTCGCGGCCGCATGGCTGACGCTGGGCGCGATCAACTTCGGCTCCGGCTGGTTTCCGACGCTGCGCAAGCGCCCCGGGATGTCCGGCGCGCGCACAATCGCGGCCGCGCTGTGGGAGCGCTTCGATGCCTGGGGGTGCTGGCCGGCGAGCGCGCTCGAGCAGATCGAGCCCGACGAGGTGGCGGCCACGCTCGGCCAGGACCCCCGGCACGAGCTGATGGCGCTCTACGCGGCCTCGCTGCGCGACCTCGGCGGGCACGTCCGGCGCGATCATGGCGGCAGCTTTGCCGCGGTCCTGGACGCGGCGGGCAGCTCGGCGGTCTCGCTCGCGCGGCTGCTCGGCCGCTGGGCGTCCTTTGCCGACGAGGCCCGGCACGGCGAGCTGCGCCTGCCGTTCCTCAAGCGCGCGCAGCTGGCGGCCGCCGACCTGCACCGGGCCAAAGCGGCGTCGTTTGGGGATCTGCCTTCGCTGACGATGTTCGCCGACAACCTCGTCCCGCATGTGCTGCGCCTGGACGGGGTGCTCCGCTACTCCCCCGCGCTGCTCGAGCGGATCGAGCGCGGGGAGCTGCTCGAGCACGGCTGCGCCGAGGAGGTGGAGATCCGAGCATGCGCGGTGCACGCGGTCGAGCTGCTGGTCAAGTCCGGCGCGGGCGGCTGCGCCGCCGAGGTCGACGAGGCGCTCTGGAACCGGGGCCAGCTGCCGCGCTACAAGGCGATCCCGCGCCACCGCTGCCGCACCACCGCCTATTGAGCCGACGCTCAGGGGTGGCGCGTACGGCCGGCGCGACGCCACGGCCGGGCGTGGCGCCTGGAGGCGGGCGTGGCCCCTAGAGGTGGGCGTGGCGCCTGGAGATGGCCTGCGCGCCGGAGGCTCCGACCATCAGCTCGGCGCGCAGCGTCCAGCAGGCCGAGGCGTCCAGCGCCGGGAACCGCCCGGCAGCCGCCAGCGACGGATCGAGCGCGATCACGGTCGTCTCGCCCCCGAACGGCGCGGCCGCGACCGCGATCACGGTCAGCGATCCGCCGCCGACGAGGTTGCGGGCGCTGGCCAGCGCCCGCCGCGCGACCGCCGGAGCGCATCCGTCCAGCGAGTCGATCAGCACCGCCGCGTCGCCGCCCCTGGCCGCCAGCCGCCTGCCGTGCTCGATGGCCGACTCGATCGCCGTTCCCTGCGCCTCCTGTGAGGCGGCGAAGCTGAGCGCGGCGACCGGCGCGACGGCGCCGCCGCCCCACTCCGAGAGCTCCTCCGGCCGGGCGCCGGCGAGCACGACCGCCAGCGCCAGGTCCCCGCGCGCGGCGAGCGCCGTCGCCAGCGCCGACAGCAGGTGCGACTTGCCCGCCCGGGCACCGCCGCAGATCACGACGCGCGAGCCCTTTCCGAACGGGGCCAGCAGCTCGACCGCTGCCAGCGCCGGGTCCTGTGCGCCCAGCGACAGCTGCTCGGTCGCGAACGCGGCGGGCAGCTCGTCGAACCGGCCAGCGGAGGCCAGCTCCGATGCGGGCCGGCCGTTGACCGTGTCCACGCGCACAAGCGAGGCGAAGCGCTCCGAGCGCCGGGGCGGCCGCCTGGGGCCCTGGACGTGGTCCCCGCTGACCAGCTCGCAGCGCCGGACCTGCGCGGAGGAGATGTACACGTCGTCGTCGGACGGGTCGGGGGGCGAGACGCGCAGAAACGCGGAGCCGTTGGCCATCACCTCCACGACGCCGCTGACGATCTCCTCGGCGGGCGCGGGGGCGGACCGGCGCTCGCGCTCGTCCGCTCGCTCGGCCGCGAAGTCCTCTCCGCCGCTGCGCGGCCCCTCGCCGCGGGCCTCCTCGCGGCGGGCCTCCTCGCGGCGCGGCTTCTCGCCGCGTGTCTCCTCGCCAGGGGCCTCCTCGCCACGGGCCTCCTCCCGGCGAGCGCCGTCCTCGCCCCCAGCCTGGCGCGCGATGATCGCCTCGATCAGCTCCGCTCGCCGCAGCCGCCTGAAGCCGTCGATCGACAGCTCGGAGGCGATCGCGTGAAGGTCGGCGAGCGGGCTTGACTGAAGCGAGCTGCGGTCGAGTACGGACATCGGGCGGCCTCCTGGGATGTGATCGGTGGGCTCCGGTCGCGTTGGGCCAGCGACCGGCGATTGCTCGCGCGGACTCTAGCGCGCGGCCCGGTCGCCCCCGGCCGGCGCCCCGGGCGCGTCAGCCTGAGCCCAGCGCAGCTCGTCGGGCAGCGACAGCCCGGGGTCGACCGCGACGTCGCCGTTGAGCGCCGCGCGCACCGCCAGGTAGTCGGCAGCCTGCGCGACGTCGTGGACGCGCAGCAGGCTGGCTCCGTGCGCCACGCCGTGCGCCAGCGCCGCGAGCGTGCCCGCCAGCCGCTCACGCGGCGGCCGGCCGGTCAGCGCCCCGACGAAGTCCTTGCGGCTGACCGCAAGCAGGATCGGCCGGCCGAGCTCGCGCAGCTTGGGCAGCGCCCGCAGCACAGCCACCGTCTGCGCGGGCGTCTTGGAGAAGTCCGGCCCGGGGTCGACGATCAGCTGCTCGAAGCCGACGCCGCGCGCCAGCGCCAGCTCGATGCGCGCCCGCAGGAAGGCGTGCACCTCGTCGACGATCGTGGCGTCCAGGCGGCGGTCCTGCAGCCTGGTCTTGGGGGGCGCGATCGTGTGCATCACGACCAGCGCGGCGCCCGTCTGGGCGCAGACGTCGGCGAGCCGGGGATCGAGCAGGCCGCTCACGTCGTTGACGATGCACGCGCCGGCGGCGATCGCCGCCCGCGCGACCGCGGGCTTGTAGGTGTCGACCGAGACCGGCACCCCGAGCTCGGCGACGATCCGCTGAATCACCGGCACCACCCGGGCGATCTCCTCGGCCGGCTTCACCGGAGGGCGGTTGGTGACGCCGGACTCGCCGCCGACGTCGATCAGGTCGGCGCCGTCGCGCACGAGCCGGGCAGCGAGCGCCACGCGCGCGTCTGTCGTCTGCTCAAGGCCCGCGTCGGAGAACGAGTCCGGCGTCGCGTTGACGATCCCCATCAGCAGCGGCCGGCCGTCGATCGCAAGCTCCCCGGCGCTGGTGCGCAGCATCAGCGAAGTGCCGCTCATGCCGCGGCGCTCCACGCGCCGTGGCAGGCGGCCGCCTCGAGCACCGCGGCGTGCGCGCGCGCGCACTCGGCGCAGGCGGCCAGGTGCTCGAGCAGCCAGTCGTCCTCGGGGCCGTCAAGCTGCACGCCGTCGCAGCGTCGCTCGATCGCGCTCAGCGCTCGCTCCCGGTCGCCGCAGCGCCCGCCCTCGGGCGGCTCGCCGCGCAGCGCCGCGCGCAGGGAGACCCGCGCGCGCCCCAGAGCCAGCGCCGTCCCGGCCGCGTCGAGCCCCAGCAACGCGCCGATCTCCTCATGCGAGAGCCCGGCGATGTCGCGCAGCGCAAGCAGCGCCCGCTCCTGGAAGGCCAGGCGCGAGAGCGCGTTGCGCAGCTCGCCGGCGACAGCGCCGGCGATGCCGGCGGCCGGCTCGCCCGCGCCCCCAACGCCGGCGCGCGCCTGGCAGGACGCCAGGGCGGCTCGCAGCATCCCGAGCCGCTCCGGACCGCCACGCGCGCGGGCCTCGTCTGCGGCCTCGGCGGCCGCGGGTCCCGCGCCAACCAGCCGTTCGCAGAGTCTGTGCAGCTCGTCCACCTGTGCGGCGAGCTTACCCGCCAGGACCCCGTGCCACGCCGGGGGCACAGTCGCGCGCGGTCCGGCCGCGGGTCGCGCGGACCGGTGCCGCAGGCCAAGCGAACCGGTGGCGCAGGGACGCGCGGGCCGGTGCCGCGGGCCGGTGCCGCAGGGACGCGCGGAGCGGGGCCGCAGAGACGCGCGGAGCGGGGCCGCAGACTGGGCGCGCCCGCTAGCGGCCGCAGGCTGGGCGCGTGCGCTAGCGGCCGCGCCGACCGGCGTTCTCGGTGCCTGTGGCCTGGCGATAGAGCGCCAGAACCACCTGGTAGAAGGCGGGCGAGGTCTGCTGATAGCCGGGGCAGCAGGGCGGGCCCTTGGGGGCGCTGATCCCTATCTCCAGGTGCGGCGCGGAGGAGATGCCGACATCGCCGCAGCCAACCTCGGCGATCGGCTCGCCCGCCGTCACCTGCGCGCCCACGGGCACGAGCGCGGGCGCCGCATGCCCGTAGTAGATGTAGCGGCCCGCAAGCGGACCGCTGCTGACCTTGATCACCGGCGCGTAGGGACCGAACCCGTCGATCCCCTCCTGCACGATCCGTCCCGGCGCCATCGCCACCTCGGTCACCTCCGGGCCGCATGCGTTGCCGACCGTGCCGATGTCGATCCCCTGGTCAAGCGTCCACTCGGCCGGCCCCAGGACGCGAGAGAGGGGCTCGAGCGGGAACACCAGGCCGCTGACGCTCGTCGGCGTGACTTCAAGCGCGGTTGACTTCGCCGAGCGCTGCACCGCGACCAGCAGCGCGGACGCGGTCAGCCGGCCCACGGTCCCGCTCGCCGGCGCCAGTCCCTCCGCCAGCTGGAAGCGTCGCACCTCGCGCCGGGTGATGGGCCCGAAGTAGCCGGTGGTCGGCACCGGGAAGCCGACGGTCGTCAGCCAGGACTGCAGCGTGCTGACGTCGGCGCCCCGCGCGCCGATCCTCAGCACGCGCGTGAACACGACGCTCGCCTGCGGGTCGACGATCCCGCGGGGAGCGCTGGCTCCGACCAGTCCGGCTCCGCCGCTGCTGGCCCCGGCCGGCGCGGTCAGGAGCGCCAGCGCGGCGGCGGCCGCCGCCACCAGCCGCATCAGCCGCGCGCCCGCGCGCCCGTGGGAAGCTGAGGGGTTCGGTTCGGTCACGTTCAGCTAAAGGCCCGCCGGAGCGGCACCGATGTCGCTGCCATGTGCCTGCGGGGTTAGCTGACGGGCTCGCGCTCGCTGTGCGAGCGCTTCTCGCGGATCACCGCGGGACTCGCCCCGGGTTGGATTTGGGTTCCCCGCCCTGCAGGTGGCGCCCGGCAGGTTCGGCGGCGCGCACCCTACCAGAACCGCGCGACGGAATGCGATCAAGCGCGCGCCACCGGCTCGGCGCGCTCGCCTCGCCCGCGCGCCCGCGGCACTACAGCGCCTGCACCTCGGCGGTGATCTCGGTCACGGAGGCCTTCGCGTCGCCGAACAGCATCGCGGTCTTTGGGTCGTAGAACAGCGGGTTGTCGATCCCCGCAAAGCCGGATGCCATCGAGCGCTTGAGCACGATCACCGAGCCCGACCGGTCCACCTCGAGGATCGGCATACCGTAGATCGGGCTTCCCGGCTCGTTCTTGGCCGCCGGGTTGGTCACGTCGTTTGCCCCGATCACGAGCGTCACGTCGGTGCGCGGGAACTCCGGGTTGATGTCGTCCATCTCGCGCAGCAGGTCGTAGGGGACATCGGCCTCGGCCAGCAGCACGTTCATGTGCCCCGGCATCCGTCCCGCGACCGGGTGGATCGCGTATTTGACCGTGACCCCCTTGGCCTCGAGCGCGCGCTGCAGCTCGCGAACGGCGTGCTGCGCCTGGGCGACCGCCATCCCGTAGCCGGGCGCGATCACCACCTGGCGCGCGTAGGCGAGCTGGATCGCGACGTCCTGGGCGCTGGTGGAGCGGACCGTGCCCGCGGACGAGCCCGCAGCCGCCGGTGCGGCGACCGTCCCGCCGAAGCCGCCGGCGACGATCGACGGCACCGAGCGGTTCATCGCCTTGGCCATCTGGTCGGTGAGGATCGTGCCGGAAGCGCCGACGATCATCCCGGCGACGATCATCGCCGGATTTGAGAGCGACACGCCGGTCGCCGCCGCCGACAGCCCGGTGAACGCGTTCAGCAGGGAGATCACCACCGGCATGTCCGCGCCGCCGATCGGCAGCACGACCATGTTGCCCAGCAGCGCCGCCGCGAGCAGGATCCCGAGGATGAACAGAGCCTGCGAATGGGTGCCGGCCGCAAGCGCGATCGCGCTGGCCAGGCAGACCGCCAGCAGCGCCAGGTTGACGATCGACTGGCCCGGCAGCTTGATCGGCCGGCCGGGCAGGAGCTCCTGGAGCTTGCCGAACGCGATGTTCGAGCCCCAGAACGAGATCGAGCCGACGATCGCGCCGAACAGCTCGAAGATCTCCCGGCGCAGCGGGAAGTACCCCGGGGCGAAGTGGTGGCGGTACTCCACCCATGCGATCAGCGCCACGGCGCCGCCGCCCACGCCGTTGAACAGGGCCACCATCTGCGGCATCGCGGTCATGCGCACGTTGCGCGCGGCGGGCACCCCCACCGCGGTCCCGATCGCCAGCCCCAGCAGGATCAGCCACACCGTCCCCGAGCCTGAGAACTCGTGCGAGCGAAGCAGCGTGGCGGCGACGGCGATCGCCATCCCGGCGGCGGCGATCTTGTTGCCGCGCACCGCGGTGCGCGGGCCGGTCAGCCCGCTCATCCCGTAGATCAGCAGTGCGAACGCGACGATGTAGGCGGCGTCGATGAAGTTCTGCGACTGCAGGAAGATCGCCGCGGTCACCGGCGCTCGCCCTCGCCGGCCCGCGGACCTTCGCCTTCGAGCGCGCCCCCGTGCGATGGCGTGCCCCCGCCGGATGGCCCGCCCGCACCGGATGGCGTGCCCCCGCCGGATGGCCCAGCTGCACCGGATGGCGTGCCGCCGCCCTCGCGACCGGGACGCGCCGGGCGGGTCTTGAACATCCCCAGCATCCGGTCGGTCACCAGAAAGCCGCCCACGACGTTGATCGTCCCGAACGCGACCGCGATCACCAGCAGCACCTTCTCAAGCGCCCCGCTGGCCTGCGACATCAGCAGCAGGCCGCCGAGGACGACGATCCCGTGGATCGCGTTGGTGCCCGACATCAGCGGCGTGTGCAGCGTGTTGGGCACCTTGGAGATGACCGAGAATCCGACGAACCCGGCGAGCACGAGCACCGCGAGGTCGATCACCAGCCTGTCCATCGGGCTCCTCCCTCCGGCTTTGGCCCCGGTCCGGCTGCCGTGCCCGGCGCCGGCCCGCCGCCCGCTCGCGTGCGCGCTCTCACGGCGTCCCCTCCGCGGCCTGGCGGGCGCCCGGGTGCACGATCTCGCCACCGCGCGTGATGCACGCCCCGGCGATCACCTCGTCGGAGAAGTCCAGCGCCAGGCCGCCGGAGGCGTCGATCATGAGCTCCAGGAGCGCCGCCACGTTGCGCGCGTACAGCGCCGACGCGTGCTCGGCCATCGTGCTGGGCACGTTCAGCGGCGCGAGGATCCTGACGCGATGGCGCACCACCACCTCGCCGGGGACCGACAGCTCGCAGTTGCCGCCCGCCTCGCCGGCCAGATCGACGATCACCGAGCCGGGCTTCATCCGCCTCACGGCGTCCTCGGTGACCAGGATCGGGGCTCTGCGGCCTGGCACGAGCGCCGTCGTGATCACCACGTCCACCTTGCCGATCGCCTCGGCCATGAGCTCCTGCTGGCGGGCCTGCTGCTCGGCGGTGAGCTCCCGCGCGTAGCCGCCGGCGCCCTCCAGGTCGCCGCCGAGGTCGAACTCCAGGAACGTCGCGCCCAGCGACTCGACCTGCTCCTTGACGGCCGCGCGCACGTCGAACGCCTGGACCACGGCGCCCAGGCGCCGCGCGGTCGCGATCGCCTGCAGCCCGGCGACGCCGGCGCCGAGCACGAGCACCGTGGCCGGCCGAATCGTGCCCGCGGCGGTCATCAGCATCGGATAGAAGCGCCCGAGCTCCTGGGCTCCGATCAGCGCCGACCGGTAGCCGGCGATGTTCGCCTGGGAGGAGAGCGCATCCATCGACTGCGCGCGGCTGATCCGCGGGATCGCCTCCATCGCAAAGCTGGTGGCGCCGGTGGCCGCGATCGCCCGCACCCCCTCCCCGTTGGTCAGCGGCGCCAAGAAGCCGATCAGGACGCTCTCGCGCGCCAACAGCGCGGTCTCCGCAGCCGACGGCGGCGCGACCTTGAGGACCACGTCTGCCCCCAGCGCGGCCGCGGCGTCATCCACCAGCTCCGCGCCGGCGTCGGCGTACTGATCGTCGTCGATCAGCGCCCCCTCCCCCGCGCCGCGCTGCACGAGGATCGTCGGGCGTGCGCCCTCGGCGGCGCTCGTGAGCTTCCTCACGACCTCCGGGACGAGCGCGACGCGACGCTCGCCCTCGGCCGTCTCCTTGGGAACACCGATGCGCATGCGGGCGGAGCAGCCTACAAGTTGCGGCGGCGCGAGGCCAGGCCCACGATCAGCCAAGCCCCGCCGGGGAGAGCGCGAGCGCCTCGAGCGCGCCGATCGCCGCCGCCACCGCCCCGGCGGCCGCCACAGCCCCGGCGTCCGCGCCCGCAGCGGCGGCCGGCCGCGGACGGCCGCCCCGGCCGGCGTGCGCGCGCGGCGCGACGCCGTGCGCGGCCAGAGCGCGCCGCCCCGCGGGCCGGCGTGACGGCGTGGCCACCCGCGCCCGAGCGGAGGGGGGCGCGCCGACGGCAGGGCGGGCGCGGGCCGCCGGGCCGGCGCCGGCGGCACGGCCGCCCCGAGCGGCCACGGGCGCGATCGGCAGCGGCCGGCCCTCCAGGGCCATCAGCGCCTGGGCGGTGACCCACACGGGGGTGATGTCCTCGCCGCGCGAGTACGCGATCGACCCGTCGGGCAGCTCAAGCGAGGCAAGGTACTGGAGCGCGGTGCGGCCCCCACTGCGGTGCACGGAGGCGGCGCTCACGCCGGCCGCGATCAGCCCCTGAAGCGCCCAGGCCGTCGACTGGGCGTCCGACGGCGCTCCAGGCATCGCGGGAAAGCCGCCGTCCGGATGCTGCATGGAGCGCAGGTACGCGACCGCCCGTGCGCGGACCACGGCCGCCGCGGGGTCGCCCGCGAGCGCCTCGAGCACCGCGCCGGTGTCGTCTGGGTCGCTGGTCGCGCCCCTGGCCTCAAACGAGAAGCCGCCATCTTGGTTCTGCTGGGCGGCCAGCCAGCGCAGCGTCCCGGCCGGGGGGCTCACGCCCGCCGCACGCAGCGCCAGCACGGCGAACGCGGTCAGGTTGACCCGCTCGGCGACCGAGCCGTCAGGGCCGATGTCGCGCTCGAGCTCGGTCACAAGCTCGCGGCCGTGAGCGACGGGCGCCACGCCCGCCGCGCGCAGGGCGAGGATCGTCCGCTCCAGGGAGCCCGGATCGGTGGCCGTCCCGGCGCGCAGGTAGCCCACCAGCCCGGGCCCGCGGTCCAGCGTCGCCGGCGGGCGACCCGCCGCGGCCAGGCCGAGCGCCGCCCACCCCGAGAACAGCTCGCTCGACGGCTGCCCGGGCGCCGGCCCGAAGCCGCCGTCGGCGTTCTGGGCCCCGATCAGGTAGCGCACCGCGCCGGCGGCGGCCTGCCCGGCGTCGCCCGGCGCCTGCGCCGCGCGCGCGGCGGATGCGGCGACGGCGTGCGGCGCGGCGGCGGGGTGCGGCACGGGCGCGGCATGCGCTGCGGGGGCGGCTGCCTGCCCGGCGGCCGCCGCGAGCCCGACGCCCACGAGCGCCGCCAGCGCGGCCGGCGAGCGTCCCGCCGGCGGTCGCGAACGCCCCTGCGCCGCGGAAGGCTCCCGGCCCGGGGATGGCCTCCCCGGGCCGCCGGATGGCTCGCAGGGGCCGCCGGAAGGCCACCCCGGGTCGCCGGATGGCTCGCACGGGCCGCCGGGCTCGCGCCGGGCGCCGGATGGCTCGCTCACGCCGGCCGACTGAGCGCGCAGGGCGCTCGGCGCCACCCAGTTGACCTGCAGCCTGCGCGCGAATCGCTGCACCGAGCGCGTCAGCCACGGGCCGATCGCGAGCGCGAACGCCACGCAGCCGGCGGCGTGCACGGCGTCGAAGCCCAGGCCGCTGCCGACGTAAGCCCCGAGCGTCGCCAGGCTGTGGTCGCTGTAGTTGACCCAGTCGCCGACGTCCTGCAGCGCCGTGAACGCAAAGCCGACCGCGCAGCAGACCAGCGCCAGCCGCCAGCGGCCGATCGCCTCCCGCGGGCCCCGGCGGCGCCGAAGCGCCGGCGGCAGGCGCGAAAGCAGCGCGCCGGCCACGCCGGTCGCCCCCCAGCCCGCCATCTGCCATGGCGTCCATGGGCCCTGGCCGAAGAAGAAGTTCGAGCTCAGCGCCGCGATCGCGCCGACCGCGAAGCCCGGCCCGCCGCCCAGAGCGTAGCCGGAGATCAGCACGATGTCAGTGGTCGGCTTGACGTTCGGCACGGCCGCGAACGCGATCCGGCCGAGCGCTCCAAGCGCGCTGAGCGTCGCCACCAGCGCCACGATGCGAGCGTCGGGCCGGCGGCGCTCATACCAGGCGAAGCCGCCGGCCAGTGCCACGGCGAGGATCGCCAGCGACCCCAGCTGCCAGCTCATCTCACGCAGGCCTCCGGCGAGCGCAGCAGAAGCTCGGCGCCCTCCGAGGGCGTCAGCGCGCCGCCGGCGCCCCCGAGGATCCGCGCCGTCTCGGTCGCAAACCAGCTGCCGCCCGCGAGCACCTCCCGGACCGGCGCGTCGGCGATCAGCTCCCCGCCGGCCAGCAGCGCCACACGCTGCGCGAAGGAGGCCGCCAGCTCCGGGTCGTGGGTGGCGACGATCACCGCGCAGCCCAGATCGCGCAGCAGCTCGCACAGCCGGGCGCGGTGCTGGCGGTCCATCCCGCGGGTCGGCTCGTCCAGGCACAGGACCGCGGGCGGATCGCGCAGCTCGCCGAGCACCACCGCCAGCGCCAGCCGCTGGCGCTCGCCGCCCGACAGCTCGCGCGGATGCCGCTCCGCGTAGGGCTCGCCGGCCAGGCCGGCGAACTCCAGCGCCTGTAGATGCGCCTCCTCGGAGACGGTCTCGTGCACGAGGTAGTCGTTTGGATGCTGCAGCAGGAGCGCCACGCGGCCGCTTGCGCGCACCGAGCCGCGCGACGGGACCATCAGCCCGGCGGCGTGGCGCAGCAGCGTGGACTTGCCCGCTCCGTTGGCGCCCATCAGCGCCACGCGCTCCCCCGGCGCCAGGGTCAGCGACACGTCGCGCAGGATCGCGGGCCCGCCGCGCAGCTCACACCAGACGCCCTCCAGCGAAAGCGCGCTCTCCGTCCGCTCCCGGCGCAGGCGGCGCAGCGCCCGGCGGGCCGCCACCCGGTCGCCGGTCCGGTCCCGCGCCGGCGCGTGCGGCGGCGCGACGGGCGGCCGCACGGCCAGCTGCGCCGGCGGCCGCACGGGCAGCAGCCCGTGCGAGCGGAGCGCCGCGCGGGCCGCGCGGACGCCCGGCACGGGCGCCAGGCCCAGCCGGCACAGCAGCGAGCCGCCCGGGGTCTGCAGGCTCGGGGCGCGCTCGGCCGCCCAAGCCAGGAACTCGCCGGGCGCAGCGTCGCAGACTATCTCCCCGTCCTCGAGCGCCAGCACCCGGTCAGCCAGGCCCAGGCAGCGCTCCAGGCGGTGCTCGGCGAGCAGGATCGTCGTGTCGCGATCGTCGTTGGCGCGGCGCAGCAGCCCGATCAGCTCGTCCCCGGCGACCGGGTCAAGTTGCGAGGTCGGCTCGTCGAGCACCAGGATCGCGGGTGCCGCGACCAGCGCGGCCGCGAGCGCCACCCGCGCAAGCTCGCCGCCGGACAGCTGCGCGGTGCGGCGATCGAGCAGCCGCTGCATCGACAGCGACAGCGCGGTCTCCTCGACGGCACGGGCGATCTCGGCGGGCTCGCGGCCGAGGTTCTCCAGCGGGAGCTCCAGCTCGGAGCGGACCGTGCCGGTGACGATCTGCGTCTCCGGGTCCTGGAAGACGGTCCCGACCATCGCCGCCAGCTCGCCGGGCCCGTGGTCGCGCGTGTCCATCCCGCAGACCGTCACCCGCCCGGCGAAGGTGCCGCCGTGAAAGTGGGGCACCAGGCCGCTGATCGCGCGCAGCAGGGTCGACTTGCCAGAGCCCGAGGGCCCGGCCAGCACCACCACCTCGCCCTGCCCCACGCGCAGGTCGACGTCCGCCAGCGCGGGACGCGGCGAGCCCGGATACGAGTAGGTCACACCGTCCAGCCACACCGCGGCCTGCCGCTGGACCGCGGCGGGCGCGGGCGAGCCGCTCATACCCGCAGCCCCCGCCGCTGGGCGAACGGCGCCAGGGCGACCGCGGGCAGCATGCCCGCCAGCGCCAGGGCCCGGGGGCCGGTCGCGACCCGCAGCGCCGGATAGGCGGAGAACGAAGCCCAGCCTCCAAGGCGGGCGGCGATCACCAGCGCCGCGATCGCCGCCGCCGAGGCAAGGAACGCCAGGTCGTGGCGCGAACGCTGCCGCCGGCGGCGCGGCGGGCGCCGCGCGGCGCCGTAGCCGCGAACCTCCAGCGCGGCCGCCACATCCAGCGCGCGGTCCAGGATCCCCGCGCAGGTCGCGCGCAGCAGCGAAAGCCGCGAGGGCGCCGGGCCCGGCCGGCAGCGCTGCGCCTCGGCCAGGCGCCGGCCGTCGCGCGCGAGCATCGGGATGAGCCTGGTGGCGATCGTCGCGGTCAGCGCGGAGCGGAACGACAGGCGGCGCATCAGCCGCAGCACCTCGTCGGGGTCGACCGCGAGCGTGTACAGCACCCCGCAGCAGATCAGCACCATCGCGCGCAGCCCGAGCACCAGGCCGTAGACCGTCGCCTCGAGCGTCACGTCGGTGGGCCCGAGCACCGGCAGGTCGCCGAGCCGCGCGATCACGGTCAGGCCGTTGCGGTCCACCAGCGCGTTGATCGCGGCGATCGAAAGACCGACCGGGATCGCCAGCGCCGCCGTGCGCGCAAGCGGCCTCCACACGCCGGCCGCCGCCGCGCACGCCAGCACGGTCGCGAGCATCGCTGCGAGCTCGAGCGGGTTTGGCAGCGCGAGCCCCGCCAGCGCCAGGGCGGCGCAGTAGCAGCAGCCGGCCGAGGCGGCGGCGCTGTGCAGCGGGCTTGCGCGCCGGCCGCCGAGCTGCAGCTGTGCGCCCGCGCTCACCGTGCGGGATCCAGCGGGACCGGCAGCATGCGCCGCCCGTCGACGGCCAGCGCGAAGTGGTCGTGCAGCGCCCGGGCGTTGAAGCTGCGGGCCGCGTCGAGCACCCCGGCTGGGTCGGTGCCGGTCACCACCCAGGTCGGCACGCCGGAGGGCCCCGCGGTGGCGGCGATCAGGCCGGCGCCCGCACCGAGCGTGCCGGCCACGTCGCCGGCGGGGTCCAGCAGGTCAAGCTCTGAGCCCTGGTGGGCAAAGCGCGCATAGACGCCGCTGGCGCCGGGGCCGCGGGCGATCAGCTGCGCCACGACCTCGGCGCGGATCTGGGTCCAGGTCCCCACCACGACGGTGATCGTGCTCGTCCCAGAGCCGGTGCCGAGCACCTGCGGGCCGGACGGCACGCGCGCCGCCGACAGCACGGCGGTGACCGTCCGGCAGGCCGCCGACACGCCGGAGCCGCACTCGATCGTGACCGGGTAGCGCCTGCCGCCGATGCCGGTGGTGAACGGCTCGGGGAACGAGCCGACCACCGCCGGGATCGACTCCGTCGCCCGCCAGTCGTGCAGATCCCACCAGATGTGGTCGCCTGCGTGCACCGTCGTCGACGCCGCGCCCTCCGGCGCCTGCACCCCGTTCACGTAGTAGAACCAGTCGCGCATCGGGCCGCTGGGGCCGAGCCCGTCGATCGACTCGACGAACCCGCCGCCGTAGCGGGTGCTCAGCCTGAAGTAGCGCTCGAGCATCCGCATCACGGTCTCAGAGCCGGGAACGTGCCTGCGGGTGACGGTCGCCACCGGGATGGAGCCGAAGTCTCGCGTGACCGTCAGGGTCACATCGGAGGCGCCGGGGCCGGGCCCCAGGCCGCAGCCGCTGCAGGCCAGCGCGGCGGCGAGCGCCACGATGGCCGGCCGCCGTCGCAGGCGGCCGGCGACGGCTCGGGCCCGGCCCAGCATCTCAGCGCGTGATCGCGACCGTGGCCTCGTCCCGGATGAAGCCGGCGAGCGTGGCGGTGAGCCTCGCCCTGCCTGGGCGGCGGACCTTCACCGTGGCGTAGCCGCGCGCGTCGGTGCGCACGCCGTCCACGAGCGCCCCGGCCACGGGCCGCTCGGCGCTGCCCGACCCGTAGGTCTCGACGCGCACGGCAAACGGCCGGCCGGCGCGCGCGCGCGCCGGCGCGCTCAGCATGAGCGGGTACTCGGTGCCCTTGTCGGGCACGGCTGCGAACAGCAGCTGCTCGCCGCGGCGAAGCCTCAGGTCGCAGATCCCGAACTGGGCGTAGCGGCCATCGACGAAGATCGCCCAGTAGTAGGGCGAGCTGAACGGGTGGCTCTCGCCGAGGATCGATATGACGCTCAGCCCGTAGGTGCCGTAGGAGCCGCTCCAGCGATGGTGCGTGGCGGCATCCAGGGCGCCGGCCGCACCGCTGGCAGGACAGGAGCCGCGCGGGGCGCCGAAGCGCGTGATCCACCCGCGGCGGGTGCGCACCGTGGTGGCGTACAGGAGCGTGCGCCGAAGCCCCTCCACGCGTACGGTGACGGTCGTGGGCGGGCCGGCAGGCGCCGAGCCGGCGAGCGCCGGCGCGGCCGCGCCTGCGCAGAGGGCCAGTGCCGCCAGCGCTCCGGCGACGGGTGCGGTGCTGCGTTTCATCTGGAGCCACCCCTTTCCTCGAGGGCTTGTCGGCTTGACGGTCGGCGTGTGGTCTCCTGGCTTCCGGGCCTACCGTCCGCGCCTTCCCGAAGGGCCCGTGCCTCAGTGGCATGATGCGGCCGGCGTCCCCGGTCACAGTGGCGGGTCCGCGCCGGTCTCTCACCGGCTTCCCATCGCCACCGACCCTGAACGGAGGGCGATGCTAGCGCGCCGCGCGCCCGGCGCGATCCGCCCGGGGTGCCAGACTGTCGGTGGAGATGGCGCGCGCACGCAAGGGCCCGGACCGATGACGATCAACCTCACGCGGATCTACACCCGCCTGGGCGATGGCGGCGAGACGCACCTGGGCGACATGAGCCGGGTGCCCAAGACGCATCCGCGGATCGAGGCCTACGGCACCGTCGACGAGCTCAACGCGCAGATCGGGGCGCTGCGGGCGCTCGGCGGGCGGCTGCCGGAGCGCTTCGACGAGTGGCTTGAGCGAATCCAGAACGACCTGTTCGACGTCGGCGCCGATCTGTGCGCGCCCGAGGATCCGGCGCGCACCCGGCTGCGCGTGGCGCCCGAGCAGACGCGCTGGCTGGAGGAGCGCTGCGACGAGGTCAACGCCGGCCTGGCGCCGCTGCGGTCGTTCGTGCTCCCGGCGGGCACGCCGGCGGCCGCGCTGTTGCACGTCTGCCGCACCGTCTGCCGGCGCGCGGAGCGCCGCGCGGTCGCCTGCGGGCAGGAGATCAGCCCCGAGGCGGTGCGCTACCTCAACCGCCTGTCGGACCTGCTGTTCATCCTCAGCCGCGCCGCCAACGAGGGATCCGAGTCGCTCTGGCAGCCCGGGCTCGGCCGCAGCTGAGCCCAACGCGCGCAGCCGACCGGGCGCGTGGTGCTCAGGCGCGGCGGCCCGCCGCTGCGCCGCCCGCCAGGCGCGCCACGCTCAGGCGCGGCGGCCCGCCGGTGCGCCGCACGTGGTCGTAGTGGACCAGGTCCTCAGGCGCGGCCACCTGCACCACCACCCCTCCCGCCGGCTCAAACGCGCTCGCCTCGTAGAGCAGCTCCCTGTAGCCGGGCGCGCCGCGGCCGTCGGTGGACCCGGCGGCCGCGCCCGCGCCGGCGCGCGGGCATTCGACGTCGAGGTCGTAGCCGGCGAAGCGCAGCAGCCACCGGCGCCCGCGCGCCAGCCCGTCCGCGGTCAGCTGCAGCGTCTCGCCGCGCCGGCGCAAGCTCGCGCCGGCGCTCGCCGCGTCGCCGCGCAGGGTCGCGCCGCGGGCCGTCAGCGCCCGGGCGAGGCGCTCCAGGTTGCGCGCATAGGGTGCCGGCACGATCGCCACCGGGCCGCGCGCGCCGCGATCGCCGCGGATGGCCTCCGCGACCGGGCCCACCAGGACGAACTGAATCCCGGCCGCCGTCAGCCAGCGCAGCACCGCGAGCGCGCTGCGCTCCAGGTGCTCGAATCCCGCGGCCGGCCCGACCGCGACCACCTGAGGCGCCGGCCCCCGCCGTTTGATTGGCATGGGTGGACGGTTCGATCCCGGCCGTGCGATTCCTGCCGGGCAGCGGTGGCCGCCCTGCGGGGTGGCAAGCTATGCGCATGGACTCAGCCGAGCTGCGCAGACGCCGGGCGGCACGCGCGCGCGAGCGCGCCCGCAGGCGCGCGCGGCGGCGGCTGCTGGCCACCGGCGCCCTGGCGGTGGTGGTGGCGGCGGTCGCGGTCACGATCGCCTCCGCCGGCGGCCGGTCGCCCGCGCCGGGGGCCCATCCCTCGGGGGGCGCGAGCCTGGCCGCATCCGGGCGCCACCGCCGCCGCGCGGGCTCAGCGCGCTCGGGGCGCCTGACCGCCGACGCCGCCGGCCCCTCGGCGCCGCATCGCTCGACGGCCGCCGCGCTCGGGCCCCCGACCGGCCACCCGGGCACCCTCTCGGTGCCGATCCTCATGTACCACGTGATCGCCCCCCCGCCGCCCGGTGCCCCGTTCCCGGGCCTGTACGTGCCGGCGGCGGAGTTCGCCGCGCAGATGCAGGCCCTGCACGCGGCCGGCTGGCACCCGGTGACGCTCGACCAGCTGCGCGCCTACTGGACCGACGGCGCGCGGCTTCCGCCGGGCAGGCCGTTCGTGCTGACCTTCGACAACGGCTACCACTCCCAGTACGCCCAGGCGCTGCCGATCCTGCGCAGGCTCGGATGGGTGGCGGACGAGAACCTGCAGCTGTCGGGGCTGCCGCCCTCCCAGGGAGGGCTGACCTCCGATGAGGTGCGCGCGCTGATCGACGCCGGCTGGGAGCTTGACACCCAGGGCATCAGCCACGCCGATCTGGTCACGCTCGACGCCGCCCAGCTGCACTACCAGGTGGCGGTCGCGCGCCGCCGTCTCCAGCGAGAGTACGGCGTGCCGGTCAACTGGTTCTGCTACCCGTCGGGCGACTACGACGCCGCCGTGATCGCCGCGGTGCGGGCCGCGGGCTTCGTCGGGTCCACCACCGTGGTCCCCGGCTGGGCGTCGCCGGCCAGCGATCCCTACATGCTGCCGCGCCTGCGCGTGCTGGGGGGCACCAGCCCACAGGCGCTGCTTGCGCAGATCGCGGCCGCGCGCGGCGATGGTCCGCCGCCCGCGTCCTACACGGTGGGCTAGCGCGGCATGCGAACGGCGCGCACGGCCGGGATGGGAGCGTGGCGCGATGGCGGCCCTTCGGCCCCCGGTGCCTCCGTGACCGCGCGCCTCGGCGCCCTCGCGCTGCGCCACCGTCGTCCGAGCCGCCTCACCGGCGCGCTGGCCGCCGTTGCCGCGGTGGCGCTCGCGACGCTGACGATCTACCTGCTTCGCACGATCGCGCCCGTGGTCTCGCTGAGCGTCGTCTACCTCCCGGCGGTCCTCTTGATCTCCACCTACTGGGGCCTTGGGCTGGGCCTGTGCACGTCGCTGCTGAGCGCGGCCGCGTTCAACTTCTTTCACCTTCCGCCCACGGGCACCTTCGCGATCTTCAGCGGGCGCAACTGGGTGGCGCTCGGCGCGTTCACGATCGTCGCGGTCTTCGTCAGCACGATCGCCGAGGTCGCCCGGGCGCGCGCGCTGGAGGCGGAGAGCCGCCGCGCGGAGGCCGACCTCGCCGCGGCGCTGGCACGCGAGCTGCTGCTGGGCGTCGACACGAGCACGGCGCTGGCGGGCGCGGCCCGCCGCGTCGCCGAGGGGCTCGGGCTGTCGTCGGCCTCGATCCAGCAGGGCGAGGTCCCGGCCGCCTCGCGCGGCCTGGCGCTGGCGCTGCGCGGCGCCGACGGGCTTCCGGTCGCGACGCTGCTCGTCCCCCCGGGGCTGACGGTCGAGGCCGAGCAGCGGCTGCGCGCCAAGGTGGTCCCGACGCTCGAGGCGCTGGTGGCGATCGCCGACCGGCGCGACGCGCTGCAGGCCGAGCGCGTGGAGACCGAGGCGCTCAGGCGCTCGGACGAGCTCAAGACGGCGCTCTTGCGCGCCGTCTCCCACGACCTGCGCACGCCGCTGACGGCGATCGTCGCGGCCGGCCACGCGCTGTCGGCCAGCTCGCTGACCGACGACGAGCGCGCCGAGCTCAGCGCCGCCGTGGTGGAGGAGGGCAACCGCCTGGCTGGGCTGGTCGACAACCTGCTGGCGCTGTCTCGCCTGCAGGCCGGCGCGGCCACTCCGCGACGCGACTGGGTGTCGGTCGAGGACCTGCTCACCGAGGCCCTCGAGGGCCTCAGACCGCGCCCGTCGCACCTGCGACTCGACATCCAGGAGGGGCTCCCCGAGGTGTCGGCGGACCCCGCGCAGCTGGAGCGGGCGTTCGCCAACCTGCTGGAGAACGCCTGCCGCTACGGGGGAACCGGGCCGGTCACGGTGGCCGCGCGCCGCGACGGCGACCGGATCCGCGTGAGCGTCACCGACCGCGGTCCGGGCATCTCGCACGCCGACCGCGACCGGATCTTCGAGCCCTTCTACCGCGGGCGCGAGGCGGCTCGCGCCGGGTCCGGCTCCGGCCTGGGCCTGGCGATCGCCAGGGGGTTCGTGCAGGCCAACGGAGGCGAGATCCGCGTAGAGCCGGGCCCCGGCGGCGGCGCGCGCTTCGAGGTGCTGCTGCCGGTGGCCGAGCCCGCCTGCACCGCGGCGCTGGGCAGGGGATGAGCGCGCCCGGCGGGCGCCCGCGCGTGCTTGTCTGCGACGACGAGTCGCAGATCCTGCGCGCGCTGCGGGTCATCCTGCGCGACGCGGGGTACGAGGCGCTGCCGGCCTCAAGCGGCGAGGAGGCGCTGGACGTCGCCGCCGTCAGCAGGCCGAGCGCCGCGATCGTCGACCTGCTGCTGCCCGACATCGACGGGGTGGCGGTCTGCAGGCGGCTTCGCGAGTGGTCGGACATGCCGCTGATCGTGCTCTCCGCCGTAGGCGACGAGGACGCCAAGGTGCGGGCGCTGGCGGCCGGAGCCGACGACTACGTCACCAAGCCGTTCGGCCCGCGCGAGCTGATCGCGCGGCTTGAGGCGAGCCTGAGGAGAGTCGGCCCGGATCGAGACGACCCCGTGATCGTGGCGGGCGAGCTGACCGTCGACCTGGCGGCTCGCCTTGTGACCCTCGGCGGCGAGCCGGTCCACCTGACGCCCACGGAGTTCGACCTGCTGCGGATCCTGGCCAGCAACCGCGGGCGGTTGATGACCCACCGGGAGCTCTTGGTCTCCGTCTGGGGCGCCGGCTACGCCGACGACACGCAGGTGCTGCGCGCCCACATCGCCAACCTGCGGCGAAAGCTCGAGCCCCGCGGCGGGCCGGGGCGGGCACCCGCCGGCGAGCAGGGCGCCGCCACGGGCCAGGGCTTCATCCGCACCGACCCCGGGGTCGGCTACCGGTTCTCCGGCTGAGCGGACGCGACGCAACGGGCTTTCTCCCATTGGCATGGCAGCCCGCGGCAGAGGTCGCAGGCGGCCTCGCTGCTGGAGTCAGCCGAGCCGCCTGCGGCATTGCATCCGAGGGCGCGTGGGCGACCGCCGGCTGCCGCCGGCGCGTGGGCGACCGCCGGCGGCAGCCGGCGCGTGCGATCGCCACCGCCGTCGACGCGGATCGGCACGCGCGCCGAGCGGGTAAGCTGCGCCTCGGAAGGACCCTCATCCGCCCGCGCCTGCGCGTCGCCGGCGCCGACGGTCAGTCCCGTGGACCACTCACCCGCCTGCACCGAAGGACGCAGCTCATGACCGCCGAGACCGGCAGCCGCACGGCGCCAGAGTCCGGGGCCCCTGGCGCCCAGGCCGAGCCGGGGTCGATGCGCCCAGCCAAGGCCGAGCCGGGGGCTGTGCGCCCAGCCAGGGCCGAGCCGGGGTCGATGCGCCCAGCCAAGGCCGAGCCGGGGGCTGTGCGCCGCAACTTCAACGAGGCCGCGCACAAGCTCGGCAGCTGGCCGGTCCAGCCGGCCCCGCGCAGGCGGACCGGCCCGTCCGAAGCGCTGCGCGCCGCCGCCGACGACGAGCGCGACGTCGTGGCGCACGCGGGCCGCGTGGTGCTGGGGCTCGGCGCCCTGGGTGTGGTGTTCGGCGATCTGGGCACCAGCCCGCTGTACACCGAGCAGACGATCTTCAGCCAGCACGCGGACGCCGCGCGCCCGGACGTCGCGGGCGTCTACGGGATCGCCTCGCTGATCTTCTGGGCGCTCGTGCTGGAGGTCTCGGTCAAGTACGCGTGGCTGATCATGCGGGCCCACAACCGCGGCGACGGCGGCGTGATGGCGCTCGGCGCGCTGCTGCAGCGCCGCCGGGTGCCGCGCGCGGCGGTGCTGCTCACGATCGGGCTGGTGGGGGCCGGCCTGTTCCTCGGCGACGGGATGGTGACCCCCGCGATCTCGGTGACCTCCGCCGTGCAGGGCCTGGAGGTGGCGACGCCGAGCCTCTCGCACCTGGTGGTCCCGATCTCGCTGGCGATCCTGGTCACCCTGTTCGCCGTGCAGCGGTTTGGCACCGGCGCGGTCGGATGGCTGTTCGGGCCGGTGATCCTGCTGTTCTTTTCGACGATCGGCGTGCTCGGCGCCCACGAGGTGATCCTGCACCCGGGGGTGATCCAGGGGCTGTCGCCAACATGGGGGATCCGTTTTCTGGCCGACCACGGCGTCGCGGCGTGGATGACGCTCGGCGCCGTGGTGCTGTGCGTGACCGGCGCCGAGGCGCTGTACGCCGACCGGGGCCACTTCGGCGCCGGGCCGATCCGCATGACCTGGTTCTCGGTCGTGCTGCCGGCCGTCCTTTTGTCCTACCTGGGGCAGAGCGCGCTGATCCTCAGCGACCCACACACGATCAGAAACCCGTTCTACCTGCTGGTCCCCTCCTGGGGCCAGCTGCCGATGGTGTTCCTGGCGACGGCCGCGACGATCATCGCATCCCAGGCGGCGCTCACGGGCTCGTTCTCGGTCGCCAAGCAGGCGGTGCAACTTGGGTTCCTGCCCCAGCTGAGCATCCGCCACACCTCCAAGCTGGAGGGTCAGATCTACGTGCCGCTGATCAACTGGCTTCTGTGCGCGGGCGTCGTCACGCTCGTGCTCGTGTTCCGAAGCTCCGGTCGCCTGGCGGACATCTACGGCGTCGCGGTCACCGGCACCTTCATCTGCGACACCACGCTGTTTCTGGCGGTGGCGCGGTCGCTGTGGCGGCTGCCGTGGTGGCGGGTCGCGCTGCTGGGCGGCCTGTTCTACCTGATCGAGATCGCGTTCTTCAGCGCCAACCTGACGAAGGTGACGCACGGCGCGTGGCTGCCGCTGCTGGTGGGACTGACGACCGCGACGGTGATGGTCACCTGGCGGCGCGGACGGGACATCGTCACCCGCAACCGCACCGAGAGCGAGGGCTCGCTGGAGGAGTTCCTGGAGGGCCTCGGGCGCATGACGCCCCCGATCGTCCGCCTCCCGGGAACCGCGATCTTCCTGAACCCGAGCAAGGACACGACCCCGCTGGCGATGCGCGCCCAGGTCGAGCACAGCCACGCGCTGCACGAGCGGGTGCTGATCGTCTCCCTGGCGCCGGTCGGCATCCCCCATGTCGAGCGCGAAGACCGTTTCGAGCTCGCGCTGCTCGGGTCCGGGCGCTTCAAGGTGGCCCACCTCACGGTGCACGTCGGCTACCACGACCCGCGCGACGTTCCCCGGGCGCTGGCGCTGGCTCGCAAGCTCGGATACCTCGACCGCGCCTTCGATCTGGAGCACGCGCACTACTTCGTCTCGCGGATGACGATCATGCTCACCGGGACGCCCGGAATGGCGCGCTGGCGCAAGAAGCTGTTCATCGCGATGGCGCGCAACTCCCAGAGCCCGATCGACCAGTTCCGCCTGCCACCGCAGCGCACGGTGATGACCGGCTCCCAGGTCGCGCTGTAGCGCCTGCCGGCTCGGATCCTGCGCAGGTCGCCGGCGTCCGCGCCTGCGCAGGCTGCGCGCATGCACGCCTGCGCAGGTTGCGCGCATCCGCACCTTCACAGGATCTTGATGCGCCGGGCCTCTTCCTGCACGGATCCTTGATGGTCGCCGCCCGAGCATGGTGCCAGGATGCGGCGACCGGGCACGGACTCGACCACACGCAACGGCAAGCACGCGTTCGCCGGGGCCGGAGGGCACGCGGCCCAGGGCGACCAGGACCGCCTGCGAGCTGGCGCGGCGTCGACGAGAAGCCTGCACGAGGCCGCCCATAAGCTCGGCGAGCGCGCTCTGCCGGCCCCGCCGGTCCGCGGCCCGAAGCGCTCGGCGGCGGCGCGGTGGGCCGAGTCGGCCGACCGGGATGTGGTCGCTCACGGGGCTCGGGCGGCACTGGCGCTCGGCGCGCTGGGCGTCGTCTACGGCGACCTGGGCACGAGCCCGCTGTACACCGAGCAGTTCATCTTCACCGCCCACCGCGACGCCGCGCACGCCGACCTCGCCGGCGTCTACGGGATCGTCTCGCTGATCTTCTGGGCGCTTTTGATCGAGGTCACGCTCAAGTACGCGGCGCTGATCATGCGCGCGCACAACCACGGCGACGGCGGCATCATGGCGCTGACCGCGCTGGTTCGCCGCGTCCGCGCCAGGCACACGGCGGCGCTGGTCGTGCTGGGGGTGTTCGGCGCCGGCCTGTTCCTCGGCGACGGGATGATCACGCCCGCGATCTCGGTCACCTCCGCCGTGGGCGGCCTGGGCGTCGTCAGCCCCCGCCTGGCGCACCTGGTCGTGCCGCTGTCGCTGGGCATCCTGATCGCGCTGTTCGCGCTGCAGCGGTTCGGCACCGCAGCCGTCGGCTGGCTGTTCGGGCCGGTGATCCTCACCTTCTTCGCCTCGATCGCGGCTCTGGGCATGCGCGAGGTCGTCGCTCACCCGGGCGTGGTCGCCGGGCTGTCGCCCGTCTGGGGGATCCGCTTCCTGGTCGACCACGGCGCCGCCGGCTGGCTGACGCTCGGCGGCGTGGTGCTGTGCTGCACGGGCGCCGAGGCGATGTCGGCCGACCGGGGCCACTTCGGCGCCGGGCCGATCCGCATGACCTGGGTGGGCGTGGTGCTGCCCGCGGTCATGATCTCCTATCTCGGGCAGGCGGCGCTCATCCTCTCGCATCCGGGGATCGTCAACAGCCCGTCGTTTAACCCGTTCTTTCAGCTTGTGCCGCGCAGCCTGCTCGTGCCGATGGTCGTGCTGGCAACGCTGGCCACGATCATCGCCTCGCAGGCGGTGATCACCGGCTCGTTCTCGGTCGCCCGCCAGGCCACCCAGCTTGGTCTGCTTCCGCGGCTGCGCACCATCCACACCTCCGAGATCGAGGGCCAGATCTACGTTCCGGCGATCAACTGGCTCCTGGGGGCCGGGGTCGCGACGCTGGTGCTGGTGTTCCGCAACCCGACGACGCTGGGGAACATCTACGGCGTGGCGGTGACCGGGACATTCCTGCTCAACACGATCCTGTTCGTCGCGATCGCGCGAGCGCAGTGGCACACCCCGCGCGTGTGGCTGGTGCTCGTGGCCGTCCTGTTCGGGACTGTCGACCTGGCCTTCTTCAGCTCCAACCTGACCAAGCTCGTGGACGGCGCGTACGTGCCGCTGGCCGTGGGGCTGGCGGTGGCGGTGGTGATGCTCACCTGGCAGCGCGGCGCGCAGATCGTCACGCGCAACCGGACCGAGGCCGAGGGGTCGCTGGAGGAGTTCCTGGAGCGCCTGCGGTTCGCTCGCCCCCCGATCCTCAGGCTGCCGGGCACCGCGATCTACGTCGCACCCGGGGTGCGCACCACCCCGCTTGCGATGCGCACGCTGGTGGAGCACAACCGGGCTCTGCACGAGCGGGTGCTGATCGTCTCCGTGCAGCCGGTCGGCGTGCCTCACGTGGACCGCAGCGAGCGGTTCGCGGCCGAGACGATCGGCAGCGGGCTGTTCAAGGTGACCCACCTGACGATCCGCGTCGGCTACCGTGACCCCTGGCGGGTTCCCGACGCGCTGGCGCTGGCGCGCAAGGAGGGCTACCTTGACCGCGCGCTCGACCTCGAGCATGCCTCCTACTTCGTAAGCCGAATGACGATCGTGCCGACCGACGCGCCCGGAATGGCGCGCTGGCGGAAGCGGCTGTTCGTCGCGATGGCGCGCAACGCCGACAGCCCCGTCGAGCACTTCGGGCTGCCGGTCGCGCGCACCGCGATGACGACCTCCCGGGTCCCGGTCTAGCCTCCGCCCGCGCGGTCCCGCGCGCACCCGCTGGGGCGTCGTCTCCAGCGATTCCCGCGCCGGGCTGCGGAGGGCCGCTACCCTCGGCTGATCGCGCCCGCCGGCCCCATCCGAGCCCCGGAGATCGAGCGCGGCCGGCGGCGGCCGCGAGCACGCCGTGGCTGACCCTGGCCGGATCGCCCGGCGCCTGGAGCAGCTGTGGGCGCTCGCGCGCGGCCCGGAGGGCGGAGCAGACCGGCCCGCCTACTCGAACGCCGAGGCCGACGCGATGCTGCTGGTCGCTGGCTGGGCACGCGAGCAGCAGCTCGCGCCCGCGGTGGACGAGCACGGAAACCTGTGGGCGCTGCCAGCCGATTGGGATGGTCAGCTGATCACCGCCGGTTCGCACGTCGACACCGTGCCCGACGGCGGGCGCTACGACGGCGCACTGGGAACGGTGCTCGGCCTGGAGCTCGCGCGCGACCTGGAGGCCGGCGCGGGCGGCCCGGATCCGCGCAGCGGCGCCCGCGCCGGCGTGCTCGTCTGCGCCGCAGAGGAGGCGCCGCGGTTTGAGGCGGGCACGATTGGCTCCCGGCTGCTGGCTGGCACGCTCACCCACGCCGAGCTTGAGCGGATGCGCGACGCCGCTGGCATGACGGCTGCAGACGCGCTGAGCGCCCACCTGGCGGCGCTCGCCGAGCTGCCGCGGATCGACCCCCCGCTCGGCCGCTGGCTCGCGCACGCGGAGGTGCACGTGGCACCCCGCCGGGAGCTTCGCACGCTCGGCGTGGTCAGCGCGGTGGCCTCGCCGCGCCGGTTCGCCGTCGAGCTGCGCGGGGTTGCCGGACACTGCGGCGAGGTCCCGATGGAGGATCGCCGCGATGCGCTGGCGGCGGCCGCCGAGCTGGTGCTAGCCGTCGAGGCCGCCGCACGCTCGCAGCCGCCCGAGACCGTCGCCACGGTGGGCACGATCTCGGTTTCGCCGGGAGCGCTCAGCGTGATCCCGGCCCGCGCGCGGCTGGGAATCGACGCGCGCGCGATCTCGTCAGGCTCGCTCGCGGAGCTGGAGGCCGAGATCCGTGCCGCGGCCGCCGCGATCGCCGAGCGCCGCGGGGTGCGAGCCGACGTCGAGCTGGTGCGCGGCGGCGAGCCGGTCGCGATGGACCGCCGGCTCGTGCAGGCGGCGCTGTCGGCGGCGTCGCGGCTTGGCATCGCGGCGCGCGAGACGTGGTCGGGCTCGGGCCACGACGCGCAGCATCTGGCGTCGCTGACCCGTGCGCTGCTGGTCTTCGTCCCCCTCCACGGCGGCGAGTGCCACACCCCTCAGGAGGGCGCCGACCTCGGCGAGGCCCTCCAGGCCTGCGCCGTCGTCGCCGAGGTTCTTCGCGGCCTCGCGCTCGCCGAGCCGCCCGCCGGCGCCCGCCACGACCGCGACGGGTGCCCCGGCGGCGCCGGCCTCTAGCCTGGGCTCCGGGGTCTGCGGCGCCGGCGCCCGCCGGCGGCCCGCGGGGCCCCGGGGCTCGCCTCGCGCCGCGATCGCCACCCAGACGGCAATCGCCGCCGACGGGACGATCGCAGTCAGGTACCCCGCGGCCGCGCCTGAGCTCTGCGCAACCGCGCCGGCGATCACCGGCGCGAGCACGGTCGCCGCCGCCCAGGCTCCGTTCAGCAGCCCGAACACGACACCGTCGCCGGTCGCCGAGCCACGCCGCTGGCCGGACGCAAGGCCGTAGGCGACCGTGCTGATCGCCCCGCGCGGGGCGGTGGCGAGCAAGAGCGCCGCGACCAGCGCCACCGCCCCCGGCGAGATGACCGCGGGCGCGAGCCCAACCGCCGCGAGCACCGCGGCCAGCGCGTTGAAGCGCAGCGTGAGCACCCGGCCGCCAAGCCGCACGACCGCGCCGCTGACCGAGATGTAGCAGACCGCTCCGGCGGTGAACGCGAGCCCGATCGCGCTCGTGGACAGACCCGCCCGGTGAAGCCCCGTGCTGATCAGCAGCTGGCTGACGCTCGACACGGCGCCCGAGATGACCAGCGCCCCGGCCGCGGCACCCACCCGCGGGCGGGCGAGCAGCCGGCACATCTCGCGCAGCGACACGCCCGGGTCGGCGAGGATGGCGTCACCCGGCGCCAGCGGCTCCTGCAAGCCGTCGGCCACGCGCCCCGGCGGCTCGGCGACGGGCGGGCGCTGCGGCACGAGGGGATCCACCGCAGGCGCGCCGCCCGCGCCCGAGCCGACGGCCACTAGCGTCGCCGTGACGACGGCGGCCGCGGCCGCCAGCAGCAGGAACGGCGCGCCGACCCCGGCCTGCTGGGCGAGCGCGCCCGAGAGCGCCGGTCCGGCCATCACGCCCACCGACGAGTAGGTCACCGGCGCGCCCAGGCTCGCGCTTCGCGCGCCCTGAAGCTCGGCGAGCCAGGCCATGCCGGTGGTCCAGATCGCGCCGAACGCCAGCCCGAACACGGCCCGTCCCGCGAGCAGGACCTCCAGCGAGGGGACGGCCTGCGCCAGAGAGGAGACGCAGATCAGGCCGCCGGCGACGAGCGTCATCCGCCGGGCGCCCAGCCGGTCTGACGCGATCCCGGCGGGCAGCGAGACGACCAGGCTCGCGAGGCCCGGCAGCGCGAGCAGCAGCGCGGTCTGCGCCCCGGGGAGGTGATAGCGATCCGAGATGCGCGGCAGCAGCGGCACGATCGCCGCCTGGGCGACGCCGGCGACGACGAACAGCACGTACAGCAGCGCGCGCACGCCGCCCACTCCGAGCGCCGGACTCCTCCGCTGACTCGCACCTGTCCGCATCGCTTCCATGCCGTGAACGGATACTACGATTCACACGATGCGTTACAGATGATAGTTTTTGCTCTGAATGAGTACTCAGATCGATCATGCTGGGATTGACATTCCAGCCCTGCGAGCCCTGGTGGCGGTCGCCGACGAGGGCTCCTTCCGCTCGGCGGCGCGCTCGCTGGGCTACACGCAGTCGGCCATCTCCCATCGCGTCGCCGCGCTCGAGCGCGCGCTGGGAGTCGAGCTGTTCACGCGGCCCGGCGGCCGGGCCGCAGTGGCGCTGACGGCCGCGGGCGAGGTCGCCTACCGTCGCGCGCTGCGCGTGCTCGGCGAGGTGCAGACGCTGGGCGCCGACGTCGCCGACCTGGCGAGCGGCGCCCGCCGCCCACTGCGCGTGGGCGTCTTTCAGACCGCCACCACGGGGATCCTCCCCGGCGCGCTGCGCGTCCTGCGCGAGCAGCGGCCCGACGTGCAGGTCGTGCTCGCCGAGGCGCAGGACAACGCCCAGACCTTCGACCGCCTGGCCTCCGGGGAGCTTGAGCTCGCGTTCGTCGTCAACCCGGCGCCCGATGAGCGGGTCGTCTCGATCACGCTGCTCGACGACCCGTTCGTGATCCTCACCCGCCGTGACTCGGAGCTCGCCTCGGCTCCCAACCCCACCTTCGACCTGCTGGACGGCGTCGACCTGGTGGCCTGGAACCTGCGCTGGCGCACCCAGCAGGAGCTTGAGGCGGCGTGGCGCAGGCGCGCGATCAACCCGCGGATCGTCTACCGCACCGACGACAACCTGGCGCTTCAGCGCCTGGTCGCCGCCGGCCACGGCCACGCCTGCCTGGACCGGCTCGGGGCGGCGGGCGCGATCGAGCCCTCGCTCACCTGGCTTGAGCCGCAGGAGACCCTGATCCCCCGGCGAATCGCCGTCTGCCACGCGCGCCACCGCGACCTCAGCGGCCCGGCGCTGATTCTGCTTGGCGCCGTGCGCTCGCAGCTGGGCGCCTGAGCGCCGGCCGCCACATCGCCGCCAGCGCCGCCGCGCCAGCGTCCATCCTGCCACCGGCGCCATCGCGACGGGCGTCCACGTCGCCGTCAGCGCGACGGCGCCAGCCGCCACAGTCGCGCCGGCGCCCGGCCGCTAGGATCGCCGCCTGAAGATGAGGCGCAGATGGCGTTCGTGGTGATCGCGCGCTGGGTCGCGCGGGCGGGCAGCGAGCGGGAGGTGCAGGCGGCGATCGAGGCGCTGATCGAGCCTTCGCGCGCGGAGCCCGGCAACCTGGCCTACGAGCCGCACCGCGACCCGGCCGACCCGCGCGTCTTCATGCTCTACGAGCGCTACGTGGACGAGGCCGCCTACCGCGCGCACGGCGAGTCCGAGCACTTCCGGCGAGCCGCCGAGCGGGCGCTCCCGCTGCTCGAGGCCCGCGAGCGCTCGTTCTACGAGACCTGGTGAGGCCGGGCCCGGTCAGGCCAGCCGCGGGCCCGGCAGGGAGCAGACCCTGGTGCCCTGACCCGGTGAGCGACCGCCTCCCGGTGAGCGACCGCGCCCCGGTGAGCGACCGCGCCCTACCTGTAGGGTAGCTCGGTCCCGATCCCGCGCTCGCGCGCGGCGCGCAGCAGCGCGCACCCCAGCGCGATGTCGCAGATCGACAGCCCCCGGTGCCACAGCAGGATCCGCTCGTCGTCTCGCTCGCGCCCCGGGCGCTCGCCGCAGACGATCTGGCCCAGCTCGGCGTGCACGCGCTCGGCGGTCAGCCGCCCGCTGTCCACGTGCGCCCGCAGCGCGCCGAGCGGTCCGGCGCCGGCCTGCGCCCAGTCGTCGACGACGATCTTGTCCATCACGTCGGTCAGGTCGATCGCGACGGCGCTGACGGTGCCGTAGGGCACGGTCAGCGAGCCGGGAGCCACCCACTCGGTGGCAAGCAGCGCGCATGGCTCGGTCAGGCGGCTTGCCTCGACGAGCACGTCGGCCCCGTCAAGGCACTCGCGCCAGCTGCCGACCGCCGCCACGGGACGGTCCAGATCACGCGACAGGCGGGCCGCGAACGCCTCGCGACTGGCGGGCCGCAGCGAGTGCACGCGGATCTCCTCAAGCTCGGGCAGCACGCGCGCGAGCAGGCGCACGTTCCAGTAGGCGGTGCCGCACGCGCCCACGTGCCCGAGCACGCGCGCCCTGCGCCTGGCCAGGTGCCGCGCTCCGATCGCGGTGACCGCGCCCGTGCGCATCTCGGTGATCGCGGTGGCGTCCAGCACCGCCGTCGGCGCCCCGCAGTCGGGGTCCATCAGCACCAGCAGCGCAAGCTCGGACGGCAGCCCGCGCAGATGGTTGTCCACGTAGTCTCCGACCACCTTGACGCCGGCAACCCCCGGCACCGCCCCGCGCAGCACGTTGAAGTGTCCCTTCGCGCCGTGCGGGAAGATGTGCGTGCGGGGCTCCAGCACGGCCTCCCCCCTTCCCTGGGCCGCGAGCACGCCGCCGACCGCGTCGAGGATCTCCTCGTCGGTCAGGGCTATCGCCTCGACGTCGGCGCCCGAGAGGTAGGTCATCGTCCTCATCGGACGCGACACCTGCCAAGGCGACGCCCGCAGGCGGCCGGCGGGCTGCTGGGGGCCATGGGCGCAAGATACAGCGGCGCCTGGCGCAGCCCCGTCAGCGGCGAAGGCTCCCCGGCTTCACCCCGCGCGCCACCACCGCGGCCGACGCGCAGGTCGCGAGCGCGAGCGGCAGATCGCGCTCCCCGACGCCCGCGAGATCCGGATGGCCCAGATCAAGCTCGACGGTCGCGGGCTCCCCGTCGAGACCGAGGCTGGCGCGGCCGTTGGCCAGCACCCGGCCCCACAGGTCGCCGCCGGCAGCCGCAAGCAGCGCAAAGCGGGTCTGGCCCTCGCGGCGCGCGAGCGTCTCCATCTCCCGCAGCTCCTCGAACGGATCGATCCGCACCTGCTGGTCTGTCCCGATCGCCAGTCGCACGCCCGCGTCTCGGTAGCGCAGGCCGGGCAGGTGGCCGTCACCGAGGTTGCCCTCGGTCGTCGGACAGGTCACGACGATCGTGTCCGACGCGGCGAGCAGCTCGACGTCGTGCTCTGAGACGTGGATGGCGTGGATCACGCTCGTGCGCTCCCCCAGGAACCCGCAGCGGTCAAGCAGCTCGATCGGCGTGCAGCCGTGCTCGGCGCGGCACTGCTCGAGCTCGCGGCGCTGCTCACAGGCGTGAACGTGGCGCACGAGCCCGTGGGCGTCGGCGTGGCTGGCGATCGCCTCAAGCCAGGAGGCCGGCACCGCGCGGACGCTGTGGGCCGCGACCCCCACCGAGATCCCGTCGATGCCCGCGGCCCATTCCCGCAGCGCGTCGACGCGCTCCAGGTAGGCGTCCACGGTCGGGTCGCAGAAGCGCACCTGCCCGGGCTCGGGCGCCAGGTCGCCCCCCTGGGCCCACCCGCCGCGGTGATATGCGGCGGGCAGCAGCGTGATCTCAAGGCCGCAGGCCCTGGCGGCCAGCGCGAGCGCCTTGGCCATCGCGTTGGGGTCCTCGTAGGGGGTCCCGTCCGGGCGGTGGTGGACGTAGTGGAACTCGCCGACGGCGCCGTAGCCGGCGGCGGCCATCTGCGCGTAGGCTCGGCGCCCGACCTCGGCCATCGAATCCGGATCGTGCGAGCCCGCCAGCCTGTACATCTCGGTTCGCCAGCTCCAGAAGTCGTCGCCCGCCCCCGCCGCGCTCACGCGCTCTGCTGCGCCGCGCAGGTCAAGCTGGAAGGCGTGCGAGTGCGCGTTTGCCATCGCCGCGATGCGGGCCGTGGCGCTCACGGCGCCACCCCTGCGCCGGTGATCCGCGGCGCCACCGCTGCGCCGGTGATCCGCGCCGCCGCCCGCTCATCGCGCACGTAGGCGAGCTCGCCGCCGATGAGCGCGATCGCGACCGGGCTGCGCGCAAACCGGTAGGCGATCGCCTCAACCGGTCCGTCGAGCACCAGCAGGTCGCCGCGCTTGCCGACCTCGATCGAGCCGCTGTCGCGCTCGAGCCCCAGCACCCAGGCGGCGTTGAGCGTCGCCGCGCCCAGCGTCTCGCGCGCCGAGAGGCCGTACAGGCGGGCGCCCAGGCCGATCGCGACCGGCATCGAGACCGACGGCGCGGTGCCGGGGTTGGCGTCGGTGGCGAGCACCACCAGCGCACCGGCGTCGATCAGCGCCCGCCCCGGCGCGCGACGCTCGGCGCCGAGAAACTCGGCGATCGGCAGCAGCACCGCGGCGCACTGCGCCCGCGCGAGCGCGGGGATGTCGGATGCCGGCATCGCCGACAGATGATCGACGGAGCGGGCGCCCGCGCTCAGGGCGACCGGCACCGAGCCGTGCGTCGCAAACTGCTCGACGTGGCAGCGCAGGGCAAGCCCCGCGCCGCGCGCCAGCTCGCCCATCGCCTCCAGATGCGAGTTGGAGAACGCGATCGACTCGACGAAGATGTCAAGCGCGGTCACGCCGCCGAGCGCGAGGACCTCGCCGATCATCCCCCGCACGACGTCCATCCACCCGTCCGCTGTCTGGCCCGGTGGCACCGCGTGGGCAAGCAGCGCCGTCGAGGTGGTCCGCTGGCGCACGCGGTGGCCCAGCTCGCGCGCCAGCGACAGCGCGCGCAGCTCCCCGTGGCGCGAGAGCCCGTAGCCGGACTTGCACTCGAAGGTGGTCGTGCCGGCGGCGAGCATCTCGGCGGCCAGCCCCGTCGACTGGGCGAGGACCCGCTCGTCGTCGGACTCTCGCAGGGCGCGCGCCGAGGCGGCGATCCCGCCCCCGCGGCGGGCGATCTCCTCGTAGGGCACGCCGGCGAGCTTCTGCTCGTATTCGCGCTCGCGCCAGCCGGCGAACGGCAGGTGCGTGTGGCAGTCGACGAAGCCGGGCACGACCGCGCAGCCGGACGCGTCGATCCGGACGTCGGCGCCCGGATCGGCCTCAAGCGACGCGATCCGCCCGGCGCGCACCGCCACGCAGCCGGGATCGAGCGTCTGCGCGGCGAGCTCGGCGCCGCGCAGGTGGGGCAGGCCGTCGGACGGCGGGCGCAGAAGCTGCGCGGCGCCCTGGATCGACACCGACGGCGCGCAGGACGCGCCGGTCATCCGGGCAGCTCGCCGCTCACGCGGGCTCGGGGTCGAGCATCGGCATGGCGATCCCGGCGCGGCGGGCGGTGTCCAGCGCCAGCTCGTAGCCGGCGTCGGCGTGGCGCACCACACCCAGGCCGGGGTCGGCGGTCAGGCAGCGGCGCACGCGCTCTGCCCCCTGGGGCGTGCCGTCGGCCACGACCACCTGCCCGGCGTGGATCGACTTGCCCATCCCCACCCCCCCGCCGTGGTGGATCGACACCCAGCTGGCGCCGCAGGAGCACATCAGCATCGCGTTGAGCAGCGGCCAGTCGGCGACCGCATCGGACCCGTCGCGCATCGACTCGGTCTCGCGCTCGGGCGAGGCGACCGATCCACAGTCCAGGTGGTCGCGGCCGATCACGATCGGCCCGCGCAGCTGCCCGGAGGCGACCATCTCGTTGAAGCGCTCTCCGGCGCGGTCGCGCTCCCCGTAGCCCAGCCAGCAGATCCGCGCGGGCAGCCCCTGGAAGCGCACCCGCTCAGAGGCCAGCGAGATCCAGCGCGCGATGTGGTCCTGGTCGCCGAACAGCTCCAGGATCGCGCGGTCGGTGGCGCGGATGTCGGCCGGGTCGCCAGACAGCGCCACCCAGCGGAACGGGCCCTTGCCCTCGCAGAAGAGCGGCCGGATATAGGCGGGCACGAAACCCGGGTAGGAGAACGCCTCCGCGTCGCCGTGCTCGGCGGCCAGGCCGCGCAGCGCATTGCCGTAGTCAAACGCCTCGGCGCCCGCGCGCTGCAGCGCGCGGATCGCGCCGACGTGCGCGACGGCGCTCTCCCCCACCCGTCGCAGGTACTGCTCAGGGTCGCTTCGCCGAAGCGCCTGCGCCTGCTCGACGGTCACGCCCGCCGGGACGTAGCCGTTGAGCGGGTCATGGGCGCTGGTCTGGTCGGTGACCACGTCGACCTCAACGCCACGGCGCACCAGCTCGGGCAGCACCTCGGCGGCATTGCCCGCCAGGCCGATCGACAGCGCCCTGCCCTGCCTGCGCGCCTGCTCCAGGCGCTTGAGCGCGTCGTCCAGATCGGCGGCGCGCTCATCCAGGTAGCCGGTCTGGATGCGCCGCTCGATCCGCTGCAGGTCGACCTCGACGCACAGCGCGGCGCCGCCGAGCATCGTGATCGCCAGCGGCTGGGCGCCGCCCATGCCGCCCAGGCCGGCGGTGACCACCAGCCGGCCGCTCAGCGTCCCGTCGAACCGCTTGCGGGCCGCGGCCGCGAACGTCTCGTAGGTGCCCTGCAGGATCCCCTGGCTGCCGATGTAGATCCACGAGCCGGCGGTCATCTGGCCGTACATCATCAATCCGGCCGCCTCCAGCTCGCGGAACTTCTCCCAGGTAGCCCACTGGGGCACGAGGTTTGAGTTGGCGATCAGCACGCGCGGCGCGCGCTCGTGCGTCTCGAACACCGCGACCGGCTTGCCCGATTGCACCAGCAGCGTCTGATCGCCGCCCAGGCGCTGCAGCTCGCGCTCGATCGTGTGGTAGCAGGACCAGTCACGTGCGGCCTTGCCGATCCCGCCGTAGACCACCAGGTCGCTGGGACGCTCGGCCACATCGGGGTGCAGGTTGTTGCGCAGCATTCGCAGCGCGGCCTCCTGCTGCCAGCCAAGGCAGCTGATCGACTCGCTCACGCGCTCCTCCGTCTGATCGTCTGGGTTGCAGCGGCCGCGAGCGGCGGCCGTGAGGGCTGCGCGCCGAGCGCCTGCGAGAGCTCGCGCGCATGCTCTGCGACCAGGCGCCCCAGCGCGCGCGCACGGCGCTCACCGGTGCGGTAGCTGGGCGCGAGGATCGTCAGCGCGGCGACGATCTCCCCGTCGGCGGCGCGCACCGGCGCTGCGACGGCGGTGATCTCGGGCTCGACGGCGCCGCGCCTGGCCACCCAGCCCTGCGCCGTCACGTCGCCCGCGAGCGCGGCTCCCATCGCGGTTTGCGCGCGCGGGATCGTCCGGCCCGTCCAGGCGGTCGCGCGCACGCGCCGGTGCCCGGCGACCTGTCGCAGGTAAAGCGCGCTGTCGGCATCGACGGCCACGCCGAGGTTTGCGGTCTCGCCGGTCTGATCGGCCAGCGCCTGCAGGTGCGGCCCGGCGAGCTCGTGCAGCGGCTCGCCGCGCATCACCCCCGCCGCCAGCGCCAGCAGCGCCGGGCCCGCGCCGTAGCACCCGCTGGAGTCGCGGCGCAGCAGCCCGCGGTCGACGAGGGTGCCCAGCAGCCGCGACGCGGTGGCCGGCGACAAGGCCGTCGCGCGAGCAAGCGCCGAGAGCGTCTGCCGGGACCGGGCAGCGCCGGCGTCGCCGGCGGCAGCCAGCAGCAGGTCAAGAGCGCGCGACACCGCGCGCGTGGACTCGCCCCCGCGCCGGTCCTCCCGCAGGCCTCCAAGCCCGTCCGCTGGCACGGCGCGGCGCACGACGTCCATGCCGGCGATCCTATCACTGCTCAAAATGGTTTTCCGTAGAGCGGAAGGTCGGCCGTGAACTGGCCCCGCCGGGCCCCGTCAGGCCGCCTGAAACAGAGCGCCGGCCGCCTGGTCGGCCCATTCGACGGCGGCCCGGTAGCGCTCGGTGCCTCCGGGCGCGATCGCCTCCGCCCGCGCAAGCTCACCGCGCTCGAGCGCCACCACGCTCTCAAGCAGCGCGCCCCCTGGCCCCTCGTGGCACGCCAGCGCCCGCCGGGTCTCATCGGCGAACGGCACGCGCCGCAGGACCTCGTCCATCGGCATGTCCATCAGCGCGTCCACGAGCGAGAACAGGCCGAGCGTGAACAGCTCGGCCGCGCTCGGCCACCCCGCGGGTCCGGCAGCCAGCTCGCAGAAGCGCGCGCGCACCAGCGCGGTGACCGTCAGCTCGGCGGGTTTTCGCTCGACGCTGGCGAACACGCTCAGCGCCGCCCACTGGCGCAGCCGCTCGGTCCCCAGCAGCGCCAGCGCCTGGCCGATCGAGCGGATCTGGTGCCGAAGGCCGAAGAACGCGGAGTTGATGTAGCGAAGCAGCCGGTAGCTGAGACCCAGGTCCAGGGCGATCGTGCGCTCCAGCTCGCGCAGGCCGATGTCCGGTCGCTGCAGCGCGGACATCAGCGCCAGCAGCGACAGGCGGCTGGCGTCGATGCTCCGGCCGCCGACGAGCTCGGGGCGGCAGAAGAAGTAGCCCTGGAACAGCTCGCAGCCGAGCCGCTGGCAGCGGTCGAGCTCCTCCGGGGTCTCCACCTTCTCTGCGACCACCGCGGCGCCGCCCGCGCGCACGCGGTCAAGCTCGGCCTGGAAGCTGTCGGGGTCGAGCGCGCGCACGTCCAGCTTGACGAAGTCCACCATTGAAAGCAGCGGCTCGGCGTCGGGGTCGTAGACGAAGTCGTCCAGCGCCAGTACGTGACCTGCACGCCGAAGCTCGCCGACGGCGCTCACCAGCCGCCCGTCGATCAGCTGCTCCTCGAGGATCTCAAGCACCACCCTGCCGGGCGGCAGCGTCGCGGCCAGGCCGTCCAGGATGAACTCGCGTGAGACGTTGATCCACGCCGGGCGCGAGCCGGTCAGCCGATCAAGCCCCAGCTCGGTGAGCGCTCCCAGGGCGACGTGCGCGGTCGCCCGCTCGGCGTCGGCGACCTCCGCGTGCTGCGGCGATGCGCCCCGGAACAGCAGCTCGTAGCCGACCGCGCGCAGCTCGCGGTCAAGCAGCGGCTGGCGAGCGAGCAGCACGTCGCTCACCGGCCGCCCCCCCAGAGCTTGGCAATGCGATCGCGCGCCGCGCACCCGGCAGGACGGGTCCTGGCGCTCATGACCGAGTGATCGGCCGCTTGGCCGCGCGCTTGACATGGCCTGGGCGAGGGCGGCGCGGTGCGCGACCGACGGTCGTGCCGCCGGGCTAGGATCGCCGGCAGGTGACCTCCTTCGAGCATCCGCAGGCGCAGGTGGTCAAAAGCCGCGCAAGGCGGCTGGTGATCCTCGCGATCTGCTCGATGAGCCTCTTGATGATCGGCATGGACTCGACGATCGTCAACGTGGCGCTGCCGGCGATCCACCGCGCGCTGCGCGCGCCGCTGTCGGGGCTTCAGTGGACGGTCGACGCCTACACGCTCGTGCTGGCCAGCCTGCTGATGGTCTCCGGCTCGACCGCCGACCGGCTCGGTCGCCGGCGCGTCTTTCAGTTCGGGCTGGCGGTGTTCTCGGTTGGATCGCTCGCATGCGGCCTTGCGCCGAGCCTGACGGCGCTGATCGCGGCCCGTGTGCTGCAGGCGATCGGCGGCTCGATGCTCAATCCGGTGGCGATGTCGATCATCCGCAACGTGTTCGTGGACCCGCGTGAGCGGGCGCGCGCGATCGGCCTGTGGGGCGCTGTGTTCGGGATCAGCACGGCCCTTGGCCCGGTCGTCGGCGGCGCGCTGATCGACGCGGTCTCCTGGCGGGCGGTGTTCATGGTCAACGTGCCGATCGGCGCGATCGGCCTGGTCCTCACCGCGCTCTACGTGCCGGAGTCCCGGGCGCCCCGGCCGCGCCGGCTTGACCCCATGGGGCAGCTGCTTGTGATCGTGGCGCTCGGGACGCTCACCTATGCGCTGATCGGCGCGCCGTCCGCCGGCTGGGCGTCCTGGCGCACGCTCGCGCTCGGGGCGCTGGCGATCCTCGCGCTGGGAGCGCTCGTCGCCTGGGAGCTCAGGCGCTCTGAGCCGCTTCTGGAGATGCGCTTCTTCAAGTCGGCGCCGTTCGCGGCGGCCAGCGCGATCGCGGTCGCCCTGTTCGTGGCCCTGGGCGGCTTTCTGTTCCTCAACACGCTCTACCTGCAGGAGGTGAGAGGGCTCTCGCCGCTTCACGCGGGGCTCTACACGCTGCCGATGGCCGGGCTGATGGTGCTGGCCGCGCCCCTGGCCGGGGTGATGGTGGCCGCGCGTGGCACCCGCGCGCCGATCGTGTCCGGCGGGCTGGCGCTGATCGCCGGCGGCCTGATCATGACCCGCCTCGACGCCCACACGCCGCTTGGCGTGCTGTTCTCCGCCTACGTGCTGTTCGGGTTCGGCGCCGGGTTGCTGGGACCGCCGATCACCAACACCGCGATCACCGGAATGCCGCCCTCGCAGGCCGGCGTGGCCGGGGCGGTGGCTTCCTCAAGCCGGCAGATCGGCCAGACGATCGGCGTGGCGCTGCTGGGCGCGCTTGCGGGCGGCGGCGCGGATCGCGTCTCACGCGCGTTCCCGCAGGCGACGCACCCCAGCTGGTGGATCGTGGCGGCGCTGGGGGCGTGCATCGCCTGCCTGGGCCTGCTCTCGACCACGGCCTGGGCGCGCGCCAGCGCCCGGCGCACCGCCCAGCGGCTGGCCGAGCCCTCGGAGGCCGCGCCGGCGGCGCGGCCGGCGGCGCCGTCGCCGCTTTCGCCACTGCCCGCCGCGCGAGCGCCCTCGCCTCAGCCGCCGGCCGCCCGGCGGTAGCTCGCGGGCTCTCGCCTCAGCCACCGGCCGCCCATCGGGAGCGCGCGGGCTCTCGCCTCAGCCACCAGACGCCCGGCGGTAGCGCGCCACCGCCGCGGGCGCGAACACGGCCACGATCCCTGCCGCCCACGCCACCGACGCCCACACGTGGTCGCCGGCGGGCGCGCCCACCCACAGGGCGCGCATCGCATCCACGAACGCGGTGAACGGGTTGATCTGGGCGAACGCGCGCAGCGCCGCGGGCATCGTCTGGACCGGCACGAAAGCCGAGGAGATGAACGTCAGCGGGAAGATCGCGATGAAGCCGACCGAGTTGGCGGACTCCGGGGTCGACGCCACGAGCCCCACGAATGCGAACACCCAGGAGAACGCAAAGCCGATCTCAAGCAGCAGCGCGACGCCCGCGAGCACGCGCCAGGCCGGTGCGTTGAACGAGAACCCGATCACCAGACCCGTCCCGACGAGCACGCCGATCGACAGCAGGTTGGTGAGCAGGTCAGCGAGCGTGCGGCCGGCGAGCACGGCCGAGCGCGCCATCGGCAGCGAGCGGAAGCGGTCGATCAGGCCCTTGTGGACGTCGTCGTTGAGCCCCAGGGCGGTCACGAAGCCGCCGAAGGCGATGTTCTGGACGACGATCCCCGGGATCAGGAACTCGGCGTACGGCAGCCCGCCGGTTCGGATCGCGCCGCCGAACACGTAGCGGAACAGCAGCACGAACATGATCGGCTGCACCGTGAAGGCCAGCAGCAGCTCCGGCCGGCGCGGCAGGCGCACCAGGTTGCGCTCCGCCAGCACGAGTGTGTCGGACACGGCGCGGCGCATCAGCTCTCCTCACGCGGTCGCCGGCGCGAGCGCCCAGCGCGCCGCTGCGGCGAGCGCCGAGCCCGCGGCTTAGCCATTTGGACCTCGGCGCCCGGGTCGTCCTCATCCTGCGCCGCGTGGCCGGTGAGCGCCAGGAAAACATCGTCGAGGGTGGGCCGGCGCAGTTCGACGTCATCTATGCCGATCCCGGCGTCGGTCAGCAGCCTGACGGCCTGTGCGATCGCTCCGGCCCGGGTGCGGACCGGCGCTTCCACCACGAGCCCGCGCACGGCCGGCTCCTCGACGACCAGAGGAGCTAGCACGGCCGCCGCCGCGACCGGATCGGCGCCCGCCTCCAGCCCGACCACCAGCCGCTCGCCTCCGACCCTGTCCTTGAGCTCGTCCGCGGTGCCCTGCGCGATCACCCTCCCGTGATCGATGACGGCGATCAGATCGGCGAGCCGGTCGGCCTCGTCAAGGTACTGGGTGGTGAGCAGCACCGTCGTGCCCTCGGCGACCAGCCCCTCGATCGTCTCCCACAGCGCCAGGCGGCTGCGCGGATCAAGCCCCGTCGTCGGCTCGTCGAGGAACACCACCTGCGGCCGGGCGACGAGCGCCGCGGCCAGGTCAAGGCGCCTGCGCATCCCGCCCGAGTAGGTGCTCGTCACGCGGTCGGCGGCGCCGGCGAGGTCGAAGCGCTCCAGCAGCTCGGTGGCACGGCGGCGGGCCTCGGCGCGCCGCAGGCCGTACAGGCGGCCGACCATCGTGAGGTTCTCACGGCCGGTGAGGTCCTCGTCGACGGCCGCGTACTGACCGGCGAGTCCGATCCTGGCCCGCAGCTCGGGCGCGTCGCGCACCACGTCCAGCCCCGCCACCGTGGCGTTGCCCGCATCGGGCAACAGCAGCGTGGTGAGCACGCGCACGAGCGTCGTCTTGCCGGCCCCGTTGGGCCCCAGCAGCCCGAGCACGGTTCCCGTCCGCACCTCCAGGTCCACGCCGTCGAGCGCGCGCACCTCGCCGAAGCTCCGGGCCAACCCGCGCACCTCGATAGCCGCGTTGCCCGCGGCGGTGGGTGGCGAGGCGGCGAGCGGACCGGTGGACATGGCGACAACGCTACGCAATCTGCCGGCCGCGGGCCTCTCTCGCGGTTGGAGCGCGCGGGCACCGAGTGCTCGCGGGACGCCTGGGCGGCGCAGTCAGACGCGCCGCTCGCACCCCGGCGCCGCTTGAACCCAGCGCCGGTGCAGCACGGCGCCGCGCGAGCCCCGGCGCCGCTCAAACCACGGCGCCGCTCAAACCACGGCGCCGCGCGAGCCCCGGCGCGGCTCACGCCCGGACGCGCTCGGCGCCGGTCGCCTCAGGCTCCTGGCGCGGGTGGCGTCGCAGCGCCCGGTCCGGCCGGGCGCTCACGAAGTACGCGCCCCCGATCAGCGCGATCACGATCATCACGATCAGCGTGATCCAGTCGATGTTGAAGTAGGCGCGCGCGCTGGTCAGCCCGCTGGGGTAGACGACGTTCACGAGCATCAGCGCCAGGTAGGCCGCGGCGATGATCGACACCGTCCACCCCCAGCGTCCCAGCCGGAAGGCTCCCTCCGGAGCCCACCCGCGGGCGCGAGCGATCATCGACGCGACCACGGTCAAAAGAAACGACAGGTAGATACCGCTGACCCCGAAGGAGACCAGGGACGTGAGCGCGTTGGTGTTGGCCGGGTAGGTGAAGAACAGGATGTTGATGTTGCTCTTTGGCGAGACGAACACCAGCAGGCAGAAGAGCACCGTGACGGCCGCGCCGCCGAGCAGCGCGTTGACGGGCGTCCTGAAGCGCTCGTGCACGCGCGCGATCCAGCGGGCGCCGGGCAGCGCCCCGTCGCGCGCGTAGGAGAACGCCAGGCGGCTTCCGGCGCCCTGCACCGAGGTGCCGCAGGAGACGAAGGCGTAGATGATCAGCACCAGCAGGAAGTCCTGCACGCCGGTCGACAGCTGCCCGAGGATGAACGGCACCCCGCCTCCCTTGACGGTCGCGCCGACCGCGTTGTGGGCGGGCATCGCCAGGATCAGACCGCCGGTCAGCACGATCGAGGCGACGCCGCCCCAGATCAGCGCCAGTCGCATCGCACGCGGGATCTGGCGGCTGGCCTGCCTGGTCTCCTCGGCGATGTCTCCGGCTGACTCGAATCCGTAGAAGATGTAGACGGGCGCGAGCACCGCGATCAGAGCCGCCCCGGTCGCCCAGTTGCCGTGGAAGTTGAGGCCCAGCGGGTTGTGGGCCGGATTCTGCACCCCCTGGGTGCTGAACAGGAAGCCCAGTCCATGGTGAAAGCCGTTGATGCCCAGGATGACGGCGATCCCGAACGTCCCCACCAGCTCCACGTACACGCCGAAGCGGGCGATCTGCCCCATCACCTCCGCGCCGGTGATGTTCAGCGTCGTCTGGATCGCCAGCAGGATCAGCGTGATCACGAGGATCGTGGAGTGGCTTGCGGGGTTGAGGTTCCAGCCGAACCAGTTGTGCGTCAGGGCGGTCACGTAGCCGACCACGCCGGTGTCGACGGCCGCGACGGTCACCAGCAGCGCCACGCCGTAGAACCAGCCCACGAACCATCCGTAGGCGGGCCCGACCGAGAACTTGCTGTAGTTGTAGAGCGCCCCCGCCACCGGGTAGTGGCTGCCCAGCTCGCCGAACACCAGCGCCACGAACAGCATCCCCACAAGCGGCACGAACGTCAGCCAAAGGTACGCCGGCCCGCCCGTCCCCACGCCGAGCGCGAACAGCGAGTAGATGCCCACCATCGGCGACAGGTAGGTGAAGGCGACGGCGAAGTTCGAGAACAGCCCCAGGACGCGGCTCAGCTGCGGGCTGTAGCCGAACTGCGCAAGACGACGATCGTCTTCGGACAGGGCGACCCCGCCGCCCGCCTGCTGATCTTCGGCCATCCCCTTCCTCCTGTCCAAGACCCCGGTGCCGCAAATGCTAGGCCCGCGGCGCCGCCGGGTCAATCTCGACCCTCAGCCCTTCGCCGTCGCGCCTCGGGGGCCCGTCGCTCCGCGTCGTGCGGCGAGCGCGGGGGCGAACGCTCGCGCGCACGGGCGCGCATCGACGGGGCGCCCCCGTCCGGGCGTCGGGGGCGGGCCTGTGCCCGCCCCCGACGTCCTCGCTACTCGACCGGGATCTCGCCGTAGACGAGCGACAGGTCCATCCCCTGCCGTCGGCGAACGTACTTGGAGACCGCGTAGATCACGATCGCCAGCACGTACAGCGCGCCCATGAAGATCAGCGACGAGCTGTTGTTGACGCCGTAGGCGGAGTCCTGCAGCCACTTGTACAGGCAGAACACCAGGAAAACGATGAACAGGCCGGAGGCCACCGTGATCAGTGGAAGCCCGGCGATCTTGTAGCGCGCGATCGGGGAGGCGTTGTAGATCTCCGGCTTGCGGTACGGCAGGACCATGGCCGCCACGGCAGAGCCCAGGAAGGTGACCGCGATCACGAGGGTCGCGTCCAGCGTGTAGGTGGCGAACTTCGTGTTGTACGCGTACAGCGCCGAGACGCCCAGGCCCGGGATCAGCATCAGCGCCAGCGCTGGGTAGGGCACCCCGTTGCCGCTGACCCTGGAGGCGACCTCCGGCAGCACGCGGTCAAACGCGGTAGCGAACACCACCCGGGTCGAGGACAAGAACAGCGTCCCCACCCAGCCGAAGAACCACAGCGACATGATCGCGATGAAGATGAACGACAGCACCCGCGAGTGGAAGAAGGCGGCCGCCAGCGTCGCCGGGTAGTACCAGCCGCCCGTCGGCGAGGTACCCGCCCAGTAAGCGCTGTTGGACGCCTCGTAGAAGCGCCAGCCGAACGTCTTTGAGAACAGCAAGAACAGGATCAGCGCCGCGATCGTGGTGGCGATCAGCGCGCCGCCCATCGCGTAGATGTTCTTGCGGAAGTCAGACGCCCCGCGCACCTCGCCATACAGCGTCGCGCCCCAGTTGCACCAGAGGTTGAAGAACGCCATCATCGGGATCAAGAAGAACGTCGACCCGATCGCGAACGTGGTCAGCCCGGGCGGCACATAGCCCTTGGTTCCGGCGACCAGCGTCTTGTGGTAGGCGTCGGAGACGCCGTACAGGCTCTGTGACTGCTGGTTGAACGCGGAGATGAAGCCCGTGCGCGAGTTGACCAAGAGCACGATCATCATCACCGCCAGGCCGAACAGCCCGCCGTAGAAGCACCAGCGCTGGATCTTGGCGTAGGTGCGCATCCCCAGCGAGATCAGCACGGAGGCGACCAGCGCCGTGATCACAGACAGCACGAAGGTCCCGTTGTGCGACGCCCAGAAGGTGACGCCGCTGTGCCAGCCCACGATCGCCGACAGCGGGCCCGCGACTTCGACGTTGAGGATGTTGGCGTAGATCGGCACCCACAGCCACAGGATGAACCACCATCCGGCGACCGCGAGCACGAACCCCAGGCCGCCGCCGAGCACGCGGCTTATCCACACATAATCGCCGCCGGCGCGCGGCATCGCCGCGATCAGCGCCGCGTAGGTGATCGCCTGCACCACCAGGTAGGCGCCGCCGATCAGCACCGACCACAGCAGGCTGCCGCCCGGGATGAAGGGCTGGTAGGAGAAGATGTAGAGCCCGAGCGTGATGAGGTTGATCGACAGCGTGGCGTAGATGAACGCGTCACGCACCGACCAGCCGCGCACCAGGCCCGTGGCCTTTCGCACGAACAGCTGGCGTTCGGCGAACGCCGGCCCGTCCGCGGTTTGCTGTATTGCCATCGAGAATCCCCCTTTTCACCCAGCGGCCGCTCAGCCGCTGGTTAGGACGAAACGCTTGACCTTCTTGCCGCCCTCGACGTCGATGACCGCGCCCATCAGCTGGCCCTGCTCGTAGGAGCTGCCGGGGTTGATGCACAGCGTCCTGCCGATTCGCTTGCTGGCGCGCGCCTCGTGGATGTGGCCATGGAGCGAGAGCGCCGGCTGGAAGGACTCGATCGCCTCGCGCACCGCCGTGGAGCCGACGGGCTTCACCGCGTGGCCCGCATCCTTGAGGTCCATGTCCTTGGTCAGCTCAGGCGCGTCGTCCAGGCCGCTTGCGTAGGGCGGGCAGTGGAGGCTGAAGATCGTCCGCTCCGCGGGGGCCGTGACCTGCGAGATCATCGCTCCGATCCGCTGCGCCAGCTGCGGCTCATCCTCCTCGCGGTAGGTGTCCCACGGCGTGCGGTTGGCCCAGCCGCTTGAGAGCAGCTGGTAGCCGCCGAGGTCGATCACGCGCCCCTCCCCCAGCTCGACGTGCTTGGCGCGGGCGACCACCTCGTCGACCTCCAGCTGGTCGTCGTTGCCGGGGCACACGAAGCAGCGGATGCCGCTGCCGGCGAGCTTGTCGTCGGCCATCGCCATCCACCGCTCGACGGTCTCAAGCATCTTCTCCTCAAACAGCGCATGCCAGCGCGGCTCGTCCTGGGAGAGCTCGGCCAGCTCGTCGGGCGACACCCGGAAGGGGTAGTAGCCGCGGCGGATGACCGCCTGCTCGAAGGCCGCCACCTCCTCCTCGCCGTGCAGCTCGGAGCGGTTCTCAAGCAGCGTGGCGTGCCAGCGCCCGCCGCCGTCGTCGACGATCGGCACGAGCGCCTTGCCGGTCATGTCGCCGCCGAGGATGATCACGTCGGCCTTGTAGTGCTCGCCGCTGTTTAGGAACTTGCGCCAGCAGACCTCGGAGCCATGGACGTCGGTCGCAAAGAAGATCCTCACCTGGCCACCTCCTCGGGCAGCTCATACCAGCGCTTTCGCTCGCCGATGCGCGCCCTCAGGCGCCATCCGCGGCTCTTGGGCTCCGACTCGATGCGCTCCAGAAGCTGCGTCAGCCGCGCGCGGACGCGCTCGGCGTCGGCGGTGGGCAGCTCGTAGTCGGATGCGTGCTCCAGGCAGCGCTTCAGGTTGTGGGTGATCGTGCGCCAGAGCCCCCAGTCGGCGGCGCACAGCTGCGCGATCCGTGCCCCGTTGATCGCCTCGCCGTCCTGCTCTGCGACCTCGTGGCCGTGCATCAGCAGCACCGTGTCGCGCACGTCCTTCTCGTTGAGCTCCACGATCTGCAGCTTCGTCAGCAGCAGCTCGGCAAGCGGCACGGTCGGCTCGCCCGGGCTCAGGCGGCCGTCGAACGGGATCTCGTGGCACATGCGGAAGGAGCCGATGAACAGGTCGACCTGGCGCCCGTGCTCGGTGTCGTGGAAGAGCATCCGCTCCTTGCCGTTCATGGCGTTGAACATCACCTGCGGCTCATAGCCGCAGGCGCGCATCAGCCGCTCCGCGTCTCCGCCGCGGCCGCGCGGGACCGCGAAGTCCAGGTCCTTGTACTCCCGCGCGAGCGCCGGCGGGACCTCCGGCGCCCGCAGGCGGACGGCCACCCCGCCAAGCAGCGACAGGCCGACGCCCTGATCGCGGGCGAGGCCGAGCAGGCGCTCGCCCTCGGCGACCACGTCGGCGAGGATCTCGGTCATCGCATCCCCGCCCGGGTTGTCGCGACTATTGGCATCGAGGGCTCTCCTCGCCTCCGGGTGCACACTTGCTATGCGACTTGTATATCAGACTCGGGCGCGGGCGCCGAAGATGCCGCCGAACCATGCCTGTAGAACGGCAGGCGCAGCGGCTCAAGCGGCGTGTTGCCGCGGATCAGATCCGCGGCGCGCTCGGCCACCATCATCGTCGGCGCGTAGATGTTGCCGTTGGTGATGTAGCGGAGCACCGAGGCATCGACCACGCGGATCGCGTCCAGGCCGTGCACGCGCATGCTCGACGGGTCGACGACCGAGTCCTCGCCCACGCCCATGCGGCAGGTGCACGACGGATGTAGCGCGGTCTCGGCGTCGCGCGCCACCCAGTCGAGGATCTCCTCGTCGGTCTGCACCGCCGGGCCGGGCGAGAGCTCGCCGCCGTTGTAGGGGTCAAACGCGGGCTGGTTGAGGATCTCGCGGCTGAGCCGAACCGCCTCCACCCATTCGCGCCGGTCGGTCTCGGTCGAGAGGTAGTTGAAGCGCAGGGCGGGGTGGGCGCGCGGATCGCGCGAGACGATCTTCACGCTCCCGCGCGAGTCCGAGTACATCGGCCCCACGTGCACCTGGTAGCCGTGCCCCTGCGCCGCGCTTCCGTCGTAGCGGATCGCGACCGGCAGGAAGTGGTACATCAGGTTCGGGTAGGCGACCTGGTCGTTTGAGCGGATGAAGCCGCCCGCCTCGAAGTGGTTGGTGGCGCCCGGGCCTCGCCGCCCCAGAAGCCACGCGGCGCCCACCCAGGGCCGGTTTCGCCATTTGAGCGCCGGGGCGACCGACACCGGCTGCCGGCAGCGGTACTGGATGTAGACCTCCAGGTGGTCCTGCATGTGCTCGCCCACGGCGGGCAGGTCGGCGATCACCTCGATCCCGAGCGCGCTGAGCTCGCGGGCCGGCCCGACGCCGGAGAGCTGCAGCAGCTGAGGCGAGTTGAACGCGCCGCCGCAGAGGATCACCTCCCCCGCCTGGATGCGCTCCCGCCGGCGCCGGCGAACGACGTCGACGCCGACCGCCCGGGTGCCCGCAAACGCGATCCGCTCGACGAACGCGCCGGTGCGCACGTGCAGGTTGGCGCGGTGCATCACCGGGTGCAGGTAGGCGCGCGCCGCGCTCAGCCTGTGCCCGCGATGGATGTTGCGGTCAAAGGCCGCAAAGCCCTCCTGGCGGTAGCCGTTGACGTCCTCGGTCAGCGGGTAGCCGGCCTGCTGCACGGCCGCAAAGAAGGCGCGAAACAGCGGGTTCACCGCCGGGCCGCGCTCGAGCACGAGCGGCCCGTCGTGGCCGCGGAACGGGTCGTCGGGACGCGCCGCAAGCGCGTTCTCCATGCGCTTGAAGTACGGCAGGCAGTGCGCGTAGTCCCAGTCCTGCATGCCCGGGTCGGCCGCCCAGCGCTCGTAGTCAAGCGGGTTGCCGCGCTGGAAGATCATCCCGTTGATCGAGCTTGAGCCGCCGAGCACGCGGCCGCGCGCGTGGTAGATGCGCCGTCCGTGCATGTGCGGCTCGGGCTCGGAGCGATAGCGCCAGTCATAAAGGCGGTTGCCGATCGGAAACGACAGCGCGGCGGGCATGTGGATGTAGACGTCCCAGCGCCAGTCAGGCCGCCCCGCCTCCAGCACCAGCACGGTCGTCGACGGGTCCTCGCTGAGGCGGTTGGCCAGGCAGCAGCCGGCGGAGCCCCCGCCCACGATCACGTAGTCGTAGCGCAATCTGTGCCTCCTCACAGGACCGCGCGGATCTCGCGCTCGAACTCCTCGACGTGGCCGACCAGCACCTCGCGCGCGCGCTCGGCGTCGCCGTCGGCGATCGCGCGCAGCAGCTCGGCGTGCTCGTGCACCGACGCGAACAGGTGCGGCAGGCGGTCCAGCGCCAGATGCCAGATTCGAAGCGACAGGTTGAAGTAGCGCCCGAGCGTCTCCTCCAGATAGGGGTTGCCGGCGGCTGCGTGCACGAAGCGGTGCACGCGCGCGTCGAGCGCCATCAGCGCGGCGGTGTCGTCGCTGCCGCGGCTGGCGTCAAGCTCGGCCTGCAGCTCGGCCAGCTGGGCGCGAAGCGTGGGCGTCAGCCGCTGGGCCGCCCGGTAGGCGGCGTGCCCCTCAAGCTGCACGCGCACATCGCAGATGTCGGCCAGATCGGTGATGTTGATCTCCGATGCAAACGTTCCGCGCCGCGGGAACACCGTGACGAGGTTCTCGAGCGCCAGCCGCTTGATCGCCTCGCGCACCGGCGTGCGTCCGATGCCGAGCTCGCCGCCGATCCGGTCCTCGTCGATCGGCTCGCCGGGGGCGATCTGCAGCGTCACCAGCCGGTCGCGCAGCTCGGCGTAGGCGCGGTCGGCCATCAGCTCCCGATCGGCGCCAGCCTGGGTGCGCCCGGCCGCCATCGCCCTACGCGGACCCCGAGGCGCCGCGCGTCCCCGAAAGCGCGTCGGGCCCGGGCTGCGCGGCCGCGCCGCCGAAGCCCCCGATGACTTCTGATATATGAGTCATCGGCCACGAGTCTAACATCCGCGTTCAACATGCGCCAAGCGGGCATCATTGGGCGCTGCATGCGCTCATCCACCGCCAGGCACCGCGCGGGGTCGCGCGGAGGATGACGCCCCCGGCCCGCAGGGGAGCGTCGCCGCGGCGCCCCATCGCCGGCTCGCGCTCGGGCCAGGCGCCGGCCAGCGCAGCGGCGCCCGGCGTCGCCGGCGCGGCGCCGCCGCTCGGCGTCCCCGGCCCGCCGCTCGGCGTCCCCGGCCCGCCGCTCGGCGTCCCCGGCGCGCCGCTCGGCGTCCCCGGCGCGGACGAGGTCCTCCGCCGCCTTGCCTCAGGCGGCGCGCAGGTGGCCCGGCGCACCGTGCGCGAGGTTGCCCGCCACACCCCCATCCTCAGCTCCACCTCGCTGTCGGAGCGCTGTGGCGGCCGCGTCGTGCTCAAGGCCGAGAACCTCCAGCGCACCGGCTCGTTCAAGATCCGGGGCGCGATCAACAAGCTCTCGACGCTTCAGGGCGCGACCCTGGTGGTCGCGGGCAGCGCGGGCAACCATGGGCAATCGCTCGCCTACGCCGCGCGGGCGCGGGGGCTTGACTGCGAGGTGTTCATGCCGATCGAGGCGCCGGTCGCCAAGGTCGCCGCCGTGGAGGCGTTCGGTGGCGTCGTGCACCTTCAGGGCGAGTCAGTCGATGAGTGCGTCGCGGCCGCCCGCGCGCGCTCGGCGCAGGCCGGCGCCGTGTTCGTGCATCCGTTCGACGACGTGGACGTGATCCTCGGCCAGGCGACGCTGGGCCTGGAGCTGCTGGAGGACGTCGAGCAGCTCGCGCAGGTGGTGATCCCGGTCGGCGGCGGCGGGCTGATCGCAGGCGTGGCCGGCGTCGTCAAGCAGGCCTCGCCGGCCACCCGCGTGGTCGGGGTGCAGGTCGATGCGTGCGCGCCCTACCCGCAGGCGCTGCGCGAGGGCGCGCCGGCCACGTTCCAGGCCCGTCCCACGATCGCCGACGGGATCGCGATCAAGCGCCCGGGCGAGATCACGCTGGCGCTCGTGCGCCGCCTGGTGGACGAGATCGTGGTCGTCAGCGAGGAGGAGATCGCCGACGCGATGGTTTGGCTTCTGGAGCGCTCGAAGCTGGTCGTGGAGGGCGGTGGCGCGGCCGGCGTGGCGGCGCTCTTGGCCGGACGGGTGGCGCCGGCCGCGCACGGCTCGACGGTCGTGGTGCTCTCCGGCGGGAACGTCGACCCGGGTCTGCTGGCGGCCGTGGCCCACCGCCACGAGACGCTGATGGGCCGGCGCCTGCGCCTGTTCACGCGCATCTCGGACCGGCCGGGCGGGCTGGCGGCGCTGCTGACCCAGATCGCGCGCGCCGGCGGAAACGTCGTGCAGGCCGACCATGTGCGCGAGGCGGTGCAGCTGCACGTCCGTGAGACCGGGATCGAGATCGCGCTTGAGACGCGCGGGCGCGAGCACGGCGAGAGGATCGTCGCGGCGCTTCAGGCCGCCGGCTACGAGGTCCGCCGGCTGGACCCCTGAGCCGCGGTCAGTCGCCCAGCTCGGCCCGGCGGCGCACGACGTACTCGCGCAGCGCCTCGTCGACCGCCTCGTCGATCGGCGGCTTTTGGTACTCCTCCAGCGCCTTGCGCCACAGCTCGGCCGCGCGCGCGGTGGCGTCTCGCCCTCCGTTTCGCTGCCAGCGGTCGAAGTTCTCGGTGGAGGAGAGGAGCGGGCGGTAGAAGCACTCGCGGAAGCGCTCGAGCGTGTGCGCGGCACCGAGGAAGTGCCCGCCGGCGCCGACCTCCACATGCGCGTCGAAGGCCAGCGAGGCCTCGTCGATCTCAAGCGGCACGAACGCGTGGCGCAGCTCGCGCAGAAGCTCGATGTCGACGATGAACTTCTCATAGCAGGACACGAGCCCCCCCTCAAGCCAGCCCGCGGAGTGCATCACGAAGTTCGCGCCCGCCAGAAACGTCGGCAAGAACGTCATCAGCGACTCGTAGGCGGCCTGGGCGTCGACCGTCTGGGAGGCGTTGAGCGCGCCCCCGCCTCGCCATGGCAGCCCGAAACGGCGTGCGATCTGGCCCGTGCACAGCACGCCGATCGCCGACTCGGGGGTGCCGAACGAGGGCGAGCCCGACTGCATGTCGGTGTTTGACAGAAACGAGCCGAACACGACCGGGGCGCCGGGGCGGATCAGCTGCGCGAGCGCGATCCCGGCCAGGGCCTCGGCCATCTGCTGCACGAGCGTCGCCGGCAGCGAGACCGGCGACATCGCGCCCATCAGCAGAAACGGCGTGATCACGACCGCCTGGTTGGCCCTCACGTACTCGAACATCGCCGACAGCATCCGGTCGTCGTAGCGAAGCGGCGAGTTGACGTTGATCAGGGAGATCGAGACCGGGGCGCGCTCGATCGCCTCGCGGCCGCCGAACAGGATCTCGCCCATCGCGATCGTGTCCGCCGCGTTGGGCCCGCTGGTTACCGAGCCCATGTACGGCTTGTCCGACAGCGTCTGCAGCGCGTAGACCATGTCCAGGTGGCGGGAGTCAAGCGGGCGGTCCTCCGGCTCGCAGATCGTCCCGCCCGGGGAGTCGAGCTCGGGGAAGTGCTGGGCCAGGCGCACGAGGTTCTCGAAGTCGGCCATCTTCGCGTCCCGGCGCACGTCGCCCTCGCGGATGAACGGACAGCCGTAGACGGGGGCGAAGACCATGTGGTCGCCTCCGATGTGAGCGGTGTTGGCGGGGTTGCGCGCCTGCAGCTCGAACTCCCGGGGCGCCTTGGCGACCTGCTCGAGGATCCACTCCGGGTCAAAGCGCACCCGGTTTGAGTCCTCCACGACCTGGCCGGCGCCCCGCAGCAGCTCGACCGCCTCGGGCAGGAGGAACTCGATCCCCAGCTCGGACACGATCCGTCGCCAACCACGGTCCAGCGTCTCCATCGCCTCCTCGCTGAGGATCTCGTAGCGGGGCATCGAGTTGACGAACATGGCTTTGCGGCTCCTCCTTGACTGGGCGGCGTGCGCGTCTAATATAACTGCTCGTGGAACTGCAGTTTCAAGAGACCGGACGCGATGCGACCGCGGTCGACCGAGGCGCGGAGCTGCTCGTGCGCGTGCTGGAGTCCGATCGCCCGGTGGCGCTCGCGGAGCTCGCCTCGGCGAGCGGCATCCCCAAGTCGACGGCCTCGCGCCTGGTGTCGGCGCTCGAGCGACGCGGACTGGTCCAGCAGGACGGGCGGCGCGGGCGCCTGCGCCCCGGCCCCGCGATCCTCCGCGTCGCCGAGCGCAGCATGCTCGAGCGCAGCCTCGTGGAGCTGGCCCGGCCGACGCTGGACGCGCTGGGCGCGGCCAGTGGCGAGACGATCAACCTCGGCGTCCCGGGGCTCGAGGGGGTCGAGCACGTCGCGCAGGTGGACGGCCGCCACTTCCTTGGCGCCGGCCAGTGGCTCGGGCGCTCGGTCGACTACCACTGCTCGGCCAACGGCAAGGTGTTTCTGGCCTTCGGGCGCGCCGCGCTCCCCAGACCGCCGCTCGCGGCGCTGACCCCGCACACGATCACCCAAGCCGAGCGGCTGATCGCCGAGCTCGAGCGGGTCCGCCGCGAGGGCTTCGCGGAGGCCGTGGACGAGCTGGAGCTCGGCCTGGCGGCGATCGCGGCACCGGTGCGCGGAGCCGGTGGCGCGGTGATCGCCGCCCTGTCGATCACCGGCCCGACGGTCCGCATGACCCCGGCCCGGATCGCCGAGCTGCGACCGGTCCTCATCGACGAGGCGCAGGCGCTCAGCGACCGCCTGCGCGACCCCCAGCAAGGAGAGAACGCCGCATGACCCATGAGGAGATCCTCAAGCTCCTGTACGACGAGACGCTCGTGGGCAACGCCCCGGCGGTCGCCGACGGCGTCCGCTCCGGCCTCGAGGATGGGCTCGAGCCCGAGCGGATGCTCTACGACGCGCTGATCCCCTCCCTGGAGGAGGTGGGCGCGCGGTTCGAGCGCGGCGACTACTTCGTGCCGGAGATGCTGATCGCCGCGCGCGCGATGCAGGGCGCGCTGGACATCCTGCGCCCCCTGCTCGCCGAGACCGGGACCGCCCAGGTCGGCACCTTCCTGATGGGGACCGTCAAGGGCGACGTGCACGACATCGGCAAGAACCTCTGCAACATCATGCTCGAGGGCGCCGGCTTCCACGTCATCGACCTCGGCGTCAACGTGCCGCCCGAGCGGTTCGTGGAGCAGATCCACGAGCACAACCCGGACATCGTCGGCTTCTCGGCCTTCCTGACCACGACGATGCCGATGTTCAAGGCCAACATCAATGCGCTCGAGAAGGCCGGCATCCGCGACGACGTGATCGTCATGGTCGGCGGCGCGCCCGTCACCCAGGAGTACGCCGACGCGGTCGGCGCCGATGGCTACTCGCCGGACGCCTCCTCGGCGGTCAAGAAGGCCAAGGAGCTGCTGGAGCTCAAGCGCGCCAGGGTGCCCGCCTGACGGCTGGCCCCGGGCCAAAGCGGCGCCCACCGCCGTTCCCGGGCGCCTTGCGAAATCCCGCCACCGGCGAAGCCACGACGAAAAAAGCACACGAGAGGAATCAATGGACACAGTTCTCAGGTCGCGCAACGCGAGCGTCACGATCGGCTCGGACAGGCCGTTCTGCATCATCGGCGAGCGGATCAACCCCACCGGCCGCAAGCAGTTCGCCGAGCAGCTGCGCTCGGGCGACCTGTCGACGGTGACCGCCGATGCGCTGGCTCAGGCCAAGGCCGGCGCGGACATGCTCGACGTCAACGCCGGCATCCCGCTGGTGGACGAGCCGGAGCTGCTCAAGGCGATGCTGCGCACCGTGCAGGAGGCCGTCGACCTGCCGATCTGCATCGACTCGTCGGTCGTGGAGGCGCTGGAGGCCGGCCTGTCGGTCTACGAGGGGCGCGCCCTGGTCAACTCGGTGACCGCCGAGGACGACCGGCTCAGCCAGGTTCTGCCGCTGGTGGCCCACCACGGCGCGGCGGTGATCGGCCTGGCCAACGACGAGACCGGGATCCCGGAGACGCCGGCCAAGCGCCTTGAGTGCGCGCGCAAGATCATCGAGGCCGCCAACGACCACGGGATCGCAACCGAGGACGTGATCATCGACCCGCTGGCGATGACCGTGGGCGCCGACACCGAGGCGGTGACGGTGACGCTTGAGACGATCCGCCTGATCCGCTCGGAGCTGGGCGTGAACATGTGCCTGGGCGCCTCCAACGTGTCCTTCGGGCTCCCGCAGCGGCACGTGCTCAACGCCGCCTTTCTGCCGATGGCGATGGCCGCGGGCCTGACCAGCGCGATCATGTCGACGGCGCCGGTGTGCGTCGAGGCGGTCAGGGCGTCGGACCTGCTGCTCGGCCACGACCCGTGGGGCGCCAGCTGGATCGCCGCGCACCGGGCCCGGCAGGCCGAGGAGGCGGCCGCCTCGGTGTGACCATGCCCGGCCGCCGACAAGCGCCCGCGCGCCGCGATCACGACCGGCGGCCGGTCCTCGAAGCCCCGCTGGCGGGACGCGGATCGTCCGTCGAGGGCCGGCGGCCGGCAGGCGGGTCGGCCCCCTGCAGCCCGCGGCCGGCAGGCGGGTCGGTGCCCCGGCCGGGAGGCGGGTCGTGAGCGCCGCGCTGCCGCGCCGGCGCGCGCTCGAGCGCGAGGAGCTCGCCGCCCCCGACGACGGGGCCGAGCGGGTGCGCCTGCGCTTCCTCCCCGACGGCGCGGAGGTCAGGGTGCCGAGCGGCACGCCGGTGTTCGACGCGGCCAGCTGGAACGGGATCGCGATCGACTCGACCTGCGGCGGCTACGGGACCTGCAAGAAGTGCCGCGTGCGCGTGCTCTCCGGCGAGCTGCCCGTCTCCACGGTCGACCCGCGCGCGTTCACAGCCGAGGAGCTGCGGGCGGGCTGGCGGCTCGCCTGCCGCGCGCCGGCCCGCTCGGACCTGGTGATCGAGGTGCCGCCGCTTCAGACCAGGCCCAAGGCGGCGCTGGCGGGCGTGGGACGCCACGTGATCCTGCGCCCGGCGGTGGTCAAGCGCCACCTGGTGCTCGACGAGCCGACGCTGTCTGACCAGCGGCCCGACCTGGACCGCGTGCTGGACGCGCTCGAGGACCTCGAGCCCCATGCCTCACTTGAGCTCCTGCGCGAGCTGGGCGGCGTGCTGCGCGCCTCGGGCTACGACGTGACCGCGGTCGTCTGCGACCGGGAGCTGATCGCCGTCGAGCCGGGCGACACGACCGCGCGCCGGTTTGCGATCGCCTTCGATCTGGGCACCACGACGGTCGTGGCGACGCTGCTGGACCTAGACAGCGGGCAGCCACTGGCGGTCCGCTCGATGCTCAACCTCCAGCAGCCGTTCGGCGCCGACGTGATCACGCGGATCTCGGCCACGATGATGGATGACACGGCCCTTGCGACGCTGCGCCAACGGGCGCACGAGACGATGGCGCAGCTGACCGCCGAGGTCTGCGCCGAGGCGGAGGTCGACGCGCAGGAGGTGTACGAGATCACCGTGTGCGGCAACGTGACGATGATCCAGCTCGCGCTCGGGATCGACCCCGAGCCGCTGTCGATGGCGCCGTTCGTGGTCGCCGCGCACCAGCTCCCGCCGGCCCGGGCCACCGACTTCGGCGTCCGAGTCCACCCGCGGGCGAGCGCGTTCGTGTTCCCGTCGCTTGGCGCCTACGTGGGCGGCGACATCGTCGCCGGCATGCTCGCGACCGGGCTGACCCGCGACCGGCGGCTGCGCCTGTTCATCGACGTCGGCACCAACTCCGAGATCGCGCTCGGCTCGGTCGACAGGGTGGTCGCCTGCGCCGCACCGGCCGGGCCGGCGTTTGAGGCCGCCCAGATCCGCTGCGGGATGCGCGCCGCGGAGGGAGCGATCGAGGGTGTGCGGATCGTCGACGGCGACCTGCGGCTTGAGGTGATCGGCGACGCCGAGCCGCTGGGGATGTGCGGCTCGGGCCTGGTCGACGCGGTCGCCGAGCTGGTGCACTGCGGGATGCTTGACCACTCGGGCCGCTTCATCTCAGACGAGGAGGCGGCTGAGCGGTTCGGGCCGGCGCTCGCCGGGCGCCTCACGAAGATCGGCGCGGAGCGGGTGTTCGTGCTGCACTGGCGGGGCGAGGACCCTGCCGCCTCGGTTTACCTCTCCCAGCGGGACGTGCGCGAGCTGCAGTTCGCCAAGGCGTCGATCGCCACCGGCTGGCAGATCCTCGCCCGGGAGCTGGGGGTCGACCCCTCCGAGATCTCGCAGGTGCTGCTGGCCGGCAGCTTCGGCGCCTATCTGACCCCGCTGAGCGCGGTGCGCATCGGACTGGTGCCAAAGCTCGCGCTGCCGCGGATCGTGTCGGCCGGCAACGTCGCCGGCGAGGGCGCCAAGATCGCCGCGCTTTCGCTGCGCGAGCGGGCCGAGGCCGAGTCGATCCTGCGCGAGGTCCAGTACGTCGAGCTGTCCGGGCGCGAGGACTTCAACGACCTGTTCATCGATCAGCTCTCGTTCCCGGGGTGAGGCGCGCGATCGTCGCCTGCGGCGCGCTCGCGCTCGACGTGCAGCGGATCGCCCGGCGCCGCGGGTGGGAGGTCGAGGTGGTGCCGGTGCCGGCGCTGCTGCACAACCGCCCGGAGCGCATCCGGGCAGCGGTCGACGCGGCCCGCGCCGGGCGCGAGGTGGCCGCCGTCGCCTACGGCGACTGCGGCACGGCCGGCGCGCTCGACGACCTTCCCCGCCTGAAAGCCGGCAGCTGCTATGAGCTGCTGGCGCGCGATGAGGTCCGAGCCGCGCTCGAGCGGGAGCCCGGCACCTACCTGCTGACGGACTTTCTGGCGCGGACGTTCGAGCGCACCGTCTGGCGCGAGCTGGGCCTGGACCGCTGGCCGGAGCTGCGCGACGTGTACTTCCGCCACTACCGCCGGGTGCTCTGGCTCGCCCAGCGGCCCACGCCCGCCACCCGCCGCTGCGCCGAGCGCGCCGCCGAGCGCCTGGGGCTGCCGCTCGAGACGCTGCTGGTCGGCACCGACGAGCTCGAGCGCCAGCTGCAGGAGCTGCTCGGCAGCTGAGCGGCGCCGCGCCGGCCGAACAACCTCGCCGGCCGCGCCCGCGTCCGGGCGCCCGCTCCACCCCGCCGGCCGCGCCCGCGGCCTGCCTGTCCGCCCCGCCTATGGCTCCGCGGCGCCGGCCTCGACCAGCAGCGTGGCGACGTCGGCCACCCGCATCCGCCCACCGGCACCCTGCACGCCGTCGTCGAGCATCACCGTGCAGAACGGACAAGCGACCGCGAGCGTGTCCGCGCCGGTCGCAAGCGCCTCGGCAACCCGGTTGTCGTTGATCTGGCTGCCGCGCTCCTCCATCCACATGTGCGCGCCGCCGGCGCCGCAGCAGAACGTCTGCCGGCGGCTGCGTGCCATCTCGACCGGCTCGCCGACGGCGGCCACCAGCTCGCGCGGCTCCTCCAGCACGTCGTTGTGGCGCGCCAGATAGCACGAGTCGTGGTAGGTGATCCGCAGCGCGTCCGAGGCGCGCCGAGGCTTGAGCCGGCCCTGGGCGACCAGGCGCGCCAGCAGCTGCGAGTGGTGGACGACCTCGTAGCGGCCGCCGAAGTCCGGGTACTCGCTCGACAGGGTGTTGAAGCAGTGCGGGCAGCTCGCGATGATCTTGGTCACGCGCGCCTCGTTGAGCGTCTGCACGTTCTGCTCGGCCAGCGCCTGGAAGACGTACTCGTTGCCGATTCGCCGCGCCGGGTCGCCGGTGCACGCCTCGCGCGGCCCGAGGATCGCGAAGTCCACCCCGGCGCGGGCCAGGAGCATCGCGGTCGCGCGCGCGGCCGCCCGCGCGCGCTCGTCAAACGAGGCGGCGCAGCCGACCCAGTAGAGGTACTCGGGCGGCTCGTCGCCCGCCTCCAGCACCCGCACGCCCAGATCAGCCGCCCAGTCGGCGCGCTCGGACTGCGCCTTGCCCCACGGGTTGGACGCGCGCTCGATGTCCCTCAGCATGGGCTCGGCCTCCGGGGGGAAGCTCGACTGCACCATGACCAGATGCCGGCGCAGGTCGACGATGTGGTCGACGTGCTCGATCGAGACCGGGCAGGCCTGCACGCAGGCGCCGCAGGTGACGCAGTCCCACACCGACTCCTCCGGGACCGCTCCGGGGACCAGCGGCTCAAGCTCGGGCGCGCCTTCGCCGCCGCCGGCGCGATCGGATCGCGCGGCGACGATCGCCGGCCCGTCGGCCAGCAGGCGGTCGCGCAGGCCCATGATCACGAGCTTGGGCGAGAGCACCTTGCCGGTCGCATAGGCCGGGCATGCGTCCTGGCAGCGGCCGCACTCGGTGCACGTGAAGGTGTCGAGCATCTCCTTCCAGGTCAGCTCGGCCGAGGTCCCGGCGCCAAAGCGGATCTGCTCCTCGGGCACCGACGGGTCGTCGAAGCGCAGCGGCTCGAGGCGGCCGCGGTGGCGCGTGCGCCCGTACCAGACGTTCACCGCCGCCGAGACGATGTGCAGATGCTTTGAGCGCGGCAGATACGCCAAAAAGCCGAGGATCGTGACCACGTGCGCCCACACGAACGCCCGCTCCAGCACGCGGGTCGCGCCGCCGCGGGAGAACAGGCCCGACAGCGCGTCCGACACGGGCTCCCAGGCCGCACGGTACTCGTTGAGGTGCAGCGCGTCGCGGGTTGCGTGCCAAAGCAGGAGCGTGGCCGCGATCACGGCGATCAGAGCCAGGATCAGGTCCGCCTCCCCCAGGTGGCTTCCGCGGAAGCGCTCGGGCCGCTGGACCTTGCGGATCCAGAACGCGCACGCGACGCCCACCAGCACGAGCACCGCGAAGATGTCGACGGCGAGCGCATACCAGCCCTGGTCGCCCAGCCAGGGGAGCGTGTCGCGCCGGTCGACCGCCCCGATCATCGCGATCAGGATCGTCGGCGCGAGCACCAGGAACCCCCAGAAGATGAACGCGTGGATCAGCCCGGGGCCGATCCGCTGCAGCAGCTTGCGCTGGCCGAGCACGATCGTGCCCTCGTTGCGCGCCCGCAGCGCGGTGTCGCCCGCGCGGGCCACCGGCGCGCCGGCACGCAGCAGCGCGACCAAGAAGCGGACGCGCAGGGCGAAGGCGGTGACGCTCGCCGCCAGGCACGCCGCCAGCACCAGGGCGGCGATCAGGGTGCCGATGCTCCCCTCACCTTCCTGATCTGCGCGCTGATCGCCGGCACGATCTCGTGCAGGTCCCCGATCACCGCGTAGTCGGCCGAGGCGAGGATCGACGCCTCGGCGTCCGGGTTGATCGCGAGGATCCGCTTGGCGCCCTTGCATCCGGCCATGTGCTGGGTCGCGCCGCTGATCCCGCAGGCGATGTAGATCTCCGGCGAGATCTTGGTGCCGGTCTGCCCCACCTGGTCGGAGTGCGGCCGCCAGCCGGCGCTGGTGACGGCCCGGCTGCAGCCCACGGCGCCCCCGAGCAGCTCCGCGAGCTCCTCGATCACCGCAAACCCCTCGGCCGACCCGACCCCGCGCCCTCCGGAGACGACCACGTCGGCGTCGGCGAGCGACACGCCGGCGCCGGCTGCCTGGACGCGCTCCGACACGCGCACGGCGCGGTCCAGGTCCGAGGCCGAGGCCGCCACGGACAGGATCTCCGGCTCTGAGAACGGCTCGGCGGCAACGGCATGCGGCGCGACCGTCGCCAGCACCGGGCTGCCGTCAATGGTCGCCTCCTCAAGCAGCGAGCCGCCCCAGCGCACGCGCAGCACCCGGGCGGGGCTTCCCGGCTCGAGCCTCGTGCAGTTGGCGGCCATCGGCTGGTCAAGCTTTGCGCCGACGTGGGCGAGCAGCTCGTTGCCGCGGTCGCTGCCGGGGGCGAGCACGGCGCTTGCGCCGCGCGCTGCGACAAGCTCCACGAGCGTCTGCGCCCACGCCGCGGGCGCGTAGGCCTCCTCGGCCGCAAAGCTCACCGGCATGACCTCCCCGCCCAGCGCACGGGCGAACGCGACCGCCTGCTGGGAGAGCTCGTCCTCGGCGCTGTCGACCCAGACGATGTTCACAGCACTCCTATCTCCTGCAGGATCTCGACCACGCGTGGCGCCGCCTCCGGGCCGTGGCCGAGGATCTCGGCCTGCTTGCTCGGGCCCTCGGGCACGATCAGGCGCTGCATCTCAAGCCGCGCGGGCGGGCGCTGCGGAGCCGAGGCTTCAAGCGGCTTTCGCTTGGCGCGCATGCGGCCGGGCACGGACGGGTAGCGCGGGAGGTTGATGCCCTCCTTGACGGTCACCACCGCGGGCAGCCCCAGCTCGTAGACGTCGCGCCCGCCGGCCACCTCCTGCTCGGCACGCAGCCTGCCGCCGTCGATCGCCAGCGCCTTGACGCCGGTTACGCACGGCAGGCCGAGCGCATGCGCGACCCGGATCGCGACCTGATAGTTGCCGGCGTCGGCGGACTCGTTGCCGAACAGCAGCAGGTCGAACGCCTCGCCGGCCGCGCGCACCGCGTCGACGATCGCGGCCGCCGTGGCCTGCGGGTCCCACTCCAGACCGTCGGTCGTCAGGTGGATCGCCCGGTCGGCCCCGATCGCCATCATGTCGCGCAGCTGCTCCTCGGCCTCGGCGGGCCCGAGCGTCAGCACCGTCGAGGAGCCTCCGTGGGTCTCGACCAGGCGGATCGCCTCCTCAACCGCGCACTCCTCGTGAGGCGAGACGGTGAAGCCGAGGTGGCGCGTCTGGATCGCGCGCTGATCCTCGGTGAGCACGATCCGCCCGCCGGTGAGCGGCACGCGCTTGACGCAGACGAGTATGTTCATCGGGTCCTCGCCACCGGCCTCATCGGACGCTCACCCCGTGTCCCGGGCCGCCGATCGGCAGCTGATCCAGCCGTTGCCCTAGCACCTGATCCGGGCGTTGTCAGGGTCAAACAGGGGCGTCGCGTCGGTGCGCTGGACGGTCACCGGATACAGCTCCCCCATGTACTGCACCCGCAGAGAGGCGCCCACCTGCGCGTGCTCGGGCGGCAGGTAGCACATCAGGATGTGCTTTGACAGCGACGGGCCCGCGCCCGCGCTCGTCACGTATGAGCGCCGGCCGCGAGCGTCGACGATCGGCTCGCCATCGGGTGTGAGGAGCGGCTCGCGGCCGAGCATGTAGCGCCGCACGCCCGAGCGCGAGGTGTGGTCGTCGACCGTCAGCGTGCACATCGTCGCCGCCTGCGGCTCGGCGCGGTGGCGCAGATGCGCCTCCTTGCCGATGAAGTCCTGCTCCTTGACCGGGCCCCAGGCCATGCCGGCCTCGACCACGTTGTAGTCGCCCTCAAGCTCTGCGCCGTAGGCGCGGTAGCACTTCTCCAGGCGCCCGGTCGTGCCGTACACGCCGGCCCCGATCGGGACCGCGCCGTGCGGCTCGCCGGCCTCGGCGATGATGTCCCACAGCTTCGCGCCCTGCTCGATCGGCACATACAGCTCCCAGCCCAGGTCGCCGACGTAGGAGATGCGGCTGGCGATCACCGACAGCGGGCCCACCTCGATCTCCTTGAAGCGAGCGAACGGGAAGCCCTCGTGGGAGACGTCGTCGGAGGTCACGCTCTGCAGGATGTCGCGCGCGCGCGGGCCCCAGAGACCGAGCGTCGTCCACGCGTTGGTCTGGTCGTGGATCTGCGCCGAGCCGTCGGAGGGCAGGTGGTCGGAGAACCACTTCAGGTCCGACATCCCCCATGCGCCGCCGGTCACGACCCGGAAGACGTCCTCTGCGATGCGCATGATCGTGAGGTCGGCCTTGAAGCCGCCCGACGGGGTCAGCACCGGCGTGTAGACGACCCGTCCCACGGGCACGTCCATCTGACGCATCGCCACGCGCTGCACGGCGTCGAGCGCTCCCGGGCCGACCACGTCGAAGATCGCGAACGCCGTCAGGTCCGTGTAGCCGGCGCGGTCGCGCATCGCCAGGTGCTCGGCGTTGATGATCGGAGACCACCAGCGCGACTCCCACTCGGCCTCGCGCCTGGCGATCCGGTCGCCGTAGTGCTCAAGCAGCGGCGCGTTTGACTCATACCACTGCGGGCGCTCCCAGCCGGCCGCCTCGAAGAACACCGCCCCCAGCGCCCGCTCGCGCTCGTAGTAGGGGGGGAGCTTCACGCCCCGGTCGGACTCCCACTGCTCGGCCGGGTGCACGATCCCGTACATCTTGTTGAAGCCCTCGGCGACGCGCGCGCGGATGTGCGCGCGCGTCTTCTGGTGCGGGTAGGCGCGGGCGATGTTGGACTCGTAGACGTCGATCTCCGACTCGCCGTGGACCATCAGCTCGGCGACCGTCTTGCCGGCCCCGGGCCCCTCCTTGATCCAGATCGCGGCCGCGGACCACAGGCCGCGCACCTCCGGCGTCTCGCCCAGCAGCGGCAGCCCGTCGAAGGTGACCGAGAGCAGCCCGTTGATCGCGTAGCGCACGCCGACCGACTCGTCGCCGACGATCTCGGGCATCAGCTCAAGCGCGTGCTCCATCTGGCGCTCGAAGTCCTGCTGGGTGAACGGCAGCTCGGTGGGGCTGAGCGCGGACTCCTCGATCGAGGGGATCTCGTCGGCGTCGATCATGATCGGACGGTGGGCGTAGGAGCCGATCTCAAGCCCGCCGCCGTCCTGGCGCTCGTACATGTTGGTGTCCATGTCGCGCACGATCGGGTAATCCACCAGCGTCCTGGCGTTCTCGAAGCGCTTGACCGGCCCGATGTCGATCATCTGGTGCACGGCCGGGCTGAGCGGGATGCGCGCGCCGGCCATCCGCGCGATCCGGGGGCTCCAGCAGCCGCATGCGATCACGACGCGCTCGGCCTCGATGTCGCCCCGGTCTGTGCGCACGCGCACGACCCTGCCGTGCTCGACGTCCAGGCCGACCACCTCCGTGTTGGCGGCGACGGTCAGCCCCGCCTCGATCGCGCGCTCGCGCATGATCGTGGCGGCGCGCAGCGAGTCGACCACGCCCGCGCCGGGCGTGTAGAAGCCCCCCAGCAGGATCTCCTCGTTGATGAACGGCACAAGGCCCTTGATCTCGGCGGGCGTCAGCAGGCTGGCGGGCTCGATCCCCCAGGTTCTCGCGGAGACCATCCGCCGGTCGAGCTCCTGCATGCGGGCCTCAGTGCGAGCCACCTCGATCCCGCCGCACTCCAGGTAGACGTCGAGCTCCCGATACTGGCGCATGCTCTCGAGCGTCAGCGCGGTCATCTCCTTGGAGTGGTCCACCGGGAAGATGAAGTTCGACGCATGGCCGGTCGAGCCGCCCGGGTTGGGCAGCGGACCCTTGTCGAGCAGCGTGATGTCGGTCTCCCCCAGGCGGCTGAGGTGATAGGCGACCGAGTTTCCGACGATCCCCGCGCCGATGATCACGATCCGCTGGCGCGCGGGGAGCCGGCGGCCGCTGTGAGGTTCGTTGTCGCTCATCGGCGCACTGATATATCAGATGCAGGTCACGCTCGTCAAACTCGGCCGCTCACCCGGCGGCCATCGAGCGGGGCTGCCGGCAGCTCAGACGGCTGTCCGCTGCGCCGCGGGCGCTGCCATCCGCACAGCGGCGAGCGCCGCAGCCGAGGTCGCCAGGCAGGAGAGGACGAACGGCGCGCTCTCGCCCAGCGCACCGATCACGGCGCCTCCGAGCGCCGTGCCCGCCGCCAACCCGGAGATCAGCGCCGCGGCCACCCAGGTGAACGCCTCGGTCTCCACGCCCGGGGTCACCGCGCGGCCGATGAGCGAGTACTGGCAGGCGAAGACGGGCGCGCAGGTGAGGCCGGCAAGCAGGCTGCACGCGACCCCCTCTGGGATCGTGCGCGCGGCGATCAGCGGCGCGGTGAGCACCACCGCCGCAAGCAGCAGGCCGCGGTAGCGGCGCACCAGCGGCGCGCGCCACGCACGCGACCCGTACCAGAGCCCGCCCGTCATCGAACCGACGCTCCACAGCGCGAGCAGCAGGCCGGCTGCCGCGCGCGAGCCGGCGTGAAGCGCCAGCGACGGCAGCCCCACCTCGATCGCGCCAAGGCCCACGCCGGTCAGCGCGATCGGTCCCAGCAGAGCGCGCAGCTGCGGGATCGCCAGCGCGCGTGCGCGCCGGCTCCCCGGCGGGCGCCTGGGGGAGCTGGCCACCAGCGGAGAGGCCACGAACAGGGCCGTGCCCCCGAGCCAGACGGCCGCGCACACCAGCACAGCGGCCGCCGCGGATCCGAGCGTGATCACCAGGGCGACCACCAGCGGCCCGGAGGTCCAGATCACCTCCTGCACGACGGAGTCCAGCGAGTAGGCCGCCTCGCGCACCGAAGGGTCCGGCAGCGCCTCGCGCAGCAGCGCGCGCACCGTGGGCGCCACGGGCGGCATCAGCGCGCCGCCGGCGGCGGACAGGCATACCAGGACCACGGCGGGGGCGCGCACGTCGGCCGCCACCACCAGCCCGCCGAGCGCGAGCGCCTGCAGGCAGGCCGACGGCAGCAGCACCGCGCGGCGACCGAACGAGTCCACCAGCCGGCCCAGCAGCGGCGCCGCCGCCGCGCTGGCGAACGCGTTGGCGCCCACGGCCACCCCGGCCGCGGCATAGGAGCCGGTCCGCTCGCGCACCATCAGCAGGATCGCAAGCGACGCCATGCCCTGCGGGAGCCGCGCGAGCAGGGCGGTCGCGAACATTCGCGCGCAGCCGGGAGCCGAGAGAACGCTGCGATAGCTTGAGAGCACCGGTAGCCGAGCCTAGCCTCCCGGAAGCGCCGGCCGCTCGCCGCGGGAGCGCCAGCCGCTCGCCGCGGGAGCGCCAGCCGCTCGCCGCGGGAGCGCCAGCCGCTCGCCGCGGGCCGACCGGGCGGCCCACCGCGACCGGGCGCCGACCAGACGCCGGTGGCCCTCAGCGGCCGGAGACGCGGTCTGCGAGCTTGGCCAGCGCGGATGCACGTCCGGTCTGGCGCTCACGCCGGTCCGCCAGGCCGTAGAGGCCGTATATCCCCCTGGCGCCGAGGAAGCGCAGCGGCTCAGGCTCCCACGCTCGCGCCGGGCGGCCGACCCACGGCAGCCGACAGAGCTCGCTGTCGCGGCCGAGCACCAGATCGCGCAGGGTGCGCGCGGCCAGGTTGGAGGCGGCCACGCCCTCCCCGGCGTAGCCCCCAGCCCAGCCCAGGCCGGTGCCGGGGTCGTGCACCACCGCGGGGCACCAGTCGCGGGAGACGCCGAGCACCCCGTGCCAGGCTCGCTGCACCCCAGCGGACTCAAGCGCGGGAAACAGCGAGGCCAGCCGCCGGCGCAGCTGGGAGACGGTGCGCTCCGGAACGGGGCCCTCGCGGTCGGTTCGCGAGCCGAAGCGGTAGGGGACGCCGCGGCCACCGATCGCGATGCGCCCGTCCGCTGTGCGCTGCGAGTAGGTGTAAAGGTGGCAGCCGTCGAGCAGCGTCTCGCAGCCCGTCCAGCCGATCCGCTCCCAGGCTCGGTCGTCGAGGGGCTCGGTGACGATCATCGAGCTGTTGATCGGCACCAGGCGCCGGTGGGCCCCGGGGAGGTCCGCCGTGTACCCCTCGGTCGCGACGAGCACGTGACGGGCGGACACCGATCCGCCCGTCACGCGTGCCAGATGCGGCTCGATGGTCCGCACGCGCGTGGACTCGAATATCCGGGCGCCGGCGCGCTCGGCGGCGGCCGCCAGCCCCTCCACCAGCCGGGCGGGCTGCACGCGCGCGCAGTGGGGGTTGTACAGGCCGCCGAGGCACCCCTCCACGCGCACCCGCGCTGCCAGCTCGCCGGCGTCCAGGACCCTGTCGGCCAGGTCGTCGCCCAGGGCGCGGCGCTGCGCGGCGGCCAGCGCGTGAAGGCGCTCGAGCTGGACGGGCGACTGCGCGACGGTCAGCGTGCCGCCGTGATGCCAGTCGCAATCGATCTGCTCGCGCGCCACCACGGCGCCGATCTCGCCGACCGTGGCCTGGATCGCCGCCGCCATCCGGCGCGCGCCGCCGGGCGCGCGCCGCTCCCAGGCCCGCACCGAGCCCGACACCCTGCCAAGCACCCAGCCGCCGTTGCGGCCCGAGGCGCCGAAGCCGACGCGGCGAGCCTCGAGCACGACGACTTCCAGGTTGGGATCGGCCCGGCGCAGCTCATAGGCCGTCCAAAGGCCGGTGAATCCGCCGCCGACGATGCACACGTCGGCGCTCAGGTCGGCGCTCAGCGCCGGGCGCGCCGGGCGCTGCCCGATCGCGTCAAGCCAGAACGATGGCTCCACGAGGCCTTGCTGCGCGGCGCCGGCGCCGCGGCGAGGGCGTCAGCCGCCCTCGCCGTAGACCGCCTCCGGGGTGACCACCTCGATCTTGTCGCCCCAGATCTGCGGGCGCTCCCGGAAATACCGGGAGCGCTGCGCGCGGCGGACGAGCATCAGCACCACGCCGCTGAGCACGCCCAGGATCCCGATCCAGTCGGGCACGCCGAGGCTCAGGAACGGGGGCGAGTAGTCGTTTGCCCGGTGGCCGTAGTAGATCGCGCCGCGCACCAGGATGCCCATCAGGATCAGTCCGCCCAGCAGCGGCATGATCCCGAGCGTCCAGAGGTTGCGCAGCGACTTGGTCAGCTCACGGCGGTAGAACCAGGCGCAGGCAAAGCCGGTGCCGCCGTAGTAGATGCAGACCAAGAAGCCCAGGCCCGCGACGCAGTCGCCGAGCACGTTCTGCGAGACGTTGACGATGAACACGTACCAGATGACCGACAGCACGCCCGCCCAGATCGTCGCCGGGCCGGGGATCAGGTTGCGCTCGTGGATGCTCGCCAGCCGCCCGGGGAACGCGCCCCGGCGCGCCATCGACAGCGCCGAGCGCGCCGCGGGCAGGATCGTCGTCTGGGTGGCCGCGGTGGCCGACGTGAGCACCGCGATGATCAGCAGGAAGTGCAGCCCGCCGAGCACGCTCTGCGACAGCCCCCCGGCGAAGATGTCGTTGGGGTTGTTGGCCAGGTACTTGGTCCCGGCGTAGGCCTGCGCCGCGGTGGAGACCAGCAAATAGATGAAGATCAGCACGAACGTCGAGACGACCGCGGCACGGCCCGGGCCGGTGGACGAGTTCTTGCTCTCCTCGTTGACCGACACGCCCGTGTCCCAGCCCCAGTAGAGGAACACGCCGAGCAGCATCCCCTCGACCAGCGAGCCGAAGCTCAGCGAGAAGGGGTTGAACCAGTCAAGCTGCACGTGGGCGGAGTGCGCCGGCGAGCTGGTGTACACCTTGACCAGCGCCACGACCGAGAACAGGATCAGGATCCCCATCTCGAACGCCAGCAGCAGCTGCTGGGTGCGCGCCGACAGCTCGATCCCCTTCCAGCAGATCCAGGTCAGCACGATGATGAACACGACCCCTAGGATCGTCACGTCCAGCGTGTTGTTTGCGGCCGCGTTGAGGTTGAACAGCTGGAAGCCGTAGCTTCCGGCGATCTGCGCCTGGTTGGCGTTGACGACGATGTCCGAGAAGACGACCGTCCAGCCGACCACCCAGCCCAGCGCCGGCCCGAACGCCCGCGTGACCCACGAGAAGGTGGTGCCGCAGTCCGGGTCGGCGGCGTTCATCCCCTTGTAGGCGGCGGCGATGAACCACATCGGGAAGAAGGACACGAGCACGACCGCCGGCTCGTGCGTGGTCACGCCTCCGATCAGCACGATGAAGCCGACGGTGGCGGCAAGGCTGTAGGCCGGCGCGGTCGACGCCACGCCGATCACGATGTTGCTCAAATACGAGACCGCGTTGCGCTTGAGCTGCGGCCGCGCAGCGGCAGCGCCCGCTGCGGGGGGCGCGGCAACCGAAGTGGCTTCCATCACGTCCTTCCTCGAGTCGTTAGAGCGCTGACCACAGGGGGTCGGCGGCGGCAGAGTACCGCGCCGATCGGGCGCAGCTTAATCTCCAAACGTACAAAAGCCTTCGGACAGCATGCTCCAAAACGTCCAGCGCGGCGGACCAGGCCGCGACGTGTCCGACAGGCGACGGCGGTCGCGTCGCGACAGCGGTCGCGGGGACGCCGGCCGTCGCTGCGCGTCGGCCGGCGCTACACGTCGGCTGGCGCGGTGTGAGCTCGGCGCGAGGCGCCGCCGGACGCCGCGATCACCAGGGCGATCCCCGCGAGCGCGCGGCCGCCCAGGCCCTGCCCGAGCACGACCAGCCCCGCGAGCGCGGCCACAGCCGGCTCAAGGCTCATCAGCACCCCGAACACCGACGGGCGAATGCGCCGCAGCGCCTCGAGCTCAAAGGAGTAGGGAAGCGCCGAGGACAGAACGCCGACCGCCGCCCCGAGCGCCAGCGACCGGGGCGCCAGCAGGCGAACGCCGCCTGAGGCGATGCCCACCGGCGCCACCAGCGCCGCGCCGACGCACATCGCCACCGCCAGGCCGCTGCCGGTCTGAAACGCCCGTCCCAGGCGAGCGCTGAGCAGGATGTAGCAGCCCCACAGCGACCCCGCAGCCAGCGCGAACACAACCCCCGTCGCACCGACATGCCCCTGGCCTCTGGTGAGCGCCGCGATCCCGGCCAGGGCCAGTGCCACCCACAGCAGATCCAGCCGCCTGCGCGATCCGCCGACCGCCACCGCGAGCGGGCCGACGAACTCAAGCGACACGGTGATCCCGAGCGGGATCCGGTCAAGCGATTCATAGAAGCAGAGGTTCATCGCCGCCAGGACCGCTCCGAACAGCGCCGCCAGCCCGAGCCTCCGTCCGCGCAGCGACCGCAGCCTCGGCCGAGAGGCGCACAGCAGCACCACGCTCGCGGTCGTCAGGCGCAGCAGCACCGTCCCGCCGGGCCCGACCGAGCCAAACAGCCGCACCGACAGCGCACCGCCGAGCTGCACCGACGCGATCGCCGCCAGCACGAGCGCCGGGGACGGCGCGCGCGCGAGCGGGGTGCGGCGAACCGCCGCGCCTCCGCGGCGCCCCCCGCTGACCTCGGCAGCTAGCCCCCGGCCGGTCTCGCGCTCCCCGCCGGCGCAGGCAGGGCGCCCGCCGCCCGATCTGGCGGCGTGCCCCCCGCTCGCCGTGACGGCCGTCTCCCCCAGTTCGACGCTGCCGTCACTCATCTCCTTGATCGTAGGAGCAGGCGCGTTACCCTCGCGAGTCGATGACGCTCACCTGTCCCCGGTGCGGGGCGGAGCGCGAGGCGGACTCGGCCTGTCCCGACTGCGGAGCCGTCGATGACGCCTCTCCCTGGGCGCTGCCGTCAGACGAGGCGCTGCTGGAGCGCGTCGAGCAGTCGGTTCACGAGGCGGCCGCCATCGCCCGCTCCGCGCAACGTCGCGTCGTGGGCGACGGGCGGGGGCCGCAGCTGCCGCCGCGCCTTGCCGAACGACTCCGGCGCCAGGCCGTCCTGCTCAGGGATGAGCTCGCCGCGCACGAGCGCGCCATCGCGGCCCTCGCGGCCGCGATCCGGCGCGTCGAGCGCGCGCTCGAGCGCTCCGGGGAGGACGAGGCGCCACGGCCGCCGCTGGTCGACGTTCGCCTGCCCCGGATCCACGACGCCGCCGAGCTCGCCCGCCGCCACGTCCACAGCCGGCTGGCACCCGTGATCGACGCCGAGGCGACGGCCGACGCGGCGCTGATCGTCGCCGAGCTTGTCGAGAACGCCCGCGTCCACGGCCGGGGGGTGATCTCCCTGCGCGCGCTGGCGCTGGCCGATCGCCTGCGCGTCGAGGTGTCGGACGAGGGAAGCCCCGCGTGGCCGGCGGTCCTGGAGGGCGTCGACGGCGGCACCGGGGGCTGGGGGCTTTGGATCGTCGCACGCCGCTCGATGGCGTGGGGAGTCGACGAGCGCACCGCGCTCGTCTGGGCCGAGGTGCCGCTGCGCCGCGGCGGCCACTGAGCCCGCGGGCGCTGACCGCCCCCCGCGGGCCAGCGGCGATCGCCTCGCCGATACGGACGCCGCCGAGCTCGAACGCAGAGTGGCGCCTTATACTGAGGCGCCACGCGGCTGTAGCTCAGTTGGCTAGAGCGTCTGCTTGCCATGCAGAAGGTCGAGGGTTCGAGTCCCTTCAGCCGCTTTTACGAACTCCCTGCAAGCGCGCGAGTTTTGAGCTTTACGGGCTAAGGCTTCGGTCGCTGGCCTGCCTTCCAGGCCTGATGGAAGCATGGTGGAAGCGCTTGTCCACGGTTCGTATGCCGGTAGGCCGCCCCTCATCTGGGCTCCTCGCCCTGGCTGGCGTCAAATCCGCCGGCACCAGGATGGTGTCGTCGATCGACCGCGGTCGGCGCGATCATCCCTGTCGATGGGGTCGCATCGAGGAGACGTAGGAGGGGCGCTGCTGGGGGCATTTTTCCTGTGCTGCGTCACCGCCGCGCCGGCGGCGACCGCGAAGGTGCCGGTGGCGACCGCGTAGGACTCAAGCTGGACGAACCCTTACGCCATCGCGCTGCTCCTAATCGGGGTCTTGTGCCTGCTCGGAGCGCTGGTCGCCTTCGAGGCGTGGGGGATCATCGTCCATCCTCCTGTGAGGGCCGTGCGACGCATCGAGGCGGGCCTTCGCCGCCTTCGGTCAATGCCCTCGGCGGTGGCTCATTGGAGCCCGATCGTCGTCTCGGCGCGGGGCTTCCCCCCTCGAACCGTGCCGCTCGTTTCCCCCGGGCACGCCAATCGTGATCCGCGCCATGTACGGCGCGGGGGACCAATGGGCGGACGTTGACGGGATGCCTGGGCGAGCAGGAATCCGGGTTCGTTTGCCGGGGGGCTGGGCCTGCTAACTCGGTACCACGTGCAGATAGCGCCGGTTGGCCAACCGGTAGGTACGGAAGTGCTCGTCGAGAGTGAAGATTGTGCGCAGGTCGCGGGTCTCAGCGAGCGCCACGAGCGTGGCGTCAGCGAGGTCCATCGGGTGATCGCGGTAGCGGTCCATCAGCTCGGCGCTGCGCAGCGCGAGTTGGAGATCAAGGTCAGCGAGTATCAGCGCGCTGCGGCGGATCATCGCCCACAGAGCGCGTTGGCCTGGCCAGCCGGCGACTTGGCCCAGCAGGTAGATCGCTTCGGTGAACGCCGGCCACGTCGTCAGCAGTGGAAGCTCCAGCTTCTCCAGCGTCTCACGACAGCGGTCGTGGTCGGGCTCGCCTGCGTCAATCAGGGCGATCAGCGCCCCGGCGTCGGTGAGCGTCACGGCTGCCGCTCACGACGCGCTTGCAGCAGCTCACCGAACGCGGCTCCGGTCCGCCGCGCGACTCCCCCCTGGGTCCGCACCGCGCCAAGCACGTCGTCGAGTTGCACGCGCGCGCCGAGCGTGCGTCGCGCCCTGTCGGCCGCTGCGCGCCGCATGAACTCAGACACCGACGCCCCTTCTTGCGCGGCAGCTCGGCGTATGAGTTCGTCGAGCTCGGGGTCAAGTCGAACGCTCCGCATGGCGGCAGCGTATCACAGTGCATATCGTCTGTCCTACGATCTCGGCGGCCGTCTCGCTGACCCAGGATTTGGCGCGGTCTGCCCAGCCGGCATTGAGTTGAGCGGCGGCGACCGAAGCAGCTGATCGAAGCTGGCGTCACCTACGCCTGCGCCTGTCGGCAAGCTGGCGAGTGATCAGCTAGCTGTTCGGTGAAGCGGCGTTGGACCGCGCATCCACGGCGTCGAGGCCGATGCGCCCGCTGGAACGTTGCTGCGTATCGATCCCCGTGCGCACCGCGAAGCGACCGCGGTCCAGGCCAACACGGCGTTCGTCGCGGACGGGTGACGAGTCCTTCTACAGCGAGCGCATCAGACCTCCTCGCGCCTGGCGGCACGATCGGATACAACGCCCGCTGCGGCGGGCGCCTGGATCCCTATCTCTCAGCAGAGACCCCGGCGGCCTTCAGCTTCGCCAGCGCCGTTGCACAGAACCGCTCGGCCAATGGCTCCCCGCGCACCGACGCGGCGATCCCGTCGATCAACTCTCGGGCCCTCATGGCGTGGCACATCGACTCATCGCCGGCGAGCGTGGCGAGCTCGGTGTGGATCTCCAGACGAAGCGCGGGCAGCCCGTCTGTTCCGGCCTCGGCCAGGGCTTCCCGCAGCAGCCTTCGAGCGTGTCGGATCGAGCCGCGTGCCCGCGCGCAGCGTGCCAGCAGCAGCCGGCCCTCGGCCATCGCAGGGACGATTCGCGAGCGCTCCGCGGCGCCACGGTAGCGCTCGATCAGCGCCTCGGCGCGATCGGCCCGCCCGGCGGCCAGGTACGTGCGAGCCGCGCTGGTGTAGGTCGAGATCGTGTAGAGGTAGGCCATCCGCGGCGGAGTTCTCACCTCATCGAGCAGCGATTCGGTCCGCGCCAGCAACTCAAACGCTCCAGCGTCGTCTCCCGTCTGCCAGCGCAGGTAGGCGAGGTCCGCCGCGCAGCTCAGGATCTGCAGCCGTGCGTCGATGCGCTGGGCGGCTTCGAATCCCACCTCAAGGATCTCGCGCGCCTTCTCCGTTGCCGAGATCTCACGAAGCACCATCGCCAGGGTCATGGACAGCCAGCCGTGCCAGATCCCGCCGCCGTGCCCCGCCACCGCCAGACATGCTCGGCCGTCGGCAAGCGCGCTCGCGTAGTCGCCCTGCAGGCGCCGAGCCCAGCACCTGCCGTGAAGCATCAGCCCGGCGGCGGATGGGTCGCCGATTCGCGTGCTGATGTCCACGGCTTCATCGAGCCTGGCGATCGCGTCGGCGAAGCGGCCGCGTGCGAGCTGGACGAACGATCCTTCAAGCAGCGTCCACTGGAGAAACCATGTCTGGCTGCCGGTTCTTTGGATGAGCTCGAGCCTGGAGGTCAGCTCCTCAAGCGACTCGATGTCGCCGAGCGCGAGCGCGACGAACTTGAGGCTGTCCATTGCCCGCATCTGCGCGTCGCCGTCGCCTTCCGAACGGGCGAGCTCGAGCGCGCGCTCGCCGAGCTCGCGCGCGCGCACCAGGTCGAGCTGGTTGGCGCAGACGAGCGACAGCCGGTGCAGCGCGCTGACCTGACCAGGGCCATCGCCCAGCTCCTCAGCGATCGCTAGCGCGTGCTCGTGGCAGGCAATCGCACGCGGGGAGTTGAGCACGTGCCAGCGCAGCCCGAGAGCGTTGAGGACCTGCATCTCGAGCGCCCGGTTGCCGAGCGCGCGAGCGGCGTGGAGAGCGAGCTCCAGATCGCGGTCCGCCAGCTCATCCGCGTCGACGAACCGGGCCAGCCAGGCGCGGCGGAGATGCAGGTCAGCGATCTCCACGCTTGATCGCGCCGGGCGACCGACCAGCTCCGCGGCCGTGATCGCGCCCGTCAGGTGCTCGAATGCGGCTTCATACGCCGCCTCCCGCTCGAAGCGATCGGCCGCCTGAAGGTGGTAGTCGAACGCCTTCTCCGGCACCCCGGCAGCGCGGTAGTGGTGTGCGAGCGAGCCGGCATTCTCCGCGAGGCGGTCGGGATACAGCGACTCGAGCGTGTCTGCGAGACGCCGATGGATCAGCGCCCGGCGGTTGATCGAGATGTCGTTGTAGATCGTCTCCCGGATCAGCGGATGGGCGAAGCGATAGCGGCCGATCGCGCTGGGTTCCTCGGCCAATACGTGGGCCTCGACGGCGGCATCCAGCTGCGCGACGACCTCCTCGGCGGATCCCTCTCGCAGACGCTCGAGCACGGCCAACTCGAAGTCGCGGCCCGCGACCGCGGCGATCGCGAGGGTCCGCCGGCACCCTTGCTCCAAACGCGCGAGTCGTCTGCGGAGCAGGTCCTTGACGCCTTGTGGGATCTCGAGCTCTGCAGGACCGGCGGTTATCGACCCGCCGATGTGACGGAGCAGTTCCTCGATGAAGAGCGGGTTTCCGGCGGTGTGGTGGGCGACGTGCCGCGCGAACCGCGTCGATGGCTGGCTCCCGGACAGGAGGGCGATCAGCGCCGCGACGTCCGGCTGGCCGAGCCCGTCGATCTCGATCTCCTTTACGGCTCGCGCCCGACGCATCTCGGCGATCGCCGCCGGGAGATGTCCGTGGCGTTCAAGCTCGGTCCCTCTGACCGTCCCCAGCAGCATCAGCGGGAAGCCCTCGGTCGCCCGGACGATATGGCGCACCAGCAGCAGGCTCGCGTCGTCGGCCCACTGCAGGTCGTCGAGCACCAGGATCGTTGGCCTGGCGGTTGACGCCGCGACAAGCAGCCCCGCGACAGCCTCGAAAAGGCGGATTCGCTCCTGCTCGGCCCGCTCGACGGGGAGCCCATCGTCCGCGTCGTCGCAGAGCTCCGGCAGGATCGGCGACAGCTCGCGCCGGTGCGGATCAAGCTGAACGGTCAGCTCGACCGGCGGGCAGGCGGCCACGTAGAAGCGCAGCGCCTCCCTGAAGGGCCCATAGGGCACGAGCTTGTCCTCGTAGCAGCGACCCGCCAACACGGCCGCCCCGTCGGCCTGCGCCGCGCGGCAGAACTCGGCGACGAGACGCGTCTTCCCGATCCCCGGCTCGCCGGCCACGAGCACGATCCGACGGCGCCCGCCACGCACCTCGTGCCACTCGCGCTCGAGCTCGGAGCGGGCATCGGCGCGGCCGACAAACGCGCCGCGCGCCACGCCGAGGAGGGCCGGCGGGAGCGCGATCGGCTGCTGAGCCGCCGGCCTCCACCCGACTTCCCAGGTGGCGACCGGGTCGGCGATCCCCTTCAGCGTGAGGGGTTTGAGCGCTGTGAACTGAAAGCCGCCCCTGGTCTCGACGAGCACGCGCACCACGTCTGCCGACAGGATCTGCCCCGCCTCGGCCGCATCGCACAGCCGCTTGGCTAGGACAACCGCCGCTCCGAAGTAGTCGTCCTCGTCGATCAGCGGCTCCCCGACGTTGAGGCCGACTCGGACCTTCAGCATGCCAGCCTCCGGGCCGCGGTGCACGGCCTGCTGGATCGCGATCGCGCACGCGACCCCGTCAACCGCGCTGGCGAACGCGACCATCAGGCCATCGCCGAGGTTCTTGACCTCGGCCCCGCGGTGGGCCCGCGCGACCTCGCGCAGCAGCTTGAAGTGCTCCCGCCGGAGGCGCTCGGCCTGCTCATCGCCAAGCCGCAAGAGCATCTCCGTCGAGCGCACCTGATCGGTGAACAGGAGCGTGACGGTGCCGGATGGCCGGGGCGCCGGGCCGAGCGCCGACATGTGCCTTGGAGCGTCTTAGCGCGGCTTGTTCGAGGCGATCTGGATTGGCGGCCTCACGGGCGGCTGGGCGAGGCTGTAGAAGGCGCCGGGGCTCGCGCCCCTGTCGCCAAGGCCGATTCCCGCGCCCGCCAGCGCAGCCTCCACCTGGCTGACGCGGCTGAACTCAAACAGCGCGAAGCCGTAGTTGTTTGGCGGACTGGCGTTGATCAGCGTCTGCGCCAGCGCCCGATGCTCGGACTCGACGCCGGCGAGCTCCGCCGCGTAGCGCGCGAGCTTCGGGCGTCCCGCCATGGCAAGGACCGTCACGCCGATCAGATAGGTGTTGACGAACAGCGTCTCACCGGCCACGAGAGCGTGGCCGACCGCCGTCAGGTCCAGGGCGTCGCCTGCACCACCCCAGACTGCGTCTGGGATCCAGAAGCGCTCGGTGCTGGGGCGGAAGTACCGGCGGATGAACCGCCAATGGTCGAGTTCAGCCGCGTATGCCCCCTGGAAGACCCGCACCACCGCATCGGGGACTTCGGGGTGCAGCGCGACGCGCCGAAGCAACTCGGGCAGGAGCGTGACCGTGAATGCCTCGGTCGTCGCGGCAAACACGCCCCATTCCTGGAGCGAGCCGCTGGAGGTGGCGCCGAAGGCGTCCGAAGCGGGTGCGACCAGCCCGCCCAGTGTGACCCCGGCCGCTCCGACGGCCACGCGCTCGAGCAGTCCCCGACGGGTCTGCGTCGACAGCGAAGCGTCACGCATCACGGTGTTAAGGGTGTTCAATTGGTCAGGCACCGTCATCTCCTCTCTGTATGGTTGCGAAGCGCCCTGGGCGTCAAACGCGGGCAACTCACGCCGTGCCTGGGCCGTTCCGGCACAGACAGCGCCCGCGCCAGACGAATCCCTGGTTGGGAGCCAGTCATGACAGTCATGAGCCGCGCCACGGTTCCGGTGATCTCGGTGATCTCAACCTTGGCGGTTCACGCACCACATTCTCCGATGCATCGCCGGCCAGGCATGACCAGTCGCCCTGTTGGAGCTTGTCGATCGCCGCGGACACGTCACGTCGCTCCCGCACCGCGGCGGCGATGTCCGCGGCGTTCCCCGGGGACGCGATCAGGATCGCGCCAACCACCCTGCCATCGCTGATCACAAGCTTGCGGTAGCTGTGCCGGTGGGCGTCCTCACGCACGATCACGAGGTCCCCCTCGCCAGGCTCGCACCGGCCCGCCGACATGAGCTCCACGCCCACCACCTTGAGCTTGGCCACAGGCACGGTGCCTCCATAGGCCCGCGTGCCGCCGACGGCGTTTTCGGCCGCAATCTCGCCTTGCTCGACAGCTGCCGGCCACAGCCCATAGATCGTTCCCTGGTGCTGTGCGAGGTCACCCGCGGCAAAAACGTCGGGATCGCTGGTGCGCAACCGATCGTCGACCACCACCCCTCGTCGCGTGTCGAGACCGGCCTTGCGCGCAAGTTCGACCATCGGCGCGATCCCGGCAGCCACCAGCAAAAGCTCGGTGGCCAGCTCCCCGCCGTCTGACAAGACGACCCCGCCCAGGCGGCCCTCGGTCGACCGCACCGCCACCGGTGCGCTGTCAAGCTGGATCCGCACTCCGAGCCCCTCGAAGTATTCCCGCAGAAGCTCGCTGGACCGCGCGTCGAGTTGACGCGGGAGGAGCCTCGAGCCCCGCTCGAGCACTGTCACGTTCAGACCGAGCCTGCGAATCGAGTACGCCGCTTCGAGCCCGAGAGGGCCGCCGCCTGCGACGACGGCGCGCGTCGCATGGTGGCGCTGCGCATAGGCGCGGATCGCCAACGCATCGCCCGCGCGCCGCAACACGAACGTACCCGGCAGTCCGAAGCCTTCGATCGGCGGGGTGAACGCGTCGGCTCCCATCGCGAGGATGAGCCGGTCATAGCCGAGCGCCTGGCCGGTTCCCAGCATCACCTCGCGGCGGCTCACGTCGAGCTCCTGCGCGGAGGTGTTCAGCCAGCAGCTGATCCGATTGCGCTCATACCAGTCATCGGGAAGCAGCTGGAGCCCGACCATCGCGGCCCGGCCGTAAACGAGCCGCGAGACGCCCATTCGGTTATACAGCGGATAGGGCTCATCCGCGATGATGTCGATCTCGCATTCGGGGTGGCGCCGACGCACGTGATCGGCGGCGGTGACCCCCGCGATTCCGTTGCCGATCACCACGACGCGCCTCACCTCGCGGTCGTAGGCGAACCCCTGGATCCGCGGGCTGGCCGCGAGCTCGCGTCGCTCGGGCGTGACCGATACCTCAAGCGGACCGTTGATCCGGGCGCAGCACGCCATCCGAGTGCTGTCGGCATATCCGAGCCGGTCAAGCGTCCCGCGCTCATCCGGCGCGATCGGTGACAGGTTCTCCATACCGGACAGGACGCGAACCGGATCGGCCCCGCAGACCCCCATCCGGCAGCCGGCTTCGATCTGTGTGTCCGCGGCCTCCAGCAGCTCGAGCAGCGTCGTCCCAGGCTTGGCCACCAGACGCAGCCCGCTGGGTGCGATCGTGACCTCCGGGTGAGTGTCGCGCCTGGCTCGGGCCGAGGCCAACCCGCCGTCGAGCGTGCGCGCCGCGCTCGCTCGGCTGCCCACCCCGACGAAGACCGCCTCCTTGCGCCATGTGCGAACAAGCCACGCCGCGGCTAGCGCCCAAGCCATCGCACGCAGCCCCCAGTCAAACCACCCGGTGCTGGAGCGCCCGGTCAGGGTGCCCGCCAGAACCGGCGCGCTGTACCAATAGAACAGACTTAGCGCCACGGCTCCGTATACAGCGGTGAGCTTGTTGACTGTCACGCGCAGCAGCGTCTCGCCAAGGAAGAAGCTGCCGGCGCTTGCGGCCAGGCAGATCGCGAAACGGCCGTAGACGGCCGCCGCGCCGATGTGCGCGGGCAGCGTGAAGTAGCAATAGACCAGACCGGGGAAGGCACCTACGAAGAGTCGCCTGTATCCGGTGTAGTGCCGATCGCTGTCGTACAGGTCGGCGAGGTACGCGACCCGGGGGTTGAAGTCATAGCAGTTCTTGGCGCAGCCCACGCAGGGCTGGCAGTAGCGGTTTGCGACAGCGACGTACGGCGTTTGCCCGTAGACGCGTTGCACCGGCAGCAGCGGACATATGGAGCTGCACCAGCCGCTCTTGCCTTTGAACGCGAAGCCGCCGACAAGCGCGCCAAACAGTGAGCAACCGATCAGCGCCGCAGTCGCAAGTCCGCTGGAATTCAGCAGCGGCTTGCGCGATGCCACCAGCAGGATGAAGACCGTCATGCCGGCGACCGGGGCGTACTCGCTGTACCAGGTAGGCGCGGTCCGGCCGCGTGCGAGGCCGAGGGCCCGAGGTGTTTGGTTGCTGGCCGCCAGCGGGCACAGGTTTCGCCACAGCCCAGGTGCGGTCAGCCAAAGCAGCGGGAGCGACGGGATCGCCAAGCTCCACCACAGCCGCAATCCGATGCTCGGCTTCGCGACGAGCGCGACGCACAACGCGCCTGTGGCGGCAACCGTGAGCGTGCGGCCGACACGCCACGCCCACGCTGGCGCGCGCCGGCGCATCTCGATGTAGGACGGGAACGGGTTTCGCTGGGCGGACGCGCCGGCGACCATCATGCTCAACCCCCGGCCAGGCCGATGATGTCGTTCGTCTGGCGCAGGCGCGCGGTGACGATCCGTGCGAGGTCGAACAGGATCGCCCGGCCAAGCTCGGGCTCGCGAGCCGAGAGCGCCTCGAAGCTCTCGATCCGCAGTCGCAGCACCTCTCCGTCGGTGAGCGCCAGCAGCGTCGCCGACCGCGTTCCGCCATCGAGGAACGCAACCTCGCCGATCACCGAGGGAGCGTCGATCGTCCTGAGCGTCCGCGCATGGGGGCTGGGCAGCCTGAGCTCGAGGGCGCCCTCGGTCAGCAGGTAAAGTGCGCGGTCGCCGTCGCCGGCGGATATGACCTCCTCGCCGGCTGAGAAGCGGCGGATCTCTGTGTGATCGAGGACCTTGGCCCAATCGTCGGGCGAGCGGCCGGACAGAAACCCAAACTCGCCGGTCCGCACGCGGACCACGCCCGAGCCGTAGTCAAAGAACGCCGCCGCGAGTCCCGAGCTCAATTCAGCCGCTCCGCCTGCTCTCAGCGAGGAGGCTCGAGGTCGCGCGGGCGATCATCGCGACGGTGAGCGTGCGCATCTTGACTGCCTCCATCGCGCCCTCCGGCCGGTTGCGTGACGATGAGTGCCATGCCGAAGCCAGCGTAGGTTTGCTTGGCCTGCAGCGCATCCGGGGGGGCCCCTAGTCCTCGACCTCAGGTCAACGACAATTGGTGCCGACCACCGGTTCAACCCATCTCCCGCCGGGGCGTTGGGTCGCTGGTGCGCCGGCGGCTCCGCGGCGGGGCAGGCCTGACTCAGGTGGTGATCGCCCGTGCCTGGATGTGTTCGGCGGCTGGTTCTTGCCGGCCAAGCTCCCGCGCGAGCTCCTCGCGTGAATGGATGTCGAGCTTGAGGTAGATGTGGCGCAGGTGGTACTCGATCGTCTTGGGGCTCAGGAACAGGGCGGCGGCGGCCTCTCGGGTCGTCCTTCCGCTCGCTAGCAGCAGCGCTATCTGGAGCTCCTGCGGGGTCAGCTCGTCGAGGGTGGTTGGGTCTCTGCGCCGCAGCGTCTCGCCTGAGGCCCTCAGTTCGGCTCGGGCGCGCTCGGACCACGGGCGGGCGCCGAGGCGCTCGAACGTCTCGAGCGCGGCGCGCAGATGATCTCGCGCGCGGGTTCGTTCTCGCGCACGGCGCAGCCGCTCGCCGTACACCAGCTGGGTCCGCGCGGTCTCGAACGCGTCGGGTGTGCGCTCGTGCTCGCCCAACGCGCGCTGGAAAAGCACGTCGAGGTCGCGGTCGCCCGCGAGCAGCGCCTGGCAGCGAAGCGCGCGGGCGAGCGACCAGGGCTGACCCTTCGACTCGGCGGCCTCGAGGAAGGCACCGGCGGCACGCGCCGCGTGGTCGGCGCGTCCGAGCCTGGCGTAGAGCTCGACGAGCTCGGGGACCGGTGAGAGATCGGCGTCGGTGATCCCCAGCTCGCGAAGCAGTGCATGTTGGCGCTCGAAGTGCTCGGTGGCGGACGCGGCGTCGCCGGCTCCCAGCTCGAGCGCTCCGAGCGATTCGAGCGCCCATATCTGGTGAAGCCGCGCGCCGAGCTGCTCGCACAGCTCGAGCGCCTCGCCAGCGCAAACGCGGCACTCCTGCTCGCGCCCTCGGCGAGCGTGCAGACGCGCCAGCCCCGCAAGCCCGAAGACCAGATCGGTCCGCTGGTCGGTCTCGCGCGCCAGGGCGATCGCCTCCTGGTAGGTGGCCTCGGCCTGCTGCCAGCGGTCGGTGGTCGCGTGGTCCAGGGCGATCAGGTTGAGCACGAACGGGAGCGCGCCGACCGCAGCCTGCGCGCGAGCGCGCGACAACGCGTGCTCGAGCAGCGACCGCCCCACGCTGGCCTCGCGCAGGAAGATCGGCGCCACCGCCAGCCACGGCAGCAGCCGCAGGTCACCGCGCAGCTCGGGCCTGCCCTCGGCGAGCGCGATTGCATCGCGGATCGACTGCGCCCCGCTGGCCGCATCGCCACACACGGTGTGCGCCATCCCGACCGCCATCCAGGCCAGAAAGCGGCTGCGGCTCGACGGCGCCTCGGGCAGCCGTGCCCGCGCGCTCTCGGCGGTGGCGAGCATCTCGGCCGGGACGCCGGCGTAGAAGCAGGCGGCTGCGGCCTCGGCGAGCATCGCGACGGCACGATCGGACTGGGCTCGCTCGGCGGCGGCGGCGAGGATCTCATGACCGCGCATCACGGGTCCGCGACGGGCCGCGACGTGACCGGCGAGCTCGTCGACGTCGAGCAGCACCTCGGGATCGTCTGTTGACGCCCGCGCCTGCTCCAGCAGCGCGGCGGCGCGATCCGGCAGACCCGCGTCCCAACCTGTGGCGGCGGCCAGCACCAGGAGCCGCGCGCGCGCGCCGGCGTTGGCGGTCAGCCGCGCGGCCCGCTCGAACGCGGCGGTCGCCGTCGCATACCCGCTGCGCGCTCGCGCGCGAGCGCCAGCCTGCGCGAGCGCGGCTGAGGCCGACTCGTCGACGCCAGCCGCAGAGGCGGCGAGGTGCCAGGCACGGCGGTCGAGCTCGCGGTCGGGAAGCGCGGCGGCGAGGGCCCGATGGGCCTCGCGTCGTACGACCGCCGGCGCGTCCGTGTAGATCGCCGAGCGGGCGAGCGGATGCCGAAACTCGATCGTCCCTGCTCCCAACCGGATCAGCCCGGCCGCCTCCGCGCCTGCGAGTGTCGAGAGGTCCACCTCGAGGACGCCTGCGGCCCGTCCCAGTGCAGCGAGATCGCCGCTGTCGCATGCGGCGGCGAGCACTAGCGCCCGCCGGGCAGCATCGTCGAGCGCCCCCGCGCGGCGCAGGAACGCGCGCGCGATCCGCTCTGAGACCAGCAGCGGCGCACCCTCCGGGGCGAGCGCCAGATCGTCAAGCTGTGGCGCGAGCTCGAGCAGCGCCAGCGGGTTGCCGGCGGTCGCCGCTTTGAGCCGTGCGGCGATCTCGGGGCGGACGTCGCCGAGCAGCAATGTGGTCTCCTGGTCGCTCAGGCCGCCGAGCCTCAGGGTCGGCAGGTCGGCGCCGTCGAGCAGTGATGGCTCGCCGTCGCGCGCGGCGATCACGACGGCGATCGGGTCAACGAACAGCCGGCGGAAGGCGAACCGCAGCGCCTGCGCGCTGGGCTGATCCAGCCAGTGCGCATCGTCGATCAGGACGGCGAGTGGACACTGCTCGCCGCCGGCGGCGAGCAGGCTGAGCGTCGCCGCGCCGACAGCGAACCGGTCCCGCGCCGCCCCGGGCCTGAGCGCGAGCGCGGTCTGCAGCGCCAACGCCTGCGGTTCGGGAATCCGCTCGAGCAGCTCAAGCGCGGGACGCACCAGCTCAAGCAGCGACGCGAACGGGATCTGCGCCTCGGACTCAACGCCCCGGGCGCGGAGCACGCGCATCCCGCCCGCCATGTCCGCGGCGTGGTCGAGCAGCACAGTCTTGCCGATGCCCGGCTCGCCCACCAGCGCCAGGATCGCGCTCGCGCCGGAGCGAGCCCGGTCCAGAGCGAGCTGGATCGCGTGCCGCTCCGGCTCGCGCCCCACCAACATGGCGGCGATTCTAGGCCCAGCAAGGCTAGGTACCCACCTGATGCGAGCAGGCTGGCCCGGGGGTTACCTTCGCTCCCCCAACGTAAAGGAGGAGATCGTGAGCACTGTCGAGCGGGCCGTCGAGGTCGACGGCGAGAAGCTGATGCAGTTCGTGTTCCGGGCGGTTGACGAGGTGGGCGCGACCCTGAACGCCGCACTTGTGGTGATGGGCGACAAGCTCGGGCTGTACCGCGCGCTGGCGGACGCTGGGCCACTGTCGCCGGCCCAGCTGGCCGAGCGAACCAGAACCGCTGAACGCTATGTGCGCGAGTGGCTGAACGCCCAGGCGGCGGGCGGGTTTGTGGAGTACGACCCCGACAGCGGCCGCTATCTGCTGCCCCCCGAGCAGGCGGTCGCGCTGACCGATCCCGACAGCCCGGCATATCTGCCCGGCTTCTTCCAGATCGCGCTTGGCTCGGTGATCGACTCGCCCAAGATCACCGAGAAGGCCCGCTCCGGCGACGGCTTCGGCTGGCACCAGCACTCACGCGATGTGCACGAGGGATGCGAGCGGTTCTTCCGTCCCGGCTACAACGCGCACCTGATCTCAGAGTGGCTTCCAGCGCTCGAGGGGGTGGTGGACAAGCTCTCCAGCGGTGCGCTGGTCGCCGACGTGGGCTGCGGCCACGGCGCGTCGACAATCCTGATGGCCAAGGCATTCCCGCGCTCAACGTTCGTCGGCTCGGACTATCACGACGGCTCGATCGAGACCGCGCGCGAGCGAGCACAGAACGCCGGCGTGTCCGACCGCGTCAGCTTCCAGGTTTCCCCAGCGGCGGCGTACAGTGGCGACGGCTACGACCTTGTGACGATGTTCGACTGCCTGCATGATATGGGCGACCCGGTCAGCGCCGCGCGCCATGTGCATTCGACGCTGAAGGCCGACGGCAGCTGGATGATCGTCGAGCCGCGCGCCGGCGACCGCGTCGAGGATAACCTCAACCCGGTCGGGCGCGCCTACTACGCATTCTCGACGCTCCTGTGCACGCCGGCATCGCTCTCCCAGGAGGTGGGGCTGGCGCTCGGCGCGCAGGCGGGCGAGGCCCGAATCCGTGAGGTGGTCGAGACGGCCGGCTTCACCCGCTTCCGCCGCGCGGCGGAGACGCCGTTCAACCTCGTGTTCGAGGCGAGGCGATGAGGTGACCGTCACCGAGACGGGCACCCGCGCGCGCGAGCCGGACGAGGCTGGTTACGCCAGGTCCGCCGACGGGCTGCGACTGTATTGGGAGGTCCACGGTCGCGGCGGCACGACGATCGTGTTGCTGCCCACCAACCCGATCGGTCACTCCCGGCTGTGGAAGGCCCAGGTCCACTACCTGGCCCGCCACTTCCGGGTGCTCGTCTACGACGGCCGGGGCAACGGCCACTCTGACAGTCCGGATCCGGCGGCGGAGTGGCAGGGCGAGTGGTGGGCGTCGGACTGCCTGGCGGTGATGGCCGCCACCTCCACCGAGAAGGCGGTGCTGGCCGGGATCTGCGTCGACGGGGTGTGGCCGTCAGTGCAGATCGCGGCCGCGCACCCGGAGCGGGTGCTGGGGATCGTCGCGCTCGCTCCCGGCGTCCCGCTGCTGAGCCCAGATCACCCCTGGCGGACCGCCGCGCTTGAGAAGTTCGACCGGGAGCCGCGAGACCCCCGGGGGTGGGACAAGTTCAACCGGTCGTACATGCGGCGAGACTACGCGGGCTTTTTGGAGTTCTTCTTCGGCGAGATGTTCCCCGAGCCGCACTCCACCAAGCAGATCGAGGACGCGGTCGCCTATGGCCTTGACGGCAGCGCGGCGGCGCTGCTGATGAAGCGAACGCTGGTCGCGCAGACCAGGGAGCAGACCGAGGAGATCTGCCGGCGCGTGCGCTGCCCGGTGCTCGTCGTGCACGGCGATCGCGACAACTGCCAGCCGTTTGAGCGCGGCCTCGCGCTCGCCGAGCTTGTCAGCTGCGAGCACGTGCGGCTCATGGACGCAGGTCACCTCCCAAACGCACGACATCCCGTCCTGATCAACCGGCTGATCCACGATTTCGCAAGCCGCTTGCGCCGGACGGATCATCGACGTCGCACCTGGGTTCGCCCGGGCCGACGTCCCCGTCGGGCGTTGCTTGTCTGCTCCCCGATCGGCCTTGGCCACGCCTGGCGCGACGTGGCGATCGCGCGCGAGCTGCGCCAGCTGGTCCCCAACCTCGAGGTCCACTGGCTCGCCCAGCCACCCGTCAGCGCGTTGCTCACGCGGTGTGGCGAGACCATCCATCCCGCCAGCGCCGCCCTCGCCTCAGAGGCAGCCGGCGTCGACGCCGAGGGCGGCGAGCACGAGCTGCACGCCTTCCAGATGCTCCGCCGGCTGGATGAGATCTTCTGCGCCAACTTCATGGTGTTCCACGATCTCGTGCGCGAAGAGGCGTTCGACGTGTGGATCGCAGATGAGGGCTGGGAGATCGACTACTTCCTGCACGAGAACCCGGAGCTGAAGACCGCGCCGTACGTGTGGCTGACCGACTTCGTCGGGGTTCTACCGATGCCCGACGGCGGCGCCCGCGAGGCAGCCCTGGCGGCCGATCACAACGCGCAGATGGTCGAGCACATCGCCCGCCACCCGCACCTGCGCGACCGGGCGATCTTCATCGGCGAGCCGGAGGATGCCCTCGACGAGCGCCTCGGCCCGGAGCTGCCGTCGATCCGCGCCTGGACCGAGCGGCACCTCGAGTTCGCCGGCTACATCACCGGCTTTGAGCCGGCCGAGATCGCCGACCGGGAGGCGCTGCGTGCCGAGTTCGGCTACCGGCCGCACGAGAAGGTGTGCATCGTCGCCGCCGGCGGCTCGGCCGTCGGCGCGCAGCTGCTCAGGCACGCGGCGGCAGCGTTCCCGCACGTCAAGCGCCGTGTCGAGGAGCTGCGAATGATCGTGATCGCCGGGCCGCGCCTGGATCCCGGATCGGTGCCGCGCGCCGACGGACTCGAGGTGCGCGGCTACGTCCACGAGCTCTACCGCCAGCTCGCCGCGTGCGACCTCGCGATCAGCCACGGCGGGCTGGCCACGACGATGGAGCTCACCGCCGCCCGGCGCCCGTTCCTGTACTTCCCGCTCAAGAACCACTTCGAGCAGAACTTCCACGTTCACCACCGTCTGGCGCGCCACCGCGCCGGCCGGCGAATGGAGTTCGACCAGTGCCCGCCCGAGGCGCTCGGCGAAGCGATCGTGGACGAGCTCGCTCGGCCGATCGACTACGAGCCCGTGCCAGCGGGCGGCGCGGCCCGCGCGGCGGCGATGATCGCCGAGCTGCTGTGAGGGCTCGGGCCGATGGCCATGGCACCGCTTCGCGAGCAGACCCGCGCTCGATATCCCGACGAGGAGGGGTTCGTGCAGCGCGATGGTGTGCGGCTGCACTACGAGGCATACGGCTCGGGGGAGCCGACCGTCCTGCTGCTGCCGACCTGGTCGATTGTCCACTCGCGCCATTGGAAGATGCAGATCCCCTACCTTGCTCGTCACTGCCGGGTGGTCGCCTTCGACGGGCGTGGCAACGGACGCTCGGACCGGCCCAAGCAGGCGAGCGCGTATGACGAGCGCCAGTTCGCCGCCGACGCGCTTGCGGTGATGGACGCGACTGTCACCGAGCGAGCCATGCTGGTCTCGCTGTCGCTCGGCGCACAGCGGGCGCTGCTGCTCGCCGCCGAGCACCCGCACCGCGTAGAGGGCGCCGTCTTCATCTGTCCGGGGGTTCCATTCGGCGAGCCGGTCACCGGCCGCGGGATTCACTCCTGGACCGAAGAGCTCGACACCGACGAGGCGTGGGCCAAGTTCAACCGCAACTACTGGTTGAGGGACTATCGCGGCTTTCTTGAGTTCTTCTTCGCGCAGATGTTCTGCGAGCCTCACTCGACTAAGCCGATCGAGGACTGCGTCGGCTGGGGGCTCGAGACGACACCCGAGACGCTGGTTGCCACACAGCTGGGTGACGTCCTCGACGAGCAGACAGCGCGTGAGCTGTGCGGCCGGCTTCGCTGCCCCGTGCTGGTGATCCAGGGGACCGAGGACGCGATCACCGGAACTCACCGGGGGATCGCGCTGGCCGAGGCCACCGGCGCTGCGCTCGTGCTGCTTGAGGGCTCCGGCCATGCGCCACACGTGCGCGACCCGGTGAAGGTCAACCTCCTCCTGCGCGAATTCGTCGCGCCCGCGGGGCCGCCCCGCCGCTGGGTGCGCGGCAGCGCGCGTCCACAACGCGTGCTGTATGTCTCCTCGCCGATCGGCCTCGGGCACGCACAGCGCGACCTCGCGATCGCCACCGAGCTGCGCAGGCTGGTGCCGGACCTCGAGATCGACTGGCTGGCCCAGCATCCGCTCACCAGGGTCCTCGAGGCAAGCGGCGAGCGGATTCATCCCGCGAGCGCGCAGCTGGCCAGCGAATCCGGCCACATCGAGTCCGAGTCGGCCGAGCACGACCTGCACTGCTTCCACGCGATGCGGAGGATGGACGAAGTCCTGCTCTCAAACTTCATGGTCTTCCACGACCTGGTCTCGCAGGAGCCGTACGACGTGTGGGTCGGCGACGAGGCGTGGGAGCTCGACTACTACCTGCACGAGAACCCGGAGCAGAAGTCGGCCGCCTACGTGTGGCTGACCGACTTCGTCGGCTGGCTTCCCATGCCAGACGGCGGCGAGCACGAGGCGCTCTTGGTCGCCGACTACAACGCCGAGATGATCGAACAAATCGCGCGCTCGCCCCGGCTGCGAGACCGGGCGATCTTCGTCGGCGATCCCGACGACATCGTGGCGGACCGGTTCGGCCCCGAGCTGCCGCCAATCCGCGACTGGACCGAGCAGCACTTCGAGTTCGCCGGCTACGTGTCGGGGTTTAACCCCAAGGTGTTCGAGGACCGCGAGGCGCTCCGAGCCGAGCTTGGCTACGCGCCTGAGGAACGAGTGTGCATCGTGACCGTCGGCGGCTCCGGTGTCGGCGGCAACTTGCTGCGGCGGGTGATCGATGCCCACCCGCTCGCGGCCGCGCAGGTGCCCGGACTGCGCACGATCGTCGTCACCGGACCGCGCATCGATCCCGGGTCGTTGCCACGGCATCAGGGTCTGGAGGTGGTGGGCTATGTTCACAATCTCTACCGGCACCTCGCCGCCTGCGACCTCGCGGTCCTGCAGGGCGGTCTGACAACGGCGATGGAGCTCACCGCCAGCCGGCGACCGTTCATCTACTTCCCGCTCAGGCACCACTTCGAGCAGAACTTCCACGTCCACCACCGACTGGAGCGCTACCGCGCCGGAAGGCGAATGCACTTCGAGGACTCGCCCAGCGAAGCGATCGCAGCCGCCATCGCCGAGGAGATCGGCCGCGAGGTGGACTACCGGCCGGTTGAGGCCGGAGGCGCGCGCCGCGCGGCCGCCATGATCGCAGAGCTGCTGCGATGACGGCGACGGTGATCCTCTCGCCGCACCCGGACGACGCCGTTCTCTCCTGCTGGCACGCGCTCAGCGCCAAGGGCGAGGTCACCGTGATCAACGTATTCGCCGCGATTCCGTCCCCGGGCCAGCCACTCTCCTGGTGGGACCGGATGACCGGCGCAGTGGACTCGGCGGCGCGGATGCGCGAGCGCCTGGCAGAGGATGAGCAGGCGCTCGTGCGGGCGGG
>Ga0209061_1000559_pt1 | contig 87485 bp, 76 predicted proteins | sample Coa_R1_10_FD_187157 | JGI IMG/M metagenome (GOLD analysis project Ga0209061, IMG submission 187157) | Surface soil microbial communities from Centralia Pennsylvania, which are recovering from an underground coalmine fire - Coalmine... | ecosystem: Environmental > Terrestrial > Soil >...
CATTCCTGAGGACGATTAGTATAAAGACATCACCAGCGACGACGGAGGAAAAGTATGAAGTTCGGTCTGCTCTATGAAATGGAAACCCCGCGGCCCTGGAACGAGCGCAGCGAATACAACATCTATTGGCAGGCGCTGGAGCAGATCGAGCTGGCCGATCAGGTTGGATTCGACTGCGTATGGGAGGTCGAGCATCATTTCCTCGAGGAGTATTCGCACAGCTCGGCGCCCGAGGTCTTTTTCGGCGCGGTCAGCCAGCGGACCAAAAACATCCGCATCGGCCATGGCGTGCGGCTGCTGCCCTTTAACTTCAATCATCCGATCAAACTGGCCGAACAGGCCGCCGTGCTCGATATAATGAGCAACGGACGCGTCGAATTCGGCATCGGCCGCTCGACCACGGTGCAGGAGCTCGACGGATTCGGCATCGACTACGCGCGGACCCGCGAAGAGGTGCGCGAAGCGGCGGAAGTAATCGTCAAAGCGTGGACCGAGGAGGTTCTTGAATTCGACGGCAAGCTGCTCAAAATTCCACCGCGCCGCGTGATCCCCAAACCAATTCAGAAGCCCCATCCGCCGATGTGGATGGCATGCGTGGCCCCCGACAGCTATGAACTCGCGGGCAACCGCGGGCTGGGCGTGCTCAGCTTCACCTTCAACTTCGACCAGGTGAAAAAGGCGCTGGCGAAGTATCGCCGCGCCTTCGATGCGCGTTGCGACCAGATTCCCAGGTTCCCCAACCAGGGTTTCGCCAACATGGTGGTCTGCCATGTGGCGCAAACCAAGGCTGACATCGCCATTGGAATCGACGGCGCGCGCTGGTTCCTGCATCACGTGGGTCTGTTGTTCAGGCCCATGATGGTGAAGAATCAGCTCTATTCCTACGAATACACGCGCAACCTGTTCAACACCGACGTCGATCCCGGCGATTTGCCCGACGAGGCGCTCAAAGAGCATCCGCTGGTCGTGGTCGGCACGGTGGAGGAAGTCATCGGCAAACTTGAAGAGCTGCAGCGAGCCGGGGTCGACCAGGTAATCTGCTTCAAGCAGGCCGGCCACATTCCTCACGCCAATATCATGCGATCCTTTGAGCTGATGGGGCGTCACGTGCTGCCGCACTTCAAAAAACGCGAGGCGTCGGCCGCGCAGGCGTCAGCCCAGTGATCTCGCCGCTGATTCGTTGGGCGGCTTTGCCAGACGGTGCCGTCATGAGCGCAAGGGCAGGGACGCCTGGCCCCATACCATGTTGCACGATTGTTGAAGCTGCGGCCCGCCCGCAGTTCAGTTTAGAGGTTGGTCAATGAAGTTCATTCTCGGTTTCCTTCCCACCCTTCCCGTCACCCAGGAGCAGCGGCTGCGCGAACGTCCGGTCGCCTACCGCACCGAATATTGGCAGCGGATGTTCGACCAGATCGTCGAAATCGCGCGGCTGGCCGAAGACGTCGGCTTTGATATCGTGACCTTCACCGAGCATCATCTGCACACCGAAGGGCTTGAGGTTGGCAGCGTGCCGTCGCTGTCGCTCTATACCGCGATGAACACCAGGCACATCAAGGTGGGGCCGATCGGGTACGTGCTTCCCGGATGGAATCCGTTGCGCCTGGCGGTGGAAATCGGGTGGCTCGACCAGTTGACCAAGGGGCGCTCGATCGTCGGGATGGCGCGCGGGTACCAGACGCGATGGCTCAACTCGATGGCGCAGAAGCTGCACGTTCAGGCGGCGCCGAGCGACCAGTCCGAAGTCGATCTGATGAATCGCAAAGCGTTCGAGGAATGTTTTCAGGTGCTGAAGCTGGCCTGGAAAGACGAACCCTTTTCCTTCAAGGGCGAATTCTGGGAATTCCCGTATCCGTACGAGGAAGGCACTCCCTGGAAGGCGGCTGAATGGACGCGGACTTATGGCGCCCCCGGCGAAGTCGAGGGCGACCGCGTCAAGAAAATCGCCGTCGTTCCCAAGCCCTATCAGAAGCCCCATCCGCCGGTGTTCCAGGCCTTTTCGATCAGCGACGCCACCGTGGCGTGGTGCGGGCGCGAGGGTATCACCGCCGTGCTGCTGATGCCGCGCGCCGTCGATGTCCGCCGCCTGGCCGAACTGTATCGCAAGGAAGCCGCCGCAGCTGGACGCAAAACCGAGCTGGGCCAGGGAATCGCGTCCGCCCATTCGGTGGCTATCGCCCGCGACAGGAACGAGGCATTCAAGCTGGCCGCGGCCGGGATCAACGAGTCATATTACAAGCAATTCGGAGGAGTCTTTGGCTTCTGGGAAGCTTTTCGCGTGCCGGAGGACGAGGAGAAGTATCCGCGCGCAAAGACGATGCTGCCGCCCAGCGAATGGACGGTCGAGCGGCTGGACCGGTGCGAATACATGTACGCGGGCACCGTCGCCGACGTCCGGCGCAAGATGGACCACCTGGTGGAAACGGCCAACCCCGAATATATCAACATCGGCGGTGACCAGGGCTTCCTGCCCCTGGAAGTGGTCAAAGAGCAGATCCGCATTTTCGGCGAACAAGTATTGCCGCATTACAAATGACGACGCTGATTCGTACCGGTTTGGCCGCAGCAATCATCCTGATGTCGATGAGCTCCGGCATCGCTGCGGCCCATGCGACCGCGAAACTCAAGGAAGCGCACATCGAGTTCAAGACCGGGGCCAGGCGCAAGCGGGCGGATACTCGCCTGGTAATCCAGGTTTACTGCAATGACGGATCGGTCGCGGCCAAAAACGATCCGGTCGAAACTTACGGCGAGTTCCCGCATTACAGCGTCAACGGGCCGATCGCGCTGGTGGTGGACACCTCCAAGGCCAAAGATGACATCAAGGGCGGCTACCACATGATCGAGATCGAGCCGGTCGGCAACGAGACCTGGACCTTCAGCTACGTGCTGACGCTTGATTTCGACGATGGTACGAAACTGGTCTATGGCCGCCTTAATCGCAAGGCGACCCAGGACGACACCACCGTCCGCGGCCAGAATCTGTGAGTCACCGCCGTTGATGTCCCATGGTGTCAGTCGCGCAACAAGGTTTTTGCGGCTTCGGAGAGTTCGCCTGAGCGGCCGCGGCCTTCCAGGCGCGAGATGGTCTCGCCCTTGCGATTGATGAACAGGACGGTTGGAAGGGCGTCCAAATCCAGCGCTTCAAGCATCGCGTCATCCGCCATCAGGATTGGATAGGCGATCTTGAATTCCCGGACGAAAGGCCGCACCGATTTGACGCCGTCGCCCTGCACCTTGTCCACCGATACGCCGACCACGATCAGACCTCGCTTGCGATACCGATTGTAGATCGCATTGAGTTCAGGAACTTCCTTGCGGCAGGGCGGACACCAGGTCGCCCAGAAATCCAGGATTACAGGATGGCCGCGCCATTTGGCCAGCTTTACACGATGGCCGTCGAGGTCCGAGAGCGTGAAGCTCAGCGGCTTGCGTTTGGGCTTGGGCGCATCCAGCGATGGGGTCTGGACGCCGGCCGGGACCACAGTTTTTTTCCTGCTGCTGGCCAACGATGGTGAAGTAAAAGCCCCGACTGTCAACAGAGCTATCAGACCTATCCGCCAACCCCACAATCCGCTTCTCATTTCACGTCCAATTGCATACTTGCTACCGCGTCGACCCTCATCCTCCCCTCTTTTTGGTTAGAAAGATCGGAGGATTGGGATCTCGCGCTTGAGTCCATCGATCGCCAAAACCGGTTCGCGCTCAGACCTGCTCGACCACGGTCGCGACCCCCTGGCCCATCCCGATGCACATGGTGGCGACGCCCAGACGTGAGCCGCGCCGGCGCATCTCGTGGATCAGCGTGGTCATCAGGCGCGCGCCGGAACAGCCCAGCGGATGGCCCAGCGCGATCGCGCCGCCGTTGACGTTGAGCTTGTCCTCGTCGATCTTCATTTCGGTGTTGCAGGCCAGCACCTGCGCGGCGAAGGCTTCGTTGATCTCGAACAGGTCGATGTCGGCGATTTTCACTCCGGCGCGCGCAAGCGCCTTAGCGGTAGCCGGCACCGGGCCCCATCCCATGATCTCCGGACGTACGCCGGCGACCGCGGTGGCGCGAATCTTCACCATGGGTTTCACGCCGAGTGACCTGGCGCGGTCGGCGCTCATTACCAGCACGGCGGCGGCGCCGTCGCTGATTTGCGACGAGTTGCCCGCCGTGACCTGGCCGTCAGGTTTGAAGGAAGGGGCAAGCGCGGCCAGCTTTTCGATACTGGTATCCGCACGCGGTCCCTGATCGACATCGGCAGTCGCGCCTTCGCCGATCGGAACCTTGACGATTTCCTCCGCGAAGCGATCGCGGGCCGCGATTGCGCGCTGATTGGAGCGCAGGGCGAAGGCGTCAGACTGCTGGCGCGTAATGTGGTACATCGCGGCCAACCGCTCCGCCGTCAGCCCCATGAAAAGCATGTCGCGGGGAAACATGGTCAACAGACGGTTGTTGGGCGACAGTCCAGCGCCCATCGGGATATGCGTCATGTGCTCGACACCGCCGGCAATCGCGATATCTCCGGCGCCGGTCATAATCGCCTGCGCGGCGAAGTTGAGCGCCTGCAAACTGGAGCCGCATTGGCGATCGACGGTGGTTCCCGCCACTTCGACCGGCAATTCGGCCAAAAGCGCAATCATCCGGCCCAGGTTGAAGCTTTGCTCGGCCGATTGGTTGGCGCATCCCCAGATAACATCCTCGATCTCGGCCGGATTGATTTGGGGATTGCGGCGCAGCAGTTCGCGCACGCAAATTGCGCCCAAATCGTCGGCGCGGATGTCTTTGTAATAGCTCCGGTCCTTGCCGGCGCGGGCGATCGGCGTGCGGACACCGTCGACGATTACTGCCTGGGTCATCTCCAATCCTCCTGCGCGTGCTGATTAAATGATACCGCGGGCGCGCAAGTCCGCTATCCTGGCCTGATCGAATCCCAACAGGTCGCGTAGCACCGTTTCAGTATGCTCGCCCAGGGCTGGAGCGCGAGTCGGCGGCGTCGCCTGATCTCCGGGCGATTTGAGCGGCGAGCCGGGGACCAGCAGTCCGGCGAAGGTGGGATGGTCGGCCCGGAGAATCATGTTGCGCTCGAGCAACTGCGGATTTTGCGCCACCTCGGCGACGTTGGACACCGGCGCACACGGCACTCCCGCCTTCCCCAGCAGGGCCAGCCAGTGAGCCCGCGGACGCGTGGCAAAATGCGCGCGCAGCAGCGGATCCAGTTGGGAATGATTGCGCGTGCGGCTGTGGTTATCCGCGAAGCGAGGGTCGTCTTTGAGTTTTTCCAATCCCAATGCCACGCAAAACCGCTGCCACAATGACTCATTGCCGACGCCGACCACGAAGTAGTCGTCGGCGGCGGGAAATTGCTGGAAGGGCGTGATGGATGGATGGCGGCTGCCGATCCGGCCCGGAATCGTGCCAGTCGCGGAGTATTGACCCAGCGCCCCCTCCAGCATCGCGACCTGGCAGTCAAGCATCGCGATATCCAGATGCTGCCCCGTCCCGGTCCGGTCGCGCACGCGCAAAGCCGCCATGATCGCGACCGTGGCATAGAGCGCGGCGACCATATCGCCAATCGAAACTCCGCACCGGGTGGGCTCGCCTCCAGCCGCGCCGGTCACGCTCATGGTGCCGCCCAGCGCCTGCGCGACGATATCGTAGGCCGGCTCCGAGGCCATCGGACCCGACTGGCCGAAGCCGGAAACCGAGCACAGGATCAGTTTGGGATTGCGCGCGCGCAGACGGTCATAGTCCAGGCCGAAGCGCGCCATCGTGCCGGGCGAGAAATTTTCAACCACGACGTCCGATAGGCCGGCGAGATCGAGAAAGATCGCGGCGCCTTCGGGCTTGCGCAAATCCAGCGTGACGCTCAGTTTTCCGCGATTTACGCCATAAAAGTAGGCCGAATCGGTGGAATTCGGGATGATCGGCGGAAAGCGGCGGGCGTCGTCGCCATTGCCGGGCAATTCCACTTTGATTACTTCCGCGCCCAGGTCCGCCAGGTTCATCGTGCAGTAAGGACCGGCGAGCACACGGCTTACGTCGAGGACTCGGATTGCCTGAAGCGGTTTCTGTTCGAGCATCTTGAGGCTGGCCGCTCAGCGGCGCTGCTGGCGCGCGCGGGCGGCGGCTTGCGCCCGCATCGCTTCCGCCGGCGTCATGATCAGGCGCGGCTCGCGCTGCGTGTGGGATTGTTCCCGTGACAGCACCAAATCCATGCTCCGCATCACGTATTGAACGAAGAAGGGCACCCGCGACAGGGTCTCGCCGTCGCGAATCCGGGCGGCGGCCGAGGCCGCCCATCGCGCCGCGTTGGCGCGTCCGGACCGGGCCAGGTAATAGGCAATATCTTCGAGGCGCCGGCGCATCAAGGTTCCCCGATCGCCGGCGAAAAGTTCATCAACTGCGCGTCCGACCACCGTGTTGACGCGCTCCTGCTGTTGAAACTGGTTCAAGACCAGCGGACTCTGACGAATTTCCTCGACTTCCTTGAGGTAGGGCTCGAGTACGGACTGCGGGATGATCCAGCCCTCGAGCTCGGGTTCCTGCAACAGGTTGGGCGACGGCTCCTGGGAAAGCGTGGCCGCAAATTCGCTGTAAATGGGATGATGAAAATCGACCGGCAGCGGCGTATCAAGAATTTCCGCTCTGAGGGTCAGGAAATTACCGACCCGGCCGAGATGGTCCTGCGGTGTGCGGCGAAAGGCGTCATACAGGATGAAGTCGGCCAGGCGATAGTCCGCGTCAACCAGTTTGATTCTGGCGCGTTGCTCGAAGCCCCGGCGTTCTTCGCGCAATTCGCGCCGACTGACGTGGTACAGACCGACTCCGACCAGTCCCTCGGTCTCGGAGTAAAATCCCTGCAGCCAGGTAAGTCCGCCCTGTGGCCGCGATTTTATCAGCCAGGCGATACGGGAACCTTCGGGATCGACCGGCGAGATTAACCCGCTGAGGTTGGTTTCGGGTTCGCCAGCCGCCGCAACCTGTGGTTGCGCCGGCTCGGCCTCGACTCCATGCTGCCTAAGTCTGAACAGGGCCCGACGAATCTCACGCCGCAAGGCGCCGGACGCGCCTGATTCCATTTCGGTCAGAAGCTGGGCGGCTGAGGGGCTGGCGATTAGCCCGGCGGCAGCGGCGATTTTGGCGTCGTCCGCGCCCCCCGACAACCGCAGGGAACGCAGTTTTTCGACCGCCTGCTCCGGGACCAAAGCATCTATTCCCAGTTCGGTGAGAGTTTGTTGCTGTGCTCTTTCCTTGGCCATTGGTGCTCCCGGAGGATGGCACGGTCATTTCTGACATGCTGAAGAACTCAAGGCAAATCCGGGTCGAGGTACACGGGGTGTCTTACCTAGTCAAACAATGTTCCAGAACTTCACTCTCAAAACCTGTTTGGTCATAGCCGGTGCGAGTTTCCCAATCTGCGGAATTGTGTTAGGCAAAATAGGCGGAGCTTATTTCTGGTGCAAATCAATCTCGCAAAGCGGCTTGGAAAACTACCTCCCTATTTGTTCGCCGAGCTGGATCGCCTGAAAAAAGAGGTCCAAGCCAAAGGCGTTGACGTCATCAGCCTGGGAATCGGCGACCCCGACCTTCCAACGCCCCATTATATTGTTACTGCGCTCCGGCGGGCAGCGGAAAAGCCAGTGAACCATCGCTATCCCGACTATGAAGGGATGGAATCGTTCCGAGCGGCCGCCGCACAATGGTACAAGCGCCGTTTCGGCGTGAACTTCGATGCGCGCGCCGAAGTCTGCGCTTTGATCGGATCGAAGGAAGGTATCGGCAATTTCTCCACGGCGGTGGTGGATCCGGGCGATATCGTGTTGATCCCGGATCCGGGTTATCCGGTGTATTTCTCCGGGTGCACGTTTAACGGGGGCGAGGCGTACTTTCTTCCGCTGAAAAAGCAAAACGGTTTTTTACCTGAGTTTTCGGCGGTTCCCTCTGAAATCGCCAGGCGCGCCAAACTGTTGTGGATAAACTACCCGAACAATCCCACCGGAGCAGTCGCCGATCTTTCTTTCTTCAAAACGGCGGTAGATTTTTGTCTCAGCAACAACATAATTCTGGCTCACGACCTGGCCTATTCTGAGATTGCATATGATGGATATCGGGCGCCGAGTGTGTTTCAGGTCGAAGGCGCCCGCGAATGCGCCGTCGAGTTCCATTCGCTGTCAAAGACCTTTTCGATGACCGGATGGCGGGTGGGATTCGTAGTGGGTAACGCGACTCTCGTTGCGGGCTTGGGGAAAGTCAAGACCAACATGGATTCGGGAGTTTTCCAGGGAATCCAGGAAGCGGCCATCACGGCATTGGAGGGCGGGGAGGAGACCCTGCGCGAATATTGCAGGATTTACAAGGAGCGGCGCGACGTGATGGTGGCCGCTTTGCGTGACCTGGGGCTGGCGTGTGAGGCCCCCAAGGCCACGTTTTATATCTGGGCGGAAGTGCCCAAAGGATACACTTCGGCGTCATTCAGCGAGCGCGTGCTTAAGGAAGCGGGAGTGGTGATTACACCAGGCTCCGGCTTTGGGAATAGCGGTGAGGGGTACGTTCGATTGTCAATCACATTGGCGACCGAACGGCTGAAAGAGGCGGCAGAACGAATTAAAGCGCTTAAGCTGTAATCGAGGATGCCCCATAGGGCTTTCATCGGAATAGGTACCAACCTTGGCGATCGGATTGCCAATTACCGCGAGGCACTCGAACGCATAGGCAAGCTGCGGCAGACCCGCATCGTCCGCCAGTCGTCTATCTATGAGACGGATCCGGTGGGCGAGGTTATCGGTCCGTTCCTCAACGGCGCGATCGAGGTCGAAACCGAATATTCAGCGGAAGCTTTGATGCAGCAGTTGCTTTCCATCGAACGCGCGATGGGCCGCAAGCGGGTGCGGATGCCGAAGGGGGCGGCGCGGGCCAGGTACAAGCCGCGCATCATCGACCTGGATTTGCTGTTTTTCGATAACGAGATGATCGACACGCCCAAACTCACGGTGCCTCATCCCCGAATCCAGGAACGGCGCTTCGTCCTGGTGCCGATGAGCGAACTGGCGCCCGCTTTGATTCATCCCCGCCTCAATGCCAGTATTTCAGAGTTGCTGGCCGGACTGAAATCCCCCCAAAGGGTGGTGTTGATGCGCGCCGATTTGCTCAGACCGCCGTCGCCGCGCCGGGAGGTTGTGACACGATGAAGATTTTTCTGGATGGCGCGGATACCGGCGAGCTCAAGGAAGCGCTGACCTGGGGTTTGATCGACGGTGTCACCACCAATCCAAGTCTGTTGGCCAAAACCGGCCGGCCTTATGCCGAAGTTCTGCGCGAAATCTGCTCAATGATCGACGGTCCGGTCAGCGCCGAGGTGGTCTCGACGATGGCGCCGCAGATGCTGGAAGAGGGCGAAAAGCTGGCCCGGCTGCATCCCAACATTGTGGTCAAATGCCCGGTTACCCTGGAAGGGCTCAAGGCCACCGCCGCGCTGGCCAAACGCGGTATCAAGGTCAACGTGACGCTGGTTTTCCAGCCGCTGCAGGCGCTGGCCGCGGCCAAATGCGGCGCCGCCTACGTGTCGCCGTTCGTGGGCCGGCTGGACGATATCGGCCATGACGGTATCGGCACCGTCGATCAGATCATGCGCATCCTGCGCAACTACAACTACGCGACCGAGGTGCTGGTCGCATCGCTGCGCAATCCGCTGCACGTGCTGAAGGCGGCCGAAGTTGGCGCCCATGTCGCCACGCTACCTTTCAACGTGCTGCGCCAGATTCTGTGCCATCCGCTGACCGACATCGGCCTGGAGAAGTTCCTCGCCGACTGGCGCGCCAGCAAGCAGAAGATTGTGTAAGTTCCTCGGCTTAGAGCAACTGCGCCAGTTCGGCCGGGCGCATGCGGATGCCGGTGTAGAATTCGCCGAAGGCGCCGTAAACGGCGCTGGCTTCGTCGAAGCGCATCTCGTAGACCAGCTTCTTGAACACCAGCGGATCGTCGGCGAACAGATCCACGCCCCATTCGAAATTATCCAAGCCGATCGAGCCGGAGATGATCTGAGTGACCAACCCGGCGTATTTGCGTCCGATGATTCCGTGTTCGCGCATCATCGCCTGGCGCTGCTCGATCGGCACCTGGTACCAGTTGCGCGACTCTCCGCGCCGCTTGTCCATCGGATAGAAGCACACGTAGGGCCGCGCCGGGATTTCGGGCCATAAACGGCTGGCCATCGCCTCGCGCTGACGCGCGGTCTCCGCCGTGACGCGCTCTTTCCACGGCTCGCTCCCCGGCGCAATCCCTTCGGCGGCCAACTCGGCATACAGACGCAGCGACGCCTCATACAAGCCGATTTCCACCACCGACAGGTATGAAGAGGTGTACTCGCAGAAGTCCCACAATCCCAGCCTGGTCCATTGCATCTGGGCTTCGCGCAGTTCACCGAGCGAGCGCCGGAAATGAATCAGCATGGCATCGCCCTTGTGGCCCAGAAGTGCGAACAAAGCGCTCTGTCCGCCGGGTCGCGCTTCGTGTTGCGCCAGCAGTTCACTGGCAGCGGCGATTTCGCGGCTCCGCCGGTTCGCCTCGCAGGCCTTCAACTCGCGCCATCGCAGGCGAACCATCTGATGGAGGATGTAAGCGCCCTCCAGCGTCAGCGGCTCGGGTGGAATTGACTTGAGATCGTGACTACGGCCCATCTGTTCGTCTTTCATCAAACTGTGCTCAATTCTGTTGGGCCGCGCAATCGGCCTCGTTTACTTTAATACGATGGCCGCATAATCGCTCAAGAGGCACCCGAGGCCTGCGCCGGCTGAGGTGGAATTTTCGCGGGCGCGTACCGGGTAATGAATTTTGACCCGGACCACGCGATGAAGGCGGGCAGCACCATCACGCCCGCGATCGCGTTGAGGCCCATCAGCAGCGCCAGCATCAGGCTCATGTTGAAGTGAAAGAGTGCGGGCGAGAACATCCACGGGATCAGCCCGCCGAGCATGATCGCCAGCACGATCGCGACGGCGCCTCCGGTATCCCTGCGCGCCAGGACGACAGCGTCCTTCAGCGCCATCCCGCCGATTACTTCGTCGCGGATGCGCGAGACCGTGTAGATTCCGTAATCGACGCCCAGACCGATGCCCAGTGAGATCACCGGCACCGTGTCGATTGTCAGCCCGATCCCGCGCAGATGCATATAGATGAACGCGCCGAAATTCGCGGTCACGCAGACCAGCACGAAGAGAATACCCGCCACGATCGAGCGGAAGGTGAAAGCGCTGAAGACGAAGATGGCGAACAGGACGAAGGTGATGTTTTTCAGATCGAGATCGAACAGCACGTCGTTGGCGGCCGCATAAAGCCCCGCGATACCGCCCAGGTAAAGCAGTTTGGTCTGGGCGACGGCCGGATGATGAGGGAAGTAAACCTTCTGAAATTGCGCGATACGTTGGCGCAGCAGGTTGAGCGTGCGCGCCGTATGGTCTTTCAACAGGACCCTGACGCACGAAGTATTGAACAGGTTGAACTTCTCCATGTCGCCGGGAGCCTTGCTGTGCATGAAGAACAGGACCGAAGCGAAGACCAGTTTGATCGTGTGTGGAAGAGCCCAGAATTTCGGATTTCCGCTGTGGATCACCCGGGTGAACGGTTTGATGCCGTCATCCGCGAACGTGACCACATCCTGCACGCCGGGGCTTTGAAAGATGTAATTGCGCAGGTCGTCCTCCATGTGCAGGACGGGATAGCTGTAAGGGTTCTGGGTGGCGGTCATCGGCGTGTCCACGATGATCCAGCCTTCGTCGATGGGGAAATCCTTGACGATCTTGCGAATGTCGCGGTTGACTTTGGCGTTGGGGCGGTAAAGCGGCGTCCCCGGATGGAGATAGCCGACCTGCGCCCGCATCCCGCTGAAGATTCCCGCCGCCAAAAACAGCGCCGCGCCGATCATCAAGGCCCCTCGCGCCGCGCCCGCCTCCACGCCGACGCCGGCCAGTTTTACCCCGAACTCTCGCAGGCGCGACAGGGCGGCGTTGCGCTCGATGACCGGCCGCTGCTTGCGCGTCGGTTTAGGCAGATAGCTCATCAGGATCGGCTGGAACACGAACACCATTAGCAGGCTGGCCAGCAGCCAAACCGTACCGGCGCGGGCCATATGATCGAGCACCGTGATGCCGGAAAACGAGATGAAGATGATTCCGGAAACGTCGGCGGCGATCGCCAGCAGCCCGGCGGGAAACATGTAATCCGTAGTCTCGATACAGGCCTGGAGCCGGTCTCCGACCTGGTCGAGCACGTAGTAATAGCGTTTTTGCCATTGCACGCCGTGGCTCATGTCGCGCGCGGTGAGAATCATCGGCACGACCAGCAGCAGCGGATCGAAGTCGTAATGGCGCAGACCGACCAGTCCCAGTCCCCACAAGGCGGAAAATGAACCCGTCACTATCGGCACCCACCATGAGGTGAAGCTGCCCAGGCTCAGGTACAACATCAGCACCATCATCGAGATCGAGATCAGCAAAATCGCGAGGATAACCGGGAAGTAGTAATAGCCGTAACCGCGCACGACGGGCTGTCCCGTCACGTAGATGTTGGTGTTGGCGTCCTGGTACTTGTGGACGATCGCCTGGATGTCGTTGAACAGCGCGCTGTAGTTCTGGGCGGGGCCGGTATCGTTGAACGACGCGACCACCGCCGCGGCTTTGAAGTCGGGCGCGACCAGATCGCGCAGCTCGTCCTTGTGCGCGTCCACCACTTCGCGCAGCGCCTCGACTTCCTTGCGGTTCTTGGGCACCCACGGATACATGTAGCAGTGGTACTCGACCGTGCCGGGCGAGGCCTTCACATACTGGGTCTGGTAGGAAGCGAGGGAGAAGACCTCGTTATGGTTGACCAGCGGCAGCATGTTGGCATCGAACTGGATGTCCTGGATTTTCTGCAGCGTGGGGATGTTGAAAATGTCGCCGTGTTTGACCTCGATCATGAAGATGGTCGTATCGGCGTTGCCGTACCGCTCGTATTTTTCAGTGAGTTTGGTGAACGGATGGTTGGCTGGGAACAGGTCGATAAAACGGGTGGCGATCGTTATATGGGTCGCCTCATAAGCCATGAACGCGGTTATCACCAACAATATCGCCGCAATCGGCCCGCGCCATTGAAGTACGATCTTTCCCAGACTTATCTGCTTCATGTTAAATCGCTTGCCGTTTAGCAGCAGCTCGCGGCCCCCGACGGTCCGGGGTCGGGCTCCCATCCCCAGGGTCTCGGACCCCAATGTGCGGTAAATACTTCCCCGCGCTTGACCGCCATCACGGGCACGACCGCTTGGGTGACGCGCATGCTCCCGCCCACGGTGTCATACACGACCCATTGGCCGTCGCGGATCCGGATCACTGAAACATCGGCCTGTTTGCCCACCGCCAGGCTTCCCAGCCGGTCCTCCGCGCCGATTGCCCTGGCCGGATTGGCGGTGCACATGGTCACCACCTGATCCAGAGTGAAACCCAAACCCAGGAACCGCGTCATCATTTCAGTCATGCTATGCACGCTGCGCAAACGTCCGGGCACGGTAATATCGGTGCTGATACAGTGGGGGAGCAAACCCTGATCGATGATGCGCCGGCCCACATCGAAACTGAAATTCGCCCGTCCGTGAGCGGTGTCGAACCATACGCCGGTTTTGGCCGCCTCCCAGGCTTCCGGCACCAGCCGCCCGTTGCCGTCCAGCACCCCGCCGGGATTGGCGGTGAAATAGTGAGTGAGGATGTCGCCCGCTTCGAGCATCGGCAAGAGGCGGCGGATCACGGTGGGATCGTAGCGCCGTTCGGTATCGCCGATATGGACCATCAGCTTGATACCACTGTCGCGTGCGGCGCGCCGGGCAAGCCGCGGCATCTCCATCCCGAATATTTCCAAAGCGGGAGAAACCATCCGCGCCTTGATCCCGCAAATCAGCCCTTTGTGGCGCTCGGCGACGCGCAAAGTGGCGTCGAGATTGATGCTGCCTTCGGCGATTATGTCCGGAATCGTCGCCAGCCCCGTCTGACAGATGTGCAGGAACGGAATAATCTCGGTGTGGCAGTGCGGGATGATATGCCGGGTGAAGCCCTCGAACGTGGCGCATCCAGCGCTGCCCGCATCCACCACCGTAGTAACTCCGGCGTAGACCCCGGCTTCATCAGGATGAACCCCGAAACGGGTGAAACCTTCGAACACATGGACATGCAGGTCGATCAGCCCCGGCGTCAGGATGGTGCCGGGCAGTTCGATAACGCGGCGGGCCTCTTCTGGCGCAATTGCGGGAGCAACGGCGGCAATTGTGCCTTGAGTAATCGCGACATCCTTCGGCCCATGCACGCCGATCGAGGGATCGACGACGGTAGCGCCTTTGAGCAGCAGGTCGTACATGCCGGCTCAGACCTTACCGGAACGCCACAGCGAGACGGTGTGGAGGTTTTTTGCGATCGCCGCTCATCAAGTACATTACTACGGCAGCGAGAAAGGATTGGTAAAGACTTGCGCGGCGGATTCGCGCCCGCAGCGGATTGCGGAAAAAGAATTTTTCCGCAACCTGCTCCCCTCACTCCAGTCTCTCCCGGAGGGAGAGAAGTAAAGGAAAGCAGCCATCTTTTATCCACGGTGCGGAATGCAGCATCCTAATAAAGGCGTAACTCCTCTTTTTTTCCGCATCCGGCGAGGCGGCGATTCAGAACTGAGGAGCGGCTTTGAGTACGGCGAAAGTGGACCTCAGCCGGTGAGCCTCGAAAGCAATCGCGAAACGAACCATTGCTGCCGAGGCTGGGGTGGCGCTAACGGCTCGCCCTTTTTCAGCAGCGAGAGGCGCTCTTCAACCTCGCCGGAATTCGGGAAACGTCCGAAGTCCTTTTTGGAAAAGAGCAGGGTGTCGCCGGACAACACATCGAACTGGCCGCGGCTTCCCTCCGTGATGGTGACTGTTTCGCCGAAGCGGGATTGCAATGACGCGGCCAGACCGACCGCGCGCTCCTTGTAGCCTCAAGCCTTGCAATAGAGAATGCGTATGCTCATAAGCACAGCTTACCCATCGCGGCGCCCAAGCTCAAACTGCTGACGTCAACATAACCTCGCTCGTTGACCAGTTTACCGGGGAACCGGAAGAAGCGATCGGCGATGACCCATCTATCGCCGATAAACGCCGGCGGCATTGCCCTGCAGCGCATTTCCGAAGCGCTTCTCTATGTCCGCCACCAGCGCCGTCGCGGCCTCGGGATGCAGCGCGACGGCATTGTGGAGTGCTTCCGGGTCTTGGGCGACGTCGAAAAGCGCAACGAACCCGGACGGAAAATACCAGACTACGTGATAGGAACCGGCATCGGCGGCGATGGCCCCGCTGTCCAGGCGGCCGAAGGGGCTCGATCTGGCCAGATACATCGAAAATGCCGGCTGCGGAGCCGGACGGATGGGGCCGATCAGAGAATGACCTTCCATCCACGACGGCTTTTGGATCCCCAGCACCGCGAGAATCGTGGGAGCCACATCGGTCAGATCTTCGGCGTCGCCGATGGTATAAGCGCGGTCCTGGCCCGGCAATGAAATCAGCAGCGGGATATGAGTTTCGCTGTAATGCAAATCCGGCGACGCATGTCCGAACCATCCAGCGGAAAAATTCTCGCCGTGATCGGAAGTGATAATCAAAAGCGTGTGCGCGGACTGGCCGTTGGCCCCCATCCAATCCAGAAAATCACCGAGCGCGCGATCGCATTCGGCGATGCTCTCGTCATAACGCAGCCTCAGACAGTTGATTTCCCGTTGCGCCGCGGCTGGATAGGACGGCGCCGGCATTCGCCACAGGTAATAGGCCTGGCTGCTGAATTCGGAACCCGCCAGAAACCGTCCGCGAAAGCGCGCATCCGTCACATAAGGAGCATGGGGCGGGTACAGATGAATCCACAGGAAATAGGGCCGCCGCGCGGCCCGCATGAAGTCGCGGGCGGCTGAAAACACAGCCTCGGGCCGGACCCAACGCATGCGGTTGAATCGATCGAACAGGCAGCCGAAGTCCTTAAGCGCGTAGAGCGCGAGCCCGTTGGCGGTATTGAAGGCGATCCCGTTGCTTAATTGCAGCAGCAACGTTCCTGGAAAAAACCAGGGCGATATCGGCGGCCACGGCAGAGCGGAAAACGAATCGCCGATCCGCAGCGTCATCGGATGGGCGCCGGGATTGGTGACGATTGCCGCAGTGGTATATCCGTGATGGCGCAGGATCCAGGCGATATTGTGCGTCCGCGCGCCGCGCGGGATATGTCCATAAAGCTGAAAAACCCGGTGCTCAAGCGGATACTGCCCGGTCAACAGCGAAGCGGCCGCCGGTGTGGTGAAATCCGAAGTGGAAAAGAAATTGACGAAGTTGTAGCTGCGCCGCGCCAGCCGCTGGAATTGAGGCGTGGTCGGCAGCCCGTACCCGTACAACGACATGTCCTGGGCCGTCAGAGCATCAAAGCTGATCAGCACCACGTTGGGTGCGGTGGACAAGTTGGGGTCCGGGCTGACCGGCGCAATTGCATTGAAACTGCGCCAGCCAAAACCGCCGGCGATCACCGCAACCAGCAGCAATGGGCAGATCGCCAGCACTATCTGCGCGGACTGGTTGAGGCGATTAAAAAATCCGCCTACCCGCCGCCAACCGACCAGCGTGAACACAACGATCAGCGCCAGGAGCAGTGCCGCTTGCACGGCCGCGCTCGCAACCGGCCCGGCGATCGTGTCCAGGGGGCTGAGGAAAACCAAGAGGCAGACCGCGGCGATTAGCAGCCCCAGAACACCGGCGCAGTTTGCCTCGGCACCGGCGGCCCACAATCGGAATACGCGGCCGGCCGTTAGAATTGCCGCGAGGACAGCGGCGCCGACCGCTTCAAGCAATAGAAAAATCGAGATTTCCAGCGCCAGTTCGGCAACCGCCCCCATGGTCGAAAGAAAATATGACCATGGGAGCAGCTCCTGGAGCGCCATTAATGGAGTCAGAACCAGGATGGTCAGAACCGCAAGGCTGCGAAACAGCAGCCACCATCGGCTAACCATATTTCTCAATCAAATCCCCGGTCTCGGGCGCGGACCTTCGCCGCGGTGACCCGGAAGGCGTGAAGGCGCATGCGGTTGCTGCGCAATTAAAAAACGGGCGCCGCGTGCTCAGTGCACAGCCGCATCGATCGGCTTGCGCAGCGCGGTCACATCAAAATTGAACAGGCGGGCCGCATTCAGTCCCAATATCCTGGCGCGCTGATCGTCGCTCAGATGGCCCATCTGGCGCTCGATGGCCTGGGCCGAATGCGGCCATGAGCCCTCGTGATGCGGATAATCGTTGGCCCACAGGAAGTTATCCACCAGATCGTATTTGACGGCGAGGTCCAGCCCGACCGGATCTTCCTGGAACGATACAGAACCGTGCTGCCTGAAATATTCGCTGGGCAGCATCTTGAGCTTAGGCTGCACCCACATATGATGTTTGTGATAGGCCTCATCCATCGCCTGCAGCGCCCACGGCACCCATCCGATACCGCATTCGATCGCGGCGAACTTCAGTTTCGGGAAACGCTCCAGCACCCCGGAGGCGCATAGGTTGGCGATCGGCTCGATGGTCGGCGACAGCGAATGACAGACATAATTGATGACCGCGCCGCCGTCTTTGCGCGCGGTGCGCGGATCGCGTCCGGTCGAGATGTGAAAGGTAATCGGCAGGCCGGTATCCTGGATGGCCGCCCATAGCGGATCGTACAGGGGCAGGTTGTAATTGGGCTGGCGCGAATCGGGCGGGCCGTAGATCGGTTTGCATGGCAGCGCCAGGCCGCGAAAGCCCATCTTCGCCACACGCTTGATTTCCGCGATTGCGCCCGCCAAATCTGCCGGCGCAATCGCCGCCATCGGCGACATCCGATCATTGTAAGGACCGAAAAATTCCCACGCCCAGTCATTGTAGGCGCGGCACTGCGCCATCGCGAATTCCCCGTCCTGCGTCGCCCACACCAGCAGGCCCTTGTTGGGAAAGATAATTTCGGCGTCGACGCCGTCGCGCGCGTGATCCTTGAGTCGGCCCTCGGGCGTGTACCCGGCTTTGCCGCGGATGAAGTCCTCCCCTTCGAGATCCTTGTTCAGCAGCAGGCGCGATTTATCGCCGCTGTCAGTGACGGTAAACTTGACCCCCTTTTCATCCACCACGACGCGCGGCATGCGCTCGCGGTACTTGCGGTCGATCCGCTGGCTGATGAAACCGCGCGGCTCATTGGCGTGGCAATCCACCGAGATCATCAGGTACTTGTTGGGATCGCCGGCGCGCGCCGTATGCTCCCAGCCGATGCACCCGGGAGTTTCCAGCCGCCATCGATTGGCCTGATCCACCGTCGTTTCATCCGTTTCCACGATCTGTCTCCTCAACCATTATTGTAGGATTGCGCCGAATCCCTGGAACAAAAGGAAAGACGAGTGAGGTAAGATTGCTCTTTCTTTGTCCGCCTCTTACTTCTCAATCCGCTCCCGTCATTTTTCCAGGCGCCACTGCACCAGCGTAAAGCCCTCGTCATGATCTTCGAATACCGCTTCGACGGCGCCGTCAATCGGCGGATCGCGCCTTTGATCGCCGATCAGATTCCCGATCATCCTGACTCCGCCGGCATGGGGCAATTCGACCAGCACTACCAGGTATGGACAGGCTTCCTTCAGGGCTGGGAATGAAGGATGCCAGATCCGCTCCCAACTATAAATTTTGCCACGCGGTGCGACCTGTTCCCACCCCAGATCGAAGCCGTGACACTTATAGCAGATCTCTTCGGGTCCGAACTGGAAGGTGGCGCAGGAACGGCAGCGCTGCACCGCCAGTTCATGGCGGCGCGCAGCTTCCCAAAAGCCATGATGGAAGGAGGCGGAGCGGGCCGGGTCCGGCATCGGCATTCCCGCGGGCAGGCAGTAACGATTCTCGGACGCCATCTTTATCCCTCCATAGTTATGCGTGCAGGAGCAAGTCGCTGACCAGCGGCACGGCAGGCCCGGCGATGACCATCGAGATTTCGCAGTCGCGCACCTGGCAGGTGGACGTGCCGCGCACCTGGCGGGCCGCCTCGACCACCAGTTCCATTCCGTGCACGTAGCATTCGGCAAGATTGCCGCCGCTGGTGTTGATCGGCAGCTTGCCGCCGGGCCAGGTCAGATTTTCGAAGCAACAGAAATCGTTGGTTTCCTCGGGCGCGCAAAAACCGTGTTCGACCAGCGACATCACCACGGCGCCGGTGAAATTTTCGTAGGACTGCACAACGTCGACATCGGCGGGCTTGATTCCGGCCATCTCGTACAGCCGCGGCGCCAGCGTGCCGAAATTGGCGGTGCCGTAATCGGGCGCGTTGTGCACGGACGCCCCCTGGCGAAAGCCCGAACCCTGCGCCGACGCCATTATATATGCCGGCTTGTGCGGCATATCGCGGGCGCGTTCAGCGCTGGTGACGATCACGGCGGCGGCGCCGTCGTTTTCCATGCAGCAATCATAGAGATGGAACGGCTCGACAATCCATCGCGAGTTATCGTACTGCTCGCGCGTCAGCGGACGCCCGTACATTACGGCGCGCGGATTGAACTGGGCGTGGTGATACGAGGCCATCGCCACCGCGGCCAGCGCGTCCTGACGGACGTTGTGTTCGTGCATGAAGCGGCGTGTGCGCAACGCGATCATCTGGGCCGCGGTGCCCATTCCGAAGGGCAGCGTGTACATCGCGTTGCCGGTCACGGATTTGGGCGCCGGGGCGGCTCCGAAGCGATAGAATTGGCCCTGGGCCAGAGCGCGATAGACGCACACGTACCTGGCGTAGCCGGCCGCCACCGCGGCGGCGGCATTGCCGACCGCGCCGGCGACTCCGCCGCCGCCTCCGCTCCAGAAGATATTGGAAAGGTGCAGCTCGGAAAGCCCCAGCGCCGACGCCATCCGGATCGGTTCATTGCGATCGTCGGCATAAGAGGCCAGACCGTCGATCTGGCTGACGGGGATACCGGCGTCCTGCGCGGCTTTCATGATCGCTTCGCAGGCCAGGCGGAACTCGCTGACCGGCGCGCCGCCGCGCTTGTAGTATTTGGTTTCACCAAGTCCGACGATTGCCGCCTTGTCCTTGACCGTCAAAACGTCCGCTGCCATAGCGCTTGCCTCACGCCACGTATAGCCCGCCATGTGCTCAAAGCTCAACCCTGGCCGCTGAAGCATTTGACATCCTGAGCCGTGGCGCTATTAAAGAGCAGCGGAGTCGCGGGGCGGCAAAGGCCGCACCATTTCGCCGCAGGAGCAGACCATGGACAATATCAGCATTGTATCAGCCGATTCCCACGTGGTAGAACCCGCCGACTTGTGGGTGGAGCGCATTGATCGCAAGTATCGCGAGTCCGCACCCAGAGTGGTGCAACATGAAGGCAAATGGCTGATCGTGGCTCCCGGCGGAGTAGCCTTTCCCGTCGCCGGTCAGTTCGCCGCCGGCAAGCGCGGAGAGGAACTGCGCGAGCATCTGGGCAAAGGTTATGAGGCGGGGCGGCCCAGCGGATGGGATCCGACCCTGCGCATCGCCGACCAGGAGGCAGACGGCGTCAAAGCCGAGGTGCTCTATACCAGCAACGGCCTGGCGCTCTATTCCATTCAGGACGCCGAATTGCAGCGCGCGTGCTTCAAGGTTTACAACGACTGGCTGGCGGAATATTGCGCCGTCAACCCCAAGCGGCTGGTGGGTGTCGCGCTGATTTCGCTGTTGGATATTCCGGAGGCGGTCAAGGAATTGGAGCGATGCGCGAAGATGGGCCTGCGCGGCGCCATGATCTCCAACGGTCCCAACCAGCCCTATCATCGGTCGATGTACAATCCGTTCTGGCAGGCCGCATCGGAGCTTGATATGCCGCTTTCCCTGCATATCATCACCACCAGCAGGAAACAGAGCGTGACGGATTTTGCCAAGGGCAGCGGCAATCCGTTCATGATCCTGTTCGACTGGGTGCATGAGACACAGGGATCGCTGGCAGCGTTCCTGATGGGCGGGGTGCTGGAGCGTTTTCCCCGGCTGAAACTGGTCTCGACCGAAAACGATATCGGATGGCTGCCGCATTTCCTGTATCGGCTCGACCACAACTACGACCTTGGCGTCCAGCCCAATCTGCCGCCTTTGAAGCCGAGTGAGTACGCCAGGCGCCAGCTTTGGGCCACGTTCCAGGACGATCCCTGCGGCGTGGCGCTATATAAGATGTTTGGCGAAGACAATTTCATGTGGGCGTCGGATTTCCCGCATCTGGATTCAACCTGGCCGCATTCACGCGAGGTGATCAAGCAGACGTTCGGGTCGATTCCCGAAAGTGTCACGCGCAAGATCGTGCACGACAATGCCGCCCACCTCTATAACCTGGATATCAACTGAACGAAAACGGTCCGGGAGGTCTTGGTCCGATGAGGCAACGAGGCTCGCATCGAGCGGGCACGTTTAGCGCGATTAAAGCCGCCGGTATCAGGCTCATTTATGAACACGGCTACGAAGCGATGACGCTGCGGATGCTGGCGCGCAGCGTCGGATTGGAAAGCGGCTCGCTCTATTACCATATCAAAGACAAGCAGGACTTCCTTTTCCGCCTGCTCAAGGAAATCATTGAAGCCAATATCGCCGAACTCGATCAGAGATTGGCGGGCCTGGAGGACGCGGAAAGCCAGATGCGCGCGCTGATCTGCTTCTTCGTCACCAATCAATGGGAAAAAAAGGAGGAGTCCTACATTATAATCAGCGAAGTCCGAAGCCTGAGCGCCGAGAATTACAGCGTGATCGACGCCCTGAGTTCGGACTTCCGCAGACGGATCGAAGAGATTTTGCGCAAGGGCGTAAACGAAGGGAAATTCCAGGTCAGAAATCTTACGGTAGCGGCCCTGGCGGTCGGCGACATTCTCAGCGGGCCGGCGCGATGGTACTACCCCAGAAAGCTCTTGCTGCTCGATGAATTGATCGAGATCATCACCGAAATGATTTTCCAATTGCTCGGCGCCAATCGAACCCCAAAAGCTCAGGTCCACTCTCTGGCCCCGGACGTGAAATCGATGGATGTGGCGCATCCTGACGCCGAGTCTCATCCCGAATCCCGCCCGGTTGGGTGTCCCTCGCGCCGCCCCTCGATCCGCTGAGGGTCAACGCCGGGCGCGTTCAGCTTCTACCGGCATTGTGGTCCCCGCGCATGGGGTCAGGCTCTGGAGCGGCACGGCCCGTACCGCGCGATGTATGGCACCGAACGGATCGTCGGGATTGCCCTTGGCAAGATTGATAATCGTGGAAATGGTCTGCCTCAGATCGCACCCATGCAGCGCGTCGAGTGCGGCGAAATCTTCAAGGTGGTGAAAGTAGAGCTGATAATTAATCAGGACCGCGTTGTTCAGCTTGATTTGGTCCAGATCGAAGCGATCCAGTCCTGAAAGCCGCGGCTTGAGTTTGGCGTAGTCGCTTTGGATTTCATGAAAGACGCCAACCCGTTGCTTGAGAATCTCCGCCCTGGGTTTGCCGCTATGGTACAGCGCCTGGAGTTTGGCTTCCTGGTTTTTCAGAAACTCGCCGAACAGCATGTCGCTTTGTACCACCGCGCGCGCCACCGCCACGTCCTGCGAATCGGGGCCTTCCAGGTACTTGAAGAATTCCATCGCGCCACGGCCGCCGACATAATTGGCGGAGGACTCGTCGAACATCACGTTACTGGCCAGAAAATAGGTACGATGGAAAAGCTCGTGGATTATCACGCCGGCCAGGACCACGTGATTCAACTCCAGCAAATTGGACAACAGCGGATCGTTGAAATACCCCAGACTGGAGAACGCCACTGCCGGACGAACGAAGGTATCGTAGCCCTGGTCTTCCATCGATTTGGCGGCTGCCAGCGCCGCGGACTTGCTGAAGTAACCCTTGTAAGGCACCGAACCGACGATCGGAAAACACCAGGTGTAGGGTTTTAACTGATCGGGCTGCGCCGCCATCAGGACCCACGTGACCGCCCATTGCTCGACCGGGGTGACGGTTGTGTAAGAGCCGCCCACGTTTTCTCCCAACCGATCTTCGGCAAAACGGCGCACCTGCAGGACCATCTGGAGCTTGTCGCGGATCTCCGGCTTGAGATCCCTCTTTTCCAAAACCTGTTCGATTGGACGGCGGTTCCACAACAGGCGAGCCTCGGCATAAGCGCCATGGGCGATATAGCCGATTTCGCATCCGCAAAATGAAATCGCGCACAGGCCAAGGAGGAGCTTGAGGGTCAGTTTACCGCGCACCTGGTTTGGGGCGGCCACGCGTTTCACCGGCCGTTGGGACCTTCGAGGCCGGTGGCGGCGCTGCCAGCCCGAAAGCGCGCGTACTGAAGCTCGAACAGGCGATAGTAAAGCCCGCGAGATGCCAGCAGTTGTTCGTGAGTGCCGCTTTCGCGCAACTCGCCGTGGCTCAGGACCATGATCCGGTCGGCTTTCTCGATCGTGGACAGACGATGGGCCACGATCAGCGCTGTGCGCCCGGTAAGCAGTTCCGTCAGCGCGATTTGGATCAGCCGTTCGGTTTCGCTGTCGACGCTGGAGGTGGCCTCGTCCATGACCAGTATCCTGGGATCGTAGGCCAGCGCGCGCGCAAACGACAGGAGCTGGCGCTGGCCGGCCGACAGATTGGAGCCGCGCTCGCGCAGGTCTTCGTGCAAACGCGCGGGCAGCCGCTGCACGAAACTCAGCGCCTGCGCGCGCTCCAGCGCCTTCAGGATGCTGCTCTCGTCCAGATCAAGGCGGCCCAGGCGGACATTATCAAGGATGCTGCCGGTAAAAATCTGCACGTCCTGCTGCACCAATCCGATTGTGCGCCGCAGTTCGCGCAGATCCCAATTCCTGACGTCGACGCCGTCCACTAAAATCCGTCCCCCCTCGACATCGTAAAAGCGGTTGAGCAGCTTGATGATGGTCGACTTGCCGGAGCCGGTGGCGCCGACGATTGCGACCTTGCGTCCGGGCTCGATTTCAAAGCTGAGCCCTTTCAGCACGGGATCGCCGCGGCGGTAGGAGAAGCTCACATTATCGAACACGATATGGCCGGACCTCAACGCCGGCGTGCGCGGGCGCTGGGGAGTCTGAATCGTAATCGGCTCGCGCATCAGCGCTTCCAGCCGTTCGGCGGAGGCCAGCGCCGATTGCAGAACGGTGTACTTGGAAGAAACGTCACGCAAAGGCAGGAAGAATTTCTGGGCATATTCGATGAAGGCGAACAGCGTGCCGAGGCCGATCAGGCGATGCATCGCTTCCCCGCCGCCGATCCACAGGATTATGCCGATCGTGATCGTGCTGATCGTTTCAATGGTGGAAAACAGCCCCGCCTCGTACACGTTCGCCATCATCTGGGAGTCGCGGCTGCGCTGGTTGAGCACGTCGAATTCGCGCGCCGTTTCGACCTGACGGGTGAACAGTTGGACGATTGAAACACCGCCGATCGCTTCGGACAGGTACGAGTTGAGCGCGGCAAGGCGGTCGCGGATCTGGCCGTAAACCACGCGCGCCCTGACCTGGAAGAAGCGGATGATCATCAGCAACGGCGGAATCGATATCAGCGCCCACAGCGCGAGCCGAAAGCTCAGCGTCAACATGATTATGATGATGCCGCTGAGGGTCAGCATGTCGATCAGCAAAGTGAGCGAGCCGGCGCCGAACATCTCGTTGATCGCGTCGATATCGGTGGTCATGCGGCTGACCAGCCGACCCACCGGGTTGCGATCGAAAAACGCCATGGGCAGCCGTTCGACCCGTTCGAACAACGCCATTCGCAAATCCGAAAGGCTGTACTGCGCCACCATGTTGGTCAGGTAGAACTGTCCGAAAAAAGTGGTGAACTCGCCGATCAACAACAGCGCGTAAACCACGCCCATCGCGGCCAGTCCATGGGAGCCGGCGGCGCGCAGGATTGGCGCCAGCCAGGCGGGCGGGCGGTGCGAGGGGCGCGGCGAGAGAAACAGGTCCACGGTCAATTTGATCATGTACGGCTGCGCCAGCGAGAAGCAGGTGTTCAGCGGCATCAGCACGATCGAGGTGATAAACAACCCTCGATAAGGGCGCACAAAGGTCCAGATCCATCGGACCAGACCCCAGTCGTAGGCGGCGGGTGCGCGCGCGCTTTTTTCCACTTCCTCCATGGTCAATAGGCCGCCAGCTCCTCTTCCAGCAATTGGCGTCTGAAAAGCTCGGCGTAAATCCCGCCCTCCGCCATCAACTCCTCGTGGGTGCCGCGTTCCACGATCCGCCCGGCGTCCAGCACGATAATCTGGTCCGCGTCGCGTACGGTGGAGGCGCGATGCGAAACCACGATCGTGGTGCGGCCGCGGGCGCCTTCGGTCAGGTTTTGCAAAACGTCCCGCTCGGTTTCAGTATCGACGCTGGCCAGGGCGTCGTCGAGCACCAGGATCGGGGCGTCGTAAACCAGGGCGCGCGCGATGGTAACGCGCTGCTTCTGTCCGCCCGACAGCGCCATCCCGCGCTCCCCGACCATCGTATCCAGCCCGCGCGGCATGACTGCCACGTCGCCGTCAAGGCCGGCGACGGTGACCGCATTGGCGATTTCCTCGCGGCTGGCGCCGATCCGTCCGAAGGCGACGTTGTAGGCGATAGTCTGGGAGAACAGGTTGGCTTCCTGGGGCACGACGCCAACCGCGCGCCGCAACTCGCCCAGCGGGATTTCGCGGACATCGCGGCCGTCGATCAAAACGCGGCCGGCGGTGGGCTCCAGCAGCCGCGTCAACAGCTTGATCATGGTGGTCTTGCCCGCGCCGGTGCGTCCGACGATCGCCAGTTTGCTGCCCGGCTCGACCTTGACGTTGATATCGCGCAGCGCGTAAGGCTGCCCGTTGATGGCGCCGCCGAGCCACGAAAAATAACTGAACGAGACATTCTGCCATTCGATTCCGCCGACAATCTCGATCCTGCCATCGGCGGGAACCGAAAGGGGCAGCGGGGCGTCGTAGATGGCATCGAGCCGGCGCATCGCGGCGCGGCCCCGCTGGTAGATGCTGAGCATCCATCCGAGCGAGGTGGTCGGCCACGCGAGCTGCCCCAGATAGCCGATGAATGCAATCAGCTCGCCCAGTGTCATCACCCCACGCTGGACCAGCGAACCGCCGTAGATCAGAACGATCATGACCGCGGTCGCCACGGTCGAACGCACCATCGGAAACATCGAGCCGCGCACCCGCGCCAGCCCGAGTCCCTGCCGGTTGAAGTCATCGTTGAGCCTGCGAAAGATCTGCGCGTCGTGCTCCTCAACCGTGTAAGCCTTGATCACGTGGATACCGGTAAGGCTTTCCTGCACCTTGGAGCCGATGTCCGCCAGCCCCTCCTGAACGCGCAGGCTGCGTTCCATCAGCGAACGGGTGAGCCGCTTCATCACCGCGAACAGGACGACATAGGGTACCAGCGTGGCCAGGGTGAGCCGCGCATTCATGGAGAACATGAAGCTCAGCGCGAAAACGTAGCGCAGCGGGGTGTCCGCGATGGACAGCACGCCCATCCCCAGCATCATGCGCACGGCGGACAGATCGTTGATCATGCGCGACATCAGGTCGCCGGTGCGCAGCCGTTCGTAAAAGTCGCCGCCCAGCAGCATCAGCCGTTCGAACAGGTCTTTGCGGATTTCATATTCGATATCGCGGCCGCAGTTGAAGATCGTGAAACGGGAGCACCAGCGGGCGACTCCCATCGTGACCGCGGCCGCCGCAATTTCCCCGGCAACCCGCGACAGCCGCTCGTAATGCCCGGCCTGGATCGCGTCGATTCCCGACTTGAGCAGATAGGGCACGAGCATCGCCAGCGTGGCAGTTGCAAACGTGCAGATAATGCCGAACGCGTAGCGCCACCCGACGCCGCGCATGTAACCCAACAAACGCCTCATGCTCGCAGGCTAAGTTATCAGGTTTGGAAGGTTAGGGAAGCGCATGTTACGGGTGTCGACGGTGTGGAAACGACAACCAGTTCACCGGCGAACCGCACCCTGCCGTCACGCGGACGTCGCGCGGCGATCCTTGAGTTTGCGCTCGTAGAGTTTTGCGTACTTCAGAAACACGTAAAACGCGGCGGCCATTGACGCGTACAGACCGCTGGCGCCTTCCAGGAAACCGCCGCGCAGGATGTAAAAATTGAAGAAGCGCCATAGCGGATTGGCGAACATCTTAAGCGGTGTCATCGCTCCATACTGCGCCTGCGCCGCCGATTGAGTCGTCAGGCGGTTCATCGTCGCGACGTGGTCGGCGATGTCGGCGTAGCTGAAATGGAGGATCGGCGCGCGCAGTCTGCGCACGGTGCCGTTGACGATCGCCCTGGCATGGGGTTCCGTGCCGCCGAAATGAGCGGCCTCGCGCCGAAACAGGCGCAGATGATAATCGGGGTAAAGGCCCCGCGTATAATAGTGATCAAGATGATAGAGGATGCGCCGGATCTCGTAGCCGTCGGCGGAATCGGGCGAACTGACCACGGAGCGGATTTCCTCGCGCAGTCCATGAGTCAACTGTTCGTCGGCGTCCAGGCTCAACACCCATGGTGCGGTGGCCTGCTCCAGCGCGAACTGTTTCTGCGCGATGTAGCCGGTGAATTCCCGCTGATAGACCCTGGCGCCGAGAGCGCGGGCGACTTCGACCGTCCGATCGCTGGACAACGAATCCACCACTATCAGCTCATCGCAAATCGAGGCGCTGCGCAGACATTGGCCGATCAGCGCTTCCTCGTTGAGCGTGATGGCAATCAGCGCAAGCGTGGGCCCCTGCGCCATCAGGGTAGCCTTCCCGCTCCGGCGGACGCGCCGATTTCCGCCAGGAAGCCAGAAGCCGCCTCCACCACCTCGTGATAGCGCTCGCGGTTGATTTTTCCGCGCATCAGTTGCACCCGCAAAAACAGAAAATAGGTCTGGATCACGTCGCTGCGGCAGTAAGCATGGATTTCATCCATCCGTCCCGCTTCGTAAAGCTCCTGGACGCGGGCGCCGTCCACGTCGCCTTTGCCCGGCAGTCCGATACTTTTGAGCAACAGGTCCAGACCGCCGCGGATTCGGAAGTCGCCATGGTTGGTGAGAAAATCCTGCAGGTCAAGATGATGTTCAACAGACCAGCGCTGACGGCGCGCGAAATGCGCGGGGGCGGCGATGCCGTGGCGCAGCGCCTGCAGTTCCAGCACCGGCAGGTCAAAGGCCCGGCCGTTGAATGTGACCAGGCATCCGGTGAATTGCTCCGCGCGGCGCCAGAATTCCCGCATCATTTCAAGCTCGGAATTTTGTGCGGCCAGATTTTCAACGGCTTCGAGCACGTAATCTTCGTTGACGCTGCCCACGGCGATCGAAATCGGCACGTGCAATGAAGTCGGGAAAAAGGCGCCGCCCAGTTCCTCGCGCAGGCGCAGATAAGCCTGCTCCTCGTCCATCTGCTGACCCCGGTAAAGGGCGTCGCGCAGCAGGCGTTTGTCCACCCGGGTTTCGATATCAAGGATTGCAAACCGCATCAGAGGCTTTGCGGCGCTGAATGTTCATTGGGCTGCTTCAGCGTTGAGCGGCTTGGGCATGCGGTCGAGCCGCTCCAGGATGCGTCCGGCGATTCTCATGAACTCCTGGCTGGCCGGGTGCCGGGGGCTGACCGCAACCAGCGGCCGCGCATGGTCTGCGCCGGCGCGCATCTCGGGCGTAATCGGCAGTTCGCCGAGCATTTCCAGCCCAAGTTCTTCGGCCATCCGGGCGCCGCCGCCATGACCGAAGATTTCGTGCCGATGCGCGCACCGTTTGCAAGTGTAATAACTCATGTTCTCGATCACACCCAGCACCGGGGTATCAACCTGCTTGAACATGGCGACCCCGCGCTTGACGTCGAGCAGCGCCACCTCCTGCGGCGTAGTTACGATTACGCCGCCTGCCAGGACCACGCGCTGAGTGATTGTGAGTTGAGCGTCGCCGGTGCCGGGCGGCAAATCCAGAACCAGGCAATCAAGCTCGCCCCAATCGACATTAAAGAGAAACTCGGTCTCCAGCTTCGTCACCATCGGACCGCGCCAGATGACCGGTGTCTGGTCATTGACGAACAGCGCCATCGAGACGTACCGGACGCCGTAACGTTGCATCGGGATGATGCGTTTGTCAGCGCTGACCCTGACGCTGTCCTCGACGCCCATCATCATGGCGACGCTGGGCCCGTACACGTCGGCGTCCATCAGGCCGACGCGGCGCCCTGACGCTTGCATCGCCAGCGCCAGATTGACCGCCACTGTCGATTTGCCGACCCCGCCCTTGCCGCTGGCAACCGCAATCACGTGCTTTACTCCGGGAACCGGTCGGCGGCCGCTCTGGACGGTAGCCTGACGCGTGGGCGGCGCGCTCTGCACCTCGACCCGGACCGCACCCACCCCTGCCATCGCGGCCACGGTTTGCTTGACGTTTTCGGCGACCGCCCGGGCGACGTCGGGGTTGGCCGAAACTGCCCCCAAAAAAACCGTGACTCCCGAATGGCCGACTTCGATGTCCTTGACCAGACCGAAGGAGACGATATCACGAGTGAAGCCCGGGTACTTGACCTTCTTCAGCTCATTGAGGATTTCGTTGGGGCTTGGCATTGCTCTGGTAGCGACGCAACCATGCTATCATCAGCGCAGCGGGTAGAAAACGAACCCATGAAAAAGCTCGGCAATGTCGATGAGCTCGAAGGTCCGATAGGCAAGCTGCATATATCCCGGACGGGCGGTGGTCCGGTTCTGGAGTTCGCCGCGCGCGAGCTGGCCGATGGTTTGGGCCGGATGCTTGCCGAGCCGATCGCGATCCAAACCATCGAAGGCGCGGACCGGCCGGCAATCGTCGTGAGCTACGGCCCCCCGGCGGCAAGCACCCCGAGCTGGTTCGGACCCGGTTACGCCATCCTTCCGGGCCGCCGCGGAATCGAACTGTGCGGCGCGGACGAGCGCTCAGTGCTCGACGCGGTTTATCACCTGTTGCGGGAATGTGGCGCGCGGTTTCCCCTGGGCGCGCCCGCGGCTTTCCCCGGCCTGGACCGCACGCGGCTGCGCGAGCTCAAGCCGCTGCAGGTTTGTCCCGCCTTCAGCCGCCGATGCCTGGTATCGGACATCATGACGTGGCACTACGACGACCCGGCAAGGTTCGCGCTTCATCTCCAGCATGATCGCGACTTTATCCCCTGGATGGCGCGCTGCGGGCTTAACGCCTTCTCTTACATCCGCCATCCGATGGACACCCGTTATCGAATTGCGGAACTGGAGGAGCTGGCGGCCGAGCGCGGCATTGATCTCGAGTACGGCGGTCACGTGATTCAGCAATTGCTGCCGCGCGAGCACTTCGCGCAGCATCCCGAATACTTTCCGGCGGCTGCCAGCGGCGCCCGGATGCAGATGGGCAATTTGTGCGTGTCCAGCGCCGGTGCGCTGGCCACGGTGCGCAATGGCGCGCTGGCCTATCTCGCCAACCATCCGCAAACCCGCCTGCTTCACGTCTGGGGCGCCGACGTCAAAAAGGGTGCATGGTGCATGTGTAATCAATGCCGCCCGATTCCTCCTCAACTTCAATACCTCCAGCTCGTCAACGCGATTGCGCAGGCAGCGGCGGACGGCAGCGCGCCCGGCGCGATTGCTCCCACCATTGCGTACCTGGCATATCACGACACCCTCGAGCCGGTCGACGGTCTGCGGCCGCGGGCGAATGTCTGCTTCGAATGGGCACCGCGCGAGCGCTGTTACCGCCATGCTATCGACGATCCGCAATGTGATACCAATCCGCGCTACTTCGCCGCGCTCAAACGCTACGTCGAGCTGTTCGAGGGGCGCGGTCATGTGTTCGAGTATTACGCGGACGCCATCCTGTTTGGCGGGTTGAGCTGTGCGATGCCTTCGGTGATTGCGCGGGACCTGCGCGCCTACCGCGCGTTGGGTATTACCGGCGTATCGTGTTTAACCTTCGGCGCCTTCAGCGTTTTTGCCTATCCTGTAAACCTGGTCGCATTTGCCCGTCTCGCGATCGATCCCGATGAAAACCCCGACGCCCTGATTGTGGAAGCCGCTGCCCAGCGCCATCCGGGATGTTGCGCGGAGATGGCGTCGGCATATCGCGCCGTGCAGCAGGCGTCGATGCTGGCGCTGACCTATGGCGAGGTGCTGCGTCCGTTCATGGAACCGGAGCGGGCCAAAAGGAAACGAATCGAGCTGGAAGCCGCGGTCGAGCAGTTGAGGATCGCCATCGACGCGGCCGACAACCTGCTCGCCCGCGGCGCCGACCCCCTGCTCGAGGCCGAGCGCAGGCTATGGCGTTACGGGATGGAAACGCTGGGTGCAATCGGCGAATACCTCGAAGCGCGAGCCGGCAATCAACCGCTGGCGCGCGGCAGCGCGGCTTTGGAGAAAATGCGCAACGCACTGCGCAATATGCGTGAAATACATATCGATCTGAAAGGCACCTGGGGCGCCTTCGACCTCGAACGGTTCCATTCGGTGTGGCTGGAAAACATGCGCGCCCGCCTGCAAAACCCGCCCATCGAGTACGATATTTGAGATTCAGGTCCTCAATTTGGCGTCAAAGCAAAAGCCGCCCGGATCACCTTGAACCTTCGATCGCGGCGCGCACCTGCTCGATTGTCGCGGTGGGGTTTTCCACTTCGACCACGAGTTTGTCGTACTTCCATCCGCAAAGCTCGATCACGACGACCTGGTCGCGCCGGCGGCGCACGTCCCAGAACGCGCCATGCGGGCCGTTCCAGAAGCTTCCCGCTTTGACAAGGCCCGGGATGGAAGTGCCGGGCCATCGGAGCCAATAGCCTTGCGGCAGTTCACCGTCCTGCCTGATGCCGCGAACGCATCGCAGCGGCGCCTCGAGGCGGCTTTTGAGGCACCACAATTTGCTCCAGCCGACAATCCTGACCTCCAGCACATCGCGCTGGACTGAGATTTCGACCATTGCTTTGACTATCGCCCCTTGCTGTCTGCCACGATTCGCCGGTGAACCGTGTTCAAACGCGTCTCCGAAGGTTGCGGTTCAAGCATCCCATAGCTTAAGCTATTCCTCAATTTTTAAACAGATGTCGGTCGATAAAGGCTATTCCGACGATAAGATAGCTCCTGCCTAAAAAAAGCCAAAGCAGAAAAGCATGGCCTCCAACTTTACCGGACACTTCACAAGAAAACGGCGTGACGGGAAAGCTGACCGCTCAAATCGACCGGGGCTGATTCGCTGCGTGTTTTTGCTTGCGTTAACCGCCAGCACCGGCCGGGCCTTCGCCCAATCCGAGCCCATCGCCGTTTTAAGCGCGGACATCAGCGGTTTTGGCCAGCCCTTGCCCGCGGTGGCCGCAAATCCCGGTGACCGCGCGGTTTTTCAGGCGGGCCAGCGGTTATTCGCAACGCCGCTGAGCATTCCGGTGCTCGGCCCCCTTTTCAACAACCGCACCTGTGTGGCTTGCCACTTTCAGCCCACAATGGGCGGTTCGGGCGAATTCATCTCCGAAATACACACCCGCGCGGATACGACCGGGTTGCCGGTTCACACTTTCGCCGTGGACAACATGCTGCGAGCGGGTCCGCAGAGCCAGGCCGGCGCGACGATCTTCAGCCACGGTCTGGCTGCGGTGCCGCTGGGATGTGAAATCAGCGACCCTGATTGCACTCTGTCACCCTGCCAGGAGGCGGAGGCGCGGCTGAAGAACTTCAGCCCCGACCTGCCGATTTGCGATCCCACCAGCGCCAGTTTCGCGGCCGGCCGGAATTGCAGCGCGCAACGCCAGTCCACCAACCTGTTCGGCCTGGGCCTGGTGGAGGCCACGGACGATAAAACACTGACTGATTTAGCCGCCAACCAGCCGTCCGCGATACGCGGGACGCCGCGTCTGCTGGACGAATTCGGCCGCCGCCGCGTGGCGCGTTTTGGCTGGAAGGATGACGGCGCCACGCTGCGTGCATTCGCGGATTTGGCCACCGCCAACGAACTTGGACTTACAACCCCTGATTTACCCCAGGAAAATACCACCTGCGCTGACGGCCTGACCCAATTCGGCGTGGTGCTGGACACAGGCGAGGAACCCGAGGACAGGCCCGACGCCAGCGGCCGTGCGATGGTCGACCGGATCGTCGATTTCATGCGCGAGCTGGCGCCGCCCCCGCAGTTGAAATTAAACGATACCGCCAGGCGCGGTGAGCAGCTTTTCGGCCAAATAGGTTGCGCAGGTTGCCACGTGCCTACCCTTGAAACTGCTGCCAACCCGAGCCAGTTCATTCCGCCGACCACGGGCGGCGTGCCCATCAGCACGACGCTCAACCACGCCCTCGCGCATCAGACTTTCCATCCATTTTCCGACTTCCTCCTCCACAATATGGGCTCCCTCGGCGACGGCATCAGCTCGGGCACGGCGGGACCGGACATGATGCGCACAGCTCCGCTTTGGGGCGTGCGCAGCAAGGTCCGCTTGCTGCATGACGGACGCGCCGACAACCTGCGCGAGGCCATCACGCTGCACGACGGCCAGGGCCGCGATTCAGCCCAACAGTTCAATGCTCTGAGCCCCGCCGACCAGGCCGCCCTGATCAGCTACCTGAATACGCTCTGAGCGTGGCGTGGCGCGTGCGGTTGACGGGAAAAAAGTCGACGGAGCTGGATAGTTCCTATCCAAGCCTGCTACAAGGAGGCATGGCGGGGGGACACGCGCATCCGGCGGTTTTTCTTTACAAGCTTAAAGAAGCGGTAGCCGAGCGCGTTACGCTCGAGCAGTTGCCGCCCGCTCCCCTAATCCAGAGCTACTCGGTAACGCGCGCCGCCCAGCGCACTTTGTCGTTGGTGACCGAGCGTATCGACTCCGGCGCGGGCGATTTCTTCTGGTTGGGCGATCCGAGCGGCAGCGGCAAGACCCATTTCCTCAACTATTTCATCGCGCTGCGCCGACAACTGGCCGCGGCACACGACGACGGACGGGAACTGGTTGTCGCCTTGGACTGCTCCGCAGCCGGTTCCTGTGCGCGGCTGGAAAACGAACTGCTGGCGGCGCTTGCCAACGGCCTGCGCGGTTCTCAGCGCCACGCCGCCCCGCTGTGGCGCAAGATCGGCGCTGATGCGGGCATCGAGATCGCGCTGAGCGAGGCGCGGCGAACCGGAGTCCTCGCTATCACCGTAGCCATCGATTTCGGATCCAATGACCCGCCACCCTTCTTATCCAACCTGGTCCAGATAGCGCGAAACTCAAAAAAACCCGCCCTGACGGTAATCGCCGCCGGCATCGGCGATGAGCCTGCCGATGCCACGATTGCACTGGTCGGACCGGAGGATGCGGCGGAGCGAACGGTGATCGCGATCGGCCGCGTCCGTCAGCTTGAAACGCGATGGGCCTCGATGGCGCGGCTGTACCAGGGGATTACCATCGAGCCGTTTGCGGCCGCGGAGATTTTCCCCTTCCATCCGGAAACATTGCGCCAACTTGCCGCGCTGGTCCATCCCTCAAGCGTGCCTTCACTTGCGCGGGCCGCGCGCGACGTCCTGGCCGCGCATAAAAATCACGCTGCGCTGATCTATCCCTGCGAATTGTTCGAAGCGCCGCAAGTGCGGGAAATCATCGACGAACGCCTGGGTCCGGAGGGCCGCGAAGCAATTCGTCGCGCCGATGCTGCCGTTGGAGCGATTGCCCGTCCAAACCGCCATATCGCCCGGCAGATCGTTCAAACGTTGGCGCTCGCCTACTTGTGCGGCAAAGCGCCCGCTCTGGAAATCCGCCAGTTGCTGGATCTGCTGCCCGCCGCTGCGGATCGAATCGACGAGGAGGCGCTGCGGCCGATTCTGCATACGCTGGCAGCGCGCAGTTGCGGCGCGATCGCAGCCTCGCCCGTCGGCGCGGCCTTCGTTCCCGCACAACCGACCAGCGCCGACGTGGAGCAGTTCAATTCCGCGCTGCCGCTGTTGCGGATGTTCGATCCCGCCCTTGGGCCACTCAGCCGGCAACCGGATTTCAACGACGCCCTTGCCCATCTGAATCGTTCGCTCGCCAATCTGAGCGAAGAGGTTAACGCCACCGCCGATACGCTGGAGAGCTTCGCGATCGCCTGCGGTGCGCGGCTCGACGACGGTGTCCGGCGCGTTCTCGACACGCTGCTCGAACTTCTGGGCGGCGGAGCCAGAGGATTGCTGGAGCGCAGCGCTCGCAAGGAGACCGCGGCAATTTTACAGAGCCTCGCCGCCTATCGCGAACTTGCGGCCGCCGGCGCCTTTGTTCCCTCGCTGATCGCGATGAAGGAATACCTGGAGCGGACCAGGCTGGATCCGGAACGGGTGGATTTTCGTCATTTTCCCGAGGCCGGCAATCTCGCCGCCGAGCGCCGCCTGCTCGAAGCTGAATTTGGACCGCAAGCACCCTATTCGAAGGCGCGCGAGTCGCTTCAGGCGCGCTTCGAGCGATTCAAGTGGAACTACATCGAGCAGTACCGGTCCGCACACGAGAACTGGCGCGCCGAGATGGAAAAAGTCTCAGAATTGGCAATTGATATCCAACGATCGTTGGACGCTTTGCTGAGGCTGGATACGATCCCCGCGCTCGGAGCCCCCGCCGGAGCACCCTTTACCACGCGCGCGGCCCAGGCGCGCGAGCAAATCAAAGTTTGCCGCCTGGAGGGAACTTTCAGCGCTCACGCCATCCCGATCTGTCCTGAATGCGGATACGTACTTGCTACCAACTCCCCGGCTCCCGACCTGACGCAACTGCTCGACAAGATTACCCGCGCCTTGAACGAGAAGCTCACGGCTCTGTCGCGCGACGCCATTGCCCGTCTGATCAGAAAATACGACCATTCCCACCGGCTCGACGGGTTCCTGAAAATCACTCAGGCGGCGCAGACCCAAACGCTTGCGCGCGTCCTCGACGACGACCTGACAGCCTATATCGCGCGCCTTCTACAGCAGCCCGAGGATACCAATCCGACCAGAGGAAGCGGACGCTAAGAACCGGCAGGCGAATCGATCTGCCATCCGCTCAAACGCGCGGCTTGCCTGCCGGAAAAGCCGCTCCCCGCCGCCGACGGCGCGGGCGTACATGCAAAGCGTTGAGACCGCGGAACAACACGTTGCGCATCGTTTCCAGGATCCACAACAGTAGCAGTCCCGAGGCGATTCCCGTTCCGCACAGAATCTGAAAGCACATGTCCTTGCGGGTAAGTTGTTCGATTTCGACCGCAGGACCGTTGCTGGAGTCCGCAATTTCAGCCATTGACGTAGACCTTAGACAGCGGCGACCGATCGTTCAAGGGCCTTGGTTCTCCGGCATTTTCAAGCGGGCTTTTCGAATTTGCTCGAAGCGAATCCAAAGGGACACGGGGCGGCCAAGTCTCGTTCTATAGACGTAGGAAAGGCGAAACCAGTATCCGCTGTTCAAATTTGTTAATCTTCTACTCGCCTTTGCTTGACAGCGGGTGGGGAAAAGTGGGAATTTGTGGGGCAACGAGGTGCAATGCGGTGTTTAGCGGTCGCTTCGACCATGCGATCGACAATAAAGGGCGGGTCAGCATCCCTTCCCGCTTCCGCGAAGCCTTGCAAAAAGCCGAGCATAACACCCTTTTTATAACAAATTTTAAAGTTAATGGCGAAAACTGCCTGCAATTGTTTCCCTACGACAAATGGATGGGGATGCTGGGAAAGATCCAGCAGAAGCCCAGCCTGGATCCGAAGATGCAGTTGTTTCAGACCTTTTATATCGGAGGGGCGCACGAGATCGAAGTCGACAAGCAGGGGCGCATCCTGATTCCTCCCAAGCTGCGCGAGTATGCGCATCTTGATAAGGATGTGACGTTCTCGGCAATGACCGACCATTTTCAATTGTGGGACAAGGACACGCTGAAGCGGGTCCTGGGCGAGGCGGAAAAGAACTTCGCCGATCCCGCCTTCATGCAGAGCCTGGGGATATAACGCAGATGCATGACGCCGTTGCGCAGACGCTAAGCCCACCCGCCGCGAACATCCATGAGCCGGTGATGGCGGCTGAGGTGCGGGCGCTGCTCGGCGAACCTCGTCCTTTGCGTATCGTGGATGCGACTTTGGGTACGGGCGGCCATGCCGCGATTTTGCTGGACGCCGCACCGCGGTCGGCGCGCCTGCTGGGTCTGGACCGCGACGCGCAAGTGTTGCAAATCGCGGCGATGCGGCTGGGAAAATTCGGCGGCCGCGTAATTTTACGTCATGCCAATTTTGACGCGCTTGCGCTGCTCGCGGGCGAAGCCGGATTCAGCGCCGTCGATGCGATTGTGGCCGATTTGGGAATGAGCAGCTTCGCCCTCGATGACCCTTCGCGCGGCTTCAGTTTCATGCGCGACGGACCGCTCGATATGCGGATGGACGCCGGTTGCGGGTTGCGCGCCTACGATTTGATCAACGAAGAGACCGAAGCCGACCTGGCGCGCATCATCTACGAGTATGGCGAGGAGCGCGGCTCGCGGCGGATTGCCCGAATGATTGTGCAGGCACGCCGGCGCCGTCCAATTGAAACCACCTTTGAATTGCGCGCGCTGATCGAGCGCGCGATCGGCCATCGTCGCACCGGCGGAGTGCATCCCGCAACCCGGACGTTCCAGGCCCTTAGAATCGCCGTCAACGGCGAGTTGGAAAGTTTGCAGGCGCTGTTGGAACAGGGACCGCAGTGCCTGGCTCCGGGCGGGCGGATGGCGGTGATTGCGTACCATTCGCTGGAAGACCGCATGGTGAAAACGCGGATGCGCGAGCTGGCCCAGCAGGGCGGCTTCACTTTGCTGACGCGCCGGGCGCTGCGCCCGCAGCCGGCGGAAATTGAACACAATCCACGATCACGGAGCGCGCGGCTTCGATGCCTGCAGCGAAATCCATAAGGCGCAAGGTCAAACCGGCGCAGGCGCCGCACCGCCTTTTGCAGGTGCTGCTCGGAGTCGCGCTGGTCGCCGCCATATTCGCCATCCTGATGGTGAGGCTGGGCGTGATGCGCGAAGGTTACCGGCTTTCCGCCTTGCGCGCGCAAATCGACCAACTGCAGGAAAACAATCGCACCTTGCGCTTGAGGGTCGCCGAGCTGACCTCGCATGACCGGCTGCGAGCGTTGGCGGCAAAGTTTCGGATGGCACCGCCGGCACGAGGGCAGGTGGTGGTGGTCCCGTGAACGCAGCGATTGAAAAGCGGCGTTTGCGGGTTGGGGTGTTGACCCTCGTGCTGGCGGGTCTGTTCGCTCTGATTGTGATCCGGATCGCCGTGCTGCTGGCGCTTGACGGATCGCGCCTGAGTTCGCTGGCGCGCGGCGAGCATAGCGAGCAGGTGACGCTGCGAGCGCCGCGCGGTTCCATTGTCGACCGTCATGGCGAAGCGATCGCCCTGTCGGCCCAGGCGTTCTCGGTGTACGCGCGGCCGGCCCGGCTGTTGCGCACCGCCAGCGACGCCGATCGGATCCGGCTCGCGCAAACACTTGGACTCAGTCCCGCCGAATTGACGGCGCGGCTTAATCGTCCGGCGCATTTTGTATGGCTCGCCCGGCGTATCTCCCAAGCCCGCGCGGATCAGGTCGAGGCCCTGGGACTGGAAGGCATTGGCGTGCTGAGCGAGTACAAACGGTATTACCCGGAGAGCAACCTGGCCGCGGCGGTGGTTGGGATGGCGGGTGCGGACGACCAGGGGCTCTCCGGGTTGGAGTTGCAGTACGACCGCCTGATGCGCGGTGGGCCGGTGGAATTGCGCGAGGATCGCGACGCGCTCGGTCATGCGATCCTTGATTCCCCGCTGGCGCTGCGCAACGCGGCGCCCGGCGCGCGTCTGGAGCTGACCCTCGATGCGCAGATCCAGGCCCGCGCCGAAACCGAACTGGCCGCCGAAGTCAAGCGCTCGGGCGCCCGGCGCGGAATCGCCGTGGTGCTCGATCCGTTTACGGGCGAGGTGATGGCGATGGCGTCGGTGGAGGCCAACGGCGCCTCCGATCGTCTGCACAATCCCGCCGTCCAGGATGTCTTCGAACCCGGTTCGACCATCAAAGGGGTCCTCGCCGCGATCGCCCTGGAGGACCGCGTGATCACCGAGAGCCAGAAGATCTTTTGCGAGAACGGTCAATGGGATGTCGGCGGCCGGGAGATTCATGACCACGGCAGCCATCAATGGCTCGATCTCCAGCAAATCGTTGAGGTCTCCTCCAATATCGGCGCGGCAAAAATCGCCTTGACGCTGGGCGCGCAGCGCTATTATCGCGGGCTGCGCGCCTTTGGTTTTGGTCGGCCCACCGGAATCGACTTGCCGGGCGAGGCTGCCGGAATCGTGCGGCCGGCGCGCACCTGGCAGCAAATCGACCTGGCCAATCATGGCTTCGGCCAAGGCATAGCGGTGACGGCGATCCAGCTGGCGTCGGCTTACGGCGCGATTGCCAACGGCGGAGTCTGGATGCGTCCGTTCGTGGTCAAGGCCGCCTATGACGCGGACGGCAATACGATTTTCATTCATACTCCGCAGGCGCTCGGCCGCATCATCTCGCCCACCGTAGCGCACAGCGCCAACGTCATTTTGCGCTCCGTGGTCAACGGCGAGGACGGCACCGGGCACAAAGCCGCGATGGAAGATTTTCTGGTCGCCGGCAAGACCGGAACCGCGCAGATGATCAACCGCGCAACCGGCTCCTATTATCAAAACCGCTTGGTCGGATCCTTCGTCGGCTTCGTGCCCGCCGATAATCCGCGCCTGGTCATTCTGGTGGTGCTCGAGGACGTCGGCCATGGCCACATGGGTGGCCTGATTGCTGCGCCGGTCTTTAATGAAATCGCCTCCGAAGCGCTCAATCGGCTTAACGTCGCGTCGGCGCGACGGGCCTATGACGCAGCCAGCCTGCTGCCGGTTTCGTCCGCCGAGACCGAAAGTATCACGGCGGTGGTCAACGCGATCGGTTCGACGCAACCGCAACGCGACCGCGTCCGCGACTCGCGCCTGGTGCCGGATTTCCGCGGACTGTCGCTGCGCGATGCGCTGCACATGGCGGCCGAGCACGAACTGAACATCCAGGTCGAGGGCAACGGATACGTGACCGCGCAGCGGCCGGCCGCCGGTCAGCCGCTTGATGGCACGCCGATCAAATTGTCGCTTGGGATTGCCCAGCAGACTGCCGCAATGCAGCCCGCTGCGGGCCGTGTCCATGGCAGACGCCGAGGGGGTGCATGAACTTGGATGCGCTCATCTCTGGCGGAGTTGACCTTCGGGTCAATGGAAGCCTGGACGCGGATATTACCGGAATTGCTTATGATTCCCGGCGCGTTGAGCCGGGAAACATCTTCTTTGCTTTGGCCAGGGATCCGGAACAAAACCAGAGCAACATAAACCAGGCCTTGAGCCGCGGGGCGCGCGTGGTCGTGGTGCGGAAGTGGAGTGGCACAGCGCGTCCCGCGGCAACCCTGATTGAATGCGCACAACCGCGCCACCTGATGGCGCAGGCGGCGGCCCGCTTCTTTCAATTCCCCAGCCGGCGCGTGGAATTGATCGGAATCACCGGAACCAGCGGCAAGACCACATCGACTTATTTGCTGGCCTCGATCTTCGAGGCGCTCGGCGAGCCCGCAGGCATCATTGGCACGCTCGGCATCCGCGTCGGCAATCGCCACATTCCAACCGAGTTGACCACGCCGGAGTCGGTTGACTTTGAAGCGGCGCTGGCCGAGATGGTGCGCGCCGGCGTGCGCCGCGTCGCCGCCGAGATTTCCTCGATCGGCCTGGCCGAAGGACGCGTGGACGAGCTGAATTTTCGCGCCTGCCTGTTTACCAATCTCGGGCGCGATCATCTCGATTATCACGGCTCGACCGAGAACTACGCCGCCGCCAAAATGCGGCTGTTCGAGGAACTATTGCGCGCCAGCCGCCATCCCGACCCGGTGGCAATCGCGCTGGCCGATGACCCCTACGCGCGGCGCGTGTTGGATTGTGCCGGTTACCGCAAGGTGAGTTTCGGGCTGGGCCGCAATGCCGATGTGTTTGCGCTGGATTACGAACTCGGCCTGCATGGAATTCGTGCCGCGGTCAGGACTCCGGGGCGGGTGATCAAATTGGAGTCTCCACTGCTCGGCAGGTTTAATCTGCTCAACATTCTGGGAGCAGTGGCTGTGTCGGTGGCCCTGGGCATCGATGAGGATGCCGTGGTTGAGGGTGTGCGGCGATGCCCAGGGGCCCCCGGCAGACTTGAGGTGGTCGCGCGTCCGCGCGGCGCAATCGTGATGGTCGATTACGCGCACAAGCCCGACGCCCTCAAGGCCGTGCTCGAAGCGTTGCGCCAGCTCGATCCCGCGCGCATCATCTGCGTCTTCGGATGCGGCGGCGACCGCGATCGCGGCAAACGGCCGATCATGGGCGAAATCGCCGCGCGGATGGCGGATGTTCCTCTGCTCACCTCTGACAATCCGCGAACCGAGGACCCGCTCAAGATCATCGCGGAGGTTGAATCGGGCCTGATTGCAGCGGGACTCAGGCGCGGCGCGCGAACCGCGGGCTATCTGGTCGAACCCGACCGGCGGGCGGCGATCGGTTTGGCGCTTTCGATGGCCCAGGCCGGCGACATGATCCTGATCGCGGGCAAAGGCCACGAGGATTACCAGATTATTGGCAAACGCAAATTCCATTTCGACGATCGCGAAGTGGTGCGGGATTTTTTGCGCAATCGACAGGAGGACACCAAAGCCTGATCCCGAACAATCGCGGACAGGCGGCGATACGGAAGTTGTTTTTAAGGCGGCATTGTCGGGGAAGCCTTCGGCCGGTAGTGGCGGATGCGCGGTGCGGCGGACGATGGATGAGGATGGCTGCGGGCGGAGGTGGACGCGGTCGGAGGCTTGCCTGATAATGCCGTCAGATCCCAGTGTGGTTTGAAAGTGCGGTGGGGTAAGTCGGGTGGACGGATCGGAACTGATGCTTTATTTGGTGCTCTTTACTCTGCACGGCCATTACACGGGGCTCAATGTCCTGCGCTATGTGACCTTCCGCTCGGTCCTGGCGGGGCTGGGCGCGCTCGCTTTTTCCCTGACCACCGGTCCCGTCCTGATCGAGCGCTTTCGCCAGGCCCATATCGGACAGACTATCCGCGATGAAGTTCCTACCAGCCACCAGAAAAAGGCCGGCACGCCGACCATGGGCGGGGTCCTGATTCTTGCCGCGACCGCTCTCACCACCCTGCTGCTGGCCGACGTGCGCAACCCTTACGTCTGGATCGCGGTCCTGGTGACGCTGGCCTTTGGCGGGATCGGGCTGGTCGATGACATGCTGAAATTGCGCCGCGGCCGCGGCATGGGCTTGAGCGGTCCGCAAAAGCTGACCTGGCAGTTCGTGTTCGCTCTGGTGGCGGCAACGGTGTTGTTCGAACTCGCCCATCATGATCCGCGTCTGCGTTTCAGCACCAATCTGACCGTGCCGTTTCTCAAGAACCTCAACCCCGATCTGGGCTTGCTCTTCATCCCCTTCGCCGCTGTTGTAATCGTCGGTTCCGCCAACGCCGTCAATCTGACCGACGGCCTGGACGGATTGGCGATCGGCCCGGTGATGACGGTCGCGTTCTGCTATTGGGTGTTTTGCTATGTTGCAGGTAACGCCAGGTTTTCCGCCTACCTGGCGATTCCTCCGGTGCCTGGGGTCGGCGAAATCGCGATCTTCTGCGGCGCCTTGATTGCCGCCTCGCTCGGGTTCCTGTGGTACAACGCCTATCCCGCCTCGATGATGATGGGCGACGTCGGCGCCCTGGGACTGGGGGCGGCGCTGGGCACGGTCGCGGTCCTGTGCAAACAGGAATTGGTGCTGGTAATCGCTGGCGGCGTCTTCGTGATCGAAGCGGTGTCGGTGATTATCCAGCGCTATTACTACAAGGCGACCCATCGGCGGGTCTTTCGCATGGCGCCGCTGCACCATCATTTCGAACTTGCCGGATGGCCGGAAACGGTGGTGGTCACGCGGTTTTGGATCATCTCAATCGTCTGCGCGCTGGTCGCCCTCAGCACGCTTAAACTTCGGTGAGCATGGAGGCGGGACCAGATGCCATCGGCGGCGCGTCCAAATCAAATCCTGCTGCTCACGCCGCGCGAGCCGTCTTTCGATCCGAGGCAATGGTTCGAGCGCTTTGAGATTGGCGTGCCTTTAAGGGCCGATCCGTGGTTGTGGAGCGCCGCGGCCGCGCTGATTCTGCTCGGCCTCATGATGGTGCTCAACACCACGTATTTTCTGGGACTGGATAAAACCGGGAATCCCTTTTATTTTTTCGAGCGCCAGCTTTTTAATCTCGGTGTTGGTCTGGTGATGATGACGGTGGCGGCGCAGCTTTCCTTGCGCGGGCTGCGCGCGATCGCTTTACCCCTGATGCTGATGGCGTTGCTCATGTCCCTGGCGGTCTGGATTCCGGGTTTGGGAATCGTGCGCGGCGGCGCGCGGCGATGGGTGCGGCTGGGGCCGATTCTGCTCGAACCCTCGGAAATGCTGAAACTGGCCACTGTGTTCTTTCTCGCCCGCTATCTCAGCCATTACCAGGAAAAGCTCGGAATTCCCAAATTCCTGTTGCCCGCCCTCGCCATAACCGGCGTGCTGGCGCTGATCATGCTCAAGCAGCCGGACTTCGGCGCCGCCGTAATGCTGACCCTGCTGCTGTTCACGATGCTGTTCGCGGCGGGCGCGGAGGCCAGACATCTGGCCGCAGCCGGCGGCTTCGCCCTTCTGGCATTGGCAATTCAGGCCGGACACAAGGCGTACCGGATGCGCCGCCTGTCCGCATTTCTTGATCCATGGCGGACCGCACGCGGCTCCGGCTTTCAACTGATTCAGTCGTTTATCGCTTTCGGCTCGGGCGGCGGATGGGGCGTCGGATTGGGCGCCAGCCGCCAGAAAATGTTCTATCTGCCGCAGGCCCACAACGACTTTGTGTTTGCGGTTATTGGCGAGGAATTCGGCGTGGCCGGCGCGCTGGTCGTAATCGCCTTGTTTATCACCATCCTGATTCGCGGCATGCGGATTGCGCGCAACGAAGCGGATGGTTTCGGCAGCCTGCTTGCGGTCGGGTTAACCGCGCTCATCTCGTTGCAGGCTTTCGTCAACATGGCGGTGGTCACCGGACTGGTTCCCACCAAGGGATTGCCGCTCCCGTTCCTCAGCTATGGCGGGACTTCGATGGTGGTTTCGCTGACCGCCGTGGGCATGCTGATGGCCCTGGCGCGCCGTTCGGTGATGACGCGATGAGAGTGGTGATTTCAGGCGGCGGCACCGGCGGCCATCTCTCACCTGCCCTGGCGGTGGGTGAGGAACTAAAGCGGATGCGTCCGGACACCGAGCTGTTGTTCGTCGGGACTAAAGCGGGTCTGGACCAGCAATTCCTGTCGCGCAGCGGTTTTGCATACGAATTGCTCGATGTCGGCGGCGTCGCAGGGCACGGCGCGCGCGAAGTGCCGATCGCTTTGCTCAAGATGGCGAAGGCGATAATCCGCGCGCGCGCGCTGCTCAAGAGCTGGGGGCCTGAGTTGGTGGTGGGCGTGGGCGGCTACGCGTCGATGCCGGCTGCGGTCGGCGCCTTGAGTTTGCGTATTCCGTTGCTGCTGATGGAACAAAATACGCGTCCGGGCCTGACCAATCGGGTGCTGGCGCGATTTGCGCGACGGATTTGCGTCGCCTTTGAGGATTCGCTGCCGCTGCTGCCCCAGTTCAAGGTGCAAGTCACCGGCAATCCCGTCCGCTTTGCCCCCGTCCACAAGCTCCGTCCACAGGCGGATCGATTTTCAATCCTTGTTTTAGGTGGATCGAGCGGTGCGCATCGTCTGAATATTGGTGCCCTTAAAGCCTTTGAAATTTTGAATAAAGCTGTTATAAATCTTAAAATCGTTCATCAGACCGGGACGGCTGACGAAGGGTTGGTCCGAAGCGGTTATCAACAGGCGGCGATTGAGGCGGAAGTGGTACCCTTCATCTATGCGATGGCGGAGGCGTTTGCGCAGGCCGATCTGGTTGTGGCGCGCGCCGGCGCCATGACCGTCTCTGAAGTCGCTTTGGCTGGAAAACCCAGCGTTTTGGTGCCCTACCCTTTCCATCGAGACCGCCAGCAGGAACACAACGCGCGCACCCTGGAGCGTCAGGGCGCGGCCATAATCGTGACCGACGATGACCAACTTGGGGATAATCTTGCGCGGGTAATCCGCGAATTGATCAACGACCGCTCGCGGCTCGAAAGCATGGCGCAGGCGGCCCGGCGTGCAGCCAAACCCGACGCCGCATCCGCCATCGCCAGGGCATGTCTGGAAATCGTTCAGGAGGCGGCATGAGCACGGCTATACCGAAAGGCCTCCTGACGGGCCCACGCCGGCTCCATTTCGTGGGAATCGGCGGCGCCGGCATGAGCGGAATCGCGGAATTGTGTCTGCGCCTGAACTTTACGGTCAGCGGATGCGATCTGCAGCCGACCCGCGTCACCGATCGACTGATCGGGCTGGGGGCCAGCATCACCGCCGGACACCATCCCGACCACATCCGTCCCGACCTCGACGCGTTGGTAATTTCCTCGGCGGTGAAATTTTCAAATCCCGAAGTGCAGCGGGCCCGCGAGTTGGGTATTCCGGTTATTCCGCGCGCCGAGATGCTTGGTGAACTTCTGCGTTTGGCGCGGTTGGGAGTGGCGGTTGCGGGAACCCACGGCAAGACCACTACCACTTCGCTGGTGGCATTGGTCCTGGAGGAAGCGGGGCTGGATCCGACCGTCGCGATTGGCGGCAATATGCGCTCGCGAGGCACCAACGTCCGCCTGGGCCGCGGTGATTTCATGGTGGCCGAAGCCGACGAGAGCGACGCCTCCTTTCTGCTCCTGCTCCCAACCATCGCGGTGGTCACCAATATCGATCCCGAGCATCTGGATTACTACGGCACGATGGATCGGGTGCGCGAGGCTTATCTCAGCTTCATCAACCGCGTTCCGTTTTACGGCGTGGCTATCCTCGGGATCGACAGTCCCAGCGTGCGCGGCTTGCTGCCGCAGGCGCGCAAACTGGTCCTTACCTACGGCGAGGCGCCCGACGCCGATCTGCGCGCGCAAGACATCGAAATCGACGGTCTTTCCACTTCCTTCAAGGTCGTGCACAAGGGCGAACCGCTTGGCCGGATTACGGTGCCAATGCCGGGACGTCATGTGGCGCTTAATTCGCTGGCGGCGATTGCGGTTGGGTTGGAGCTTCGCATTCCGTTTGCAACCGCGGCGGCGGCGCTGCGCAAATTTGGCGGTATCTCGCGCCGCTTCGAAATCAAGGGCGAAGGCGCTGGACGGATCGTGCTTGACGATTACGCCCATCATCCGCAGGAAGTGCGCGCCACGCTGGCCGCCGCTCGCGCCTGCTTCCACCGCCGTATCGTCGCCGTCTTTCAGCCCCATCGCTTTACCCGTCTGCGCGATCTTTTTGACGAATTTATCGGTGCTTTCGATGACGCTGATGTGCTTTATCTGGCCGAAGTTTATTCCGCCGGAGAAGAGCCGATTGCCGGGGTTACGTCGCGGCGGCTTTACGAAGCGATGCGCGCGCGCGGCCACGTTGACGTGCATTACCTGGGCGACGAACCCAACCCGGCGCTGCGCGTGGCCGCCGATTCCGTCCCCGGCGATCTGATCGCGACCCTGGGCGCAGGCGACGTTTACCGGATCGGCGAAAGTATTCTCGCCGCGCTCAATGCGGAGGCGCAATCCGATGAGCGCGTTTGAAGCCAGTCTCACCGCGCGATTCGGTGCGCGCGTCAGGCGCGGACAGCCGCTGGCCGAGCTGACGTCATTTCGGATTGGGGGGCCGGCCGATTTCGCGATCGAAGTGGAAGATGAACGCGAACTTGCCGATGCGCTGGCAATCGCCAGCCGCCATCAGGTTCCCGCCCTTTGCCTGGGCACCGGAACCAACATCCTGATCAGCGACCGCGGCGTGCGCGGACTGGTGCTGCGGCTGGGCTCCGGCTTTAAGGAAATTCAGGTTAACGGTTGCCGGCTGAAGGCGGGGGCGGCGGCGCCGTTCGGCGAAGTGGTTGCGCTGGCGGTAGCGCATGGTTTGGCGGGCCTGGAGTATGGCGAAGGCATCCCGGGCAGTGTCGGCGGCGCGTTGATTATGAATGCGGGCGCTTTTGGCGGCGAATTGGCGCCGGTGGTTTCGTCCGTGCGCGGCGCCCATCACGACGGCCGTCTGGTCACGTTGGACGGTAGGGAAATCCACTTCTCCTACCGCCAAACTGCTTTGCCGCCAGGATTTGTCGTCGCTGCGGTTGAATTCAACTTGAGACCCGCCGACCGCGAGGCGCTGCGCGCGAAAGTGTCGGAACTCAAGGCTAAACGCGCCGCGCGCCAGCCTCAGGGAGTGCCCAACGCCGGTTCGATTTTCAGAAATCCGCCGGGCAACTTTGCCGGACGCCTGCTGGAAGCGTGCGGGCTCAAGGGCGAGTGTATCGGCGGCGCCGCTTTTTCTCGGCAGCATGCGAATTTTATCGTCAATCTGGGCGGCGCGCGCGCGGCCGACGTGCGTGCCTTGATGGATTTGGCGTGTCAGAAGGTTGAGCAACAGACTGGGATAAGACTGGAGCCCGAAGTGAAACTGGTCGGCGAATGGTAAGCCTCTTTCGGACCAACTGAAAGGCGAATTTCAGCCCGATCGCGGATTGCGGTTGGCAGGTGGTGTGGTGGCGCAGCGGAGGAAAAAAAAGCAGAAGTCCGAATGGGGCTGGCGATTGCTTGGCGTCGCGCTGTGCGCGTTCTTCGCGTTGGGCATGTACGCGGGCCTGAGTGTGGCCAATCGCGCCCGCACGCTGAATTCCTCATCCAGTCTGTCGCGAATCCTCGCCCGTTTCCATCTGCGGACCCGCCCCGACCTGCCCCGACGCGAGAGCGACGGCGCCGTAGCCGTAGTCGAAAGGACCGACGGATTTTACAACTTGCTGGCCAGCGGCGAATTACGCGGGCCGGTTTCCGCGCAAAACGTCAGCGACCTTCCGATTATCAGCGGTCCCGCCCTCGATTCGATGACCGGCGCCGAGATGGTTGACTGCGCCGAACTCGTGGTTCGCGCGGAGGCGGCGTTAAACGAACTGATTTCCGAGGTAAGAGTGGCAGACGACGGCATCGCGACCCTTTATCTTCAACACACTCACACCATCGTGGTCCTGGACCGCGCGCGCGCATCCGACGAATTGGCGCATGCCGCCGCAATTATGAACCGCTGGCGCGACCATCTCGATCTGGTGACCGCGCTGGATATGACAACGGCAGGCGAAGGGGTCGTGCGTTTGCGCGAGCCGGTCAATGTCGCGCTGGCGGAAATCGGGCTGCAGCCGCGCCGTCCCGCGCCCGGCAGGGAGTCTGCGCTACGATGAGGAACATCCTGAGCGCATTGGATATCGGCACCAGCAAAACCTGCGCGCTGGTCGCGGAAGTCGCCGAGGGCAACGGTAACAGCGGCGCGATGGCCGTGCTCGGTTACGGCGTGGTGCCCTGCGCAGGACTGCGCAAAGGCGTGGTCGTCAACATTGACGCCACCGTCGAATCGATTCGCCACGCGGTGGTCGAAGCCGAGAAAAGCGCGGGGGTGAAGATTGCCGCCGCCACCGTCGGGATTGCCGGCTCTCATATCCGCGGCTTCAACAGTCATGGAATCGTTGCCGTGCGTGGCGGCGAGGTCGGAGCGCGCGATGTCGATCGCGTGATCGACGCGGCGCGAGCGGTGGCCATTCCGCTCGACCGCCAGGTGCTGCACGTGCTGCCGCAGCAGTTCGCGGTCGACGAACAGGAAGGCGTTCACGATCCGGTCGGGATGGCCGGGGTGCGGCTGGAAGCGCGCATCCATATCGTGACCGCCGCGCAAAGCTACGCGCAGAACCTGGTGAAATGCTGCGAGCGCGCCGGCGTCGACGCCACCGTGATGGTGCTGGAGCCGCTGGCGTCGGCGGAAGCGGCGCTGTTCGCCGAGGAGCGCGAACTGGGAGTGGCGCTGGTCGATATCGGCGGCGGCACCACCGATATCATCGTCTTTCACGGCGGCGCGGTGATGCATACCGCGGTGCTGCCGCTGGGCGGCAACCATCTGACCGGCGACCTGGCGGCCGGACTGCGCACCGCGCTGGCCGACGCGGAGCGCCTTAAAACCGCCTACGGCGTCGCCACCAATATCGTGGTGGGACGCGACGAGATGGTCAGCGTCCCCGGAGTTGGCGGGCGCGAGCCGCGGATTATCGCGCGCCGGCTGCTGGGCGAAATCCTCGAGCCGCGGATGGAAGAGATTTTTGCCATGGTCCAGCGCGAACTGATCCGTTCCGGGGTGGCCGAAGCACTCGCGTCCGGACTGGTGCTGGTCGGCGGCAGTTCGCTGCTCGAAGGAACCCAGGAGCTGGCCGAGCGGGTGTTCAATCTACCCGTGCGGCGCGGTCTGCCGGTCAACCTCGCGGGCATGCCCGAGGATTTGATGAAACCGATGTTCGCCACCGTCGCGGGACTGTTGCTGATGGCGCGCACCAACGGGCGCCCGGCCGGCTCGCGGCAGCGGCGATGGAACAAATTGCGCTCGCGCGTGAGCGAATGGGTACGAGATTTCTTTTAAATTCCGGCGCACCGCGCGCCTGTGTGCCGGTCGCCCAAGTGGAGTGGTTGAGGAGGATCCAGCAATGATCGAATTGGTTGAAACGCCCGATCCGGGCGCTCGGATCAAAGTTATCGGCGCGGGTGGATGCGGCGGCAACGCGGTCAATCACATGATTTCGGCCGGTTTGCGCAACGTCGAGTTCATCTCCGTCAATACCGATATCCAGGCGCTGCAAAACAATATCGCCCCCGTCAGGTTGCAAATCGGCCAGCAGCTTACGCGGGGACGCGGCACCGGAGGCAATCCCGAGATCGGGCGCAAGGCCGCGCTCGAGGATGAGGAGCGGCTGCGCGAGGTGCTCTCCGACGCCGAGATGGTGTTCGTGACCGCCGGGATGGGCGGCGGCACCGGCACCGGCTCCGCACCGGTAATCGCACGGCTGGCCCGCGAATCCGGCGCGCTGACGGTGGGGGTCGTCACCAAACCGTTCCAGTTCGAGGGCCGCAAACGCATGACGCAGGCCGAGGACGGCATGCGCGAACTCAAGGCCGCCGTCGATACGCTCATCACGATTCCCAATCAGCGCCTGCTGTCGGTCGCCAGCCGCAACACCCCGCTGCGCGAAGCGTTCCAGCGCGCCGACGAAGTGCTGCTCCAGGCGGTGCGCGGAATCTCCGAGCTGGTCACCGTACACGGCCTGATCAATCTTGATTTCGCCGACGTGCGCTCGATCATGGCCGAGATGGGACTGGCGATGATGGGTGCGGCGACCGCTTCGGGGGAGAACCGGGCGGTGGAGGCGGCGCAGCGCGCGATCTCCAGCCCGCTGCTGGAAGACCTGTCGATCAAGGGCGCGCGCGGCCTTCTGATCAACGTGACCGGCGGCGCCGACCTGTCGCTGTACGAGGTAAACGAGGCGGCCAGCCTGATCCAGGAAGAGGCGCACGAGGACGCCAACATCATCTTCGGCGCCGTGATCGACGATCAACTCTCCGACGAGATTCGCGTCACCGTGATCGCGACCGGATTCGGCGACCTCGAAACCCGCTACGCCCCCCGCACCGTGGTCAGCAGCAGCCCGATGACCACGGCGCTGCCCCCCGCGCCGCCGCCGATTCCGACGCGGTCGGGAGTCACGGCGCCAGTGCAGTCCGCCGCCACTCGTCCGATGGAGCCGAGCGCGGAGCCCGTCGCGCCAGCGCAGGTTAAGATGTTCCCCAACAAGCCGGTGCGCCGGCTGGGGCTGCTGGTGGACGACAGCCTCGATATCCCGACCTTCAAGCGCCGCTCGCAGGAGGCCGGTCAGAAGGAAATCAAGCTGGAGCCCGGCAACCAGGTGGACAACAACGACGACCTGGATGTGCCAACCTTCCTGCGCAAGCACCAGGATTGAGATTGAGAAGTCAGGAGAGACAGTCGAACTCAGAAAAGGGGCCGCCGCACGTCAGTCCTGATCTCCTCCCCCGACCGGGGGAGAATTAAGATGAGGGACCCTGCGCGGCGCTGTTTTTGAGCGCCGCGCATTAAAATTCTGATCTCTGGCCAAGCTAAGAAACAGCCACCGGAGGCTGCAGCCCGATCACATCGCAGTCAGCCCGCCGTCGACCGGAACGGCGATACCGGTTACGAACGACGCTTCATCCGAGCACAGCCACAGCACGGCGGCGGCGATCTCTTCGGGCTGGCACATTCGGCCAAGCGGATGGGCGCTGCCCAATTGCGCCTGCGTGCCCCCGCTGGCCGCGGCGATACGCTCGGTCATCGGAGTAATGACGCCGCCCGGGCAGACCGCGTTGATTCTGATGTTCTGTTTGGCGACCTGCAGCGCGACGGATTTGGTCAGACCGACCACGCCATGCTTGGAGGCGCCGTAGGCGGGTGAGCGCACGCTGCCCACCAGTCCGGCAGCGGAGGACAGATTGACGATCGCGCCGCCGCTTTCCTGCTTGAGCATCTGCGTGACCTCGTACTTCATGCACAGCCACACGCCGCGCAGATTGACCTGGATGACGCGATCGAATTCCTCCTCCGGCACCTGATCGATGCGGCGGGGCGAGCCTTCGATCGCGGCAATATTGGCGGCACAGTCCAGGCGTCCGTATCGGGCCACGACGCGCTCGATCAGCGATTTGACATCGTGGGCCGAGGAAACGTCACATCCGACGAACAACGCATCTCCACCAGCTTGTTGAATTATTCCCAGGGTGGTTTCACCGCCGCGCCCGTCGATATCGGCCAGTGCGACTTTGGCGCCGCTGCGCGCGAACGCGATCGAAGTGGCGCGTCCGATACCCGAAGCTCCTCCGGTCACCAGAACGACTTTGTCTTGCAGATTCATGTTAATCCTCCATCGGAGTCCGGCGGTTGCGTGAGTCATCCGGCGGACCTGCGAAGTCTAGCCCCGCATCCATTTTTCTGCGAGAAGAAGTCAGATCACGTGGACAGGAGAGTCATTGCGCGATGTCCAACGAGCAGGCCGCAAAAAAGGAACCGCTGACGATCGCCGAGCAGGGTAGTTTCTTTGTGGGCGGGCGGACGGTGCGGGGCGCGGGCACGTTCGATCCCTCCCGCTTTTTCCTTCCGTTTAACAGCGCCGGACAGACTTACAGCGTCGAGCACCTGTACGCGCAATATCAAATCCCGCCCGCCGCCCGCCGCCTGCCGCTGGTGATGGTGCATGGCGGCTGCCAGACCGGAAAGACCTGGGAAAGCACCCCCGATGGACGCGAGGGATTCCAGAATATCTTTGTGCGCCGGCGCTTTGCGGTTTACGTGATCGACTTTCCCGGACGGGGCCGCTCCGGTATTCCGTCTTTCAGTGGACCGCTGGGAAACCTGGCCGGCACGCAGATCATCCCGCCGGTGACCGTCAACTTCGGCCACGAACTGTCGTTTCTGGCCGGGCGTCTGGGGCCCCGGCCCTTCGAGTTTTATCCGAACACGCAGTTCCCCAAAGACGCGCTCCAGCAGTTCTATCAGCAGGGCGTCGCCGGTATCGCGGATGACGCCGGCATCATCTCCAACGCGATCGCCGCGCTGTTGGATCGAATCGGTCCCGCTATTCTGGTGACTCATTCGCAGGGCGGACTGATGGGATGGCGGGCGGCGATCAAAAGCGCGAACGTCAAGGCGATTGTGGCGTACGAGCCGTTCGTATCGTGCTTCCCACGCGCAGAAGTGCCGACGCTGCCGCCCTTGTCCGACGGGTCGTCAGCGCCCTCGATCGAAACGGTATCGGCGCAGGAATTCGAGCGCCTGACCAGGATTCCGATCCAGATCGTATGGGGAGACAACATCCCAAAAGAGCCGCATCCCGTGCCGGCATTGGATGTGTGGCGGCTGTCAGCGATGGCCTCGCGCAGTTTCGTTGAGCTAATCAACCACAAAGCCGGCGACGCCGGCATTTTGGATCTGCCGTCAGCCGGCATCCATGGCAACACTCACTTCCCATTCGCGGATCTGAACAATTTGCAAATAGCCGATCTGCTTTCGGAGTATCTGGGCAGAAAGGGACTTGACTGAGCATGTCCGCGCGCTGAGCGCTCTCGCGACGTCCCCCATTGGAGGCGGAGCAAACTGGAATGACTCGGCGATGTCGGCGATCTGCACTCCTCCCATGCAGGATGAAAACAGCCCGGGATCGCGGCCGACCGCGCGCACGTCGTTATAGCGCGTGATGGCCCAGAAGCCGGGCCCATGCGGTTCCGGATGGCGATAGACCGGGGCGTTGCGCCGCAGCCAGCGGAACTGGTCATGCGGCTGCCCGTTTGAAAAAGATGCGGCGCTGAGCAGGTCGATGGCCGGAGGATTGCCCATTTTACCTTGACGGCAGCCTGATCTCGGCCGGCCCCTTGGCCATCAGCATCCCGTTTTGGTTCTTCATTTCAAAATCGACGGTGATGATGCCGGTTTTGGCCCGCGCGTTTTCCTGTTTTTTGGTCACGCGGCCGGTCATGAAGGTGGCGTCGCCGACGAAAGCGGGACCGATATAGCGGGCGTTGCAATGGACCACGAAGCCGAGTTCACCGCCCCAGTTGGTCAGATAGTCGAGTATCCAGGCCCCCATTGTAGCGCCATAGCCGTAGCCGCGCGGCACCCCGATCAGTTGCGCATACCGTTCATGCACATGCCCGCGCGACGGACCATAGTAAAGGCCGTCGGCGTAGGTGGGATCGATTTTTGCGCGCTCGAAATCGCGCGACATCTCCGGCAGCCATCCGGCTTCCATCGAGGTGTTGGGCAGATTGTCGGGTTCATCGGTGCCCCAGACGGTGAAAATGTAGGCGCGCCATTCGCTGGTGAAAGTCTGCAGCGTGTGCGGACCGATCGGCCGGACCGGCAGTTCCTCGCCTTCCCTCACGTCGTTGAAGTAACGGATCATGTGGTTCTGGAAGGTCCTGTAGTACTCGAACTTCTGGGCCTCGATGTTGTCAAGGTCTTCAATCGTCCACTGGGGCGGCTTGCGCTGTTCGGCAAACGAGTCCATCGCGCGGGCGTTCTCGGCGCGGTAGCGGATCGAAGTGGACCGCCCCTTGGCAATCACTTCGCCATGCTGGTTGATATAGGTGGTATCGCCGCGCGAGAACATGGTCGGTCCGGCAAACTTGGTATGCGTGACGCGGTAATCGAACAGCATGCGGTCGGACCGGATCTTGTCGCCGGGTCGGATTCGCGGGCCGTAAAACCACCATTCATCGCCGCCAAACAGCATATGCGTGCCGGGAATATACCCCTGGATCGCGGGGACGGCGCCGTGCCCGACGGTGCAGTTGACGGTGAATGATTGCGGGGCAAGGATCTCGCCGACCGCGCTTTCGGCCGCGTATTTCTCGTCGTAGTAAAGCGGATTGGGATTTTGCATCCCCTGCGCCCAGCGCCGGATGTCGGTGACCGTGATCGGTTCCTTCAACTGGCCGCCGCCCAGTGGCACGCCGACCCATTTGTCGGTCTCGGTGGTGTCTAGCGGCTCCATGTTTATCTGATCGGCCTTCTCTGCCATTGAGCTAACCTCCGCTGTGTGCAAGTCGTGGTGTGACAGACAAGTATCAAGAAACGAGGGCGGACAACAACTCGACGATGCGCCTAATGCCGTGGCCGATGACTGCGCTCACAACCTGCGTGGATGCTCAATGATGTTGCGGCTGTGCGCTGCGCACTATATTAGGGCGTTTCAGGACGGGCGGGGCCAGCACAAAGGCGGCGACGACGGCCGCTGCAAAAACGATATAGGCGAGAGTAAAGATCCACTGCGGAAAATCGAAAAAAATCAGCGGGTGGATCCAATGAGCAATGAATCCGCCGTGGTAACCGCTTTGGCCCGCCGCGATTCGCAGCCGCTCCTCCAGCAGGGTCAGAGGACAGGCCGCCCCGGCGATCGCTTCCGCCGCCACCAAAAGGATCGCAGCCAGATGGGCGGCGCGCAGCCAGAAATTCCTCACCCATCGCCATCCCAGAGCGCTTCCCGCCACAATCGCGGCAAACCCGAACACCACGAAGCCGACATACGCGGCGTGGAAGAGCAGGACCGCATCGGCAAGCCAACTCCATTCCATAATCAATCGATCCACGCGAAACGGGCGCTGAAATGGCGCAGGAACGGCGGCTGCTCGACGATGCGCATACCGCGGATGCGATCGCGATACTCATTGACCTCAAGGATTGCCTCGACCACGTAATCGATATGACTTTGCGTGTAGACGCGCCGCGGGATCGCCAAGCGCAACAGTTCGTGGCGCGCCGCTTCTCCAAACATCACCGATCCGATCTCCACTGATCGAATGCCGGCGTGACGGTACAACTCGACGGCAAGCGCCTGAGCGGGAAAGTGCGCGCGCGGGATGTGCGGCAGCATCCGCGCGGCGTCGATATAGATCGCGTGTCCGCCCGGCGGTTCCACGATCGGCACGCCTTGGTCGGCGAGATGGCGGCCCAGATACGCGGTCGACGCGATCCGGTAGCGCAGATAGTCTGGATCGAGAACCTCCTCCAGCCCCACCGCTATCGCGTCGAGGTCGCGCCCGGCCAGGCCGCCGTACGTCGGAAATCCTTCGGTGAGTATCAGCAGGTTGGTTTCCTGCGCGGCCAGCCGATCGTCGTTGGTGCAAAGCATCCCGCCGATATTGGCGAAGGCGTCCTTCTTGGCGGAAAACGTACAGCCGTCGGCCAGCGAGAACATCCTGCGCGCGATTTCCCGCGGCGGCCAGTCGCGATATTGCGGCTCGCGCTCGCGAATTAACCATGCATTTTCGGCAAAGCGGCAGGCGTCGAGATAAAGCGGAATACGATGGCGCGTCGCGACGGCGCGCACCGCTTCCAGATTCTGCATCGAAACCGGCTGACCGCCGCCTGAATTGTTGGTGATCGTCACCATAATCAGGGGAATCCGCTCCCTGCCCTCCGCTTCAATCAACCGCTCCAACGCGGCCACGTCCATATTGCCCTTAAAGGGCAGCCGCGCCTGCGTGTCCGCCGCCTCGGGGACCGGCAGGTCAACGGCGCGCGCACCGGAGAATTCAATGTTGGCGCGCGTGGTATCGAAGTGCGTGTTGTTGGGAACCACCTGACCGCTCCGGCACATGACACTGAACAGGATCCGCTCGGCCGCCCGTCCCTGATGGGTCGGAATGACGTGGCGAAAGCCCATCAGGTCCTGCACCGTTCGCTTCATCCGGAAGAAGCTCTCGCTGCCGGCGTACGATTCGTCGCCGCGCATCACGGCCGCCCATTGCCCGGTGGACATCGCCGACGTGCCGGAATCAGTGAGCAGGTCGATGAGGACGTCCTTTGCGCGCAGCAAAAACAGGTTGTAACCCGCGTTTTTTACCAATTCCTCGCGTTCCTCGCGCGTGGTCTGGCGCAAGGGCTCGACGCTCTTGATACGAAAAGGTTCGATAATGGTCTTCACGGCTTTACACCTGGAGCATAGCCGATCCCGGCCCTCCCTGTCCGCCTCGACCGCAACGGGAAAGCGATGGCGTCTGCGGCCTGATTTGTGCGCCGCCACCCGGATTTTGAGTATCATGGAAACAAGGTGCGGCGGCCTCTGCAACCGCATGGAGAGTCATATCATGGCGAAGAATGCGGCTTCAGATGCGGCCATCGCCACGCCGGTCAGCCGGTCTGGGGAGGCGCTGACGAGAACCGTTTCCATCGCTCGCAGCGGGCGAGCCACCATCCCAGCCTTTATCGCGCCGCAGCTTTGCCAGCCGCTTCATCGTCCGCCGCAAGGCAGGCAGTGGGTTCACGAAATCAAATTCGACGGCTACCGTCTCCAACTGCGCGTTGTCAATGGACAGGTGACGTTGAGGACGCGCAAGGGATTGGACTGGACGCACAAGTTTGGCGCGATCGCCGCCGCCGCGCGCCGTTTGCCCGACGTGATCATCGACGGCGAAGTTGTTGCGCTGGATCGAAATGGAATCTCCAGTTTCTCCGCGCTTCAAACCGCGCTGGCAGAAAACCGGACCGATCACCTGATCTTTTTCGCCTTCGACCTGCTGTTTGCGGAGGGCAAGGATCTGCGCCGCCTGCCTCTGCTCCGGCGCAAGCAAAAGTTGCGGGAAATCCTGCAAGCCGCCGGAACTGAGCCCCTGATTCGTTACGTCGAGCATTTCCAAACCAGCGGCGACGCGGTGCTGAAATCCGCCTGCCGCATGTCGCTTGAGGGAATTGTATCCAAGCGGGCCGACGCTCCCTACGAATCGGGACGCACCGGCACCTGGACGAAAACCAAATGCCGCGGCGGTCTTGAAGTGGTAATCGGCGGCTGGACCGACACCAACGGACGTTTCCGATCGCTGCTGGTTGGCGCGTATCGCGGCGATCGGCTGATCTACCTGGGCCGCGTCGGCACCGGCTTCGGCAGCGCCACGCTGGATCGCCTGATGCCGCGATTGAAGTCGGCGGCCAGCCGCCACAATCCGTTCAGCGGCGAAAATGCGCCGCGTGCGGCCTCGAACGTCCACTGGCTCAAGCCGGATCTGGTCGCCGAGATCGAATTCGCCGGATGGACCAGTGACGGACTTGTGCGTCAGGCTTCTTTCAAGGGGCTGCGCGAAGACAAACCGGCTGCGGAGGTGAGAGCCGAAGAACCCGCGCCGGCGCAGACCGTCGAATCAGAAAAACCCGGGCCGAAAAAATGGCCCTCCACACAGCCGAAGCCGGTGGTGATGGGCGTGGCGATTTCAAATCCCGACAAGCCTCTGTGGCCGAATCCGGACGGCGGACCAATCACGAAGCTGGATTTGGCGCGCTATTATGAAGCAGTCGGCGCCTGGATGATCGAACATCTCAAGGGACGCCCCTGCTCGATCATCCGGGCGCCCGACGGCATCAACGGCCAGCACATATTTCAACGCCACGGCAAACCGGGAACCTCCACTCTGATCGATTTGGTGAAGGTTGGGGGAGATCGGCAGCCCTATCTGCAAATCGATCGCGTCGAGGGACTGGCCGCCATGGCGCAGGCGGCAGCCGTCGAACTGCATCCATGGAATTGCGAGCCGGGAAATCCCGATGTTCCCGGACGCCTGGTGTTCGATCTCGATCCCGCCCCCGACGTCGAATTCAGCACGGTGGTCGAGGCCGCGCGCGAAATGCGCGAGCGTTTGGAGGATTTGGGGCTGGTGGCGTTCTGCAAAACCACTGGCGGCAAAGGCTTACACGTCGTTACACCACTGGCGCCGCGCCGCGACCGTCCTTTGACCTGGCCTGAAGCCAGGGAATTCGCCCGTGAAGTTTGCATTCGGATGGCGGCGGACAGCCCCAGTCGGTATCTGGTCAGGATGACCAAACGCGAGCGCTCCGGCCGCATCTACCTGGATTATCTGCGTAATGACCGCGCGGCGTCGGCGGTCGCGCCGCTGTCGCCGCGGATACGTCCGGAAGCGACGGTTTCGATGCCGCTTTTGTGGGACCAGGTCCGCGCCGGCCTTGACCCCCGTCGGTTTACGATGCGCACAGCTCCTGCGCTAATCGCCAGGAGCACGGCATGGCGGGATTACCGCGACTCGCAGCGCCCACTGGAGGCGGCCATCAGGCAACTGGCCCGCGCCACCGCAGCTTGATCGGCCGCCTGACGGCTGCCTGGAACAGGCCTGCCAGATTTTTGTCGGTTTGCAAACGACACCTTGGAAAGCCCGTCCACGCGCAGCCAAAGCCTTTAAGCGCGGTCATGCGTGCATGTACCAGCCGCCGCTGACGGTCACCGCTTCTCCGGTAATGTAGGAGGCGTCGTCGGAGGCGAGGAAACATGTCACCGCGGCGACTTCCTCGGGCTTGCCGGCTCTACCCAGCGGGCAATCCCGGGCCATGCGATCTCCGCCGATCTCTTTCCAATGGGTTTCGACCCACTTGGTCAGTATCATGCCCGGAGCGATCGCATTGCAGCGCACACCGTAGGGGCCGGCCTCGGCCGCCACCGTACGCGTCAGCGCCAGCACTCCGGCCTTGGCGGCGTTATAGGGCGCCGACGAATTGGTGGTCCATGCCGCTACCGACGCAATGTTAATGATCGCGCCTTGACGGCGAGTCTTCATGCCGGGCAGGATCACGCGAATCATGTTGAAGCAGCCGGTCAAATCGACGTCAAGCACCCGCTGCCAATCCTGCGGATCGAGTTCACTGACAGCGCCAAAGGCATTGATCCCGGCGTTGTTCACCAGGATATCGACGCGGCCCAAACGTGCGTCCACAGCCCCCACAACCTCATCGATGTTGTTTCGATTCGCGACGTCGAGGGGAAAGCCGATTACGCGCCCGGGAAATTCCCTGTCCAGTTCTTCCACCGTCTCCTGCGTGCGCCGCGCGTGAGAATCGGTGACCACCACGATTGCTCCCTCCTGGGCGAGCCGATGGGCGGTGACCTTGCCCATCCCGGCTCCTGCCGCGGCCGTGACCAGCGCCACTTTGTCCTTCAAGCCTCTCATGCCAATGTCCTCCGGGGGGCAGTAAGCAAATCCTGCACGGTTCGCCATTTTGGCTGCATCGACCTGCCGATGTAAATGCAATCCGCCGCGGGTGGCGGTAGGCTCATCCATGACGTTCGGAAGCTGCGAGTCCTGACCCTGTTGTGTTCTCCATCTCCACTCGCTTGGCGGCGGACGCGAACGCCGGTTAAACCTGCGCGTTTGGCAACTTCCGATGCTGGCACCGGCCCGGTGCGCTTATTTATGGGGTTTGAAAAGACGAAGATCGTTGCGGCCTGGAAAAACCTGGCCCCCGTCGCCAACCCGCCGGCGCAAGCGCGGCAATAGCCGGGGCACTGCGCTGAATGCTTGCTGGTATTGTGCGCCGAGTGCTGCTTCCTCGGCGCCGATCCTGATTCGCAACAGGATCGCGTTGCCGGCTGAGAATACGATTGCGCTGCGCCAGCATCCGTAGATCATCGGAACACAGATCATTTCAACCGTCACCGCCAGGTAGTTCGGATGGCGTATCAGGCGGTAAGGGCCTGAGGTGAGCGGCGCGGCGCCCGGCCACACAATGATTCGCGTGTTCCAGCGTTCGCCCAGAGTCGTTACGGCCCAGTAACGCAGCGCTTGCGCGCAAGCCGCACCGAAAAGTGCTATCCATCCCAGTGACGGCGGAAATTCCCGGCCGAAAACAATCGCCTCGCCGCCGCAGCAGGCAATAAACAGGACATGAAATGCGGCGATTGCGGGATAATGTCCGGCGCCCGCCTCGACCGCGCCTCGCGCCAGCGCCGCGCGCGTATGGCGCGCCGAGATCAGCAATTCCACGATCCGCTCCGCGCCCACCGCCGCCAACGTCGCCAGGTAAGCGCCAAGCGAGATCACCATCGCAGCAGCACCAGTTCCGAGCAGAATCCCGGTCCGACCGCCATCATCATCCCATAGTCGCCGGCTTGCGCCTGCCCGTCGGACAGGAGATCGCCCAACACGAACAGGACGGATGCCGATGAGAGATTGCCGATCTCGGTCAAGGACCGCCACGATCGTTCCAGCGCATCGCAGGGAAGGTCGAGCGCCGTCTCGATTGCGCGCAGCACCTTGGGTCCGCCGGTATGCGCGATCCAATGGCGGATTGCGCCGCGATTAAGTCCGTGCGCGGCCAGCAGCCGATCCACGTCAGCGCCAAGGTTTTCCCTGACCGCGTCGGGCACTTTCGGCGACAGGACGATTTTGAAACCGCTGTCGACGATGTCCCATCCCATCAGGCGTTCGGTGTCGTGGTAGAGCGTGGACTGGGTCCCGACAACGCGTGGGCCGCGGTCAGTCCGCCGTGCCGCGCCGGCGATTATCACCGCGGCGGCGCCGTCCCCGAACAGGCCCGACGCGATCAAATTGGCCAGCGACAGATCGTCGCGCTGCAAGGTCAGGGAGCACAACTCGACCGACAGGAACAGGGCAATGTGGTCGGGAAAGGCCCGCGTATATTCTGAGGCGCGCGCCAGACCCGCCGCCCCGCCGACACATCCGAGGCCGAAAATCGGGGTACGCTTGATGCCGGAGCGCATCCCCAGACGGTTGATGATCCTGGCGTCCATACTTGGAGTAGAGATTCCAGTCACTGTGACGAAAAAAAAATGATCGATGTCCGCCGCTTCAAGACCGGCCTGCTTGAGCGCGGCGCGCACCGCGGCTTCACCAACCTGCAGGGCGGCGGTGTTCCAGGCCTGATTGGTTTTGGCAAAGCTGTCCAGCGCGGGGTACTCCTCCAGGGGCAGGGCGAAATAGCGGCCGCGGACCTGCACTGCGCGATGGAACTCCTCCAGTCGGCGGGGGTTTCCATGTCTGCCCTTCCAGTAAGTGCGCAAAGCGTCAGTCAGAACCTGCTGTTCGACATAGTTGGGCGGAAATGCGAGACCCACGGCGCGGATCGCAGGAGCGTCGCGGTCAGAAAATGGTGCAGGCAAGCTTTGTGGATGTTCGGACGCCATCGGGTTACCTCGCCGCGAAATCGAGCACGCCTGCCACAGGACCGCGCCCAACGCTGTTTAGCCGCAACTCAAACCAATCGGCGAGCTTCTCGCCGGCCGGCCATCTAGGGTCCGCATCCAGCTTATATCTTCGAATCCCCGCCGTCACCTGATAGCGGCGCACGGAACTCGATCGACTAAGTCTTTGAGGACTGATTCGAAGACGGATAAGATAAGCGCACGCAGCCCTGGAGCAGGGCCCGACCGTCAGCATCGGCCGGGCCCCCACGATTCTCATGTCCGCGCAAATTCCAACGAGCACCTACCGTATTCAGTTCAGCCATCGCTTTACTTTGGAACAGGCAACGGCGCTGGTCGATTATCTGCATGACCTGGGTATCGGCGCGTGCTATGCCTCGCCGCTGACGATGGCCCGTCCGGGAAGTTCGCACGGCTACGACGTGACCAGTCACGGGATGCTCAATCCTGAAATCGGCGACGAGGCCCAGCTGGCGCATTTTGCGCAAGGGCTGCGGGCCAACGGGATGGGCCTGATTCTGGATACGGTTCCCAACCATATGTGCATCGCGCATCCGTCCAATCAGATGTGGTGGGATATTCTGGAGAACGGGCCGAGTTCTCCCTTCGCCAGTTTCTTCGATATCGATTGGAAGCCGCCCAAGGCCGACCTGACCAACAAAGTGCTGTTGCCGATGCTCGGCGACCAGTTCGGCAAGGTGCTGGAAAACGGCGAGATCAGGATCGCTTTTGAAAATGGCGCCTTGCAGGTGCGCTACTATGAATGGTCGCTGCCGCTGGCGCCGCGCACCTGGACCCATATTCTGCATCCGGCCCTTGAACAGGTGCGCGGTCTTTTCGAGGAATCCGACCGGGACCTGATGGAACTGGAGAGCATCATCACCGCGATGGAGCATCTGCCCGAGCGCAGCGAGACCGATCCCGAGCGCATCCGGGAACGCATGCGGGAGAAGGAAGTGATCAAGCGGCGCCTTTCGACGCTGCTCGAAAAATCGGCCGCGATCAGGTCGGCAATTGACGCTTCTTTGAAGGATATCAACGGCGTCAAGGGCGACCCGCACAGCTTTGATCGGCTGGAAAAGCTGCTCGAAGATCAGGCCTATCGGCTCAGTTTCTGGCACGTCGCGGCCGACGAGATCAATTACCGCCGGTTTTTCGATATTAACGAACTGGCGGCCATTCGAGTCGAAGATCCGGCGGTGTTCGAGGCCGTGCACGAATTGACGCTGCGCCTGATCGGTCAAGGCATCGTCACCGGGCTGCGGATCGATCATGCCGACGGCCTGCTCGACCCCGGGCTTTATTTGCGGATGCTCCAGGAGCGCTGCGCTGCGGTTCAGCACGAGGCGCCGGGCAATGGTGATGGGCGTCCCTTTTACGTTGTGGTGGAAAAAATTTTGACCGGCCATGAGCGTCTGCGCGGCGACTGGCCGGTTCACGGAACCACCGGATATGAATTCGCCAATCTGCTTAACGGCGTTTTCGTGGACACTTCAAGTCAGCATCGATTCGAAGACCTCTACGCGCGTTTTGCGGGATGGCAGCAGGCGTTTCGCGACCTGGTTTACGATTGCAAGAAGCTGATGCTGCGGGCGTCAATGTCCGGCGAGCAGAACGTGCTCGCGCGCCGGCTCGATCAGATCTCCGAGCAGCATCGATGGTCGCGCGATTTCACGCTCAACAGTCTGGGCCGGGTCCTGGCCGAGGTGATCGCATGCTTCCCGGTTTATCGCTCCTACGTGACATCCGCCGGTCGCGTGACCGACGAGGATCGCGAGCAGATCGGCCGCGCGATTCATATCGCCAAACGGCGCAACCCGGCACTGAGCGAATCCACCTTCGATTTTCTTGCCGCGGTGCTTTTACTGGAGCATCCCGAGGGTCTGGAGGAGGCCGCGTGCGCCCAGCGCCTGGACTTCACCCTGCGCTTTCAACAATTGACCAGCCCGGTGATGGCCAAGGGATTCGAAGACACCGCCCTGTATCGATATGTGCCGCTGGCCTCGCTCAATGAAGTGGGAGGCGATCCGACCCGTTTCGGTGTCAGCGCGCAGGAGTTCCATTCGCGCAACGCGCAGCGCGCCGAACAATGGCCGCACGGATTTTCCGCCACCTCTACCCACGACACCAAACGCAGCGAAGACGTGCGCGCCCGCATCAACGTGCTGTCGGAAATTCCCGACCAGTGGGAGCGCGCGATCTGGCGCTGGCACCATCTGACCGAATCCGCCCGCGGCGAGATCGACGGCGTGCCGGTGCCCGATCCCAACGAGGAATACCTTTTTTATCAGACCCTGATCGGAACCTGGCCAATCGATCTTCATCCCGATGAATTCGACGAATACATCCGGCGAATTCAGGCCTACATGGACAAGGCGGCCAAGGAGGCAAAGGTCAGGACCAGTTGGATGCGGGCCAACGATCGGCATGACGTCAAGCTGGCCGAGTTCATCGCGGCGGTGATGCGGACGGGAGGCGACAATTCCTTCATCGCCGATATCGGCGCGTTTGCCACGCGTGTGGCGGACGCCGGCATGCTAAATTCGCTGTCGCAGACCCTGCTCAAGATCGCGTCGCCTGGCGTGCCTGATTTTTACCAGGGAACGGAGTTGTGGGACCTGAGCCTGGTCGATCCGGACAATCGCCGTCCGGTCGATTACGGCGCGCGCATCGCGATCATGGAGGAAATCAAGCGGTCGGTCGAAGGCAACCGCCTGGGGTTCGCGCAAAAGATTTTCACCAAGCCCGGCGATGGCATCATCAAGGCGTACGTCATAAGGGAAGCGCTGAATTTCCGCCGCAGCAACCCCGCTCTTTTCATAAAGGGCGATTATGTCGCGCTGGAAGGATCCGGAGCGCACGGCCGCAACGTAATTTCGTTTGCGCGCCGCACAGACGATCAACACGTGATCGTGGCGGCCGGCCGCTTCTTCACCTCCCTGGGTAAACTGCCCGCCTCCGCCGCGGGCGAGGAAACCTGGCGCGATACCTATCTTTCGGCCCCGGCCGGATTCCTGCATGGACGCTACGTCGAGCTTTTTACCGGAGCCCGGATTGCCGCCGACCTCGATCGCGACCGCCGCCAACTGTGCCTTGCCGACATCTTCGCCCATCTGCCGGTGGCCCTGCTGATTCCGGCGGATTGAACTGTGCGCGAATCCCCTGCCCCTGGGACGCTTGCTATAATGGCCGCTGCATCCATGGCCGCTCGAAAGCGGCCCGGGTTTCGGGAGACACAACAGCGTATGCCTCGTGAACGAAAACCTACCGACCCGCAGGCGCGGGCGATTTTCGAAATCCATCGCCGCTTCGTCACCTTGATGGAGGAGCGCCTGAGTATGGTCGAGGAACAGACCAGGGCCAATTATGTCACGGTGATGAAGTCCCTGACCGAGAAACTCGCAGTCCCCGGCAAGCCGCTTTCGGAAATCGCCCGCGAGATGATGGCTGAAGCCGGCCCGATCCTTTTCCAGGTCATGCAAGGATAGGATCGTTTCGGCCTCAATCCTCCAACGCGTAACCGACTTCGCTGTGCTGGGTCAGATCCAGACCGATGTGCTCCTCCTCTGAATCAACCCGCAGTCCGACCAGACCGTCAACCAGCTTGAGCAGGATATAGCTGCCGGCGAACGCGAACACCATACTGGCGACGACCGCTATGAATTGGATGAGGAGCTGGCTGGGATTGCCGTTGAGCAACCCATCGGCGCCGGCCGGGTTGATCAGTTTGCTCGCAAACACGCCGGTCAGAAGGGCACCGGTGACCCCGCCCACGCAATGGACGCCGACCACGTCCAGCGCGTCGTCGTAGCCAAAGTGGTATTTGATGCTGACCGCGTAAAAACAGATTGCGCCGGCGATAATCCCGATCACCAGCGCCGCCATCGGCCCAACATAACCCGACGCCGGGGTAATCGCGACCAGGCCGGCGACAGCGCCGCTGGCCGCACCCAGCACCGTCGGCTTCCCGCGCACCATCCACTCCGTCACCATCCAGGACAGCGAGGCCGAGGCCGCCGCCACATGCGTGGCAACCATCGCGGAGGCCGCCAGGCCGTTGGCCGCCAGCGCGCTGCCGGCATTGAACCCGAACCATCCGAACCACAACAGGCCGGCGCCGGTCAGCGTCATGGTCAGATTGTGCGGCGTGATCGGCTCGTGCGGATAACCCATCCGCCGGCCCAGCAAAATCGCGGCGGCCAGCGCCGAGATTCCCGACGAGATATGAACCACGGTGCCGCCGGCGAAATCCAGCGCGCCCATCTGATGGAGCCATCCGCCAGCGCCCCAGACCCAATGCGCAAGTGGATCGTAGATCAGCGTGGCCCACAGCAGGCTGAACAGGAGGAAACCGCGGAAAGTCACCCGCTCCGCGATTGCGCCCGTGATCAGCGCCGGGGTGATGATCGCGAACATGCATTGGAACAGCATGTACACCGAATGCGGAATGGTGGCGGCATACACCGGATCGGGGGCGGCGCCGACCGAATTCAGGCCGATCCAGGAAAGCCCGCCGATCAGCCCATGATGGTCGGGCGAAAACGCAAGGCTGTAGCCGAACAGCACCCATTGCACCGTGATAACCGCGGCCAGGATGAAGCTCTGCATCAAGGTGGCCAAAACGTTTTTGCGCCGCACCATCCCGCCGTAAAAAAGGGCGAGACCGGGCGCCGTCATCAGCAGAACCAGCGCAGCGGCAACCAGGACCCAGGCCGTGTCGCCGCTGTTGATCCGGTCGGCCGGAGGAACCGGCATCGCGTAAGCCTTGGGCAGCGTAGCGGCAAAAACATTGCGCGCAACTAAAGTTAGGGCGGCCGCAAACCCTGCAGCGGGCAGCACAATGGAGCGTCCGGATCGAAATCTCGCCATGATTGGAGTCATTGGTAAAACCTTGGGCAAAAGTTGTGGCAAATGTCGATGCCTCGCTCAAGACGCAAGAGCGCATCGATCGGCGAGTTGGCTGGACGCGCGCGGCCATGGAAATATGCAATGATCCGGCCCGCGAACGCGGCGAATTCAGGTTATTGAGGATTTTGCGCCCACGATTTGACATAGCGGCTCACCGCTTCCCGTTGCGCCGGCTCAATCGGCGGGCCGGGATCGCCGCCGCCGCGCTGTTCATCGCGGCCGATTTGATTGCGGTTGAACTCAGGCGCCGCCGTTATGCGGGCGACTTCGATATCTCGATGGAATTTGGCCGCCGATTTCTAAGGGGCCAGCATTTGTACCAGGGCGGCTTGCATTTTCCCTACCTTCCCACCGCCGCGATGTTTTTCGCGGTTTTCTCCCTGCTGCCGACGCCGTTGGCATTCCTGCTGTTTTACGCCACCGCAATCCTGTGCTTGGGACTGGTGCTGCGGATGCTTTCGACGATCGTATGCGGGACACAACCGGGCCTTCGCGAGCGCAGCGGTCAAATCGCGGCGCTCACGTTGATCCTCGCCGCGCACTATATAATCCGCGACCTCGATGACGGCGGTCCCAATCTGATTCTGCTCGCGATTGCGATGGGCGGGATCTACTGGGCCTGGAGGGGACGGGAGGTTCGCGCCGCCGGATTGCTGGGCGCGGCCACCGCATTGAAGGCGACCGCCGCACTCTTCATTCCGTTTCTGATTTGGAAGCGGTGCTGGCGGCTGGCGATCTATACAACCATCGCGACCTTGTTGTGGTTGGCTTTGCCGATAGCGCGGATGGGACCGGCGAACTGGTGGATGCATCAGCGGGAGTGGATCATATCGGCAATCGGGTTCGCCGCCGGATTCAATCAGGCCGCCGCGCATTACTATGGCGCGGGCAACAGCGGCAACCAGGCGCTCAGGCCCGCCGTGATATATCTGACCAGCAGCCGCGCCGCCGCGCTTTTAGCTGGTCTGACTTTGACGGCGATTTTCTGCTGGATCACCGCGCGGCCGTACGGCGGCCGCCTCGACACCCGATGGGTGAGGGAATCAAGCGGAGCGCTGATCCTGGCCGTGCTGCTTGCGCCGATCGCCTGGGTGCAACATCTGGTCGTCGCCATTCCGGCGCTGTACCTGATCGTCGCGGACTGGCTGGCCGGCCAGGATTTCAGTCTGGCATCCAAAGCCGCGCTGCTGCTCTACATCATCTTTGCCCTGATTCTCAATCGCGGAGTGATCGGCAAGGCGCGCTTCGAGATTCTGCTCGATTTCCATGCTCAGACCATTTGTATGCTGCTGGTTCTGGGCGTCCTGATGCTGGAGCGACGCGCGGTCCGCAAATCGCCGGTCCAACCCGACGCGCAGCCCTTGTTTCGATGTACGGCCGGGCACAAAGCGGGTTAAGATTGTTCAGCCGGAATTCAGAACGCCGACCCGGAGATCCAGTTCATGGGCCGAATCGCAAACCACGCAATCAACCTTGCCGCCTGCGCCGCCGCGATTGTGCTGGCCGCAAATGTCTCGGCCCATCCCCGGATGCGGCTGAGGAGTCCCGCCTTCGCCGCCGGAGCTCCGATTCCCGAACAATACACGTGCTCCGGGAAGGATATTTCGCCGCCGCTTGAGATTGACGGCATCCCGCCCGCCGCCAAATCGCTCGTCCTGGTGGTTGACGATCCAGACGCCCCCTCAGGCACCTTTGAGCATTGGGTGGTTTACAACATGCCCCCAAACACCACGCTAATCCCGGCCGGTGTCGCACCGGGGGCGACGATGCCCGGAGGCGGGCAGCAGGGACGCAACGACTTCGGCCGTCTCGGCTATGGTGGTCCGTGTCCTCCACCGGGAGCGGCGCACCATTACCGGTTCTGGCTGTTCGCGTTGAGCAGCACGATCACGCCGGCCTCGCCGGATGCTCGGGAGATCCAGCGCGCGATGCAGGGCCATGTTGTGGAAAGCGCGGAAACGACGGGAACATTCGGGCGCTGAGGCCGCCAGGGCGCGCACCGCTCAGGAGACGGCCTTTTCGACCTTGTCGCGCTCGGGCCGGAGATTCTCCACTGTCCCGCGCTCGGTTGCCGCCTTTTCCGACGGCTTGGGCAAAAGCTGATGGGTGGTGAGCACCTCGATAAACTTGCGCACCGCGGGCGAGAGTTCCCGCCCGCGCTTATAGATGATGGCCAGGGGACGGGTGAATACGCCCTCCTGAAACTCGAGCATCTTGAGCGACCCGCGCGCGGTTTCATGATCGACCGTAAGCCGCGGCACGATTGCCACCCCCAGTCCGATCTCGACCGCGCGTTTGATGGTCTCGACGTTGTCGAACTCCATCGTGTAATGGGGCTTCACACCGTGATCGCGCAGGATCCGGTCAACCGCCTTGCGGGTTGAAATGTCGCGTTCATAGCCGACGAAGCGCTGGCCCTCGAGCTGGGCAAAGCTGACCTTGTTCTGCTTCGCCAATGGACTGTCGGGTGGAACCACCAGCACCAGTTCGTCATGGCGAAACGCCACCGAAACTATTTGGCTGCGCTTGGCCGGGTACGCGACCACGCCCAGGTCGATTTTGCCTTCGATCAGGTCCTCGTAAATTTTGTTGGCGCGCAGGTATTCCAGATGCACGTTGACGGCCGGATAGGTCCGCAGGAATTCGGTTAAGTAGGCGGGCAGTTCGTGCAGGCCGACGCTGTAAACGGTGCCGACCCGAATCGATCCGCCCACCACCGAGCCGATTTCGCGCAGGCGATTTTCCAGCTCCAGGAAACGGCGCACGATCTCTTTGCCCGCGCTGTACAGAATCTGGCCCGCGTCAGTCGGCTTGACCCCGGTCCGCCCACGCTCTATAAGACGGCAATCATATTTTTCCTCAAGGCTGCGCACCTGCTGGCTGACCGCGGACTGGGTCACAAAATTTTGCGACGCGGCAAACGAAAAGCTTCCACTTTCGATGATGTCGCAAAAGACCTTGAGTGTCTCGATATGCATGGGTGTGATTTTGTATAAGCTTAGCTGATACTGTGCCGAGTCCGCAAGTAGCCTTTTGGCAGACCCGCAGACACCCGCCGGACCTCGTTTCGTGTTAACCGGCCTGATAAAAACATCCGTGCATGCGCGTTGAACGCGATCGCCCGGCCGGCGGTCGCGCTGAATTGGTTTCCTCTGATGACCACGAAGCTCAGGTGCAAAGATGGCGCAAATACTTGAAGACCTTGACTATTTCAGCCTCGACGATCTGCTGACATCTGAAGAACGGATGACCCGCGAGACGGTCAAACAGTTCGTCGAGCGCGAAGTGTTGCCCGAGATCGAAACCCATTTCGCGGCGGAAACCTTCCCGCTGCAGCTAATCCCCCGGATGGCCGAACTGGGCTTCTTCGGCGCCAACATGAAGGGCTACGGATGTGCCGGCATGAACAACGTAGCTTATGGATTGATCATGCAGGAACTGGAGGCCGGAGATTCCGGACTGCGCTCTTTCGCGTCGGTGCAAAGCGCCCTCTCGATGTACGCGATCTACGCCTTCGGTTCCGAAGAGCAAAAACGCCGCTACTTGCCCCAAATGGCGCAGGGCAAGCTTATCGGCTGTTTCGGTCTGACCGAACCCGATCACGGATCGGATCCGGCCGGGATGGAAACACGCGCGCGGCGTGACGGCAACGGATGGGTGCTCAACGGCACCAAGCGATGGATCACCAACGGCACGATCGCCGGCGTCGCAGTTGTATGGGCCAGGGTCGATGAGGGCATCGCGGGATTTCTGGTTGAAAAGGACAAGCCCGGGTTCACTTCGCGCAACATCAACGGGAAGTTTTCGATGCGCGCGTCGATTACATCCGAACTGACATTCGAGGACGTGCGGCTCACCGATTCCGACCGCCTGCCCGAAGCGCGCGGCTTGCGGGCGGCGTTGGCGTGTCTGACCCAGGCTCGCTACGGAATCGCGTGGGGCGCGATCGGCGCCGCACGCTCATGCTATCGGACCGCGCTGGAATACGTTAAATCGCGCAAGCAGTTCTCGCGACCGCTGGCCGGCTATCAATTGGTGCAGAACAAACTGGTCACGATGCTTACCGAAATCACCAAGGCGCAGATGGTTTGCCTGCGACTGGCCCATCTGAAGGATCAGGGCAAAATGCGCCAGGAGCAGGTCTCCTTCGCCAAGCGCAACAATGTCGGATGGGCGCTGGAAATCGCGCGGATGGCCCGTGACATGCTAGGCGCCAACGGCATCGTCAACGAATATCCGGTGATCCGTCACATGCTCAACCTGGAGACAGTCAACACTTACGAGGGCACCTTCGACGTCCACACCTTGATTTTGGGCCGTGACCTCACCGGCTTGTCCGCATTCGACTGAAGGGGGTCGCCGACGGTCGCGGACGGCGGATGGCCGCCTAGGAGCCCTTTTTGGCGTGGCGCATGACCGGACTGCCGACTCCACAGGCCAGCGCAGCCTGCTGAGGCGACAATCCGAAATGGCGCGCGAAGTACTGCTGATGGTATTCCTCGGCGCGGTAGAACGGCCCCGCTGCTGTAATCTCCGTCACGATTGGACGATGGTAATTGCCCGAGGCTTCCAACTCACGCACCGCGCGGCGGGCCGCCCGCTCCTGTTCAGCATCGTGGAAGAAAATCACCGAGCGGTACTGCGTTCCCACGTCAGGTCCCTGGCGGTTCAGCGAGGTCGGATCGTGGACATCCCAGAACACTTCGAGCAAATGTTCGTACGAAATCATTGCGGGATCGTACTCAACGCGAACAACCTCGGCGTGTCCGGTGTGGTCGGTGCACACCATTTCATAGGTGGGATCGGCGACGTTTCCGCCCATGTAACCGACCTGTGTCGAGACGACCCCGTCCAGCGCGGCGAACGCCGCTTCCACATGCCAAAAGCATCCGGCTCCGAAAGTAGCTACTTTGGTTTCCTGTGCCATCTTGCTCTCTTGCAACTACCGGCTTCGTTTCGCGTGCGGGCTGTACGGCGTCCCGCCGCTCTTTCTTAACACGTACCGCATATTTGCTGCAGCGCCAATAGCTGAGCGCCCGCCAAACCTTGTTAATCCCGCGCCTTGGGGATGACCTCTTCCGCGAACGCCTGGATGCTTTCTTCCAGGTACGGCGGAGTCATCGAGAAAATGAAGTGGGTGACGCCGGCCTTGCGATAACGCGCAACCCGCTCCAGGCATTCGTCGGCGCTGCCGACGAAAACGCTGCGGCGCGCTTCTTCCGGCGTCCCGCGGCTCATCGCGGCGCCGCGGGCGACGATCTCACGTTCGCGCTCGGCGCCCGCGCGGTAACCGAGCGAAGTGATCACGGTCTTTTCGATCTCCGAATCGTCCCGTCCGATCGCCTCGCAATGGCGCTTGAGCACGCCGATCAGATGCTCCATGCGTTCGGCGTTGCCGCCCGAATTCCACAAGTCGGCGTACTTCGCCACGATCCTGAGCAGTACCTTTTCGCCGGTCCCCGCCACCATCAGCGGCGGATGCGGCTTTTGGATCGGCTTGGGACTGCATACCGCGTCGGTCACGTTGTAATGGCGGCCGTGGAGGGTGAACTTGTCGCGCGTGAACATCCCTTTGATGATCTGACAGGCTTCATCCAGCGCGCGCAGCCGGGCGCCGACCGTCATGAAATCGACGCCGAAGCTGCGATGCTCCAGCTCGTACCATCCGGCGCCGATCCCCAGCACGAAACGGCCGTTGCTCAAATGATCGAGCGTGGCGGCCATCTTCGCGGTGATGCACGGATTGCGATAGGTGTTGCCATTGACCAGCGCGCCGATACGGACGCGGCTGGTCTGCTGGCTCAGCGCCGCCAACGCAGTCCAGCCCTCCAAGCACGGACCGGCGGGATCGGCGCCCATGATCGGATAGAAGTGGTCGAAGACCCAAAGCGAGTCGTAACCCCATAGATCGGCTTTCTGCCACAGGCCGCGCAGGTCGGACCATCGCGCCTGCTGCTGGGGAGTCTGGATTCCGAAACGCACGGGATGCCGCGTCATCGCTGTAACCTCTAACCGAAATTCCCACACCCAGGCGGGCCCGCGCAACAATCCGGCAACCGGCGGGCGGGGTCGGGGACTCGCAAAATGGATGAATTCCTGATTTCTTGGAAAATTATTGCGCTGTTTGTGCTGACCAACGCTATCTTCCGAGGTTAAGCGATGAACGGAATCGATTTCCTGCCAACCTACATCCAAGCCCTGCTGGTAAGCGTTTTCTTTGCCGGCATGACCATCGCAGGGCTTTACCTGGTGCGGCACAGAGTCGAACCGGAAACGCTGCGGACCGATCATGATGTGGCCGGATTCACCTTCGGCGTGATTGGCGCGTTTTACGGGGTGGTGCTGGCATTTGTGACCGTCGCGGCCTGGCAGCGATTCGAGCGCGCCAACGACCAGGTGCAGGCGGAGAGTCTGGCCGTTTCCAACCTTTATAACCTCGCGCAGGGGCTTAGCGGTCCCGCGCACAAACAGATGCGCGAGGCTTTGCGCGCCTATACCGCCACCGTGCTGAATTCTGAATGGCAGGAGATGGCGCATGGACGGTTTTCCGCGGACCAGAAGCCGATCCAGGATCTTTGGGACATAATTATCAGGAGCAAGCCCACCAGTCCTCAGGAGCAGGTTTTCCTCGATAAAAGTATCGACCAGTTGACTCAACTGACCGATCTGCGCCGCCTGCGTTACGTTTACTACTCCCAGGACCTGCCGTCGGTCATCTGGGTGGTGATTTACGTCGGCTGCGTGATCACGCTGGGGTTCAGCTATTTCTTTGTCACGCGCCGCTTTCGCCAGCAGGCGCTGATGTGCGGGACATTCGCAGCGCTGATCGGGCTAACCATTCTGGCGATCAGCGAACTGGCCACGCCCTATCAGGGGGCGGTCGTGGTTTCCAATCAGGCGTTCAAGGTGTTGGCCGCCTCGATGGACCTGTCGGCGCCGGGCCGACTACCGTCCACCGAATCATTGAGGCCGCAAACCGCGGACCCCCCAACCAGGTGAAAGATAAACCTGATGCGCCCGTTAGAAAGCGCCGGAGCGCAGCACCTGGCCCGCTAGCTCGCCGGTATGTCTGCCATGATCGAACACCATCTGTGCGCTAACGATGGTCACCGCAGAGCCTGCGAGTTACCCGACGCATGTCCCACGTCCGAATGCCCGATGTCGAAACCCCAGAGCGCACTAAGGCGCGAGCCCAACGGGCGCTGAGGCCGGGTTTGCTCAGGGGGTTTTTTCGCGGATGTATTGTCCGATCCGCTCTACCGCCTGCTTCGCCTCGTCCAGCATCGGAACGAATATCTGCCAGACGTGGATCATGTTCTCCCACGGCTCATAGACTACCTCGACGCCCGCGGCGCGCGCCCGTTCGGCCAGCCGACTGGAATCATCGAGCAGTACCTCGGCGGTGCCGACCTGGATCAGCATCGGCGGCAGCCCACGCAGATCAGCGTACAACGGTGAGGCCAGCGGCGTTTTCGGATCCTTGCCGCCGAGGTAAGCCGCAGCCATGTCGCCGAGATTGCCGCTTGCCACCATCGGATCTACGTTGGCCTTGGTCTTCATCGATTCGCCGGTCCCCTCCAGATCGACCCAGGGCGAAAGGCAGACGGCGGCGGCAGGCATCGGCAGTTTGGCGTCGCGGATAGCCAGCAAGGTCGCGACGGTGAGACCGCCGCCGGCGGAATCACCCGCCACGGTGAGGCGCGACGCGGTCAGCCCCGAATCCAGCATAAAGCGGTAGGCGGCAACCGAATCGTCGATCGCGGCCGGGAACGGATGCTCCGGGGCAAGCCGGTAATCGATAATCAACACCCGCGCGCGGGCCGCACGCGAAACCCATCCGGCGAGGCATCGATGGGTCTTGATCGATCCGATCGTGTAACCGCCACCGTGAAGGTAAAGCACGTTGCGGCTGATATCGGCACCGGGCGCGGTGATCCATTCGGCCGGCACGCCGTTGGCGCTGACCGGCTCGGCCTTGATGTCGGCATCCAGCCTGAATGCCGCCTTCTCCATCGCGGCGCGCCGACGCTGGAAACTGGCCGTCGGATCGACCGGCACCGCCTTGAGCTTCTGTATCAGTGATTCGAGTTGCTGTAGAGACATAGGGCTGACCTCCTGGCGGTATTAGAAGTAACATCGGAGGCGGGGTTTTGAAAAACGCGCAGCAGCCTGCCCGTTCGAACACGCCGCGGCCATCGAACTACAGTACGATTGACCCTTCAGCGTCGTCCTTCACGCAGGCCGCGGCGCAGTTCGCTGCGGCGGATTTTGCCGCTGATGGTTTTGGGCAACTCCGTCACGTAATGGATCTCGCGCGGATACTTGTATGGTGCGGTGACGTGCTTGACATGATCCTGCAGTTCGCGGGTCAGATCGTCTGACGGCGTCCATCCCGGCGCCAGGATACAGAACGCGCACACAATCTCGGTCCGTTCAGGATCGGGTTTGCCGACCACCGCCGCTTCCATCACGGCCGGATGCTCGACCAGCGCGGACTCGACTTCAAACGGGCCGATTCGATAGGCCGCCGAGGTGATGACATCGTCGGCGCGTCCCTCGAACCAGAAGTAGCCGTCCTCGTCCATCCAGCCCTTGTCGCCGGTGTAATACCATCCCTGACGAAAGGCGCGGCGGGTGGCGTCTTCGTCGCCGAGGTAACCCGAAAACAACCCGATCGGACGCGGTTCGGTGCGCACCGCGATGTTGGCGACCTCTCCGACTTCGACGCGCCTGCCGTCGTCATCGACGATTGCGACTTCGTAGCCCGGCACCGGCTTGCCCATCGAGCCCGGCCGCACCTCCATCGCGCGGTAATTCGCGACCAGCGCCGTCGTTTCGCTCTGGCCGTAACCGTCATAAACAGTCAGACCGCCGGTGCCTTCGCGCCAGGCCCTGATCACTTCCGGATTGAGCGGCTCGCCGGCGCTGGTGCAATGGCGCAGGCATGACAGGTCGTGGGCCTTGAGATCGGCCTGCACCAGCATCCGGTACAAGGTTGGGGGCGCGCAAAAGGACGTGACTTGGTGCTTGCGGATGATTTCCAAAATCGTGTCGGCGTCGGGTTTTCCCAGCGCAACCTGCACCACGCAGGCGCGCTCGTGCCATTGACCGAACAGGCCGCCCCACGCCGCTTTCGCCCATCCGGTATCAGAAATTGTCCAATGGCGGTCGCCAGCGCGCAGATCATGCCAGAAACGCGCCGTGGCGACGTGCCCCAGAGCGTATGACTGCGTATGCAGCACCATCTTGGGATAAGACACCGTGCCGCTGGTGAAGAAGATCAGCATCGGATCGTCGCGCCCGGTCGGATCTGACGGAGTTTCGCCGTCGCCGGCGCGATCCAACAGATGTTCGAGGTCATGCCATCGTCCGCTCGCGGAACGTTCCGCAGACCAGCGCACGAAATGGCGGATGGTAAGGAGTTCGCCCGCGACCTCGTCAACTTTGGCGGCGCCCGCCGCGTCAGTCACGATCGCGATCGCGCCCGATGCCTTCGCCCTGTAGGTGATGTCCCTGCCCGTGGACAGATTCGGCGTGGGGATAGGCACGGCGCCGATCCGGATCGCGCCGAGCATCGCCGTGTACCAGGCGGGCACGCGCGGCAGCATCACCACAATGCGATCGCCCTTCCCAATTCCGAGGTCGATCAGTGCGCGCGCCATCCGCCGCGATTCCCGTGCGAGGTCGGCGGCGCTTTGTTCAGCCACCAGCTCGCCGCCGGCGCCAATTGAAACCAGCGCGGGCGCGTCGGGCTCCTGAACGCTCCAGCTTTCGACAATATCGAGGACGGCGTTGAAGCGGGTCGGCACCTCGACACGATAACTGGCGCGCTCCGCCTCATACGACTTCATCCGGGGCTCGGCTCCCCGATCTGGTGGGTTCACTTGCATATCTCTCAATTAAAAAAATAACGCTACCAACTCCGCGTCCCTTCCCTGGAAGCGCCGGGTCGGTCACACCATATAGGCCCCGCCGTAGCAATGCAGCACCTGTCCGGTCAGGATATGACTGGGGTTGGTCAGCGCATAAACGACCACGCCGGCGATTTCGCTGGGTTCCAGTACTCGGCCCCACGGCATATGCGGCACCATCCGCGCGAGATCCTGCGGTTCGGGCGCGCCCTCCTTGCCCATGGCGGTGGCGGTCGCACCCGGCGCGACGACCGTCACGACAATCCTGTCGCGGGTCACCTCGCGGGCCAGCACTCTGCTCAATGCAACCACGCCGGCCTTGGTCGCCGCGTATATGGCCTGATTGTACAAGGCCTGATAAGCGGCGCCCGACGCGATATTGACGATTCTGCCGCCGCCGGCCTTGCGCATATGCGGGATTACGGCCTGACAGGTCAGAGCGGTGCCGCGCAGGTTGACGTTGATCTGGCGGTCGAACGCCTCGTCGGTCATCTTTTCCAGCGGCTCCTGAATAATTATCCCGGCAACATTGGCCAACGCGTCGATCCGTCCGAGCTCTCTGGCGACTTGTTCAACGGCGGCGCTGACGCTGGAGCGGCTGGTCACGTCCATGTTTACGAAAATCGCGCGCCGCCCGGTATCGGAGCTGATTTTTTTTGCGGATTCCGTGCCCCAATCCTCCCGCACATCGGCGATGGCGACGTCCAGTCCTTTTTCCGCCAATTGCTGCGCCACGCTGAAACCGATTCCCCAGGGACGCGCGGCCCCGGTCACGATTGCCACCTTGCTTTCCGCCATCTTTAGCCTCCCTTGTCCAAGTGTGCCCGTACGATTGCCAATGCGCCAACAGCCGCCTCTTAGGTTCGGCTCGCCTCAACCGGACGGAATTCGAGCAACTCCAGCACCGTCCCGTCAGGGTCCTCGAAACAAACGAACAGCGAACTGCCGTTGGGAAACTGCATCACCTGCGGCTCGGAATAAAACTCGATACCTTTGCTTTTGAGTTCCTCGTAGGTCTTTTGCAGGTTGGACGTGTGCAGCGCAATACGGCTGATGCCGGCGTGATTGAGCCGCGGGTAGGCGCGTCCCTCGGTACGCGGGCTTATCCATTCGATCAGATTGAGATTGATCGCACGCGGATCATCGCCCAACTTGAGCAGTCGGCCGCGGGCGCGCGGGTTGGGGATGCGCAGGGCCTTTTCCAGCGCGCCACCGCCGCTTTCCGCGATATCACCGATCTCCTTGAATCCGATGGCCCGGTAAAACTCCAGCGAACGCTCCAGGTTGGTGCAGTTGACGCTCACGCCATAGATGGAATCGGCCAACTGTTCGCGGCTCTCAGGCTGCGCCTGCGCCGGCGGTGCCGGTGCCGGAACCGGCGCGGAGCGCAGGACGCGAGACCACCATTTTTTGATTTCTGTCGGCAATTGCGCTAACCGAGTTTGGCAGATGCAATAATTGCATGGCCGATTCGGCCGCGTCCATTACATTGACCGGCCTTTGCCCGCCTGTTCGGCAGAAAATCGGCAGGCGATAGATCTTCGCGGGGTGGGACCAGGGCGCCGCCGTGTGCGCTAAACCTTCGCGGCGCGCTTCTTGTACTGCACCAGCTCCAAAACGGTGCCGTCGGGATCCTCGAAGCAAACCACGGTGGATTGCCCGCCCTTGTATTTGATCGTGATCGGATCGGAAAAAAACTTGACGCCTTTGGCTTTGAGTTCCTCAACGTCCTTTTCCAGGTCCTTGCTGTAAAAGCACACCCGCGCGATACCCAGATTGTCGAGCCGGTCGTAGGGCCGCTTGTGGCTGCGCGGATTGAGCCATTCGATCAGGTCGATATGACTGCAATACGGATCATCACCGATTTGCAACAGACGGGCGCGCGAGCGCGAATCATCCGGCATCCTCAATCCGCGCGCCAGCTCAGGACTGCCGCCCTCGCCGAAATCCACCACCTCTCTGAAGCCAAGCATTTTGTAGAATTCCAGCGAGCGCTCGAGGTTGGTGCAATTGATGTTGATATGGTAGATGCTGCGCAGATTCATCGCTGCTATCGCCTCAGTTGGTTACGGCTGACACGCCTGCCCTCACGCTCGCGTCACACGAGCGCAAACGCCGGCGTGCGATTGCGTCGCGTCAATCGCACGCCGATTGATATCGGACTCAACTCGCCGCGGCGGCGCTCGCGGAGGGCTTTGGCGGCTGCACGCCGGAATACGCCAGGCTGACGGGCGTATTGACGTCAAAGGGGCTGTCCAGCCCAAGACTCTTGCCGATTTCGCGCAGAGCGGGCAGGACCTCCTGACCGGTCAGCCGGATACAGGTCTTGGAGTCCTCGTGATTGATGCGGCCGTCATTACCGTACAAGGCGAGAATTCCGGGGCGCGTCTCTTCCATGATGATGCGCAGCTTCTCGACGACAGTCTTCGGCGTGCCCGCAATCAACGTCAGGTTTTGCATCTGCCGCTCCAGCGACGCGTTAGCGCCGCGGACGTGGGTGTAACCTGCCCGCAACTCGGCCATTGCCCGGCGCGCCCACGGCCCCAGATAGCCTGACGGCGCCGCCCATACCGGATGGGTCAGGCCGGTGAACTCGCCCTGCATCCACATGAACTCACGCGCGTTGCGAATCGCCTTCTCCTCGGTCTCCGCCACGTGGCAGCGAATCAGATAGCCGCGCTCGGTCGGCCCCGCTTCGTATCCGCTCTCCTTCGCCACCTGATCGTAGATCTTCCAGACGTTCTTACTCTCTTCGATCGGCAGGTTGAGCGCGATATAGGGATAGCGATGCTGCGCGGACCAGACGATGGTCTCGCGGCTGGACACGCCGGGGATCCAGATCCGCGGATGGGGCTTCTGCAGCGGCAGCGCCCACGGATTGACGACGCGAAGCTGGTAATGGTTGCCCTCCCATCGCCACGGACCGGGTGTCGTCCAGGTCTTGACGATCAGATCATGCGCTTCTTCAAAGCGTTCACGGTTGAAGGCGGGATTGGCATTGGCCTGCAACGATTCGACGCCGCCGCCACGCACGAATCCGGAAACCAGGCGGCCTTTGGAGATCATGTCGATCATCGCGAGTTCTTCGGCCAGCCGCACGGGATTGTCGGCGATGGGCAACGGGTTGCCCAGCAGCACGATCTTCACCCGCTTGGTGATCGCCGCGAGAATCGCCGCGCAGATATTGATCTTGGCCTGCATGCAGAACGGCGCCGTATGGTGCTCGTTGAGCATGATGCCGTCGTAACCGACCTCTTCGACCAGCCGATACTCCTCCAGCCGTTCATTATAGAGACGGCTGCCTTCGGCGGCGTCAAAGAACTTGTTGGGGAAAAGCAACGCGGTGTAGCCGTAGCGGTCGCCTTCCTCCTTCGGATAGGCCGACATCGGCTGTTCCGTAAAATACATCAGATGCATAGGCCGCTTCTCCCTTGGTTAGGTTTCCGACGGGGGTTGCGTCACTTGCCCGCGAGGAAGGACTTGGTCAAGCGGGCGAGTTCATGATGTTTTTCGACTTCCAGGTAATGGTTGCCCTCGATGATCTCCAGCTTCGCCCTGGGCATCAACTGCTGATAGCGCTCGCCGCACGACAGCGGCACCACGCGATTGTGCTTGCCCCACACCACCAGCGTCGGCACCGTCACCGTCTTGATCAGATGCGGCATCGCCTGGTTGAACATGTAGGGCTTCCACGCGATGCGGGTCGTCATCTCGCGGTTGATCTCCCACTGGACCAACTGATCGACGTCGGGCCGCTCCTTGTACAAATCGGCAAACTTCTGCTGATCGGCGAAGCCCGCCCTGACGTAGTCGAGCGTGCTGATTAGAAACTGGTCGATAATCTCGCCGCGCGTAGGCTGGATACCCATAGCGTTGACCAGCACCATATGGGTGAACTCATGATGGCACATCGTCGCCATCTCAGCCGCGATCCAGCCGCCGAAACCCAGGCCAACCACCGCCGTCGAGTTGAGCCCCAGGTCTTTGAGCAGGCGCTGATAGAGGCAGGCGATGTCACGCACGTTGCGGGCCCATTCGGGCCGCTCCGACTTGCCGTAACCCGGATGGGAGGGGACATACACGGTGTGGTCTTCCGCCAGCTCCATGTAATACGGCAGCCATCCCGGATTGCCGATATCGTGATGGAAAACGACCACCGGGGGACCGCTGCCGTCCTTAAGCAACTGGATTTTGCCTCCGGCCACATCGTGTGAACTCTCGGTGAAACTCATGCTGCGCTCCCCGGCCAGTCGGCGCCGCCGCCAAAACGACAGTCGCCTCCGCCATTGGTTTGATTGCCGACTAAACGGCTGAACTGACCGTCCCGGACGGAACGGCCGTTACCGCGCCAAACTAGAATTAGGCCCCCATTGTGTCAAGGTTTGGCTGCCAGAACCGGCACGCTGACGCCCGCTGTGATAAATCCTGAAGTATGGCTGCCGCAGGCTCGCGCTCGCAGACCTTGGTCGGCGTGATTTCGGACACGCATGGCCTGGTGCGCGCGCAAGCACTGCGCTGGCTGCGCGGATCGGACCTGATTGTGCATTGCGGCGACGTCGGCTCCCCCGAAGTGCTGGACGCATTGAAGTCGATTGCGCCGGTCCACGCGGTGCGCGGCAACAACGACAGGGGCCCGTGGGCGCAAGAGCTTCCTCGCGACCGGGTGGTCCAGTGCGGCTCCCGAAGCCTGTACGTCATCCACGACCTCGCCGAACTGGATCTCGAACCTTCTGCCGCAGGTTTCGCGGCGGTCCTGTCAGGCCATTCGCACCGGCCGCGAATGGAACGCCGCCAGGGAGTGCTGTTCCTCAACCCCGGCAGCGCCGGTCCGCGCCGTTTCTCGCTGCCGATCGCGTTAGCGCGCCTGATCGTGAAAAACGGTTCGTGCGAGGCGCAGATCATCGAACTAAAGTAAGGACAGGACTTGCTGCAAGCGGCCTGCCCTGGCGTTTTGACCTGCCATTGCCAGTTTGCGTGCGAATCGCTTATCGGGCGATAGCGGTCGATGTCCGTCGCGGCAGAATCAGCCGAAACATCGTCCTGCCGGCTGAAGACTCCACATCCAGCGCGCCATCGTGCGCGCGCGCGACTGCTTTAGCAATGAAGAGCCCAAGACCGAGCCCGTCGCTGCGGTTTCCGGGGTAGCGGCCCGAACGGAATGGTTCGAAGATGTGCGGCAGGAGTTCGCCAGGGATAGCGCCCTCGTTGTGTACTTCCACGATCACACGTTGCTCGTCTCCCAGGAGGCGCAAGCGCACCGGAGAACCGGGCGTGCTGTGTTGCACGGCGTTGAAGGTCAGGTTCGAAACTGCTTGCAGGATGCGATTTTCGTCCCACGTGCCCCAGCCGTCGGCTTCGCAATCGAAGGCGATCTTGCGATCCGGTGCAATGGCCCCGAGCTCGTCGATAATCTGTTGGCACACGCCGCGCAGGTCGGTGGGTTCAGGCTCGATGGGAATGCCTTCACCTTCACGCTCTCGCGACATATCGAGAAGATCGCGGACAATGTGCTGAATGCGATTTGCTCCGCGCGTGATGGCCTCCGTCTTTTTCTTCACCGCACCGGTAGGATCCGCGAAATCCTGGAGCCCGGCCGCTGCGAGCTGAATCGTGTTCAGCGGATTGCGTATATCATGACTCACGATTGCGACAATCCATTTCTCAAAATCACGGGCGAGCGTGAGTTGCTCCTGATTGCGCTTGAGCTGAACTTCCTCAGCCTGGCGGCGCTCGTGGACATCCACGCAGCTACCAATGAAGCCTGCGAATGTCCCGGCGTCGTCGGTGAAGGGGACGCCGCGGTCCAGGATCCATCGATACACACCATCGTGGCGGCGCAAGCGATACTCCAACTCGAACGGTTCGCGCCGCTGGAAGTGGTCGAGGTAGCAAGCCAGGCAGCGATCGAAATCGTCGGGATGCACGCCTTCCGACCAGCCCACGCCCATTTCCTGCTCGAGCGTGCGACCCGTGAACAAGAGCCATCTTTCGTTGAAGTAATTGCAGTTCGCGTCGAGACCCGAGCGCCAAATCATGACCGGCGAATGCTCCACCAACAGACGGTATTCCGTGGAAGTCAAGGCGTCGGCCATGGAGTTGATTATGCCATAAATCTGCGCTCAAAGTTATCCAGGCGGGTTTTGGCGGTCCCGTCCTTATCTGATCCTTGCGGACTACGTGGAAACTCGGCTTCGCGGATGGAAATCACAAGCTGACAATCGACGCCAATGAAAGCGCGATGCACCGAGATTCCAGCAATCCGGCAGGGACGAAGAGCCCCTGCCTTTTGATTTTGAGCAGTGTGACGGGCGTCTTTTCCCGCGGTGACGCGCAGGCGTTTTTGCGTATGTGCTAGCGCTTTTAAATCAAATGGCTGGAGGCGGCAAAACCACGCTCACCCATGCCGTGCCGGCGTTTTCGCACTCGCAAATTCGCCAAACCTCGGGTAAATTGCGGATGGAAGCTTTTTCGTGCCCCAACTCTTGAAAGCGCCCGAGCAGCCTGGCGTACGCGCTGAGGGCGGTTGTTTTGCCTCCAGACCCATGAGCCGGATGCCGCGCCGGTCAACCTCCAGGCATTCCTGGGCGTGGAAGACTTGCCCCCGCTGGGTGCGAAAGTCCCTGGCCATCCTTATGGTCCTTCTCACTCCCACCGGCGCTCTAACCCAGAAGGCTCCTGGTCCGCCCAATTGGAAGGCCTTGTTTGACGTGGTCGGCCGCACGCACAAAATCGACGCCGACCTGCTGGCGGCGATGGCTGAGGTCGAATCCGGCGGCAACCCGCTGAGTGTTTCGCCCAGCGGCGCCGTCGGATTGATGCAGTTGATGCCGGCCACGGCCGCCGAGTTCTCGGTGCTCGATCCCTTCGACCCCGTCGCCAACGTGATTGGCGCCGCCGACTTCATCGACTATCTGCGCAAACGATTTGCCAGCAAGCTCGAACTGCAAGGCCTGCCGGTTTTGCTGGCCGCGTATAACGCCGGACCGGGCGCCGTGGAAAAATACGGGGGCATACCACCCTACGCCGAGACCCATAAATACGTGCAGCGGGTGATCGCGCGATATGTCAGCGGCCACAGCGCCCGGCCAGCTACGGCGCCCGTCCTGATCCTGACGCCGACGCCTTACCTTATAGAGGTTGACCCCAAAACGCATGAGCTGCACTCAGAACCGGTTCTGATAGACACCGACAGCAGCGCGGCGACGTTTAACCAGCCTGCGATTCAGCCGGCGTCAGAACCTGTCCTGGCCGCGGTGGGTACCGGCACCGCGCCGTGGATACGAACTCCCCCTGGCCTGCCCGACCGTCGAGTCCGCGCCATCGCGACCCGCCCCCGGCAGATTTTCATGGCGGGACACCGTCACCACAACCGCGGGAGCAAGCGGTAACGAACGGCCTGCCGGTAATCGTCATAGCCAGCGAGTTGCGCGCAAAGAACTCGTTCTTCGTCAACTATTCGCGCAATCAGCAGCGGCATTGAGAGCAGGGCAATCACCAAACCCCACCATGAGCCCATCGCCAGCGGCATCGCCACGAGCAATACCACCCCGCCCGAGTACATCGGATGGCGCACATAGGCGTACGGCCCCGTCGTTATCACGCGCTGGCCGGTTTCGACGGTAACGGTCGAAGCCGCGAATGTGTTCTCGCGCAGTACCAGGATGAACAATCCAAAGCAGCCTATCACCAGCAGATTCGCGACGATCACGACAGCCGCCGGCACTTGCGACCAGCCCCAGCGATGGTCGAGGCCGGGCACAACTGCAAGCGCAAAAAATACCGCCAGCATCGCCGATGCGATTGCTTTCTCGAGCGGTCGCGATTCCGCAATCGGCCCTACCCGCATACGCCGCTCCAGCAGGGCGGGGTCGCGCAAGCGCATATAGATCCCGGTCGCGATCGTGCACCCGCCGAACGTGAGCCAGAACAGCCATCCCTGCCAGAAGGAAATCGTGCCGGCGCACACAAAAGTGAGCACCGCCGGAAGCACAAGCGTGGCCGTTTGCAGCGCCGGCCGAATCGCGGATTTGCTCATATCGATCCCCGGCGGATAGGTGCGCAAAAGCTACCCAGTGCGAACAGATGCTCGCGCATCAAAGGCAGGCAGGGGCGCCCGCCCTCGCAAACCATCTGCTGTGTTCGGGATAGCGGAGAGAATACTCACTCCACCACGAGATCCTCCCCGAAGTACGGTCTCACGGACTTGCTGGCGATCGCTTCCGGATCGCCCGGACGTCCTTCGGTTCGGCCATCGGCCGGGTTGCGCAGCCAGGTCCAGATCTTTCGTACGTCAATTGGGCAGTTACACGCCGAGCGCCCGCTCTCGTTGCGGTAGTAATTATTGGCGCGCTCATCCTTGTAGATCATCATCGCCTCGTATCGATCCACCTCGTCGTTGTAGCGCCAGTAGGCTTCGGGCTTGACGTCGATCGTGTGTTCTTTGCGGATGATCATGCGGCTGATGCATTGCAGCGCGAATCTCGTCACCATCTCTTCGAAATCGACAATCTGAAGTCCGCCGAAGTTGTTGGTGTTGGGCCCGTAGAGCATGAAGAAATTGGGAAACCCCGGCAGCATCGTGCCCAGATATGCGCGGGCGCCATCCTTGGCCCAAAGCTCCTCGATCCGCACGCCGCCGCGCCCGCGGACTTCCATCGGCCATAGGAAGTCGTTGGCCTTGAAACCGGTGGCATAGACAATAATGTCGAGCGGGTACTGAACGCCGCCCTCCACCTCTATACCCTCGGGTGTGATCTTTCGAATCCGCTCAGTGACCAGGGTGACGTCCTCGCGCAGCAGGGCGTCGTAGATACAGTAGCTCCCATCAACGACGATCGGCCGCGCGGAGTAGGGCGGCGCGACCGGAGTCATCTTCTCGATCAGATCAGGGCGGCCTGCGAGCTTGCGATGAATGAAGGCGAGCTGTGTTTCCCGCACTTTCTTGTTGTGCGCGCTCCTGGCGTGTTCATCCTTGAAGTCAGGATCGGCCCGCAGCGTCTTCATCGTGAATTCCGGGCCCGTAAGATAGCTGACCCGGAATCGAATGAAGTTCGTGATGTAGGGAAAGTTCCGGTCCAGCCAGTTCACCTGCGGGGGGAAGGGATCGAGATACCCCTTCATGTCGAAACACCAATTCGGCGTCCGCTGGAAAACGTATGTATGCCCCACCATTTTCGCCAGTTCCGGAATCATCTGATAGCCGGTCGCCCCGGTCCCAATCACCGCAACCCGCTTGCCCGCAAGCTCCAGATCCTGCGGCCAGCGCGCGGTATGAAACGACCTGCCCGCGAACGTCTCCATGCCCGGGATGTCGGGGAGATTGGGACGCGACAGGAATCCGACGCTCGCGATGACCGCGTTGACGCGCCAACTCCGTGGTCCCTCAAACCCTTCGGCCTTGATTTCCCACAGCTTCGCGCCCTCGTCCCAGATAAGCGACTTGACTTCGGTTGAAAACGTAATGTCCTTGCGGACATCGAAGTGATCGGCAACCCACCGGAAATATTTCAAATTTTCACGCTGCGGGCAGTAGGCGTTGGGATACTCGAAATTAACCCCGTAGGTATGCGTGTAGGTGCGGCTGGGCGAATCCACCCGCGCGCCGGGGTAACGGTTTTCAAACCAGGTGCCGCCGACATCCTCGTTCTTTTCGATCACAAAGTATGGGATGCCGGCATGCTTCAATTGTACGGCGGCGTTCAGGCCTCCCATGCCGGCGCCGATCACGGCGACCTTGAAGTTGCGCAAATCCTCGTCGGAGGGCTTCTGCGGCCAATCGAGTTTGCGCACCCACGGGTCCAGCGCCAATTGCTCCAGCCACAAGTCGAACTCGGAGGCTGGAATATCAACTCCGGCGGCCAGGCTGAGGCTGCGATGGAGCCGTTCAGGCGGTCCGTAGGAGATGTCGCCGGCGCCCTGGTCGCGATAGGACTTCAAAAATGCCGCCGCCTTGGACTGAATCAGCGCCACGTCCGAGGGTTTCTTGACCACGTTCAACTCGACGTTTCTGACGGTGATGGTCGCGGACTCGGTGGCGGCGATGCTCTCGTCGCCCGTGAGCTGGTAGAGCAGCCCGCGCAGCACCATAGGGTCGGCGTGCCTCACCGCGTCTTCGATGGTCTCATCGGTCGCTGTAAGCAATTCGGATCGTACGGTCATCTTCGCAGCCTTTCTGTTGGTCGCAACCCGTTTACAGTTCTCCAGTTTCAATTAGTCCTGAGCAATCGTTCGAAGCAAGGCTTTCAGCCGGAGCGCGATCCGAATCCACAATGCGGTCGCGGTCGAACTCGCGGGCGCTCTCGAACAGGCTGCGCGGCGGCAGCGTTACCCAGTCCGTCGCCGGCAAATAGAAAGCCTTGTCGCCGGCTCTTTCGCGTCCTGTGAGCGGGGCGCCCTGGTCGTGCGGCAGCATTGTCCACCGCCGCTCCAGCGTCTCTGCCGACACACCGGCCCGAATAGCGCCACATCCCGCTCAAGGTAGGAGCGAATAAAATGCTTGCGCATCGACGACAGGCAGGGACGCCTGTCCTGCTGTCAAAGTTAAAAAAAAGGGCGGAGCATCGTTGCGATGCTCCGCCCTGGATTTCCCGGCCGCGTCCTACTCTCCCGTGTGGCGACCACGCAGTACCATCGGCGCTGGAGGGCTTAACTGCCGTGTTCGGGATGGGAACGGGTGTTTCACCTCCGCCATGGCGACCGGAAACTTTGCTCATCCGGCTGGCGCGGGCGACCTGCCCGCGATCCGATGAGACTTGATGTTCGACAACTGAATGTAGGCACTTCGTATCTCTGTGCAGTGACGAGTGTGGCGGGAAGCTTCGGCGCCGAAGCGATCGGCGCCACCTTCGCCGGCTAAAGGGCGAAGGGATGATGGTCAAGCCGCACGGCCAATTAGTACCGGTCAGCTTCACGTGTTGCCACGCTTCCACCTCCGGCCTATCAACCTCCTGGTCTAGAAGGGGCCTTCAGGATCTTACGATCGGGATACCTAATCTCGGGGAGGGCTTCCCGCTTATATGCTTTCAGCGGTTATCCCGTCCGCACATGGCTACCCGGCAATGCGGCTGGCGCCACAACCGGAACACCAGCGGTGCGTCCGTCCCGGTCCTCTCGTACTAGGGACAGCACCCCTCAAGTATCCTACGCCCACGGCGGATAGGGACCGAACTGTCTCACGACGTTCTGAACCCAGCTCGCGTGCCACTTTAATCGGCGAACAGCCGAACCCTTGGGAGCTACTCCACCCCCAGGATG
>Ga0209061_1000560_pt1 | contig 87458 bp, 85 predicted proteins | sample Coa_R1_10_FD_187157 | JGI IMG/M metagenome (GOLD analysis project Ga0209061, IMG submission 187157) | Surface soil microbial communities from Centralia Pennsylvania, which are recovering from an underground coalmine fire - Coalmine... | ecosystem: Environmental > Terrestrial > Soil >...
TGCCGACGGACTTGCTCCTGCAAGCGGCTATTCTCTTGTCGCAGCTGTTCTTCTTCGGGCGTCATGGCTTTACTGTAGTCGCTTTTTCGTCTTTAGACAAGCCTTCTAGGACTCCTGAATAGTTACAGCACAAGTATTTGTAGCACAATTTTTTCATCCACTGTTAATGTTTATATATCAATGCGTTGATTGATATATAGGGGTCTCTGACTCCATCTATATAAAAATTTCCGAGGTTTGCATGCAAAACGATCCAAATTCTTTGCCACCTATACCGCCTGTGCTATCAATGCGCCAGCGTCCAAACAGGACAAGGTTGGTAGGCATGGCTAATCAACATCATGATGAACAAGAGCAAGTGAACACGAATAACACACCTATTAATGACATTGCCATGCAGCCTACGGTCACCATGCAATCTGTAGCTTCGCCCGATACGCCAACATACCTGGAAAGCCAGCCCTGGAATAACCAGGGAAATCGCTATTCCGGGCCGGCACAGTGCGAGCCGCGTCCCTCGACTCCTTCCAGGCAGGAGAGCCACTCGCAATTTCAAATCCCCCAATTTCCTCGTGCTCCGCATCATCCATACGCGCATTCTGGCTTTCCAGAGGACGATATAAGCACGCAGAGCACTTTGCATCTGATGCAGCTTAGTGGCATGATGCGAGCGGTTCGCATTCCCCCGAAAGGCGCAAATGGAAATCAGGCATCCGCCACAGACCTTGAGGAGGGATACTGGCCCTATGGAATCCAGCAAACAGGGCCATTCCCGGTCGTAAACCTTTATGGAGCGGAGCCCTTTGGACGCACATTGCCACTCTCGGCTGTCGCAATGCCGGTCGCGCTACCAGAGGAGAAGCAGCAGCCAAAATGGAAGCAGCTACTCAGTGCTCCGGCTGTAAAAATTTCCCTCGGCCTGCTGGTTGGCATCGGCCTGTTGTTCCTCGTCTCGCGTTTCGTCGATTTACCGACCACCATTCAGGTGTTGAAACAAAATCTGACGACGCCGCGTGGCATCCTGTTTGCCCTGCTGTCGGGTGTTGCCTTCCTGATGGCCTTCTCTATTCGTGGCGTGCGTTGGAAGCTTTTCCTCAACCCTATCGGTAAGGTCAGCACCTTCAAAGCCATACAGCTCTTCCTGGTCGGTATCTTCCTGAACTTCCTGCTGCCAATCCGCGGCGGCGAGGTCGCCAAAAGCCTGATGCTCAAGCGCATTGCCAACATCCCGATCAGCAAATCGCTGCCGACCGTAGCCATGGATAAGGCGCTGGATCTGCTGCCCGCGCTCTTCATCATGGCAATCGTACCGTTTCTAGGCATTTCGATGGATATCAAGCTGTGGCTCGTGCTGGCGACCGTTGGCGGGCTGCTCATCTGCCTGATCTTCTTTGTAGCTCTTGCCGCCTGGAAACGCACCGCCGCGATCCACCTGCTGCAAAAAATGACGGGCCTCTTGCCTAAGGCTATCGGCAGCAAGATCGAAGGATTCGCGACCGGCTTCGTCGATTCGCTGCTCGCGGCCGCCAGCCAGCCGAAGATCTTCATTCCGGCCGTGCTGCTCACCTGTGTGGCCATCATCTTTGATGGACTCTTCGCCATGCTCGCCTTCTGGACAATTGGCTTCCAGATTCCTTTTGCGACCGCGATCTTTGGTTATACCGTCTACAACATGTTCTACATCCTGCCCACGCCCCCTGGACAGGTCGGCAGCAATGAAGCCGTTGGCCTGCTCGTCTTCGCCGGACTGCTCCACCTGCCGGCCGGCGAAGTAACGGCGATGTTTGTCTTTTCACATCCCTGGGCCGCCTTGCTGATGACCGTTTCGGGTATGCTCTGCCTTAGCGCCCTTGGTCTGAAGCTCTCCACGGCCATGAAGGTACAGACTGATGGCGAGAGTGCCCTGGCGGTACAGGGACAGGGTATGCCCGCAAAAGTGTGAAAGGCAACACCTACTGCGCCAGTATCGTATTTACCTGCTCTAACAGGCGCTGTGTGGATGCAAAGCCGTAATTGACGGCTCGCGCGTTGCCGCTGGCGTCAAGTATCACAGTGCTTGGCAGCGTCAGCACGCGGTAACGCTGCGTCAGTTCAGGTGTGCCAGGAGCGTCGATCTTCACTACAGATACGCTATCACCACATGTCTCAAGTACCCGTTGCAGAGCGGGAGCCTGTAATATATGGCACTGGTGGCAGTCATCGCTTTGAAAGGCCAGAATACGTACCTGCGCTGCGCCTGAATTCGTGCCGAAAATGCTGCTGGCTTCACGGCTGTGGCCATTTGCCATAACGTCCAATGGAGCCGCCTTCAGAGCTTGCCGGCGGCGCATCTCGACGAAGCTGCGCCCAGCCCATGTAACTATCCACAGCAGCACCACGATCAGGATAAATACAACGAGTCGCACCATAGCATCGGACATCGCTTACACTCCACGCCAATGGAAACCACCCTGGTAACGCACGTGGGGCAGCAAGCCCCATCGCCCAAGGTGATAGTAAACAAAGCAACCGGCACAGAAGCCAACCGTCAAATTGATGGCGGCCAGCACGAAAACGATAAGATCGAGCGCCCAACCGGCCACAGTTGCTGGTGTCAGGAACAGCAGAATGCTTGATGCGATGAGGAATATTGCGCCCACTCCCTGTGCGAAACGATGTGGATTCGGGTCATCCTCTACGATGCGCGGTCGCCACAGGTGCAGGGGCAATACAACGTAGCGATAGAGCAGCCGTTAAGGGCTTACCGACGGCGCAAGCGCGGAAATCGCCAGGATAAGAGCGGTGATCAACACAATGATTGGCTGGCTGAGAAGAAAGGCGAGAGCGGCAAGCACAACAGTGCCTGCCTGCGAAAACTTGCCAAGGTGCGTATCGACGCGCGGCGAAGTAGCTGGGGCAGTCAAAGGAGTTTCCATGGACGCATCTCCTTACTAAAAATATTAATGGAGCGCTGAGCGGTCGGGTTGGCACAAATACCAGGACTTAGCATAACAGTACCATATCTGGTCTATTCAAACAAGTTATTTTATCCATTCTATTCCCTTATGAAATATTGTTATTGATCTATTTCAAAGTCATTCCTGAATCTTACTTTTCAACCCGCTGACCGATTTTAACACGAGCGGCGCCAGGATCATGATCCTGGCGCCGCTCGTGTTAAAATCGGTCAGCGAAAGAGTGAATCTTTCCTTTTGCCCGCTTTCTATGGTTGCCCTTTAGCAACTGGCAGGTCCGCTGCTACATGCACATTCAGGTCAGCGCCTACGAAGTAATCGTGCCCATCCGACCCCATGATGTGCCACATGGGGTTCATAGCGGAATTTCCCCCTCCTCGCCAGTTATGGACCGGCGAAGTAAGGTAGGGAAAGTTGGGGTCGATGGGGAAAAAGATCAATTCCGGCTGTGTGCCTGCCAGCACAGTTAGGCCGCGCTGCTGTTGCAATTGCGTGATGGCTGTCGCCGCTGAGATGTAGGGAAAGGGCTGCCTCGCATGGACATCCTGAGGGGTTATTACGCCATATGAGGAGAAGCGCATCCGTCCATGCGCGCGGTCGTAGACAAAATCGAAGATGCCACAGCGCAATCCCATAGTATTGCGCACGGAGACGACCCAGTGATCGTCATCGTAATAGTCATAACCGGTATGTGCGTCGTAGGCATGCACAAGGGCCGGTGTATCGAGCGCAACATAGCCATAGTGACTCTGCATGGCTATGTAATCGGGGCTACTGGCAATCGCTGCCGTGACGCTGGCCGGCGAAGCGGACGGGACGGCAAACCAGCCGGGGTCGGCGGGGCAGGCTATCTGTCCCGCGTTGCCACACGGGCCTTTGGCATGATTCAGGGAGCCGTAACCGGTAGGTACATGCGAAACCGGCCCGCCTGATGCGCTGGCAACACGACTTCCGCGTCCAACGGTGATCAGCAGTGCAAAACCGACCACGAACAGTGTAACCATTCCAAGGGCAGCACCCAGGACGATGATTGTGCCACCTGGTTGCCTGGATTGTTCATCTTTTATCTGCCTGCTCCAATATTTCGTGACGGGATATCTTTGAGAAGTACTCTTGCGAGTGATCCGTCTTTTCGTGCGCGCCATGATTTTTTTCCTCTCTCTGCTCACCCGGTCAGAGGTACATGTATTGACTGGAGTTTCTAATAACGAAAGAACAGCGTTATCCAGCTCATCAATTATGTGGAGCTAAATGGCCATTCTGATCAATGGCGTAATCAAACGAGGTGTAATCGTTGTTGATGCGGTCCTGTTCAATGGTGACAAAGTAGGTGTTCCAGTGATAGGGAACGCCATAGCTATTGAATGGTGGGACGTAATAATGATTGGGCGTATCAGGGTCGGGATCATAACCGTTGTGCGTGTTGTAGCCCTGCCCCCACATCACGCGATTCGTTGTCCAGTCCGTCAGCGACCATACCTGATTCTCGGTCTGATTAAATGGATGGGTGCCATCCATCGACTGGTTGGCGTGGTTGAGCCAGGGGTCCCAGGTATCGATTGAACCGATCGTCGCCCCAGGATACGATGGATCGCTGCTTGCCCATACTCCATCGACGACGAAGGAGTGATAACCGCCATCGATAGTTACACTGATCGGGTCATTATGCGAGACGGTATTCTTGCCGAAGTCGGTGCCGAAGTCGTAGGTCGCTGTCGTGCTGCTGGTGCGGTAAATCCAGTTGTGGAACCAGTAGGGTTGATTCTGGGTACTGGGGGGTGTATCGTACCAGGCTCCGTAGGCAATCGAATGGGGGTCAGTCCCGCCGTCGGCAGCGATATCCGAGTAGACATAGCCTCCTGATCCATATCCCCAGGGACTGCTATACGAGTTGAGCCGGTTGTGGATGGCCTCCTGCGAATTATCCCAGCCGGGGGCTTTGCCATCATAGTAGAGCCAATCGTAGACCTGAATGGCGCGGATATTCGCTATACCGCACCAATTGCCCTGGTGCTGGTACCAATCATTGGTAGCAGTAAGCATCCAGGAGTGGTTCGAGCCGTAAAATGTGTAACTATTGGGCGTTACTTGTGCCTGAATAAGCCCACTGTTGCTTGACTGAGCATTCGCGGCCTGTATCGTCATGTTCATGCTCAATTGAAGCAACTGCGCGACCATCAGCACAAGAAAAACGCTTACCAGCCGGGAAAAAAGACGGCGTTGCATGCCTCGTCCTCCTTGGTGTTCTGTCACGAGCTCTTACAAATAGTCCAGCAATCAGCGCTACGGCGAAGCCGTAGGGGCCGATTCATTGGCCCTTGGGGTAGTTGGACTCATTTGTTCAAACTCATCCTAAAAAAGCGGTAAGTAATAGGCGGCCTGCGTGGATTTGTGGCCATACAGAGAACTGAATACGAGGACAATTCTGAAATGCTGTAGGAACAGTGCCGCTTCGGATTCTTCGCTGCGCTCAGAATATATGGCCACAGCCATGTCATTCTGAGCGCAGCGAAGAATCTCTCTTGCACCCCCCAACGGATGCAAGAGATTTCCTGAAGTATAGACGAGAATAGATTTAGTTTATTGCATACAGAGGCTAAGCGGTGGAGAGCCAGTCGTCTTGAGAGTCCTCTGGCGGAATCCAGGGCGGCAGCGGCATGAGTAGCCGGTCGGATAACGTGTTGACATACGATTCGTACATGCCGCGCATCTTAGACAATTGTTCAGCGGCTACTTCACCCTCACGCATCGGTATACCCGCCTCTTTGAGCAGCTTACGTATTTTCGCCAGGTTATACGTGCGCGTTAATCTGGTCTCATACTGGGGGGGTGGCAAGTTGAGGACCTGGCTCAGATCAACTGCCGCGTGACGGGCGATGGCAAAGGTCAGACGAGCCTGGTGCGTTGGCAAGTCATCAATGCCTACCAGTACAAGCGCGCACACATCCAGGATCACGGTGAGCGCTGCCAGCCAGGATTGGTTATCATGCTGCGAGCGAAAATAGGCCAGCGTGGGATAAGACAGGTGGCTTTCCAATAAATCGGCCCCCCAGCGTTCCCACTCGCGCAAGAACGTGTTGAGCCCATTGATGTCCCGGTCCTGCGCGTAGCGGCGCAGCATCTCTACCGCGCTCGGCGGGGAACCGGCGCGGGCGTCCAGCAGCGTGATATCGGCCTCGCGCCGCGAAAATGCCTGGTACAGCACGGGTAAATAGCCAATTACCACCGCCAGCAGGCCGAAGCCCGTGGCAGCTTCTATAACCGTCACCAGCCGCGCCAGACCGGTGCGCGGTATCACATCTCCCAACCCCAAGGTAATAAATGTCGTGCCGCTCATATACAGATCAGTAGGGAAGCCACTCGCTTCCCCTATTCCTGATACTGCCGATCCCAGTGACCATTGCAACAGGGCGTAGCCGACAATCAGACCCACCATCCATACTACCAGCAGCAGTATCAACGAAAGTGGCCCATAAAAGCTCAGGAATACTTCTCGCCGACCAGCGTTATGCATGCGCCGCGCTATCGCCGACCAGGGCTTCCAGGTAATGAGATAGATCAGCACTGTCAAGCGCAGGCGCCTCGACACGCGGCGCGGCAGAATAATCACCTCGAAGACATCCCACAAGACAAAGGAAATCAGTAGTATGGCACAGAGGCCCGCGAGGACCGCGATAGTTCTCTCCATTAGCATGATATTATTTCCTGGCAAATTGGCGCGCGCTGCCTGGCTAGCAAGCCTCATCTAGAGTCGCTAGCCCATCTCAATTGATGCTCATAGCCCACATTATACTCACGTTATCTCTCGATATGCCAGGATGATACCCTGTACTTGGTCTTTGGGATTGCTCATAGAGCAAAACCGATCACTAGCCCATCCCAGGGAGGGTATTGGGGAGTGGAGTTGCTACTGGGGGAAGTTTTATAGCAACTTGTAGAGTAGGGCAGACCGCACCCTTGTGGTTACCCACCTCCAGCGGATCCCTGTATATCCTGCAACCCGCGATCAGATCAGGCTATTTGAGTATCTCATTCAAAGTGGACCGGCGAACGCGGTATATCTCGCGTTTGCCCCGGTGAGGAAGCCTGATGGAGGGCAATGTCCCCTCTTTGATCCAGCGCCGCACCGTCGTCTGATCTACTCGCAGGATGCTGGCGACCTCCTGCACCGTCAATAATTCCTCCATTTGATCTGCCATAAAGGTGCCTCCTAAAAAAGTTAAGCAGTGACTGCAAGCCTCTTGCAGTCATGCACATAAAAAGGAGTTGAGCGAGTCTTCATGACTGAGATGTTTTTGCCGGTCCCGGTCGTCTCATAGTAATCCTGGGGGGCTGGGGTACATAAACGAATCCAAGTTGACGCAGCATCCCAGCGATATCAACCTCATTCCACTCCTCTACGATGGTTTCCTGTTCCATACGCATGATAGTAATGCCTGTCATATGTATGGGCCTGCCGGTCGGCGCGTGTCCCTCATATCCACCTAGATCAGTTCCCTGTAAGACCCAGCGCACCACCACTTTTTCCCCATCGACGACGAGATCGCTGATCGTCAGGCGGATATCAGGAAAGGTAGCGCGAACAACATTGCGCAATTGAGCCAGGGGTATACACAGCCGTTCACCACCGAGATAGACGCTGTCGGGTGAATACTCAGCACCCGTATCCCCAGTCACCTGCTGCCGCTTCCTACTCCCCGCCATATCCTCCCTTTCCTCGACTTCCTGAGTATTCCAGGCATGTTCAAGATACTCCCGCACCAATGCTTTGCGCTGGTCGGGTGTCAGGGATGACGACATACCTCCAACCTTTCCCTTTCTTGAGAGACTGCTCGCACAAGACATCTACATGGAGGTTACAGGATGTTTCGTCCAGCACCCTTAAAAATGAAAGGATGCCGGTCCCCCCCCACATCTCTGCTCCTCCATCGTGTCTTGATGAGTAATGTACTGCTAAAGTGAGCAATACGCAAGATAAAAATTGCGTAATCGGGCTACGTAATCTTTCTGTCTCTACAAGATGCCCCTTGAGTATTTTCAAAGTCCCAGGATAGGCGCCAGGCGCTATCCCTACTTAAACTAGACCATGCTCAAATGCGAAACGAGTGGCCGCGCTGCGTGAATTGATGCCGAGCCTGGCATAGATAGACTGCAAATGCTTGCTTACCGTTCGCGTGCTCAAGAACAGGTACCGGGCGACTTGAGCATCCGTAAGACCTTCCGCTACCAGCACAAGAACCTCGAGTTCCCGTGGGCTCAGTCCGATCAGTTCAGCCGCGGTAGCCGGCGACAGCACCCGGCGTGAGGCGGGAGGAGTTTCAAGTATCGCCTCTGCCTCGCTCAGGATGTCTTCGAGTGGACTCGACTTTCCTTCGGCAAAGTGGAGCAAAAATTTTTCCTGACCAAAGGTGGTAATGATGGAGAGCACCATGCGCTCCAGTAGAGCGCGTCCCGCCGGAGGGTGAGGAGCCTGCACGCGCTCTTGCAGCGCCTGGGCCGCGCCGAACAATCGCGCCGCCTGTGCATACTGTCCCTCTATTCCGGCGATGCCCCCAATCAGTCCCAGGCTTGCGGCGATGCCATACGATTGCTGTTGAGTTCGTGCCAACTCTATTGCTTCCCGGCAGGCTGCGCGGGCCTGTTTGATCGCTTTCAAAAATAAGGCCGCCTGCGCCAGCGTGAATAAAGCATACAGCAGGTGGATGTGATTTGCTGTTTCGCGCAGCAATTGACAGGCCTCTTCGCTTAAAGCCATTGCCTCTTGAGCCTCCCCTTGCGCCAGCGTGATAAATGCCAGTGTGGCCAGAGTAGTCGCAATTCCTTGTTGGTCTCCAACACTGCGATAGAAACTGAGTCCAGCCTGGCAGAGCGCCATACCCTGATCATACTTGCCCTGCAAACCCATTGCCAGTCCCAGGTAGACCTGCGCCTCCGCCTGGCCCGGCCTATCTTCCAGCTTCTCCAGCAGCGCAATCTCCTCCGTGAGCAGTGTGCATGTGCGATCATACGCACCCTGATAGCGGGCAAATTCCGCTGCCCCAAACAGTGCCCGCGCCCGCAATTCTGGCGGTAGGGACAGCGCCGGGTGCCTGTCCACATGCTCATCGTCCGCCGCCAGTAGCGCATCGAACCAGTACCGTCCCTCGCTGAAGTAATTGTGCGTGATCCAGAAACGGCGCAGCGCGTCTGCGAGGCGTACTGCCGCGTCGAGCCGCCTGTCTGCCCGCGCCCGCGACAGGGCCGCACGCATATTTGCCGTCTCCATCTCGAGGCGTTGGAGCCACTTTGCCTGCTCTCCCCCATAGATGTGCGCATTCGCCTCTTCCGCCAGGCTCAGGTACCAGGCGTAGTGTTGCTCCAGCACCTGCTCGAAATCACCATCCTGCCGTAACTTTTCCAACCCGTACTGTCGCATTGTATGCAGCAACCGGTAGCGAATCTCGGCCGTATCTTTCTCCGCTCCCTCTTGTTCCTCAGCCACGATCAGCGATTTATTCACAAGATAGACTAGCGTTTCAGCAATCAACGGCGGTTCGAAGTTATCAGAGGCGCAGATGCACTCCATCGCCTCGATATCCCAGCTGCCGGCAAAGACTGCCAGGCGGGGAAACAAAGCCTGCTCCCTGGGAGTGAGCAACGCAAAACTCCAATCCAGTGCCGCCTCCAGCGAGTGGTGCCTGGCCTCCACCGTTCTTTTCCCATACCTTAAGAGCTTGAAACGCTCGTCCATCCGCGCTGCCAGTTGATCCACCGAATACATCGGTAGCAGCGCCGCAGCCAGTTCCAGCGCCAGTGGCAACCCATCCAGTCGCGCACAGATACATGCGACTGTCGTCGCGTTCTGGGGGGTCAACTGAAAACGCGGATTGCTTTCCATTGCCCGCTCGCAAAAAAGCTGTATCGCTTCGTAGCGCATGAGCTTTTCAACTGCCAGCCGCTGCTCGGGATCAGGCGACGATAATGCCGTTACTCGCCAGGTAGTTTCTCCAGCAACCCTCAGAGGTTCCCGGCTCGTTCCCAAAATATGTAAATTTGGACAGGTCTGCAAGAGCGCCTCTACCAGCGTAGCGCATTCATCAATCACATGCTCGCAATTATCCAGCAGCAGCAAGACATGCCGTTGCGCCAGCTCTGACTTGAGCAGTGCGATCAGCGACATATCGCGGTCAGTTCGCATATTGAGCGTGGAAGCAATTTCCTGGGGAACCAGTTGTGGATCAGAGAGCGGAGCTAATTCAATCAAGTATACGCCATCGGCGAAGAAGGCGCTCAATTTGGAGGCCACCTCCAGCGCCAGGCGCGTTTTGCCGATTCCCCCAGCGCCCACCAATGTCAGCAAGCGTTTGTCCTGGAGCAATGAGGTCAATGTTGCTACCTCTTCCTCGCGCCCCACAAAGCGTGTCAGGTAGACCGGAAGAGATGTTGCAGGACCGCTATCTTCGGGTAATTGCTTCATTGGTTCCATTGGATACGCGCTTTCTCGAAATAGCTCTGGCTTTCACAACAAATAGCTATTAAATGACCTTGAGCATAATAGCCATTTTCTTGCATGTTTGCTTAGATTGGTTATGATAATGATGACAGAATGGTTAAAAAGCGATGGTTTTATTATTTTGTTTGCTAATGCTTCTACATTTTTTGCTCTTCAGAAGAATAATAGCAGAAAACAATGGCTGTGTCTAGTGGATACGAGCAAAAACCGAGCAAAGAGCACAGTTGAGTAGAAGATGTAGAGCAGCGTGTCCGGTACTAGTTTTTCCTGACCTCCGCTCGTTTCGCTCGGCTGTGTGGTAGAATATCACTATGCGTATAACAGCCATAGAATCACAGGCTCACGATGCGGAGCGTTTCAACCTCTATGTTGACGGCCATTTCCTGCTTGGCGTCAACGCTGCTATCGTGATGCAGATGGGACTGCAAGTACAGCAGGAATTACTGCCCGAACAGCTGGAGCAACTGCGCAGCGCCGAGCTTGAGCAGCAGGCTGTTGACCGCGCCCTGAACTATCTCTCATTTCGACCGCGCAGCCGCGAAGAGGTCAGGCGTTACCTGCGCCGCAAAGAGACTCCCCCCGAAATTATCGAAGCGGCGCTGGCCCGACTGGATCGCCTCGACTTCGTCAATGATCGCAACTTCGCCTCGTTCTGGATAGAGACACGCGAGCAGTTTAGTCCGCGCGGCGCTCGCGCGCTCAAAAACGAATTGCGCGTGAAAGGCGTTGAACGCGAAATGGTTGAGGAACTGGTAGATGACGAACAGGACGAGGAACGCGCCTTGCGCGCCGGTCGCAAAAAGGCTCTCTCGCTCATCAACATCCCCGGCATGGATTACGCTACCTTTCGCAACCGCCTTGGCTCATTCCTGCAGCGGCGCGGTTTCGGCTACCAGGTCTCGACGCACACCGTGCGGCAACTCTGGCAGGAATTGAGCCGGGAAAATGGGGAGTCAGAAGAGTAATCTGCCATCCACTCATAATTCTTGCAGCGGGCCTCCGGCCCGTCAGGACGGGAGGGGAAGCAAGCGGGGACACCCCGCACCCCGGCAGGGGTGAAACCCCTGCACCCCGAGTTATGAGTGGATGTCAGGAGTAATCTCTTTAAAAATTTGCGATCATAGTGTATAATATTGGCAAGACGAAAAAATTCCAGAGAGCCTTGTTCAGGGTGGGTTATGCTTCGCCCCTGCAAAGTAGAAGTTTGAGGGCTCTGGGCAGGTTGATACGCCGCATAGGGCATGATAAATCTGGCCCCCAGGCCTCGATAGACCGTCCGCTCATTTGCAGGGGTGTGAAAGCTAACCCACCCTTTTTGCGCGCTTAATCCAGTCCCTACCCTCCTGTGGTGGGGGTACTCGTGGGTGTGGCAGATGCCGGTATATTTTGCAAGTCAAATGAGGGGTAGGTTGTAGGCTCAGTATCCTTCACGCTGATATGCTGCGCATCCGCCGGCAGTGTTGTACTATAGCCCTGAGTAAAGTGGATCACAATCGTAGCAGGGTTAATCCCGGGTTGCCGCGCAATGTAGGCCTGGGCGGTGCCGACCGTCAAACCCTCCAGGTGCCTCTGAATATTCTGTATTTCCGCCTGTGGCAAAGCATACAATTCCACTCCCCCTGCCGCGATCTTGATCGTCACCACCCCGTTGCTGTCCACGCCCTCGATCACAGGCTCACCCACCTGGATGGTGGAGTCGATGAAGTGATAGCCCTTATCTACCTGCCGGCTCAGCAATTTTCGCGCCAGCTCCTGCGCATCCTTCTTGGCGATGTAGCCCACCGTCGCCTGCTCAACCAGTGTCACCGTTACCGTTTTACTCGCTGTGCCTACGTCCGGATTTGCCGACGATGAGACATCATTGAAAGAGATGATACCTACCTGCACGCCGCCTGCCGCCAGAATCTGGTTCTGCAGATCTTGTGTCAGCTTTGGCATCAGGTTAGAATGTATTGTTGCCTCCAGTTTGCTAACGTCAGCGGTTGACACAGCTTGCTGGCAATCAATGAAGCCAAGAATACAATTGATCTGCCCCGTTGTCATCCCTTGCATCGTGCCCTGCTCGTGCGCCTGGGCCGGCTTCACAGGAATAACTTTGGAAGCCACGTTTACCGTAGTCGTCTGAGCTGTAGCCGAGATCGTGTAGACTTGATTGATTACCGAAATTTTCGGGCTAAAACTGACGGAGACCGCTGTTACCGCCATAGCCTGATAGGCATAATACAGGATGCCTCCGATGACGATCAGTATGGTGACCATCACGATAAAAATCGTCACCAGCAGCGAATAGCTGCGTCGTTTACGGCGCTTTGTCGAGGGCGCGGGTTTCGCCGCCGCTACCGGTGCGCTGTGTGATCTTGCCTGTGCTTGCTGCCTGGGAGGAGTGAAAGCCGTTGTAGGTGCCGCGAAATCGTTCTGCCTGAATTCCTCTTCCGCTTCTAGCTCAAGCACAGGTATCTCATGCTCGTCCAACAGCGATACATACTCATTCTCGCCCACCGTCACTAGCTCGGGATCGTCAATCACCTGCTGATTATATGTTGCCGAGCTGACCGGCAAGCCTGCGGGTCTTCTAACCTGGCGCTGCGATTGTCCTGAGACTCCAACAACAGCAGGCGCTCCCGCCTGCTGTGGTGATGCAATCAGCTGCTGATAGGCGCGCTCGAATGCTTGCAGCAACTCTTCCGCGCTCGCGAAACGGTCTTCTGGACGAGGAGCGATGCAGTGCCGCACCACGTATTCCAGCTGTTGCGGCAGGCGGTGACGCATTTGCGGCGTGGGGAAATGTCCGGTGAGCATCTGATAGAGGATCACACCGAGCGAGAAGATGTCGTTGCTCGGCGCGGCCACGCCGGAGAGACGTTCCGGGGCCATATATGCGACAGTGCCTAGCTCGTGCCCGGCAGTAGTCAAGGGCGCGCTGGCTAACTGCCCCTGCAGCGACGCAATGCCGAAATCGATCAGGCGCACATATATTTGCCCATCCTGAGAATCGAGCAGGATATTGGTTGGCTTGAGGTCGCGATGGATGACACCCCGCCGGTGAATATAGGCGACTGCCTGCGCCAGTGGCACAAAGAGGTGATGCACTTCTTGCAAAGATAGGGGGCCACTTTGCAAGCGGCGTGCCAATGTTCCTCCCTCGATATAAGGCGTTACCAGGAAGAGCCGGCCCTGGTCTTCGTTAAACTCGATCAATGGCAGGATGTGTTCATGTTGGAGGTGCGCGCTGACCTGAGCCTCGCGCAGGAAACGCGCGCGTGCCGTGAGATCATGCATCAGGTCAGAACGGATAATTTTAACCGCCACCTTACGGCCAAACGCTGATCGCTGGCGCGCCAGGTAAACCTCGCCCATCCCTCCGACGTCAATACGCTCGATCAGATCGTAATTGCCGAAACGCAGGCTGCTCGGGTCTTCCATCATTGGCCCATCTTGCTCTCTCATAGCTCTGCTCTCAGTAAGGGCGACGGCTTGCCTCGCCCTGGAACGGGCATCTCTCTATCTATAGACGTTTATGTACTTGATTTTTTCAAATCTGTGACACGTTCTCACGCAAAGATATGTGCCAGGCCAGGATGAAATATGCTGACAACGCATCGAGTCGAGCAAAGTATAGCATTTATCCACTGTACAGGCAAGGGAAGTAGTTCACAAAGCATGTGTGATCTTGTTGATAAATCCAAGGGGCGGAAGATTTACATTCAGGTCATTGTAAGGTCATGATCAAAAACCGCAAGTCTCATTTCAGGGGCGCTCACTACACTACGAGGCATATAATGGTAAGAGTGTCACTACAGGTACGACGCTATTGTCCATCACTAACCAATTACTATTTAGGAGAATGAGCAGTGAGGATGCCTTTATTTCGCGGCAAGAAACCAAAACGCTGGGGCCAGGCGCTCACAGCCCTGGTTTTTTTATCGCTCTTTCTTGCATCTTGTGATCAGTATACTCCATCGATTTTGAATCCCCAGGGGCCGGTGGCTTCTAAAGAGTCTGGCCTGTTCTGGTTTATTCTCGTCGTCGCCACCATTGTGTTTGTGGCCGTCGAGGGCATGCTGATCTATTCCATTATTCGCTTCCGCGAGCGTCCCAATTCGCCCACACCGAGGCAGATTCATGGCAATAACACACTCGAAATTGCCTGGACCGTTGCTCCCTCCATCTTCCTGTTTGCCGTGCTGATCGGTACTATCTACACCATGTTCAGCCTCGCGCAACCTGCGGGGCCAAATGTCGAGGTGAAGGTGGTTGGGCATCAGTGGTGGTGGGAGTTCGATTACGTCCACGAGAACTTTGTCACTGCCGATGAACTGGTCGTTCCCCAGGGTACAACTATTCAGCTGGACCTGTACTCGAGCAACGTCATTCACAGCTTCTGGATTCCACAGTTGACGGGCAAGACTGATGTCATTCCCGGTCACAACAACCACATGTGGTTCGAGGCGGATAATGTCACGACCACGCCCTATCGTGGTGAATGCGCCGAGTTCTGCGGCGACCAGCACGCGCACATGGACTTCAGCGTGACTGTCCTGCCCAAGGATACTTACCAGACCTGGGTCAGTTCGCAGCAGCAGGCAGCCGCTGCCAAGCCAACCGACCCTACAGCTCTTGCGGGTCAACAAGTATTTCTAGGTGTGGGTGGATGCCAGGCCTGCCATGGCATTGTCGGCGTCAACCTGACGAGTTTTAATGATCCCAAGGCGCAATCGGAGATTGGCCCAAACCTGACCCATTTTGGTAGTCGCCATCTGATAGCTGGAGGGGTGCTGACATGGGACCCATCGACCTGCCAGGTTGTCAACGGCAAACTCGTGAATCAGAACTCCTGCGGCCTCTATCAATGGCTGCATGACCCGCAGGGCATCAAGCCGTTTAGCGATATGGTTATCGGGCAACTTACAGATACGCAGATTGCCGAACTCGTAGCATACCTGGAGACCCTGAAATAAACTGTGACCCCTCTCGAATGGGGCTGGATTTTGGAGGAATTGCCCATGGCAACCCGCACAGTCGTTGAAGGCGTCGCGCTAGAACGCCGGAAACGCTTTAGCGAAACCTATTTTGGCGAGTGGGTCATGACGACCGACCATAAAAAGCTCGGTATCATGTACATAGTCACCGCCTTCTTCTTTTTCCTGGTGGGCGGTTTGGAAGCGCTGCTTGTCCGTACCCAGCTGGCGGTGCCGAATGGACAGGTATTGAATGCCGAACAATATAACCAGGTCTTCACTATGCATGGCACGACCATGATTTTCCTGTTCGTTATGCCCATGCTGGTCGGCTTCGGCAACTATGTCGTGCCACTAATGATCGGGGCGCGCGATATGGCGTTCCCACGCTTGAATGCCTTCGGATACTGGATTGTTCTCTTCGGCGGCCTCTTCCTGACCTCAAGTTTCCTGTTCGGGCAGGCGCCTAACGCGGGCTGGTTCAGCTATGCCCCCTTGACCGAACTGACGGCCGATTGCGGCGCGACCGCCGTCCGCTGTACTGCTGGCCTGAATATGGACTTCTGGGCGCTTGGTATCCTGATGCTCGGTATCTCCTCGATCTCGGGCTCGCTGAACTTTGTGGTGACCATCCTCAAGCTGCGCGCGCCCGGCATGACGATCAACCGCATGCCGTTGTTTACCTGGATGACGCTGGTCACTTCGTTCCTGCTGCTCTTCGCCATTCCGAGCGTGACCGCCGCCGCCCTTTTGCTGTTGCTTGACCGCCACCTGGGCACGCATTTCTACCAGGCCGGCGCAGGAGGTGATCCCTTGCTCTGGCAACACCTGTTCTGGTCATTTGGCCATCCAGAGGTGTACATCCTGATCTTGCCGGCTTTCGGCATGATCTCTGAGATCTTGCCCGTCTTTTCGCGTAAACCGCTCTTCGGCTATACCTTTGTCGCGTGGTCGGGCGTGGCTATCGGCTTCCTGAGCTTCACCGTGTGGGCGCACCACATGTTCGCCGTTGGTCTGCCTCCGGTGGCCCAGGCATTCTTTGCCACCAGCACTACCCTGATCGCCATTCCAACGGCAGTAAAAATCTTTAACTGGGTTGCAACCGTTTACGGCGGCAAGCTGAGCTTCAAAGTGCCTATGCTTTTCGCGCTGGGCTTTGTGGCCATGTTCTTGATCGGTGGCCTGAATGGTGTGGCGCTGGCCGTGGTGCCGTTCGACTATCAGGTGACGGACTCCTACTTCGTCGTCGCGCACCTGCATTATGTCCTTTTCGGTGGCACTGTCTTCGCCGTCTTCGCAGGCATCTTTTACTGGTTCCCCAAGATGACCGGCAAGTTGCTCAACGAGCGCCTGGGCCAGGTACAGTTCTGGCTCATGCTCATTGGCGTCAACCTGACGTTCTTCCCCATGCACATCCTGGGCCTGCTCGGCATGCCGCGCCGTATCTATACTTATCCGGGCAATCTTGGCTGGAATGAGTTGAACCTGCTGGCGACCATTGGAGCCTTTATCATTGCTATCGCCATCCTGGTTTTCCTGTGGAACTTCATCATCACGCTGCGTAGTGGTGAACCTGCTGGCGATGATCCCTGGGATGCGTTCACGCTCGAATGGGATACCTCATCGCCGCCCAAGCCGTACAACTTCCTGGTGCTGCCCGTTGTGCGCAGTCGCCGCCCGTTCTACGACAAGAAGAACCCGGAAACGGCAGACTGGAAGACGGCAACACATTAACCCTATGGATATGCGAGGATGAGCCCTCGTATATCTCATTCAGCTTCTTTGTGGGTCTGGGGCGCGATAAATCCCGCCCCAGACCCAGGAACATCCACGAGCTAGAAAACGAGGAAAGTTGTGGCCGAGGAACAGGCCCAAAGCAAACAGGTACGCAACAAACAAAAGCGCCTGGCGGCCGTAGAAGAAACGAGCGGTCCTCAGTTGAGCTACTGGCCCTTTGTCCTGGCCGCAACGCTGATGATCGCCTTTCTAGGGATTGTGATCCACCCCATCCTTTTAGGTATAGGTGTGGTGCTGACCGCCATAGCAGTCATCGGCTGGGGGCTTGAACGTCGCTAATAAATATGTTGGGCCGATACATCGGCCTTCGGCGTTGCCCGATTAACTCGTAAACTCTATTAATAAATAGAAGGCCCTTATTTTAGCGATAGGGAGAAAAGATATGAGCGTCACGCATGGTGAGCAAATCAGGACACTGGAGGAACACGAAGCGCCGGGGAAAAGTCTAGCCTGGTGGGGCATGATCTTCTTCATTGCCTCGGAAGCATTGATCTTCGCGAACCTGATCGCTGCTTACCTCTACCTGGAAATTCGCAACGGGAACTGGCCAGTACCATCCGAACTCTGGTTCCCGCTGCTCAATACAGCGGTCCTGCTGGCGAGTAGTTTCCCTGTACACTGGGCGGGTACCAGCGCGGCAAAGGGCAATATGCGCAATGTGAAACTTGGCTTTCTGGCCACGATCATCATGGGCGCTTATTTCCTGGGAGGCCAGATTTATGAATATTCCGGGTTGTTCGGCAAACATTTTACACCGCAGTCCAGTGTCGCCGGGTCGGCTTTCTTTACGCTGACCGGTTTCCATGGCGCGCACGTCACGGTCGGGCTCATCTTCTTGTTGATTATCTGGCTGCGCACCATGCGCGGCAGCTTTAGTGGCAAGCGCCATTTCCCGATAGAGGCGGCCGAAATGTACTGGCACTTCGTCGATGGTGTCTGGGTCATTGTGTTCAGCACTGTTTACCTGCTGCCACTCTTGCGTGGGTAGTAATGATGCAAGGGCAAAGCAAGCAGTTCCTCTTATTGTCGCCGCGGCGACAATAAGAGGAACTGCTTGCTTTGCCCTTGTATTTCCGCACTTTCCGGCTTACCCGATTTCTCCTGCCAAATCCTCTTAAGTATCACAGATTTCTCACAAAGAATGTGGTAGAATCAAAACAGAAAATAGTCTGATTAACTGTATGTTTGCTCCACATAGATGAAGAGTGCAAAACGGGTACAGAAAGGATAGCGAGCGGTGAAAGATACAATGCATGGCGGTGAGCCAACTGTCCAGACCCAACGAGGTAATGCACGCAGACTGGGAAGACGCATCGCCACCCGCTGTTCAATTTGTACTCATTATACGTGGTTTACCGCGGTCCCCATCGTGGAACCGCCGGGGGCGCCAGAACCACGACAGGCCTGGACACTCTGCACCGAATGCCACGCGGCGCTGCTTGAAGAGATGCGCCGTTCGCCTATTCGTTCTCCGCTCCGCCTGCGCATCGCCATAGGGCTCGTTGCCTCTGAACGCGCCCCCCAGGCACAGCCGTCTTTAGAGGGCGGCGCGATGAGCGACCATCGCTGGATCGTCGTCCTCGCCTGGGGTTTCGGCATCGCGATGGTACTTCACCTCATCCTGATCGTCATGCTCGCCTATGTAGCAGGACATTGATTCCCCAACCTTGACCCATTTGCTAGAATATCAATAGCACAAGCTAACTGAACAAACGGGAAAGGTAGTTGTTGGTATGGATCTGACCACCGGGAACGGGTCGGATACGGGCAGCGATAGCTGGTGGGATGAAGAGAACGCTTTACCCGCATCACCTATTTCAGCAGAGATAACGCGGGGAACCGGAGAGCTTTATGCCCTCTCAAAGGACTTTGAACAGGGGCATTCTATTCTCACAGGCATTGCGGCCAATATGCGCAGTGGCTTCATTCTCTTGAATGCCGCCGGGCAAGTTGCCTATTCAAATCCAGGCGCGGAGCGCCTGCTTGGCGTCAATAGCAGCACGCTCCGGCAGCAAGGAAGCTTCGACGTGCGCAAACAACTCGTCTCCCTGGCCGTCGATCCCAATAGCGCCCAGGCCGAGCTTGATCGCATCTGGCATCACCCGGAGCAGGAGGGTTTTACCGACCTGGCGCTGGCCGATGCCGCCGTGCGCTGGCTGCGCGTGCTCAGCTTTCCGGTGCGTGATGATCCCGGCCGTTTGTTGGGGCGCGGAGTCCTGCTCGACGATATTACGCTGGAACGCACGGCTACGCAGACGCGCAATGAAACGCTGGCCCTGGCCGCGCACGAGTTGAAAACACCCTTAGCTATCATCAAGGGCTGTGCCACAACGCTGCTGGGCAGTTCTACGCGCTGGGACCCCTCCATGCTGCACGAAATGCTGCAAATGATCGATGCCCAGGCCGACAGGTTGCACGACATACTGAACACGCTACTGGATGTCTGGAAGCTGGATGCCGGCGCGCACAACCTGAGACTTTCCCAGCTAAACATCGTCGGGTTGCTCAAGCAGGTCGTGGGGGGATGGCACAAACACACGCCCGCCCATCGCTTTGTCTTACGTGTGCCGGAGGAAGACATACTCGTCCATTGCGATGCCTTACGCATCGAGCAGGCGCTCCACCACCTGCTCAATAACGCCGCAACCTATTCGCCCGCAGGTAGCGTCATTAATATTGAGCTGGAAACGAACGATATTGAGATTCGTATCAGTGTCAAAGATCAGGGCGCCGGCATCGCGCCTGAACACCTTGAGCGTATCTTTGACCGTTTCTATCGCATTCCGCACGGCGAAGGTTCCGGAGCCGGTAATGGCCTGGGGCTGTCGGTGGTGCGCGCAACCGTGGAGGCGCATGGCGGCAAGATATGGGCCGAGTCACCTGGCGCCGGTCAGGGAAGCGCTTTTTTCTTCACCCTGCCGTTCGCGCCATCCTTGCAGGCAGCGGGGTTGCCGCTGGCTGGCGTAGGCGCGCCCACGGCAGCTTCTCGTGGGTCATTGCCCTCATCCCGAGCAGGTCTCTTGTACCAGAGCAAGCGTGTAAAAGTGCTGATTGCCGAAAATGATGCGCGCATTGCCCGCTATCTGCGCGCTCATCTCGAAGAACAACAGTATCGCGTTTATACCACCGGCCATGGCATACAATTCCTGCGCCAGCTCGACCTCGAAGATTTCGATATCCTGATGCTGTCGACGCGCCTGGCCGATATGAGCGGCCTTGAACTGCTGCAAAGGCTGCGCGAGTTTTCCCAGGCCCCCGTCGTCATGCTCTGTGACGAGTGCGATGAGGACGAACGGGTACGCTATCTCGACGTTGGAGCAGACGACCTGCTGACCAAGCCTTTTCACATGCAGGAATTGCTGGCGCGCGTCCGCGTTCTCTTGCGCCGTAAATCGTCCGATAGCGAGCAATCGACAAGCGAGGCCCTCTTTACCACCGGCGATCTCACGATAGACTATGCCCAGCACCAGGTATTATTACAGGATCGCCCGGTACAACTCAGTCGCACCGAATACAAGTTGCTCAGCACGCTGGCCCAGAACGTTGGTCGCGTCATGACGCACGAACTCTTGCTGGAACGTGTCTGGGGTGCGGAATATAACCGCGAGGTCGATTTCATCTGGGTCTACATCAGCCGCCTGCGCCGGAAAATCGAGGCTGATCCACGCCACCCGCGCTACATCCTGACGGTGCCGGATGTGGGCTATAAGCTGGCGAAGCTATAAGCAGCGCAATCTCCCCCATTCAGGTCATTGTAAGGCCTGCGACGATTTTATCAAAGAAACCGTAATGTATAACAGGTATGCTTGCGACAAAGCATAATTAGAGGTTTACGAGCATTGATTCGCCATTTTCATCCACGGAGAAACACATGCAGCACCTGACCCGGGGAACCATCCTCCTCATTGAAGCCAATGCCTCGTTGCGCCGATTAATCACTCTGGGCCTGCGCCAACGCGGCATGCACGTTGTAGGCATCAGTTCTCCTGAAATGCTTCCCGCCCTCGAAAGTTTGTCACCAGGCCTGGTGATACTCGACATAGACGGCGAGGCAGGCGGCGATCATTCCTTGCTTACTGTTATCCGTGAAAGCTCCGTTTTATGCGATACCCCGGCAATCGTGCTGGCCTGGGATTGCCTGCTGCCGGAAACTATCCCGCAAGATACATCGCAGGCGCGGCTCACCTGCCTCACCAAGCCTTTTGACGCTCGTACGCTGCATACCGCTATTGAAGACATACTGGCGGCAAATAAAGCAATATCTGCTGTGAGAGAGCGAGAAGCATTGCTTGCCACCCGTTCAGCAACCCCGGCTCCCAGCATCTGGCCGCTTGTGACAGCCACGGGCCTGCTCCTGCTCATCATTGGACTCATGGTTCAAATCGCCGTCGCCGCGCTGGGACTGCTCATTGTCATAGTTGCTTTGCTTTTATGGACGCTTGGCACAAAGCCCGAACATCCGCCAATCGCCCTTGAAGTACGAGAGGCATGGCGCGGGCAAGCCCCACCCCTGCATATCAGCTAAAAGTTCTCTCCTGTCTCGAAATTAGGGGCTGGCACGTGTAATACATGTCTCAGTCGCATCGATTAGAAATCTCATCCTTTGCTTCGATAAGGAATGGGATTTTCCCTTTCCGCGGCATTTCACGGGAAGATGCCAGCAGATAAGCCGGCATCGGTGTATCTTGTAATGGAAATGAAAGGAGATTGGTGATGCAAGGAAAACAACTGAACGGTTTACGTGTGGCAATAATAGTGGCCGACGATTTCGAGCAGGCCGAACTGACCGAGCCGAAGAAAGCGCTTGAGCAGGCGGGAGCGATCACGAAGATCATATCCACGCATAGCGGGCAGGTCACCGGCATGAACCACGATGTAAAGGCCGATTCTTTCAATGTAGATATGACGTTGGACCAGGCGAATCCCAACGACTTTGACGCGCTCATGCTTCCAGGTGGCGCTCTAAATGCCGATAAACTGAGAATGGAGCCGAGGGCCCGCCAGTTTGTGCAGGAGTTCCAGAGGGCCGGCAAACCAATGGCCGTCATCTGTCACGCGCCCTGGCTGCTCGTCTCATCGGGCGTGGTAAGAGGCAGGACATTAACCAGCTACTATACCATCCAGGACGATATCCGCAATGCCGGAGGCAACTGGGTGGACCAGGAGATGGTGCGCGACGGCAACCTGGTGACCAGCCGCAGCCCAAAGGACCTGCCCGCGTTCAACCCGGCGATGATCCAGCTGTTCTCCGAAGCCAGGATTCCGCAACGCTAGGGGCCGCTATCACAACGCCCGGCGGCGCTAAAGGAGGAAACACTTATGGCCGGAGGCATTTTTGAGAGCGGAGCAAATGAACAAAGTGCCCACGCGCGGCCGGCCATCTAACGAAGTGACCGGGCGCGAGAGGGTTCACGACCCGCGCTATGTTCATGATATCGAGGTCAAAACCGAGAAACACTAACAAATGGCCCTCTCTCACTCGTAGCCTCGTTCCCTCTCAATTTCGGGATTGCTCATGTTGAACATTCAGGCTCTTGTAAGGTCTCCTTCGCAAGCTGCAAGCCGGTTATCAGGCACAGGCACAATAATCACTCTGATATCATCTCTACTTATTTGCGGGAACACGTAGAAAATATGGAAGTCAAAGATAGAGCCGGCCTGCCTGAACAAACGGCGGCAGATTCAGAGAAGCGCGTGGAGAAGCCCAAGCGCAAAGGTTCGCGCAAGCGCAGCATTACCATCTTTGCGATTGTGAGCCTGGTCAATGTGGGACTGCTCGTCTTTCTCTGGACGCAGTTGCTCACGCCTGCTTCGAATACGAAGAGTCAGGACCCGTTAATTGGTCATGCCGCTCCGAATTTTACGCTGGCCTTGCTCGGCAGTCGTCCAACAGCGGGAAGTATTTCTACGGCCAGCTACAAAGGGAAGCCGTTCATCGTCAATTTCTGGAACTCGACATGCGGTCCGTGCATCGATGAAGCGCCGCTCTTACAACAACAGTGGACGCAGTTGCAAAAGCAGGGGATTGGTCTGATTGGCGTCGATTTCCAGGATACAACGAGCGGTGGCCTTGGCTTTTTGCAGAAGTATGGCATTACCTATCCGAATGTCATGGACTCAAGCGGCTCGACGGCCATAAACTATGGCGTAACGGGCACGCCGGAGACGCTTTTTATCAATCGCCAGGGGATTGTTGTGAGCCGCGTGAGCGGCGAACTCTCCCCGCAAACCTGGCAGCAAAACCTGCAATTAATTTCTCATTAGAAAACGGGCGGGCTGCGGGCGCATGTTAGAAATTCGAGTCATTGTGCGGACGCTGCATATTCTGGCAGCCGCGGCATGGGTAGGTGGAAACATCCTGTATCTTGTCGCTATCGTACCAGCCTTGCGCAGCGCGGGTCCGGCTCCAGGAGTGGCCGCGCAGATTGCCGCCCATTTCCGCCGCCTGGTGAATATCTGTGTCGGGGTGCTGCTGCTGACCGGAGTCTACCTGGCCTTCGACCGGCTAACGACGACCAACCTCGGTTGGCCCTACCTGGTCGTGTTGGGAGTGAAAATAGTTATCGCGCTGGCAATGTTTCTGCTGGCGATCTATATTGGACAGAGTAATATACGCCGGCTGGCCAAACGCACGACGCGCTTCTCGAAGGCCGCGCCGCAGTTAGTGTTAGCCCTTGGCATACTGGTATTTTTGCTAAGCGCGCTGCTTACCGGCCTCTTCGAGGCCAGTATCGCGCCGAATTAACCGGAGGTTGTATTGTGCAACCGGATGTGACCACGCTGGATGAACCAGTTGAAGAGGAGAAACCCTCGTCGCGCAAGCGCAGGCGGCGCTGGCCAATTAGCTTCGTGATTGGCGGGCTTGTCATTTTAGGGGCGGTGATCTACCTTATTTATGCCAATACGCAGGCCAATGCCATGTATTATATGACCGTCTCGGAGCTGCACCACTGCACCATCTGTACCACGCAGTCGGTACGCGTTGCCGGAACGGTGCAGAAAGGAACAGTCGTGCATAACGGCACGCAGATCAGCTTTGTGATCTCCGACACCAATGGGCAAGCGCTGCCGGTCGTCTACAGCGGCATCGTGCCCGATATCTTTGCGCCCGGCATCCAGGTCGTAGTAGAGGGTCACTACACGGGTCACGGACCATTTCAAGCGCAAACGCTGCTCGCTAAATGCCCTTCGAAGTTCACAGCCGCTATGCCGACTCCATAAAGAATAGGGATTCATTGTGCATTTTTCAGACCTGGGCAGCATTTCACTCATATTAGCGTTGGGGTTTGCCATCCTGACGATGGTGGTAGCCGTACTTGGGGCGACGCGTAACATACCGCAGCTGGTCGCAAGCGCGCGGCGCTGTGTCCTGGTCGTTGCTTTTTTCCTGGTGCTGGCCTCGGCATCGCTCATTGCCTCGTTTCTCACGCATGACTTCGGCCTGACCTACGTTGCGCAGCATTCCAGCCTGTCGATGCCCTGGTACTATACGACCGCGGCTTTCTATGGCGGGCAGGAAGGTTCGCTGCTCTACTGGGCGATGATGCTCTCGGTCTTCTCCGTCATATTCGTCTTCACATCGCGGCGGGCGCCTGCCATGCTGGTTCCCTATGTCACGGCCACCCTGATGGGCATCGAAGCGTTCTTTTTACTTATGTTGACGACCATCTCCAGCCCGTTTGTGCGCCTGCCCGTCCCGTTGCCGGATGGCGTTGGACTGAACCCGCTGCTGATGGACCCCGGCATGCTTATCCACCCACCCACGCTGCTGATGGGCTATATGAGCTTCTCGCTGCCTTTTGCTTTCGCCGTCGCAGCCATGATAACCGGCAAACTGGACAGCGATTGGCTGCGCTCAATCCGGCGCTGGACGCTGGCAGCTTGGTCGATTCAGACGGCGGGCCTCGTGCTCGGCGCATGGTGGGCCTATCACGTACTCGGCTGGGGCGGCTACTGGGGTTGGGACCCGGTCGAGAACGCCGCCCTTTTCCCCTGGCTAACATCAACCGCGTTCCTGCACTCCGCAATGGTGCAGGAGCGGCGCGGGATGCTTAAAGTATGGAATCTTGGCCTCGTCATCGCCTCGTTCGCGCTATCAATCTTCGGCACCTTCGAAGTGCGTAGCGGCCTCATCAGTTCGGTTCACTCCTTTGCCTATTCCGCCATCGGTGGCTATTTCCTTGGTTTCCTGTGCATTGTCGTCGTCTTCAGCACCGGCCTCTTCATCTATCGCCTGCCCAGGCTGCGGCCCGAGCACGAGTTCGAGTCCGTGGTCTCGCGTGAGGGCAGCTTCCTGCTCAACAACCTGCTGCTGGTTGGCATCACCTTCGCTACTCTGTGGGGCACGCTTTTCCCACTGATTTCGCAGGCTTTGAGCCGCCAGACACAGACGGTGGGACCACCTTTCTACAACTCGGTCGATGGGCCGCTCTTTATCGCGTTGGTACTTGCCATGGGTATCGGACCTCTGCTCGCGTGGCGGCGCACATCGACGCGCACCTTGTGGCGCAATATCGGCATACCCGCGCTTGCCGCCGCCGCCTGTGCCGCGATTCTACCGCTTGCAGGCATTCGCGATATCTGGCCCAACATCGCGTTTGCTGTCTGCGCGTTTACTGCCGGGGCCATTCTCTACGAAATCTGGCGCGGTGTGCGCGTCCGGCACAGCCACGGCGAACCGTACCCGCTGGCGATCTACATGCTCATTCATCGCTATCGCCAGCGTTACGGCGGCTATATTGTTCACCTGGGGTTGGTCATGCTGGCCGTGGGCGTTATCGGCTCGCATTTCTTCCAGGCGCAGGCAAGCGCTACGCTTAGGCCCGGACAGGAAATTGATATCGCAGGCTATAAGCTCGTCTACTTCGGCAACATTGCGCAACAATATCCCAACGTAGTAGTAGAGACGGCCCAGCTACAGGTATGGAGTGATGGCCAGCTACAGGAATACATCTATCCCGGTCGTGAATTCTATGCCAATTACAGCAATCAGCCTTCCAGCCTGATTCCTATCACGACCTTCGGCCTGACCGACCTGTACGTCTTCCTGGACAACTGGAATGGCCCGGCCCAGGCTACCTTCGATGTCTTTGTCAACCCGCTGGTTCCCCTCGTCTGGTACGGCGCCCTGCTCATGCTGCTCGGCGGCATCACCTGCTGGTGGCCCGAAAAACGCAGGCGGCGCATCGACCGGTCGCTCTCACCAGAGGATATCCCGGTTACTGTAGGGGCGAGGGCAGAGTTGAGTAGAGAGGATACCCTGGTGGTCGCTGGCCGGGCCTCTGTAATCCAGGGTACCGGAACACAAGCAGTTGCTGGCCTTACTTCTCAAGCTGAAGAGAGTGATAGCGAAGTCAGGGATCTGCCGATTGGCGAGGAGGGAGCCATTACATGAAACAAAAACGCTCGCTCCTCGTCATTCTTGCGGTCGTGGCTATTTTAGGAGCCACCTGGTCGCACGTCCTGCTAACAACGCCGCCACAAAAAACGCTTGACCAGGAAGTGCAAGACGTTGGCTCGCAATTGAAATGCCTCGTCTGCCAGGGTGAATCGGTTGCCGACTCGCCCGCTTTGCTGGCCCAGCAAATGCGTGCCGTCATTCGCCAGCAATTGCAGTCCGGCAAATCGGAACAGGATGTGATCCAGTATTTTCAAGCGCGTTACGGCGATAAAATACTCTTCGCCCCCCCACAGCGCGGCTTCGATCTCCTGGCCTGGCTGGTCCCCGTAGCTATGCTGCTCGCCGGCGCGCTCTTGCTCTTCTTTGTTGTGCGCGATTGGCATACCAGTTCACGCGGTGGGGCCGAGCAGGAGGATTCAGACCTTACAGGTGTAGATGAGGCTGAGATGGAACGCTATCGCCGGCAACTGGAGCAGGAGTTAGCGGACGATGACCCGCTATTTGCGCAAAGCACGATCGAGGAGGCAGGGTGATGCAGGTGTTACCTTTCCTTGTCGCGCTACTGTTAGGGATGGCGGCACTGGCTTTTGTACTCTACCCGCTCTACCGCGAGAATCTTGTCAGGGCGTGGCCAGGGCATGGAGAAGAAAGTGCATCACCGAATGGCATGCCGCAAAATGGTACTCATGGCATCGTCTCAAGCTCCATAGTAAATGCCGCGGAGCGTGAGCAGATGGCTAAAGCGGCTTTGCAGGAGGTCGAACTGGATTACCAGCTTGGCAACCTGGAGGAGGCCGATTATCGTTCCTGGAAAGAACGCTATACGCGCCGGGCAATTCTGGCCATGAAATCACGCCAGAATTCCGAACAGGAACTTGATGCATTGATCGAAGCGCAGCTGCGGCGTATGAAAGAGGGAAAAGTTGTGGAGGAACATGATGAGGAATGATGTCCAAATGAGGCGTAAAATTCCATACAGGCAGGCTATCTGCATTACCGTAGCCACCCTGTTCTTTATGGTTTCTCTCACAGTATTTCCGCTTAGTGCCTCGGCCCGCTCCTACACAAGCCGCGCGGCAACGGGCCGCATCTATGGTCAGCTGCTGGACGGGACGAAGAAAAATGCGCCGGTCGTGGGTCAGAGCGTTACCTTACAGATGGCACAGGGCAACAACTCCAGCGATCTCGCGAAGGTGACGACGGACGCGCAGGGCAGATATTCGTTTAGCGGCCTGCAAACGGGAAAAACGATCAATTACGCCGTTTACACCCTCTACCAGGGGGCGCAATACGTGACGAATCTGATTGGCCTGAGCAGTAGGCCTGTACAGCAGGTCAACCTGACCGTCTACGATGCCACAACCAGCACCGGCAACATTGCCGTTGTGCAGGCCAGTGTCTTGATCGGGCAAGCGGATGCGCAAAATGGCCTCATCACTATTTCGGAAAGTTTCTTTTTCGAGAACCTGGGGAACACAACTTATGTGGGGTCATTGCAGGCCAGCGGAGGGAAGCCGAACGCGCTGCGTTTCGCGCTCCCGCAGGGAGCGCGAAAATTAACGCTCAGTGATGGCTTCGCAGGATACCAGGTGATCCAGGTTGATCCGGGTTTCGCAACCAGTGCCGCCATTCCACCGGGCACGTCACAGTTCGCCTTCTCGTTCCAGGTGCCCTATACCTCAACGTCCTATGATTTCAGCTACACGGCGGTTTATCCCACTGTCTACTTCTCGCTGCTGCTGCCATTGAATATTCACGCCACCTCGAGCGGGTTGAATTCCGAGGGCCCGAAAACCACCCAGCAAGGCACATTTCAACTACTCGACACCAAACAATTGACCGCTGGCAACCAGGTTCACGCGGCCCTCGATGGCTTGCCGGCTCCCAAAACTGCTCCCGCGTCAACCTCATCAAGCCAGAATTATCTCTGGATCATCGCGGGACTGCTGATCATGCTGGCAATCATCGTCGTGACTTCGTTCGTCTATCGTGCGACGCGTCGCCGGCCGTCTGCGCACCAGAAACGTGCAGCGGTAGGTAAAGCAGGCTCGCACAAGCAAAAATCTCACGTTCAACCGGCTTCTAAGGGGGCCAGAAAGAGAGAGGAAACGTCCCAGGATCGCCAGCAGGCCCTCTTAGAAGAACTTTTAGAGCTTGATACAGCTTACGAAGCCGGCAAAATCAAAAAGTCCGAATACCAGGCGCGCCGCGCCAGGACGAAGGCGGAGTTGCGTACATTGATGAGCGTAGAGGCGCAGAAGGCGGGCAAGGGAAGATTATGAGCTACCTTTCCATCAAAGGTCTCAAAAAAAGCTATACATTCAAACCTATCTTGCGCGGCGTCGACCTCGATCTATGCCGGGGCGAGCGCGTTGCTTTGCTGGGTGCGAACGGTACGGGCAAAACTACCCTCCTGCGCATCTTGGCCGGCCTCACCAAACCGGACGCGGGCAGCGTCACCATCAACGGAATGGATATCGTCCATGATGCCTTGCAGGCGCGATATCGCGTTGGTTTTGTCGCTCACCAACCGTACCTGTACGACGAACTGACCGCGCTGGAGAATCTGGTCTTCTTCGGCCGCATGTACAACGTGAACGAGGTTCATGAACGCGCAGTTGCATTGCTGAATAAGGTTGGGCTGGCCAGGCGTGCGAGAGAGCGCGTCAGCGCTCTCTCGCACGGTCAGGCGCAGCGCCTCTCGCTTGCCCGCGCCCTGCTGCACTCGCCCCCACTGCTCCTGCTCGACGAGCCTGATACCGGTCTTGACGAAGGTGGAAACGAACTACTGGCAGATATCTTGAATGAACACAGCGAACGCGGCGGCGCAACGCTGTTCACCACGCACAACCTTGAACATGCTTTAAGCTGGAGTGATCGTATCGCGATTCTGCATGCTGGACGCATAGTATATACTCGAGAGACAGAGGGACTGGAACTGGAAGACCTGCAAGAAACGTACCGCGAGGTGCTCAGGCCCAGGACAAAGGTTTTATCATGATTTTTCTCAAGCAGGTACTGACAATTCTGTGGAAAGACATACGCTGCGAACTGCGCAGCAAGCAGACCTGGACGGGTATGGGATTGTTCGCGCTGCTCGTGCTGGTGATCTTCAACTTCGCTTTTGACCTGCGCGTGGATAACAAGGCCGCGATTGCGCCGGGCGTGTTGTGGGTGGCGTTTGTCTTCGCCAGCCTGTTAGGGTTGGGCCGCACCATCGCCGCCGAGCGCGAAAAAGGCTCGCTGGATCGCCTGTTGCTCTGCCCTGTGGACCGCAAGGCCATCTACCTTGCAAAACTGCTAGGCAATTTGCTATTTATCGGAGTGGTAGAGATTGTAGCGCTGCCAATTTTCGCCGCGCTGTTCGATGTGCCGCTGTTTGGCGCGTTGCTTCCCATCGTCCTGTTCGGCACAGTGGGCATAGCAGCGGTCGGCACGCTGTTTTCGGCCATGGCGGCCGCGACGCAGGCGCGAGAGTTATTGTTGCCGGTGCTCGTATTTCCGTTGATCGTGCCGGTTGTTATCAGCGCGGTGCGCGCCACCGGTACTCTGATGGTGCCTGCGGCGAACGAACCACCCTGGTTAGGCCTGATGGCCGCATTCGACATCATTTTCCTGAGCGCGTCGATGCTCACGTTTGAATATGTGATTGAGGAATAATTCTATGGCATTAGTCAATCAAGAAACCGGCCTCACACAGCAAGAGGCTGTCGCAAAAGCGAGGCGGCGGGAGCCAGGTCTACCGGTAGCCTCGCTGGTACTCGGCGCTCTGTCGCTTACCGGCATGATGATCTCCATCTGGATGATCTTCCTGTACGCGCCGACGGATGCCATCGAGGGACAGCCGCAGCGCATCTTCTATTTCCACGTGCCCATAGCCTGGATCGCCATGCTGGCTTTCGTCGTAGTCGCCCTGGCGGGCATCGGTTACCTGTGGAAGAAAGATGAGCGCTGGGACTGGGCAGCGCGTGCCGCCGCCGAACTCGGCGCGGTCTTCGCCACGCTTACCCTTATCACCGGTTCCATCTGGGGCAGAACCACCTGGGGCACGTGGTGGACATGGGATGCTCGCCTGACTACGACCCTGATTCTGTGGTTCATCTACATTGGCTACCTGATGCTGCGCAGCTATATGGGCCGTACCCACGCGAGCGCCCGCGCGGGCGCGGTGCTCGCAATCATCGGTGTTATCGATATTCCCATCATTTACGAGTCCGTTAACTGGTGGCGTACGCTGCACCCCCAGGCCGAAGTCGGCACGCCGGGAGCTTTACCACCGTCCGTAGTGCTGACCCTGATGGTCTCCCTGACGACATTTACACTATTTTATAGTTTCTTGATGATCCAGCTGTACCAGCTACAGCGCATGCAAGCCGTGGCTCAGCGTTTGCGCGCAAGCATGGAATAAAAAAGGATGATATACTTATGCAAGGAGTTTCTTACCTGGTGGCGGCTTACGCTATCGTCTGGCTGGGCCTGTTCGCCTATATAGCATTCGTCGCGCTGCGCATCCGCAGTGTGCGCACCGAACTCGCTGCCGTCGAAGAACTTGTGCGCGAACAGAACGAAAAACAGGATGCACATGCCTAAAATAAGAGAGACAAAGAACCAGATAAACACCGGAGGCGCCCCTGTCGCCCAAAAAAATCCGTACGAACTGAAGCCAATGTCGCCCAGGCGTCGTGTGATCACACTGGTGATAGGCGATATCTTCGTTTTCCTGGTTTTTGCCTCCATTGGTCAGAACAGCCACGGAGAAGCGCTTTCCATACCTGGCATCATCTCTGTTGCCCTGCCGTTCGCGCTGGGCTGGTTTCTGGTTGCGCCGTTCGTAGGAGCATTTCGCGGCGATATCGTCTCGAATCCGCGCCGCATGGCGAATCGCACGATTCAGGCCTGGTTTCTCTCGTGGCCGGTCGCAATGCTGCTGCGCTGGCTGATCGTGGACCGTACGCGCAATACCTCGCTCACTGGCTTTATCACGTTTGCCTTTGTGGTGTTGACGGTCAACATCGTACTCTTGCTGCTATGGCGCTGGCCTTTCGCTTTCAACAATAGCATTCGCGAGCGCGAGAGGCAAAAGCGCGAATCCGCATAATACTCTGCTGTATCAAGAAACCAGGGAATACCCTGGAGCGTGTCGTTCAAGGACTCAAGGATGAGGAGTCTAATCATCCGGCTCGACAGTGATAGTCAGGTTCATGCCCGGCATCGTCGTACTGGTGACGTTATATGTCCCTTCAAGCGTGAAGACAACATCTGCTGCCTGGCCTGGGGCAATGCGCAGACCAGGCCCTTTCAACGCGGGCGGGTCGAAAGCGTACCTGCTGCAAATTTTATCCTCGCCCAGGCACAGCATCTGGGTAACACCCGTAGATGGATTTACAAAATGCACAGTATCGCCCGCCTGGATGGTGATGCTGGTCTGCGAGAAACCATGAGGCGTCAAATCTACCTCCGGCGGCTTTTGATTCGCTCTATTGATGACCGCAATTGCTCCGATGGCAAGCATTACGCATATGAATGCAATAAATATGATGGTCGACTTTTTCATCGAAGTACCTTCTTGATGTGTATGAGATAAATATCCTGATGTAATCGTAGCATGGTTCGGTATTTTCGGCAACAGCGGAGCTACTAGGCTCTCCATCCTTTGGGGGGAATTTGGGGGAGCCCCGCCCTGGGCGCGATCAATCTGGCCCCTACACCCCCGGAATCACCCGGAAGGATGCAGACCCAAGGCTCTCCCCGCTTGTAGTGGGGATGTACCTGTGTTATCATTGAATCGGTACGATATTCCCGCGACACAGCAACGTGCAGGAATGAATGCCAGCAATTTTAAAGAAAACGGGACGGGAGAAGGCGCTTTTAGGGGTGAGCGGCCTGCACAAGCGAGAGATACCAGGAGGAGCCATGATCGAGCCAGGCAGTGAAAAAACCATTTCCTACTACTATGACAGCCATCCCACCGAGGAGGATTTGATGGGGGTATCATCCCAACATCATGTGGTGAGCGTGTACCTCGAGGAAGTTCTCAAATGGCTCTTTCGCCAGCAGTCGTGTGCTATTTATGTGAATCTCAACTTCTATGTGACCGATGACGAAGATGAGTATCCGACTGTGCTGGATGTGGCTGTCATTAAGGGGATACCGTATCGTGATGTAATCAGCTGGCGCATCGGCGTGACCGGGCCAGCACCTCAAGTGGTCTTTGAATTGGCTTCTGACAAGACCTGGAGGAGAAGCCCATCGCCTACAGTCAGATTGGTGTACGGGAATATTATGCCTTCGACCCACATGACCCTCCATTACCGTTGAGCAGGCGCAAAGGCAGGCGTCTGTTTGGCTGGCATCTCGATGCCGAAACGGGACTGATGAGCCAGGTGCAGCCAAGAATTGATGGCGCGTTGTGGAGTCCTGAACTCAATAGCTGGCTCAAGCCTGATGGCAAGTATCTCCGCCTCTACAACCGTCTGAATCGGCTGCGACCGACCAGGGGTGAGGTGGATGAGATGAAAGCTAGACGCGAAGCCGAGCGGGCGGAACGGGAAGCGTTGGCGCGTCAAATGGAAACTGAACGAGCGGAACAGGAAAGACGACGAGCGGAACAGGAAAGGCAACGAGCCGATACTTTAGCCGAAAAGTTGAGGGCGCTTGGCATCGACCCTGACCAGTTACTCTAAAGCAGGATGCGTTCCCACCAGGGGCAAACAAAACGTAAAACACGCTCCCTGCCCTGGCTGGCTCTCCAACTCTACACGGCCTCCATGCGCCTGGACCATCTGCTTGACGATGGCCAGGCCAAGCCCTGTACCGCCGGTCGCACGCGAGCGCGAGGCGTCGGCACGATAGAAACGCTCGAAGATGTATGGCAGGTGCTCGGCAGCAATGCCCTCGCCGCTATCTTTTACTCTCACGCACACCTCTTCCCCATTAGCATGTGCATTCACCCAGATTGCTCCCCTGGCAGGCGTATGTGTAATGGCGTTGCTCAATAAATTGCGCAGGATTTGCCCAACGCGCTCCGCATCGGCTTCAACCTCGGGCAAATCTGGCGCAATATCGACATGGATAGCAATTTGCTTGCGTTCGGCCTGTAGCTGCAAAGCATATACCGCTTTGACGATGCTTTCCTCAATCGCCATGGGGCTGCGTGCCAGGTAGAGTTGCCCGGCCTCGGCGAGGCTCAATTCCTGCAAATCGGCCACCAGGCGGCTCAAGAGCAGCGATTCTTCATAGAGCGAGGCAATGATTTCCTGCGTAGGCTGGATTACACGATCTTGTAGCGCCTCAAGATAGCCACGAATATTGGAGAGGGGCGTGCGAAGTTCGTGAGCTATATCGCTGACCATGTTGCGGCGCAGATGTTCCGAACGCTCGAGGCTATCGGCCATCGTGTTGAAGGCGCGTGCAAGTTTTCCAATCTCATCCTTCGCCCGTATCTTCACGCGCCGGCTGAGGTCGCCTTTCTCCATACTATTCGCAACTACGGTCAATGCCCGGATGGGCTTAATAATCTGGTGTGAACACAACAGCGTCAGGAGTAGCGCTACCACTCCGGCGAGTACTAACGCCCACCAGAACGAACTATTCACAGAGCCAAAAAAGCTCTGTTCAGAAGGAGATGAAATGGGTAGAGCTTGAACCGAGGGGCTCATATTCGTAGAAATAACCAGTATTGGCCCATTCTCAACGGTTGGAAAGTACAGCGAAGTACCTGCCTTGTTGGTGGCATCTAACGACTCCTTGGATGAGGTAATGCTCTGGGCTGGGACCGAGGCTGCTGAATCGGCAAGCACACGCGAGTTGGCATCAACCAGGATAATGCGCATCCTGGTAATCTCTGCCGCTTGATCGACATACTGCTGGATGGACTTCGGGTTGGATTGATAAGCGGTAAGCACCCGGTAGCTGATGGCCTGAATGTTAAGGTAGAACGTCTTGTCGATGGTGAATGAACCCAACGTACTCTTGCCATTTTTGACGTAGCTCCGGAATGCATTGCTGGTGATCTGGCTGGCAAACCCTTCGGCGGTGATCAGCGCTACCATTACGACGAGCATGAACATTAGCAGCAAACGCACGCGCAGGCTGCGCAGTTGCAACCTCATGTTTCTTCCCTCCTGAACTTATAGCCAACGCCATACACTGTTTGCAGGTAGACCGGCTCATTAGGATGCGGTTCGATCTTCTTGCGCAGGTTCATGATATGCACATCCACCGTCCGTTCAAAGCCCTCATAATCCATACCAAAGACGCGCTTCACCAGCTCCAACCTGCTGAAAACGCGCCCAGGCTCTCGCATCAACGTCTCCAGAATTTTAAATTCCTTCGGCGTCAGGTCGATGAGTCGCCCATGCAGCCGCACCTCGTGGGCGCGAAAATCCACCCTAAAAGGGCCAATGGTTAATTCTTCTTCTGGAAGATCATCTGCCTGCTGGCTGCTGCGCCGTAGCACGACGCGCACGCGAGCGACGAGTTCGCGCGGACTGAACGGCTTGGTCAGGTAGTCATCGGCCCCCTGGTCGAGTCCGAGCAGCATGTCTTCTTCGGCGGCCTTCGCGGTGAGCATGATGATGGGAACCTGTGACTCGGCGCGCAAGATGCGGCAGACATCGATGCCATCCACCTGCGGCAGCATCCAATCCAGGATCACCAGGCTTGGATTTCTCTGTCTCGCCAGCTGCAAGGCCTGTTGCCCATCATGTGCCGCCAGCACCCGATACTTCTCGCGTTCCAGGTACAGCCTGATCAAGTCAACAGTTTTCTTATCGTCATCTACTACCAGAATGGTGCGGCTCATCGAACTTCTCTATCAAACTATGCAAAAGAATCGGCCCGGTGCCCATCCATAAGTATAGCCCAAAGTTGTGAAGTTCTTATGAAGAAATGTTGTGGGATTGAATTTCACAGCAACCTGACACGTTCTTCATCACTTCTTTACTACTTCCCGGTTATTGTAGGGGCAGCGGCTGGTCCCTGTCCTGATCGAAATATGAAGGAGGTTCTTTATGGCATCCGTCCCATCAACATTAGCGCGACAACGCACCTTTCAAATAGTACCCGCCATCGTCAAACTTGCTCGCTGGCGGCTAAGGCAAATGTGGCACGTCCTGTTCGTTACCTGGCTTGGCATAGTCGCCATGGTTGTACTGGCCTGCGCAATACCCCTGTTCTCGCAGGTTGCGATGACTGCCGGTTTGCGCAATGCCCTGGCCAGCGCACCGCCTGACGAGCAGAGGCTGACTTTCAGCCTGCTGAACGGCGCGCCTACATCCAGCTTGATTTCTCAGGCACAGCAGGATATCGAGCAGGCAGTCCATAGCAATCTCGCTTCCTACATCAATGGCCCGGCGCAGTTCTCGGTGCATACGCCCGCGCTGAATATTCTCCCTGCGCATGAAACGACAGCGCCGGCGCAAAGTACAGGGCCGCTCATCAGTCTGACCGGCTACGAACTCAACGCGGTAGGCAATCAGATCACCGTCCTGCAAGGACGATTACCGGCCACAAGTAGCAACGGGATCGAAATAGCCCTCACTCAGGCAACTGCTAACGCCTTGAAGGTCGGCGTTGGATCGGTAATTACCGCGCAATTCCCGCAGAGCGTGGGCAGCGAGACATGGGCGCTACACGTGGTGGGCATCTTCTCTCTGAAACCAACCTGGCAGGGCCTTAACACGTTTCAACCACAAACTATAGATAGTGGAAACATCTATCAATCGCTGGCATCTAGCCAGGCATTGTTGCCAAACATTGCATCCATACAGGTACAGGTAGCTATTGGCAACAAGAGAGAGATTAGCAAGGGTGACCTGTTCGCCTCGTTCTTTCGCCTGAACTGGAGCTATGCATTTGACTCGTCGCATGTCGATATCAATAATCTGAGCGCGCTCACGCAGGCGGCAAACAATACAGAATCGCAAGCAAACAATGCGCTCGACAACTTGCCTGGCACGCTCTTGGGACCCCAGTTTTCAGGCGCGCTTTTTGACATACTGCCCCGGTATGCGACGAGGGTGGACGTAGGCGAAGGGCTCGTCTCCATCATGCTCATTTTGACGCTCGGGCTGGTCCTCTTTCTGGTAAGTATGATGTCCACCGCGCTTGTTGAACGCCAGGCCGCTACCATCGCGATATTGCGCAGTCGCGGAGCTACCCGCCGCCACATCTTCGGCACATTCGTCACGCAAGGCATCGGATTGGCTATAGTCGCGTTGCTTATTGGGCCGTTCATCTCCATTTTGCTGGTGCGGCTCCTTTCGCAACTCCTGCTGCCATCCACGGACCTTGCTGCGCTGGATGTGCTGACAGGCAATCTCATATCCACGGTGCTCAGTGTCTGGTGGGTTGATGTGCTGGCCGTATTATGCGCAGTAATCGCCGTGATCATCGCGGTTAGACGCGCCACGGCGCTGGATGTGCTGGCGTTTCGTCGCGAATCCTCGCGCTCAACACATCGCTCGCTCTGGCGGCGTCTCAACCTGGATCTCTTCACCGCCGTGCTCATCTGCGCCGGTTACGTGGCCTATGCCTACCTTGCGGCATACTATACACAGTATTCTGATCCTGGCTTAGGTATTGCGCTTGCCCTGCTCGCTCTCGTAGCGCCGCCCGTAGTGCTGACCGCGGGTCTCACCATCTTTCTGCGGCTCTTCCCGCTGTTATTGCGCCTGGGAGCGTGGCTTGCCTCACGCGGTCGCAAAGCCCCTGCCCCACTTGCCATAGCGCAGATGGAACGCGCGCCACGCCCGACCACGCGCATGATTTTGCTACTGGCGCTCGGCATCTCATTTGCCTTCTACACGCTCACCTTCATTGCCACCCAGCAGCAGCGCGTCATAGATGCGGCGGCATACGAAGTAGGCGCGGATTTCAGCGGCCCAGTTTCACCGCCGGCACAGACGCAAACACTGGCCCGGCAAACTGCCACATACCTGCATACACCAGGTGTCGTTTCCGCAACGCTGGGCTACCAGGGCTCGGTTTTCTCGCAGCAGGATGGCACAACAACTGAACTTGTCGGTGTAGACGCCAGTAACTACGCGAATACGGCGGACTGGTACTCGCAGTACGCGGATCAATCGCTTCCCAGTCTGATGGCCCTGCTCGTTTCACATCGCGCCGATGCTGCCGCGCACGATGCGGTCTATGCGCTGGTGGATGACAATACCTGGAAGGACCTGAATCTCTCGATTGGCGCGACCTTTATCCTGCCTACGGTCGATGGCTACAGCACGCACTTCATCATAGCCGGAAGGGTGCATAATATTCCGGGCGTTTATGATACTCCTGGAACAGATGGCCTGCTGTTCGACTACCAGAGTTACGCGACCGTCTACGCAAAGGATACCGGCGGAACGCTATCGCCGAATTACGTCTGGCTGCACACGCGAGACGATGCCGCTTCGCTTGCCAGCGTGCGCCATGCTTTTCCAGGTCTGCAAGATCGTCGCGCCATCACCAGCAACATGCAGGACGACCCATTGCACATCAACATTCTCAACATGTTAGGTATCGGCGTGATAACAGCCCTGCTGCTTGCGCTTGTTGGCACGCTCTTCTCAGCATGGCTGAATGCCGGCGGACGATTGACCAGCTTCGCCGTCCTGCGCGCGTTAGGCATGGCTCCACGCCAGATCGCAGCCGTGCTGCTGTGGGAACTGGGCAGCATTTGCATCGCCGCGCTCCTACTCGGCATTGGCCTGGGCTACTTCCTGACCCTGCTGATCAAGCCGGTACTCTTTGTTACCGACTTCATCGGAGGCATCAACAACTTTACCCCTATACAACTCATCCTGCCACAATTCCAGTTGGCGATGGTACTGGGTGCGGTAGTTGTCATCTGTATCGTCACGCTCGCGCTCATGGCACGACTCGTTTCACGTCCATCGCTGAGCCAGACCTTACGACTCAACGAAGACTAGTAAGGGCGACCACAAGGGTCGCCCTTCCCACAAGGTGTTTCCAAAAGGAGAAACATTATGCAAAAGAACCTGGTGACATGCGAAAACCTGATCAAGATATACAAAACCGACGATATCGAGGTGGTAGCGCTGCAAGGGCTTGACCTGGAAGTCGCGTCTGGAGAAATGATCGCGCTGGTGGGTGCATCCGGCTCCGGTAAAACCACCCTGATGAATATCCTGGGGGGACTCGATACACCCAGCGCCGGGCGTGCGAGGGTCGATGAATACGATCTAACGCGGTTGAACGAGGAGCAGCGCACACGCTATCGCAACCTGGTGGTTGGTTACCTGTGGCAGCAGAGCGGGCGCAATCTCCTGCCTGATTTAACGGCAGCTGACAACATCGAGCTTCCGCAGGTGCTCAATGGAACCGGTAGAGCGCCCAGTACGAAACGCACGCAGGAGTTGCTGGCGCTGGTTGGCCTGGCAGCGATGGCAAAGAAAAAGCCCGCGCAGCTTTCAGGCGGAGAACAGCAGCGTATCGCCATTGCCGTAGCCCTCGCTAACGAACCCATCTTACTGCTTGCCGACGAACCCACGGGCGAACTCGACTCTGTAACGGCTCGCGAGATCATCGCCTGCCTGCGCCAGATAAACCAGCAGCTCGGCCTGACCATCATCCTCGTCACGCACGATGTCGCCGTCGCCTCGGAAGTCGACCGCACGCTTGCCATACGCGATGGCCGCATAAGTACTGAGACCATCCGGCGCAACCAACCGCTGGCAACAGAGATTGGTTCCAACGGGTCGGGCGTGGCAAGTACAAGCACAGCTATCGGACTCTCACTGGAGACCCATGCCGAGTCCATCTTCATCGACCGCATCGGTATCCTGCAACTGCCAAAGGACGTAACTGAGCGCGTTATCCTGGATGGCCGCGCGGATGTCTCTATCGCCGCTGACCACGTCGAACTCTGGCCCATCGACACGCTCGATGATTCAAGGAACGATGCAGCTTCAGCCGGAAAAAGTGCGGTAATCGGCCTCTCTCTGCACACTCATCGCGAATCTATCCTGGTTGACCATGCCGGACGCCTGCAACTGCCAAGAGAAGCGTTGGAACGCATTCCCTTTCACGGGCGAGCGCGGGTCCAGGTCATCGATAACCACATCGAACTCTGGCCCCTAACAGAGCTGTAGGGGTCGATTGATTGCGGGCATCGCCCATGATGAGTTTTCACGACCAAAATCGGTCATCCAAGCGGTCCAGCCCATGTCCAACATGCACCAATATTAGAAAAAAATCGAGCAATTAGAAAGGACCATAAACACATGACAGAATCAACGAGCATAGCTACCACGATAGTCGAGGCGCAAGGCATCACACGTGATTTCCAGGCGGGGAGCGTCATAGTCCACGCGTTGCGTGGCATTGATCTCCACATCGCGGCAGGAGAATTTGTCACATTACGCGGGCGTTCAGGCTCCGGCAAGACTACACTGCTGAACATTCTGGTTGGCCTGGATGACGCGACGCAAGGCCATGTAAACATCCTGGGGCGCGATCTATCACAAATGAACGAAGCGGCTCGTGCCGCGCTGCGCCGCGAGAACACCGGCATCCTTTTCCAGAATGCTCACCTCTTTCCGGCATTGACGGCGCAGGAGAATGTCGAGGTGGCGCTGCGCCTGCTCGGTGTTCCGGGCAGCGAACGCATAGATCGCGCTCTTGAAGCCCTGGAACTTGTCGGCCTGGGCGCTCGCATCCGGCACCGCGCTATGGAGCTTTCCGGCGGCGAGCAGCAGCGGGTCGCACTGGCGCGGGCGCTTGTGCATCGACCTCATTTTGTCGTGGCCGACGAACCTACAGGCAACCTGGATTCAACGACGGGACAAACAATTGTAAGGTTGTTGCGCGCTATTGTGCGGCAAACCGGCATCGGATTGCTGGTGGCGACCCACGATGCCGTGGTGATGTCGGCGGCAGACCGGGTTTTGCAGATACACGATGGAATGATTGTGGAGCAATAACGGCAAATTTTTGTTAGAAAAGGCGAGAGATTCTGAGCGACAGCGAAGAATCTCTGTCTCCTTTCATCCGAGTCACTTCACCTGAGCTAACGGACTCATAGGTAGTAATCATCGATGTATATGCCTTGACAAGTATATACTCTATGGGGTATACTAAGAAAGTAGAACCTGTGTTCAAAACCATTGCGGATGTGCTCGAACGCAGAGATCTATCAATACCAACGCAAAGGAAGATTAGACGACGCGGCCCAAACCGCGCACATAGCACAAGGAGAAACGAAATGAAAATCAAACTGACCGGCGTATACGTAGACGACCAGGACAAGGCCCTGCGCTTCTATACAGAGGTACTGGGCTTCGTCAAGAAGACCGATGTCCGCCAGGGTCCATATCGCTGGCTGACCGTGGCCTCACCTGAGGAACCGGACGGCACTGAGCTGCAGCTGGCGCTGAACGACAACCCCGCGGCCAGCGCGTACCAGCAGGCGCTCTTTCAACAGGGCCAACCCGCGGCCATGTTTTTCACTGACGACGTCAAGGGAGACTACGAGCGGATCAAGGCCCGTGGCGCCGAGTTCACGATGCCGCCCACCGGCGTGACCGGCTCGACCATTGCGATGCTGAACGACACCTGCGGCAATCTCATTCAGCTTACCCAGTTGGCACGCTATTAAGGGCGACCGTTCAGCAGGATGGCAGCGCGGTGGGCGCCAGCGCCTACCGGTGCTGGGTCATCCGGATTCACCGGTCGCTGTGGACGATCTAAGGAGTGTACTATAAGAGCATGGAATCCGTGTTCGAAATTATTGCGGAACCGAACCGCCGCGCGATCTTGAGCCTGCTGGTCTCGTCACAGCAGTCGGTTGGAGAGATCGGACGCCAGCTTCATATGTCGCAGCCAACCGTGTCAAAGCACCTGCGCGTGCTGCGCGAGGCCGGCTTCGTGGAAGCCACGGTGGACGCGCAGCGCCGTCTCTACCGCCTGAAGCCGGAACCGCTTCAGGAGGTGGATGCGTGGCTGGCCCCGTTCCGCCGGTTCTGGTCCGCTCACCTGGATGCGCTCGAACGCCACCTCGACCGCATGGATCAATCACCCCCAACAAAAACGAAAAGGAAGGCAAGGAGAAGACGATGACCAATCGCGAGCAGTATACACCGGGTCCGGCCAGCGGAGCGCAGGTACGAAAGGACGGAGAGAAGTGGACGCTCATTCTCACGAGAGAACTGCGTCACTCGCCGGAAAAAGTCTGGCAGGCGCTTACGGAACCGGCGCACCTGCGCGAGTGGGCTCCTTTTGAAGCCGATAGGAGCCTGGGTACGGTGGGGGCCATGGTGAAGCTCACCACGGTGGGAGCGCCCACGCCACAGGTTACCGAAACGAGAGTGACGCGAGCAGACGCGCCCTCGGTGCTTGAGTACAACTGGGGTGACAACGTGATCCGGTGGGAACTCGAAGCCTCTCGTGGCGGCACGCGCCTGACGCTGTGGCACAGCATTGATCGCCGCTTCATCTCAATGGGTGCTGCCGGGTGGCACATTTGTTTGGATGTTCTGGATCACCTTCTCAGCGGAACTCCCACCGGGCGCATCGTGGGTGGCGAGGCAGTGAAGTTCGGTTGGCCCCGGCTCAATTCAGAGTATGCCCGGCAATTCGGTATTGAAGTTCCCAGCCCCCCACCCGACGTCGCCCAATCCTGAAATGGTTCAAGCGCAATATTACCATATCCGGAGAATCCCTCTAGAGAGCTGGAGTTCCACATTCCGGCTCTCCAATAGCTTGCCCTGATCCCCTTTAGCGTGTTACTATCTTTCAGGAAGAATAGTTTGCAATAGCTGAAATGCTCAGGCTATCTGCATGACCACCCATACCCGGATGGATTCCCAATGAAAACACCGGATCAGCAAGCACCAATAACTGGCTTACAGGGCCGCGCGCAGTCCAGAAGACGCGAGCGCTCGCGCCCGCGTTTTCGTCGCATGTCGCCTATTTTCCGGCTCTTAGCGATCCTGGGACCGGGCATCATTGCTGCCAACGCGGGCAACGATGCCGGCGGAGTAGCAACCTATTCCTCGGCAGGAGCCAGTTATGGCTACAATCTGTTGTGGGCGCTCGCGATCACTGCCATCTTCGTAGCCATCGTACAGGAAATGTGCGCGCGTATGGGGGCGGTAACCGGCAAAGGACTCTCCGACCTGATTCGCGAGCAATTCGGAGTGCGCTGGACGGTACTGGCCATGCTGGCGCTCCTGGTCGCCAACACCGGCGTGACGATCTCGGAATTCATCGGTGTCGCTGCCAGCGTCCAGGTACTCGCGAACGACCCGCATACCCCGCTTATTTACCTGGTGGTTCCTCTTTCCGGCCTGATACTCTGGTGGCTCGTCACGCGCGGAACCTACCGGCGTGTAGAGATCGTTTTCTTGATTATCTCGCTGGGCTTCCTGGCCTACATTCCTGCTGCTTTTGCCGCGCATCCCAACTGGCACGAGGTTGCCAAAGGCTTTATCGCTCCTCGCCTCAACATGGATGCAAACTACTGGCCTACCACTGCGGCCCTCGTCGGTACCACCCTCAGCCCGTATATGCTCTTTTACCTGCAATCGGCCGTCGCCGACAAGGGTATCCGCATGGATGAGTATGTGTATGAGAAAGTTGATGTCTATAGCAGCACCGTTTTCTCCAATATCATCTCAGCGTTTATGATTATCGCCACCGGCGCAACGCTCTTCGTTGCTCACCAGGTCGTCAACACCGCGGCTGATGCGGCATTTGCTCTGCGCGCATTCGCTGGCCAGTACGCCTCGCTGCTCTTTGGACTGGGCCTGTTCGGAGCCTCGCTGCTGGCCGGCGCAGTTTTGCCGCTCACCACGGCCTACGGTATCTCTGAGGCTTTTGGGTTTGAACGCGGCGTATCGCGCAGCTTCCGGGAAGCTCCCGTCTTCCAGTCCATCTTTACCGGCATGATCGTCCTGGGCGTGATTGTCTCACTCATTCCAGGCTTGCCATTTATTCAAGTGCTCATCATCCTGCAGGATGTGAATGCGGCCATGATGCCGATCCTGCTCGTCTTCGTTATCCTGCTGATAAACAATCGCCGCTTGATGGGCCGCCGTGTAAATAAAACCGCCTCCAACATCCTGGCCTGGATCACGACCATCTCCGTCACGTTCCTGGTGGTTTTGTGGTTGCTCAATGCGATTTTCGGCGTGGCGCTGTGAAGATTCTGAGCGAAGCGAAGAATCTTTAGGTATTCCCGGTTACGGGGCCGGGCGAAATTGCTCTACCGGTATACGTGCCCTCACGCAGGTTCCCTGTCCTGGTTGACTCTCGATGGTGAGCGTACCACCCAATTTTGTAGCACGTTCATGCATTGAGCGCAATCCAAGATGCCCTGGAAAGGAAGCGGTTGGATCAAAGCCTTTCCCGTTATCATGCACCTCGAGGATGATGTCTTTTGCCACTGTGACAAGTCGCAGTTCGACTGTGCTGGCGCGAGCATGCTTCACGCTATTATGCAGCGCTTCTTGCGCGATGCGGTATAAAGTCTGCTTCACTTCGAGAGGGATAGCTGGCTCTCTTTCCAGGTCTGGATTGACGGTCAATTTATGACGAGTACGCAAGACTGCCACCTGTCTTGAGAGAGCGGCTACCAGTCCTTCTAATTCCAGTGACTCAGGACGTAGTTCGAAGATGAGCGCGCGCATCTCGGCAAGACCGGCCTCGGCCAGCGTGAGTATGTAGTCAATCGATGCTACCGCCTGTTCGGGTTCGCTCTCTAACGCCCCCCGCGCTGTATGGGCGCCCAGGCCAATGCTGTAAAGCACCTGTGAGACGGAATCGTGCAACTCGCGAGCCAGGCGTTGCCGCTCCTGAAGGGATGCAAGTTCTTGAGCCTGTTCATAGAGGGATCGTAGTTCTCGCTCACGGCTCCTGGCCTGCTCTGCGCGCCTGCGTAAGGCCAGGGCCATCTGACCGGTGATGATGGCCGTTGCCAGGAAAACAACAAGCGTGAGCAGGTCTTCAGGGTGGATGACGATGAAGGTATAAGGAGGTGGGAAAAAGAAGAAATCAAAGCTCAGAAAAGCCAGCAAGGAAGTCAGGATAGCGGCGTAGAGTCCCCGTGTACTGGCCAATCCTAAAACCAGCAGCAGGTAGACGTAAGCAATAGTAGGAACCCTTGGGTAGAGATGTGCAAGAGCAATCCCGCCGGTAATCAGCGTTACTCCCACTATCGCCAGAAAGCTATCGATTACATAGGATCTCCATCGTAGTCCCACTTTCGCTACCGGCAATGAGATGTGCTCAACCTGTTTCATCATCCATTCCTCAGTCCCTTTCCCCGTTCGGTGGGTACCAGACCAAGACGCATAGCGCAGAGAACGGCCTGAGTGCGGCTCTGCACGCCTAGCTTTGCCAGAATATGTTTCACATGCACCTTGACTGTGTCCTCAACGACATGCAGGTCGCGCGCAATTTCCTTGTTCGACCGGCCTTGAGCCAACAGGTGCAGCACTTCCGTTTCCCGCTCGGTCAGCGGCTCCCTGATTTCAGATGTCCGTACTTCGCGCACCAGGTACGCTGACGCTTGAGAAGAGATTTGAACCTGGCCAGCGGCCGCGGCCTTGATTGCCTTGAGGAGTTCAGGAGCCTGCGTGTCCTTGAGAAGGTAGCCGATGGCTCCGGCTTTCACCGCTCCAATCACGGCTGCGCTTTCTAAGACGCTTGTCAGGGCAATGACTTCAGTTTCCGGCAATTCGCTACGAATGGCAGCGGTTGCAGCAATACCGTCCATCTCGGGCATGAGCAAGTCCATGAGTACGACATCGGGACGTAGTTCTCGCGCACGTGAGACGGCTTCGACTCCATTGGCGGCCTCGCCCACCAGGGCCACCTCAGAATCACGTCCCAGGAACATACGTAGTCCCTCACGTACAATACTATGATCATCGGCGATCAAGACTCTGATCACCATCAATGCTCCTCCTCTTGAACAGGGCACCTCTACCACTAAAGGGGTACATGATATTACCCCTATGGGCAATGTTTTGAGCAATGCCCTGCCCTATACTTATCTTAGTCAGAAAGCAGGCAAAAATGAACTTGCATATGAACTGTATTCGGGTTCAGTTTACGCGCTACCAGTGTATCACAAGGCATCGCGTAAACACTAGAGAACCGGGTTGAACTTGCAGGATGGATATGAATAAGCGTATATTGCTGGCAATCGATACGAATTTCTCTCCGCCGGCACAACAGGCGCTTCGCGTCGCTACCCAATTTCTCGAGCAGTCCTCGCGCGATGCCCGCCTGGTGTTGCTGCATGTCATCCCCGTCCCTTATGACCTTTCATATTCGTGGGGAAAGTCTGGTATGAGCTATCGACGTTTTTCCCCTACGCCCCAGCAGCGCCTGCAGGCAGAAAAAATCCTGTGGAAAGCGCGTGCTACCTTGCAGCAAGAGGGGGTTGCTCCCGAAAGGATCGAGTGGCTACAACGAACCGGAATACCCGCGGATGAAATTGTGAAGGTTGCAATAGAATTGGACGTTGACATCATCGTCATAGGTAATCGCGGAAATACCTTTACACAGAAAATACGGCGTTTGTTATGTGGAAGCACTTCACAGCGTGTCTTCCGGCTTTCCTCATGCCCCGTCATCCTGGTAACTGCCCCACCTGGGCCGCGCATAAGAAATTTGGTAGCCTGGTACAAAGAAGCTGTTACACGTTCCTTACGTTTGCGTCCCGCCGCCCTTCAGGTCTTTACGGCATATGATGTAGCCCGGCTATTTGCCCCCTCGCAAGGCATAGTTAGTATAAAAGAGATGGAAGCAGCAACGCTTGCTCTGGAGCAATTAGCCAGAGAAGGTCTGCTTTGTTGTCAGAAAGTTAAAGGCGAGTTGCGCTACCTCAATGATTGAGATCCGGTTGCGAGCATTAAAAAATTCCACAGTTTTCCTGTCACTTTTCTAATGAGTTTTTCGTGTTAATTAAGGAAGCGGATAGCGTTTTCCCCACTTCTTCCCACACCACGCTAAACGCTTCCTCTCCTTTTTGGCAGAACAGGCTGCTTCTGGGTGTTCTATTGCTTTTCTGAATTCGTTCATCTGGTCGATGTATCAGCTGATCATATGAAAATAAGAACTGGAATTTTTAGACTTTTTCTAGTTTCTGAGGAAGAGAGAAGCACATAAGTGGATCGGCGGGCCGAATCTATCCTGAGCACGTGAACCGGAGCTCTGAGGAACGAGAGGGAAGCATCTCCGTGGGGTGCGACAAAGCATCTAGCCCTGGGCCATTCATTGCCAGCATAGACCGCGTTGGCTTTCTGCTCCTCATTCTGTGCGACAAAGCATCTAGCCCTGGGCCATTCATTGCCGAGCCAATTATGAAGGAGCATAGGAAGAATCTCCACCGTGTGCGGCAAAGCCTGACATCCACTCATAACTCGGGGTGCAGGGGTTTCACCCCTGCCGGGGTGCGGGGTGTCCCCGCTTGCTTCCCCTCCCGTCCTGACGGGCCGTAGGCCCGCTGCAAGAATTATGAGTGGATGGCAGGCAAAGCATCTAGCCCCCTGTCGCGTTCTCATGGTATAATAGCATACACTTCCCATCAGAAGATGGGAGCATCTTGCAGAGGAGCTTGTGGAATCCACAATCATCTATGTTTCGTAAAATTTTGATCGCCAATCGTGGCGAAATAGCGCTGCGCGTCATACGGGCATGCCGCGAAATGGGTATTCCTTGTGTTATTGCCCACTCGGAGGCTGATCGTGATTCCTTGCCCGTATTGATGGCGGATGAACACATCTGTATCGGGCCGGGTGCCAGTGGCAAGAGTTACCTGAACATTCCCAATATCATCAGCGCGGCAATGATAAGCGGCGCGGACGCCATTCATCCCGGCTACGGTTTTTTGTCCGAAAATACCAGTTTTGCCGAAATCTGCGCGGATGCGCATATCACGTTCATCGGCCCTTCCGCCTCAGTTATGGCGCTGATGGGCGATAAAGTATCGGCGCGTGAGTCAATGGCCGAGCTGGGCTTGCCAATGCTGCCCGGAACACCCGTGTTGCGCACCCTTGCCGAAGGCCTGGAGGCGGCAAAGGACATCGGTTTTCCTTTGATGCTCAAGGCGGCTGCCGGTGGGGGCGGACGTGGCATTCGCCTGGTGAAACACAAGGATGAATTTGAGCGCGTGTTCACGACCGCGCAGAACGAGGTACGCGAAGCCTTTCGCGATGATGGCCTCTATCTTGAACGCTACCTTGAACGGGCGCGGCATATCGAGATTCAGGTGCTGGTCGACAATTTTGGACACGGCGTCTACCTGGGAGAGCGCAATTGCTCTTGCCAGAGACGCCACCAGAAGGTGCTCGAAGAATCACCCAGCCCGCTGCTCTCGCCGGAACTCCGCGAGGAAATAGGCACGAAAGCCATCCGCGCCGTCGAGCAGATCGGCTACCGCAATGCCGGAACGCTCGAATTTCTGATGGATGAGCAGGACCGTTATTACTTTATGGAGATGAATACGCGCCTGCAGGTGGAGCATCCTGTAACCGAGCTGGTGACGAGCACCGACCTGGTCAAAGAGCAGATTCGCATCGCCGCCGGAATGCCGCTCCAGTTGGAGCAGGAAGACATTCACCTGCGTGGCCATGCCATAGAATGCCGCATCGCGGCGGAGGATGCGGAACACGATTTCCGGCCACAAACCGGCACGATAGAAAAGTATTTGCCGCCCGGCGGGCCAGGAGTGCGCGTCGACAGCCATCTCTATGCGGGCTACAGCGTCCCACCCCATTATGACTCGCTGCTGGCAAAGTTGATTGTATGGGCAGAGACGCGCGAAGCGGCAATTGCGCGCATGCAGCGCGCCCTGGATGAGTATATCATCGAGGGCATCGCAACAACCATTCCATTTCACAAGCGTTTGTTGCGTCACGAGGGCTTTATTCGTGGAGAAACCTATACCCGTTTCTTGCAAGAAGAGGCCACAGCGTTAGGAATAAAAGAGTAGTTGGGGCGTTTGTAGTGCGCCATTCTATAAGAGGGAGGAAAATACTATGTCTCGAGTAGTTGTGACCGGGCTCGGATTAGTCACTTCGGTTGGAAACGACCTGGCCTCGAGCTGGGAAGCGCTTTGCCAGGGCAAATCGGGCGTGGCCGAGATCACCGGATATGATACGAGCCAGTTTCGTATTCATTTCGGCGCGCAAATCAGGGACTTTGATCCATCCCTCTATATGGACCGCAAAGAAATTCGCCGCAGCGACCCTTATGAGCATATCGCAATTGCTACTGCTAAGCAGGCCCTTGTCCAGGCGGGTTTGCAGATCACCGAAGAGAACGCTAACGACATCGGCGTTTACATCGGCAGCGGCATTGGTGGCCTGGTAACGCTGCACGATCAGTTCCGTGTCCTTTTTGAAAGAGGGCCAGGCCGCATCAGCCCATTCTTCATTAACATGATGATTATCGATGGGGCGCCTGGACTTGCCTCCATTATGACGGGCGCGAAAGGGCCGAACTGGGCGGCCGTATCCGCCTGCGCGACCAGCGCCAATACGATAGGCGAGGCCTGGGAAACCATTCGCCGTGGCGATGCCAAAGCCATGATCGCAGGTGGGTCCGAAAGAGGCATCACGCCGATTGCCATGGCCGCGTTCGATAATATGACCGCGCTCTCGCGCCGCAATGACGACCCGCAGGGGGCCAGCCGTCCTTTCGACGCCACTCGCGATGGCTTTGTGATGGGCGAAGGCTCCGGCATGCTGATTCTGGAAGACCTGGAATTTGCGAAGGCGCGAGGAGCGCATATTCTCGCGGAAATGGTTGGTTATGCTTCTACAGGCGACGCTTATCATGTGACCGAGCCCTCTCCAGGCGGCGAAGGCCTCGTACGCGCCATGCGCCGCGCCTTGCAAAAAGCGAACCTGCGCCCCAACCAGGTTGACTACATCAATGCCCATGGCACCTCAACTCAGTACAATGATCGCACAGAGACGCAGGCCATTAAAACCTGCTTCGGTGAGCATGCCTATCACATGGCTATCAGCTCAACTAAATCGATGCTTGGCCACACATTGGGAGCGGCAGGAGCAGTCGAGGCCGTGATCTCTATCATGACCATCTTGACGGGTATCATCCCTCCAACGATCAACCTGCATCATCCCGACCCTGAATGCGATCTCGACTACGTGCCAAACGAGGCACGCCAGGCTACTGTCAACGTCGCCATGTCCAACTCTATGGGCTTCGGCGGCCATAATGCCTGCCTGATTTTTAAACGCTACGAGCCATAGTTTTTCAAGCCCTCAACGGGTTCAGGAAAGAGCGTGGCAGCCCAGCCGCCCCTTTCCTGTAGGGATAGGCCTGGCGCCTGTCCGCTTCGGAGTCACCAGACCCGAAAACGTGAAAGGCAAATACACGAAGCGCTGGAAGATGAGGAAGAAGGGATGGATAACCCCAAGCATCCATCACACATCAAAATATGAGAGTAAGATAAGATGGGAACACGTGAGCATGAAGAGCCATGGATCAAGCGTGTCGAAGAGCTGGTAACGCTGCTCGAAGGCACCACCATTGGCGAACTGGAATTAACCGAAGCAGGCACCGAGATCATCATCCGGCGGCGACCGGATATGATGATGGTCTCCATGCCCGCTAAACAAACAAACCTTAACAATACCGGCGCGCAATCCGCTACCAATGCGGTAAAGCCGGCGAAAGCAAAGGAAGACCATAGCGTTCCCATCGTCGCGCCTCTCACCGGCGTCTATTATTCTTCCCCTTCACCTACATTGCCCCCTTTCGTCTCTCCCGGCGATATTGTGCACCCCGGCCAGGTCGTCGCGCTTGTAGAAGCGATGAAAGTGTTCAACGAAATTCAGGCCGAAGTATCAGGTCGCGTCGTCGCCTTAGTGGCAAAAAGTGGCGACGTGGTACAGAAGGGGGATACGCTCATCCGTGTCGAACCGGTGTAGTGAGAAAATTGTACTACATACACTATCACCCTTGCCCAAACACACTTCCGCGTGCTATACTCTCTACAGAGATGAAGTCTTTTTGTTCTACCCACAGTTCTGATGGCACACCGGCAGAGGTTTTAAGCGCTTTTTGACGTCACGTAAACGTCGCCCGGCGGTGAAATCCATCAACTGGTTCGGGCAAAGGAGGTGAGGGACATGGACGCTGGCCCCAGTCATAGTAGGCCTGTGGTTTTCGCGTGCCTGCTTTTGGGAATGTTCTTCACCTCATTGGGTATGGTCGCAGGATAAGCAAACGCATCGCTCGTCTTTGTAGTGCGTTTTGATCGGGTCTTCATCTGCCTCCGGTGTTTTTCCACCTATTCCTTTCTCAATGAGTTTGTATTGCACCGCTACCTGGCGCAATACAATGCTAGCCTTGCCTTCATTGCTAGCGGAAGAACTTTCTCCCTGGCCAGCCGTAGTGGTACTCTCGCAGGTACCCTACTCGATGTCTGCAAGGGCATCCATACAGCAGTCCCCTATAATGTACAATCAACGCATTTTGCATGGAATGCATAATTCGCTGCTGCTACAGCAGTTACGCAGATTTTAGATTGCTTTTCCTTGCGAAAGTCATTGTATTGTTACGCCCGTTACAAGCTTGAAATGCTTATCCACTTATCCACACTGCTGTGGATAAGTTCAAGGTGTAAAGTTTCACGTGGATACGGCATCAGGATATCCTATTCCCTTGTGAGAAAGGACGGTGATACCATTGATTTTTTTAAGCACACTCTTACGCCGGAGCGTTTACGATATCGAGGGGCGGCGTCTGGGTTCATTACATGATATATCCGTCTCCTTGAACGAGACATTTCCCCTGGTTACTGCTCTCATCGTGCGTTCTTTGCTCAGCAATAATGAGATGATAATTCCCTGGTCTCAGGTACACAATCTTGAAGAAGAGCAGATTCACCTCACTGTCAGCCAGCAGCATATCGCATCATATACGCCGCAACCAGATGAGCTATTACTCAAAAGAGATTTATTAGATAAGCAAATTGTCGATACGCAGGGTTTTCGCGTTGTCAAAGTCAATGATTTGAAGCTGGCGCAAATTAAGGGCACAGCCCGGCTGGTTGGTGTAGATATCAGCTTCAGCGGACTGCTGCGGCGCTTAGGTGTGCTTGCGCCTGTAGAAGTACTGAGCAATATTTTACCAATACGCCTTTCTGAGCGTACGATAACCTGGAATTATGTTGAGCCAATACAGGTCGTCACCGCCGGTACAGGACAGCTGACCCCGGCTATGGCCGGAGCGGGAGCCAGCGCGGCCACCGTTGGAAGTCCCGGTGTCGTGCCACAAGTCCAACTCAGCGTCAGCCATACCAAGCTGTCCGATTTACATCCTGCCGATATCGCCGATATCCTCGAACAGCTTGGTGTTGAGGACGCGGAGGCAATGCTTGAGCGCCTGGATACGGAGACGGCCGCCGATGCGTTGAACGAGGTCGAGACGCCTTTGCAGTCTGAACTGCTCAGCGAACTCGAGCCAGAGCGCGCCTCTGAACTGCTGGAGAGGCTTGCGCCGGATGATGCCGCTGATATCCTGGCGGATATTCCATCCGAGGAGGCCGAGCGCATTTTGAACCTGATGCCCGCCGAAGAGTCACGACAAATCCGCGAATTGCTGCGCTATGGAGAGCAGACCGCCGGTGGCATCATGACCACCGAGGTCCTTTCGCTCTCGCAGGAATTGACTGTTGAAGAGGCGCTAGCCTACCTGCGGCAGCACTCTGAACACCTGGAGATGATCTATTACCTGTATATCGTCGATGACGAACAACACCTGGTCGGCGTCGTCTCCCTGCGCGAACTGGTCGTAGCAGAGCCAGGCACACAGCTCAAAGAACTGATGGATCCCGACGTCATCAAAGTTACCACCACAACCGACCAGGAAGAGGTGGCCGAGGTCATCGCCAAATATGACCTGCTGGGTGTTCCAGTGGTGGACAACGACAATCACCTCGTAGGCCTGGTGACCGTCGATGACATTATCGATGTCATTCACGAGGAACAGGCGGAGGATTTTTCGGAAATGGCCGGCGCCAGCGTCGAGGAGTTCGAGGAAGAAGAGCATTTTTCGTTGCGGGCCGTTCTGAGCCGTGCCACATGGATAGGCGTGAATGTGGTTGCCGGTTTCCTGCTGGCGCTGGTACTCTACCAGATTTTCGGCACGGCAGGCATCCAGGGCACACATCTTGTAGCGGGACTGCGCTCTTCTGTTGCTCTCAATGGCGTTGTCTGCCTGGTTCCCATGCTGCTGCTGACCAGTGGCAGCGTCGGTTCGCAGGCGCTGGGTATAGCAGGCTGGCAGTTGCGTTCCACGCACGGGATCGACTTTTTGCGTGGTATTTTCCGCGAGTTGCGCCTGGGAACCTTCGGTGGCATCATGGCCGCCATTATCGTAGGTTTGTTGACCTGGGCGCTCTTCCACTCATGGCTGCTGGGTGTCGCCATTGGCCTGAGCGCGGGTTTCACGCTGTTAATCGCGGCCCTCTGCGGCCTGGTTTTACCGACTGTTTTGCAGCGCCTGCGCATGCGCGGAAGCCTTGTCAGCGCCCCGCTACTCGATCCCATCATTGCCGTCATCAGCCTGGCTTTTTTCCTGGCTGCTGCGTTGTGGCTGGCTAGCGTCATGCATGTGTGAGAGGAAAGGGAATCAGCAGAAAAAAGGTATTGACAAAAACGGCACATACTTGATATACTGCTTGCGTGAGATGAGCCAATCGGCATCCTTCCTCGATAGCTCAACGGTAGAGCGGCCGGCTGTTAACCGGTAGGTTACAGGTTCGAATCCTGTTCGAGGAGCCACAAGCCCAGGAAGAAAGTTCCTGGGCCTTTTTTATTGCAAGCAGGAGATGTTCTCCGACTCTGCTGGTGGTGGAAAAGTGGCCAGTTACACGTTTTAACTTCATACGTTTTCTGAAAATAGTAGCGTTATGAAGTATTTCCGGTCATTAGAAGAGCGGAGGCAATCATGTTAAACCGCTATCAATGTATTCCACGCCGGTTCGGTCGCTGGAGCCTGGCCCTTATCTTTACCCTTACCCTGATGGCGGCCCTCACTCCAGCGGTCGCCGCAGCCAGTCCACGCCCAATTGTCCATAGATTCGCTTACCGGTCTCCGCTCTCGAAAGGGAATGATCGTGACAGCAACGTGTCGGGGCCGTTGACAGGGAAGGTGTCCATTATGCCAGGCTTCCCTGTGATGACGACGGAAACTCCTGGCACATATCACGCCGGCCCCGGCATCAATGTGCTGGTAGGCGACATCACTGGCGACGGCAAACCGGACTTCCTCGCTTCGGCATTGGCAAATGGCCCCCTGTATGCCTGGGAACCCAATGGGAAGGTCATTCCAGGATGGCCCGCGGCGCAGTTTACCGGTGCTGCTTATGCCGCCCTGGGAAAGCTGTCTAAGACCATTCCCGGCCTACAGGTAATGGTTGGTTATATGAGTGGGGGACAGTCCTACCTGGCTGCCTTTGATGGACATGGCCACCTGCTGCCCGGCTGGCCAATCCCGGATGACAATTACACCGCTACACCAGCAGCGCTTGCTGATATTAATGGAGATGGTATCGACGAGATCTTTGTTGAAGAAGAGGACTGGACGCTGGCCGGTTATGACGCTCATGGTAAGCCCTTACCAGGTTGGCCGGTCCATGTTGATAGCGGTCAGACGTTGTATACCCCTACGATTGCCGATATTGATGGAGATGGCAAGCCGGAGATTATCTCTGCCAGTGAGAGTCTGTCTCCAGGAGGAGTGAAAGTCTACGCATGGCATGGCGATGGCACTCTTGTAAAGGGCTTTCCAATTAGTGTTACAAGTGGACTTGAAGGGACCTTCCCGGTCGTGGCGGATGTGCTTGGTCTGGGGAAGCCACAATTGATCTTTGCTACCTACCCTGGAGGTAACAACACCTCAGTGCTGATTTACTCTGGCGCGGGAGTACTCTTGAAGACGATTACTATTCCCGGTATCACCGCATACGGAAGAGCACTCGCGGTAGCCAGGCTGGACAATTCACCGAATCCGGAAATTGTGGTACAAACGAACACGACCCTGGCTGCGGTGCATGGAGATGGAAGCTACGTCTCCGGTTGGCCCCAGAATCTTGGTTATAGCTCCATAGACAACTCATCGCCAGTCATCGGTGATGTGACCGGTGATGGAGTGCCGGATATCGCGATCACCACCAACCAGGGGGACTCAGTTCAGGGGTTTTTGTCGGTCTACAGCGCTACAGGTACTCTGGAACTCCAGATGCAGCTAGAAATTGGCAGTGGTGGGGTGCCGGCTATGGTAGACCTGCTCGGCAATGGCCGCAATGATTTGTTGGTTACCGGTGATCCCTGGGATGGAAGTACACATGAGTATCCCAAGGTCTGGGCATTTGACTTCCACGGTGCCGGGACCTATGGGCAGGTACCCTGGGCGCAATTTGGCCGGAATCCCGAACACCATAGTTGCTTCTCAACTGATGCTATCTCTAGTTTCTGCCAGGGCTGAAAAGGCGGAGCATCTGGCTTCTCTGTAACTGGTGATTCCCTATAAGTCTCCAGGACAAGGGGAGACCACGATTGGGCGGGGGAATCACCATCTCAGGGCGATTCAAAAGTTGATTCAGTGGCGATCAAAGCGGCCTCCGTGCTGTAGGGACAGCGGCTCGTCCCTGTCCGTTGTGGGGCGCGCAGGACAGGGACGAGCCGCTGTCCCTACAGCACAGCAACGCCATCACTCGACTTTTGAATCGCCCTGATCACCATCTCTATAAGTATTGTTATTGCGCTTTTTCCTGTGCTATACTGTAGCGGAAGATAGTGGCGAGTTGACCCAGTGCAGTTATGATTCCGGTCTTTTCATTATTCTGCATGCAGAAGGGAAACTATGCTTTCCGGCACGCGGACTTCTTTCCTGTGATTGATAGAGGCGCATAGTGTTGCTGCTCTACTAAGATGCGCATAAGGCCATTGAGGGCAGCAGCGAATTCATAGGTAAAGGAAATGCAAGAACCTCAGACGTGGCGTGATTTGCTTGGGCAACGCATTGAGAATCTCCAGGAACGACAGCGGCTTGCTCATGCCTTGCAAGTTAGCCCTATCACTCTGATGCGCTGGGTGAGCAAGGAATCCACTCCCCGGCCGCAGCTCCTGCAGCGCCTGTTGAAGGCGTGGCCTGAAGAACGTGAGCAGCTCTTGAGGCTGATTCGAGAGGAGTTCAAGGACTTTCCCACTTTGAGCGAGTATGAGGCGGTAGTCGAAACGTCACTCACTATTCCCGCCGAATTTTATACTCGTGTCCTACACACCCTTGCTACGCTTTCCAGGGATCTGCACTTCTGGTCGCTTTGTGACCTCATCCTGCGGCAGGTTCTCTTGCAGCTCGACCCTCATCGCCTGGGCATGGCGGTAATTGTGGTGCGCTGTATGCCACCCTCTGACGGCAAGATGGTTCGCAGCCTGCGTGAGGTGTATGGATGTGGAACACCGCCCTGGCCGAGTACGTTGGACAATGATCCCATGTTCCTGGGAATCGAATCGTTAGCCGGCTACGCGGTCAGTACGGCTCGCCTCGTAGAAAACCAGAATCTTGGGCAGGAAGCGAATCGCGCTCCTGGCTATGCTGGAAAATGGGAGGGAAGCGCTGTTGCGGCTCCCATCATGTTTGCGGGCAACATCGCCGGCTGCCTGCTCATCTCAAGCACTCAGGCTGGCTACTTTGGTGAGAACTATTACTCGCTCATCGAAGGCTATGCCGAGTTGATCGCCCTGGCTTTTGATCGCCAGGAGTTTTACGCGCCGGAGCAGATTGCTCTCGGCGTGTTACCCTCTTACGAGGTGCAAAAATCCTCGTTTTCGGGGTTTCGACAACGTACCATCGATCTTATGAGGCAGGCCTCGATTAACCGGCATCCGATCACGGCTTTAGAGGCGGAACAGCTTGTCTGGCAACAACTGGAACAAGAACTGCTTCAGACGCCATTTCGTTAATTGGTCATGAACAACTTGATACGTTTCTTCCTGAGCAAGAGGAGATAGTAATGGCAACACCCGATAATTCTTCGGAAGGCGGCAATGTCTACTTCAACGATCCTGAGAGCGGCGCGGAGATGGCGCGCCTCCTCGCGCAGGACCGCCTCGTCACCAGGGGCATGGGCGGTCTTTTCTCCGAGCGCTCAGACCTTTCCGGCATTCATCGCATCCTCGACGCGGCCTGCGGCCCCGGCGGTTGGGCGCTGGAGGTCGCCTTCGCCTATCCTGATATCGAGGTGGTTGGATTCGATGTCAGCCGGGCAATGATCGACTATGCGCGGGCGCAGGCGCGGGTGCAAGGCCTGAACAATGCCAGTTTCCATGTCATGGATATCCAGAAGCCGCTGGATTTCGCCGACGAATCCTTCGACCTGGTCAATTCGCGTTTCATCAATTTCCTACCGACAACAGCGTGGCCGCGCGTGATGCAGGAATTTGGGCGCATCACACGACCTGGAGGGACCATCCGGCTCACGGAAAGCGAATGGTGGTACTTCACGAACAGCCCCGCGCTGGAGGAACTCAACTCCATGGTTATACGCGCGCTCAAGCTGCAAGGCGCAAGTTTCACCGAAAGCGGCCGCTTTACCGGCGTGCTGCCCATGTTAGGAAAATTCCTGCTCGACGCCGGCTGTAGCAGCGTCAACTATCGCGCGCACGTCATCGATTACTCTTACGGGACCGAGGCCTATGATGGCTTTCGTCGCGATGCCGCCGTCGTCTTCAAACTCTTCCAGGGCTTTATCGTCCGAATGGGAGTCGCCACCCAGGAGACATTGGACCAACTGTACGACCGCATGCAGTTTGAGATGCTGAAGGAAGATTTTCGGGGTTTGATGTTGCCGATAACGGCCTGGGGGGAGAAGGGGTAGGAGAATCGCCATGGGTCAGACGCGCATCACTATTCGTCCACTTCGCCTGAGTGATACTGAGGACATGCATGAGATTATGCATATGCCAAATGTCCTGTGGGGGACCGCGCAGCTCCCCTCCAAAAGCCTCGAGATGTGGCGCAAGACCATCGAGGGGTGGTTGAATGACGAACACGCGCATGACTTTGTGGCCGAGATCGGGGGTAAAGTCGTTGGAGCCATTCACCTCAGAGTTGGCGAGGGGCGCGAACGTCACGTCGGCACGATCTCTATGGTCGTTCACGATGCTTACCAGGGACAGAGCATCGGCAAAATGCTCATGCTCACCGTCATTGACCTCGCCGACAACTGGCTCAACCTGCTGCGCCTGCAATTGGAAGTCTATACGGATAATGAGCGCGCCATCAATCTCTATAAGCGTTTCGACTTTGAAATCGAGGGGAAAAAGCGCTGCGATGGTTTTCGTGCCGGCGTCTACCTCGATAGCTACGTCATGGGCCGCGTGCGTTCTCAAACACAAAAATCGGCGCCCCTTTCTGACTACACGGCGATGTTTCCACCTCCTGCGCGAACGCCGCAAGCGCCGGATACTCCTGATGGGGTGTAATGAGGTGATCTACCGTGTCTGAGCCGGCTCCAATCAATTTCGAACACTTCTTCTTAAAAATGCTCGAGGCTTCCTACTGGCCCATCGTGATTATTGATCGCACAATGAGTGTCCGCTTCTACAATCAGCGCGCCGTCAAACTGCTAGGTAGGTTGGAGCCATGGCAGGACCTGAAACTGGAACTGCTCATTCCCGACCCTGCTATCCTGCAACTGGTGCGGGAGAGCCTTGAGACGGGCGCTCCTCGCAGTGGCGAGTATTCAAAAGTCAACGGGACGATTTTCTGGAAAGTATCTGTTTCTCCAGTGGAACATACTCCTCCCCACGAATCGGACAGCCTGGAGGACGCTGAGGCGAAGGCCCGGCGTTATCAGTATTTCGTGATTTTGATCGAAGATTTAACCGAATTGCGCCGCCTGGAACGAGTGCGGCGCGATTTCGTCGCCAATATCTCGCATGAACTGCGCACCCCGCTGGCCTCCGTTCGCCTGCTGGCGGAGACGTTGGAAGATGTCATCGAAACTGACCCTGAGCAGGCACAAATCTTTGTCGAGCGCATCGAAAACGAGGTCGAACATCTGACAGACCTGGTATCGGAACTGCTTGAACTCTCGCGTATCGAATCGGGCCAGATGCCAATGCTCATTGAACCCGTCGAAGCCGAACTGCTGGTGCGCGAGGTGATGGCGCGCATGATACCGCAGGCGCAGCGCTATCGTGTAACCCTGCGCAGCGAGATACAAGATGGGAAGACACGAGTTGCCGCGGACAGCAAGCAAATAGTACGTGTGCTTGTCAATCTTGTACATAACGCCATCAAATTTACTCCATCGGAGGGAATGGTTGTCGCCGGCACGAAGCTGCAAGCCGGAGGGGAGACGCAAATTTTCTTTGTGCGCGATACGGGTATTGGCATTCCGGCAGAGGACTTGCCGCGCATCTTCGAACGATTTTACAAAGTAAACCGCTCGCGTTCGAAAATGTACGCCACCGGTCCTGGCGGAGGTGGCAGCGGATTGGGCCTGGCTATTGCTCGCCATGTCGTAGAGGCGCACGGGGGCCGCATCAGCGTTGAAAGCGTGGTTGGGCAGGGCAGCACCTTTACTTTTACCCTCCCGGTAGCAAACTCGTAGGGGCCGATTGGTCGTGCCCATCGCCTATTCCCCGGCCATATCCCTCTCTCCCCGACACTTTTTCCCGTGGGGGCAAACGCGGATCGACCCCGAGGAGGGCGACCACCAGGGTCCCCGCCCCGCATCCCAGCCACTCCCGTCCTTACCAGGGCGACGATCCTGTTCTGCAAGAGTACGTGGTCCTAGTAAGGGCGGGGGCAATGGTGGAGATGGGTGGGGTTGGGGACCCTGGTGGTCGCCCTGCTGGGGACAGCACGTGCCAGGTCGCCGCAAAACGTGTCGGGGAGAGAGCGGCCATATCCCGGTGATATCGAAAAATTTAATTGCTTCTTTATACCAAAACGTTGCACTTCGCACACTTGTATGGTACCATTTGCTTTAGATTCATATTTCTGCCTGGGTTACATGAAATCTCTTCGATGGACACGATACCGACCATTATAAGGCCAAGGACTTGTGACAGGCTATTTCATTGGCCCCGGTCGATGATCCGTCGTGATACGTGATAAACGCAGGCGCCACTCTTAATATGGATGTGAAGAGAGCCGGGTCGTGCATGTATGACAATATGCGCGTAATCTGGTGATGGATGGTAGTGTGGAGAAGAAAGAGGATGTTAACATGAGTAAACTGGTGATGGTCATTGACGATTCTGTAACGGTTCGTAAGATCATAGAAACCAGCCTGAAACGCGCAGGCATCGAATCCGTGAGTTATGAAGATGGCGTCGAGGCCTTGCGCGCGCTAAGTGAAAGACGACATCGCCCACCTGACCTGGTGATATTAGATATCAATCTGCCTAAAATGGATGGCTATACAGTAGCCCGTTATCTCAAGACAAAGCACCAGTTTAGCAATACCGTCATTGTCATGCTTTCGACGCGTGACGGGGTAATTGATCGCATCAAGGGTCGTCTTGTAGGAGCAAAGGACTATATTACGAAACCGTTCCGAACGCAAGACATCATGTCTGTGATACGCTCTTACCTGGGTGTCCCGTCACTTTCGTAAGTTTTCATCTTTTCATGCAAGAACATATTACAGACAATGCCTGGCTGTATGCATCTCAACGCCGCCTGGACCTGCAAAACCTCGAGTTGATGAGCGACGAGGAGTTCTGGCATTACGCGCGCGAACGCGCCAATGCTATTTCCGGCGTTTCCCCTGGCGAAGAAACGCGCTCACCACAATATCTCGAATGCAAACTGAGTTGCGGAACATTCCTCATCTCTTTGCAGTCCGTTTGTGCGGTTCTGGATGCTCCGCGATCCTTTGCCCTGTTACCTGATATTCCACCGTGGATGCTGGGCATTATGATATGGCGCGGTCAGGCTATTGCCGTTCTCGATCTGAATGCCTATCTCTGCGAGAACACCGGCCAGCTTGGCCTCGATCCTTCTCCTGGTATGCTGCTTATCGCCAACGATCCACAGCATCCCGATGTCAGCGTCGGCCTATTTGTGCATCTCACGGGGGGGATCGATAATCAGGCGTACGAACCTCCCTTGCCCATCATCAATATGCCGATGTTACTTGCCGATGTCGTGCGGCAGATAGGAACAGCCGCTAATCATGGATGAGGTTTCTCCTTTCTCTGAAGAGAACAAACTTTCGCCTGAAGACCAGGCAGTGCTGGACGCTTTCCTTGCTATGGAGGACATGGAACCTGTACCGGCCACGGCGGAAGCTACCGCTGCTGCCTCTATTTCCCCATCCCCTGCTCAAACTTCGAATCTGTTTTCCACAGAAGAAGACACGCTCGTCCTGTTCGTCACCGAAGCAGATGAAGATATTGGCAGGATGCGCCAGGCCCTCCAGCAATTGGAACACAACCAGCAGCTAGATTCGCCCGCTTTTACATTGATGCAGCGTGCGGCCCATAAGCTGAAAGGCACGGCAGGCGCAATGGGCTGCAATGCCCTATCCGCCATCGCCCGCCATATTGAGGTGCTTATCAAGCAAGTTAAGAATCGGGAAATAGCATACGGGACAGGTTTGCTTGCATTGACACATGCGGTACAGGCCCTGGAGACAACCCTGGAAAGCGTTGTCTCCGAGGGCAGTGAGAGCCAGCAACCCCTTATTGAACTTGAAGAAGAGTACAGAACCTTGAGCCTGAGCGCCGGCGCAGCTGGTGTTCCGGTTCAAGAGATAGAGCAACCGGCTATAGCCGCAGGTGGAGGAACTTACCCCACTACTCCGCTCTCCCTCGCCCATATCAATAGTCATCATCTGGACCAGCTCATGCTGCATACTGAACAGATGCTAGAGTTACAAACACCCTTAGAGAGCGCCCAGCAGCAGGTTGAGGCAGCGCTCTCGGAATTACAGAATGCCCAGGCGCGCTTACGCCACCTGGAGGCAATGTATAGTTCTGTCGTTATGAGGGAAGCAAGTACCGCCAGGGGTGTACTTGAAGAGCAGCCAGCGTCCTCTCTTATAGAGCGTATTCTAAGCGAATCCATCCAGCGTACGGGGCATACGCACAAGTTCAAGGCCACATCATCCTCGCAGCAATTTCCGGTTATGCATGCATTGGAAGACTGGGATGAGTTGGAGGTTGACCGCTTTAGCGAAAGCAATGTATTTGCGATTTCGCTCAATGAAGCAATTACCGATGTCGCCATTGCTACTGCCCAGCTACGCCAGGCGGTTGCGCGACTAAACTCCTTGCTCAAGCAACACAAGGAACAGGCTGCCTACGTCCATAATGATGCGCTCTCGCTGCACACCGCCCCATTTTCTATCCTTGTGGATCGCCTGAGAAACGCCGCCCGGAGCATCGCAGGGGAAAAACGGACGATCCAGTTTGAAGTCTCCGGCGAGACAACGGAAATTGACCAGGATATCCTGCATGCGCTGGCAAATCCTTTGCTGGACCTGGTGACCGGGGGCGTACTCGCCAGTGTGACGGCGCAGGTACACACAGCGGAGGCCGAACAAATTACGCTTGCGGCTTATTCTAGCGACCACGAAGTGGCAATTGAAGCCGGTTTTTCGATGCCCGTACCGGGTGGGATCATTGAGGCACTTAACAGTGTCATTGACAATTTATATGGCTCTATCACGCCCCACCGCGACTCAGCGGAAGGCATCGCGTTCCAGATGCGCTTCCCTCGTTCGCGAAGTGCGGTGCGGGGACTGCTTGTGCGAACCGGTAATCAGTCGGTTGTGGTACCGTTCTCCCAGGTGCATCATATCGACTACAACCAGCACGAAGTTGCCGCGCACTATGACCTCAATACGTTGTTGGATTTTCCCGCGACCAGAAGTATCGCGCAAACGATTCACCCCCGGCTGATTCTTGCGCGGCCAGCTATGCAACTGGCAGTGCAGGTGGACGAGATACTAGGACAGGTGGACCTGGTGATGAGACCACTGGCAGACTATTTGCGGCGACCGGGTATTCTAGGGACAGCTATCGATGGTACGGACAATATATTGCTGGTCGTCGATTTACCTGCGCTCATCACCCATAGTGAGAAGGCGCGAAAACAAAAAGAGCCGGTCAAAGTAGCATTGCCCCTACCTCCAGGGCAAGCCCAAACTCAGAACCATCGAGAACCGGCTTATTCGAAAATCCTGATTGCTGATGATTCTGTCTCCATACGCCAGTCCCTTCGCCAGACCCTGGGCCGTGCAGGTTATCAATTATACGAAGCTCGTGATGGCATCGAGGCGTTAGAGCTCATCCAGGCGCAATCGCTCGACATACTGTTACTGGATGTGGAGATGCCCAACCTGAATGGCTTCGATCTCCTCACCATCATGCACACGAATCCATCGTTCCCCAAACCCAAAACCATCCTGTTAACCTCGCGTTCGGCGGACAAACATATACAGCAGGCCTTTGCTCTGGGCGTGTATGATTTCCTCTCCAAACCGTGCCCCGCCGATATATTGCTCAATGCCGTGCAGGCGGCGCTGGACTCATAATATGATACCAGTAAAGAGTGGGATAGATAGGGGCCATGCACAGAGAGGTTTTTGAGAAAGCGTCCAGTCCAGTAGGGGTGGGGGAGCTTGCTCCGCCCTGGGGGATGGTGGGGCCGATGTGCGATGACCCCGAAGTCTGCCTTTCCCTCGCTCGCTCTCTGACACTTTTTACCGTGAGGGCAGGAGTGGAGTACCCTCTGGAGGGCGACCACAAGGGCCCCACCCCACAATCACACTGCCTCCGCCCTTACAATGACGACGAGGCTGCTCTGTAGGAGCGTGGAGTCATTGTAGGGGCGGGAGAGGAGCGGACGAGGGGATGGGACCCTTGTGGTCGCCCTCCGTGGGACAGTACTCGCTTGCTCACCCCAAAAAGTGTCAGGAAGGGAGCTTCCTTCCAGGGCGGAGCACGCCTCCTCTCCCCTCTACCACCCTGGCTCCCGCCCCTACTGGAAAAGCGCCTTATAAATATGACAGCGTACGTGTTACAATATCTCAGGCATAGCTAAAACGCTACGAGGCCCCTAAAAACAACACAGGCAAATGAATGACAGCGCAACTGTTACAATGCGCGAGGGGGAATATTCATGTCACAGAATAGCAATGAGTTGCATACTATCGATGAACTGGCGCATCTTTCAGGCATGCCCAGCCGCACTATCCGCTTTTATAATACGCAGGGCATGCTGCCACCGCCGATCATGCGTGGTCGTGTCGCCTATTACAACCAGGAGCACCTGCTCGTACTGACCATTATCAAAGAACTCAAGGGACAGCAGCAGCTCCCCCTGGAAAGCATCAAGCAATTGTTGGAAGTGCGCGCCAGGCATGGCGATGTGCAAATGAACCTGGCGCTCAAGCAGCGCCTGCTGCGTCCCCTGACTTCAAGCGCGCAGGAAGTGCAGCTCTCGAAAAAGGTCTTGATGCAGCAATCGGGGGCATCCGAAGCGCGGATTGACGAGCTGGTGGGACAGGGATTGCTCTTCCCCACAGAAGCGGGAGAAGATGGCGAGCCACTCTTTACCGGCGACGATATTCTACTACTCCAGCTTTATGAGCGCCTCGAAGACCTGGGCTTCCCAATCGCCCTTCCCGCGCTGATCCGCTTTCACCTGCGCCAGCTTGTGCGCAGCGAACTGGCCGCTTTCGCGCAGCACGTGCAGCTTCGCTGGCAGGAAGAGGGTCTATCAGCTGAGCAGCAGGCCGAGCAATTCGAGGCGATTCTGACTTTGACTGATACGTTGATATCGGTGTTACACCGGAAGATGGTTTACAGCCTCTAGTCTAGGGGGGGAAATTAGCTTTCAAGCCCTGAATCCGCTCATAATCTTTTCTGTTGCGACTGAGTAATGTGAGATCATAATACATAGCAGTTGCTGCTATGAGAATATCAGGGTCACCGATGAGCAGACCTTTACGTCGCAGGTCACCACGAATATATCCAAATCGCTGCATAATTGAGCGATTGAGGGAGAGGACAGAGATGCCTCGCAAGAAATGCCGGAATCCCGCTTCACTTTTCTGAGGATCTCTTCCGTAATAAATGCCCTCGTAGATTTCTCCAAGCGTTATCAGGCTCCCTGCGAGTCCTTCTTGGGTCAGGGGAATGAGAAGTGCAATAGCCGGTTGTCTTCCTGCCGGGTAGTCAATGACCCAATCGGTATCTACTAAGTATTTCATAATTCAACAGGCGGCTTTGTCGAAAGCCTGCGGCTTTCATAGATGTCGGCAATCAGCTTATCAGGATCAATAAGACCTTTCCAGCTACCTGCTGATGCAAGAAAAGCTTCATAATCAGCCTTGCTCTTCTGCTCCTCTATGGGATGTTCTGGAGCCGATGCTACGGGCATTAAAACTGCCACATCCTCGTCATCGCGGCTCAGAATACGCGGTTCCTTACTGGCCAGCATTTCATCGACAATACGTATAAGCTCTGGCAACCTGCTGATGTCGATGTGTTTGATTTCTTCTTGCATCCTGCCTGCACCTCCTGTTCCTGGGTTAATTATAGCATATGCTGAACTCTCTATCCTTCTATTTTTTCATGCGTTTCCCTGGGCATTTCTTGCCTATCATTTGTACCTGCTTCATCCTTGCCATCCGCCGGCTGATTTTCACCATCCTCTTCTTTATGCTCCTCAACTTCAGGCTTGGGCTTTTGCGGAATGCCATAGGTTGCGGCCACAGCCCCTTTTGGAACCGGCTTTGAATAGCGGAATACCAGGTAGGTAATAGGAAGCAGGATGATGAAGACCACTAACGAGGTCCATTGCGCCTGTTTCAGACCCCAGTTGAGGCCCAGGAAGGTGACGACCACGTTATCGCGCACGAAAAAGAGCAGGAATTGTGTGATAACGTAGGCATACAGGTAAATCAGCATCAACACACCGGGCCTGCGCACGCGATAGGCCAGGTAGAACATCAAGACCATCACCGCGATATTGGAGAGCAGTTCGTAGCCCGCCGCCGGTTGAACAGGCACATTACATGTGTTTGCCGCGGGATTCAGGCAGGCAAAGCTGTTGGGATTCTGGTAGACGGTTGACCAGGGCAATGTGCTGCGGTAGCCGATGATATCGCCGTTGATCAGGTTGCCGATACGCCCGAAGATCTGGCCCACAATCGCGAACAGCACGCCGGCATCGATGGCTACAAGTGGATTGATACGCTCAACGCGCGCGCGCCAGAAAATCGTAGGAATAACCAGGAAGATAGCGCCGAAGAAGGCCATGCCCCCTTCCCACGTCGCCAGGATATGTTGGGGCTGTATCAGATAATAGGAGAAAAAATTCGGCTGCTGTACGACGAAGTACAGCCTTCCACCGATCAAACCGGCCACCAGGCACCACCAGAAGATACGGTAAACAATGTTCTGGGTAAGACCCTTGCGTTCCGTATAATGCCGAATCGCCCACAGGCCGATCACAATGCCGACAACATACATCAAGCCATACCAGCGCAAAGCCACCGGCCCGATCTGTACAATAACAGGATTGATATTGATATAAATGTATGGGGGGCCAATGCTGAGCCAACCCCAATTAATAATATTGGCTAAGACGAAAGAAGTATGCATGAAATGCTCCCATTCTTTACACAATCTCCATCTGTAGGGGGGCGTAGGGGCCAGATTGATCGCCCCGGAGTGGGGCAACCTGCCAATCACTCTAAACGATGGAGAGCTTCTTTATAAACCTATCCTTTTACGATCCTGGTACTCCTTATAACGGAAGTGCAAGCAGGAAAGCCACCCCAATATCGTATACTAACTTACGGAATGGCAAACACAAATATCTCAAAGGCTTTGGCTGCATGCAAACAAGTTCGTCTACACCGCGTCTCATCATCCTGCTCAATTTCGTCGCCATGGTATTGGTTTGGGGATCGTTTCCGGTTGCCGCTAAAATAGGTGTTGAGCACGCGCCGCCCCTGCTGCTGTCGGGCGTGCGTTTCTCGCTCGCCTTTTGCATTATGGCCCCCGTTGTGCTTCTGCAGCGCAAAAAGCTAGCGCTAACCTGGCGGCAACATCTGCAGGTGTGTATCATCTCGTTGTTGATGGTTGGTATTCCGGGCAGTATATTTTTTGCCGCCACCCCTTATGCGCCCGTCGGAGTGCTGACCGTCATGTGGTCGACCACGCCTATTTTCACCTCCATCTTCACCATACGTGACGCGGGTGAAGTGCGCGGTTGGAAACTGGTTTCCAGCCTGGCCATAGGTTTGCTGGGGGTATTGATCGTCCTGCTGGGGCATTTTCCATTCCTTTCCGCTCCCAATGGCGGCGCGCAATTATTTGCCAGCAGCGGCAGCGCCCTGGCCGGCGAACTGGCCGTCCTCGGTTCGGCGGTCATTTATGGATTAGGTATTCGCACGGCGAAGCACAGCAGTCCGGATATTCCGGTACTGGTACTCACCACCTGGCAGGTCTTTTATAGTGGCGTGTTCCTGCTGCTCATGAGCCTGCTCTTCGAGCGTGGTTATCCATTCGATCCCATGCTGACGACTTTTGGCGCCCTGCTCTATCTTGCCATCTTCTGCAGCTGCATTAGCTTTTTTCTGACCTTCTGGCTTATTCGTCATATCGGTGCCATTCGCACTGCCTATGGCGATTTCATCATTCCGGGTGTTACGCTGTTATTGTCATATTTTCTGCTCGGTGAAAGTCTCACCCTGGCGAAAATCATTGGCCTGGCGCTGGTAATCCTGGGCGTGATTCTGGTGGAAATGTGATAATGGGATTGGATATAAATGTAGCAAGAGACAGACGGCTTTTAATACCCGATGACTAAGGAGCATAAAATATGCCAACGGTAAGAGTCAATGATATTGATATGTATTATGAGATTCACGGCGCAGGCGAGCCGCTGGTTTTGATTGCCGGGCTGAACAGCGATCACGCGATGTATAGAGGAGTTCTCCCCCAGCTTGCGGCAAAATATCGCGTCATCGCTTTTGACAATCGCGGCGTGGGGCAAACCGATAAGCCGGATATACCCTACTCAATCGAAATGATGGCGAACGATACTGCTGGACTACTACAGGCGCTGGATATCACGCGGGCGCATATCCTCGGCACTTCTATGGGAGGGCGCATCGCGGTGGCTCTCACGCTCAAGCATCCCGATCTGGTCAAAAGCCTGATCCTCGTTTCGACGGTCATGACGATGAAAGGGATTCCGCAGACATGGCGGCCACTTATTTTTCATTTTGAGACCCCAGCAATTTGTGGATGCGATATTTAGCTTTTTAGATGCGTTGCTTTGACAATGCGTTCGATCTGCTTGACGTGCGGTCGTTCATGAGTAGCCAGCCACTGCGCATAGAATAGCACGGTTCGCTCGAGAACCCTTCCCGCTCCTGTCACTGTTGCCGAGCGTTCCCAGGCATCGACCGGTAAGGATTCGAGAACTGCCAGGAGTTCGGCACGCTGCGTAGCAAAGGCGCGCAACGAGGACGGGAAATCCAGTTCGAGGTAGTTCGTCTGCTTGATCCAGGTGCGAGGATTGATGGCCCGCAGCGTTGGCCTATCCTCAGTGATGATTGCCACGATGCAGTTGCCCCAGACGTCAGCGCACGCCCGCAGGTGGGCCAGCACCTCGTTGGCGGACCACTCATCAGGAGTGGGACTCGCCCGCAACGCTTCTGGTGAGAGATCGGTGGTAAGCGCAGCGAGGCGCATTGGTGTGGCTTGCAGCAAGGTCAGAACCTGCTCAGTCATGAGCGGTTTATCCGGCATGGAATGTTATCCTTTCACAGCGCCTCATCGTCTTCCCCCAATAGTGGCGGAGCTTTATAGAGTCGTGGGGGCGTCTCGGAGAGGTGAATGGGCGAACCCGAGAGCCGTATCGTGCCTGCCGTCGGATGCTCGCATTCCCACACCAGTCCGCGCGCCTGGATTTGCGGGTCATTGAACACCTGGCTCACCGTATTAATAGCGCCGCATGGTATGCCCGCGGCCCGCAGTTCCGGCAGCCAATCGGCGGTATCGCGCCGCAAAAATTCTTCTTGTAAGGCCGGCACCAGCTCTTCGCGGTTGCGGACGCGCTGCGGATTGGTCGCAAAACGCGGGTCCGCCGCCAGGTCAGTGCGTCCCAGCAACCGGCAGAGTCCCTGGTAGAGCCGGTCATTGCCGCAGGCCACTACGATATAGCCATCGCGCGTGCGAAACGCCTGGTATGGCACAATATTCGGATGTCCGTTCCCATAGCGCCGCGCCTCCTCGCCCGATATCAAATAATTCGATGACACGTTGCTGAGCAGCGAGGTGGTCGTCTCCAGCAGTGAGATGTCGATAAACTGGCCCTTCCCCGTGCGGTCGCGCACGCGCAGCGCCGCCAGGATGCCCATGCAGGCGAACATCCCGGCAGAAAGGTCACCCACCGGCACGCCCACGCGCATCGGCTCGCCATCGATCTCACCCGTCACCGACATGATTCCCGACTCGGCCTGCGCGACAAAATCATAACCCGGACGTGATGCATAAGGACCCGTTTGTCCATAGCCGCTGATGGAGCAGTAAATCAATCCCGGATTAAGTGCTTTCAGCGTCTCATAGCCAAGCCCCTGCTTCTCTAGCGTCCCAGGGCGGAAGTTTTCCACCAGCGCCGTCGCCGTGCGCGCAAGCTCTAATAGCTTTTGCCTGCCCTCCGGCGTGCTGAAGTCCAGCGTAATGCTGCGTTTGTTCCGATTGAGGCCCAGGTAATAGGCGCTCTCCCCGGCTATATAAGGCGGACCGAAGTAACGCGTATCATCTCCCTTGCCCGGCTGCTCAACCTTTATCACCGTCGCGCCCAGATCGCCCAGCATCATCGTACAAAACGGCCCGGCCAGTACGCGCGAAAGATCGATCACAACAACATCCGAGAGTGCTGCTTCCATGTAACCTCCTGTGGCTGCTGTCTGAAGAATGAAGGAGATTTTCCCTACAAAACTATATCATATACTACTGATTCCCCATAAGCCGGCCAGGGATTCTTCGCTGCACTCAGAATGACAGGCCCCGCACATATACAGGGCCTGTCATTCTGAGTGCAGCGAAGAATCTCACGCGCTCCTCAAACCTCGTGTGTTCCACTCGTCCTGGGAAAATACCAGAGACGAAAGGCTTGCAAATAATCGCGGCAAATAGTATGCTTCCTCATAGTGTGATCCCTGGTACAATCTCACCTTACTTGCCTGTAGACCTTTGTTCGATCTTCTATGCTCAACGGGAGGGCAATCATGAGCATGACCAATGATGGGCTGTCATACTGGCGGGCCGAAAGCGAGGGCATTTCTCTTCTCAACACGACCGTTGGTGATCTTTTAGATCGACGCGCGGATGAGCTTCCGCAGCAAGAAGCCGTGGTCTATTCCTGTTATCCTGAGTTTGGGGGTGCGCTCGACATTCGTTGGGCCTACCAGGAATATCGCGGGCAGGCCGATAGAGTAGCGCGTGGCCTGATGGCCCTGGGACTCCAGAAAGGAGATCATGTCGCGGTCTGGGCGATCAATCTGCCCGAATGGGTACTGCTGGAGATGGGTGCAGCCAAGGCTGGCCTGGTACTCGTCACGGTAAACCCGGCTCTGCGCGCTTCCGAAGTCGAGTACATCCTGAAGCAGGGCGATGTCGTGGCCCTTTTCTTCATGGCAAAGATACGCGACCATGATTGCATTGCTACCATCCGCTCACTCGTCATTCCCGGAGCAAAGAGCGGCGTGGTGAGCAGCGAGCGTTTCCCTATGCTGCGCTACGTCTCGCTGCTGGGCGCTCCTCCTGCCGGATTGTTAGAGCAGGAGGGTTGGCGACCTGCCCTGTTTCGCGAGATGGTTCAGGCAGGTTCAGAAGTCAGCCAGGAGGCCCTGCGCGAGCGGCAGGCTTCAGTACTGCCCTCAGACCCGGCGCAGATGCTCTATACTTCCGGCACAACCGGCTTTCCAAAAGGCGCATTGCAGCCGCATCGCGCCATAGTTGATGACGCGCTGGTATTCGCGCATCGTTGGGGCATACACCAGGAAGACCATAACTGTACCTGCATGCCGTTCTTTCACGCCGGCGGCTGCGTGCTGGCCATCCTCGCCTCGCTCACCATGGGCGCGACACTGCATCCATTGATGGCCTTCGACCCCTTAAAGGCTCTACAGGTCATCAGTAGTGAACGCTGCACCATGCTTGGAGGCGTGCCCACTATGCTACTGGCAATCATGCAGCATCCGCGGTTCAAAGAGTACGATCTTTCCTCTCTACGCACGGTCATCAGCGGCGGTTCGCCGGTGCCGGTCTACTTGATGGAGCAGGTCAAGGAACTCATGGGAGCGGACGTAGCCATCGTCTTCGGCCAGACCGAGGCCAGCGCCGCTATTACGCTGACGCGCTCAGACGACAGCTTCGAATTAAAATCGGCAACAGTAGGCACACCTCTGCCTCATGTCGAGGTCAAGATCATCGATCCGTTGACGAAGCAGGTTGTTCCCTGTAGCGAGCGCGGCGAACTGTGCTGCCGTGGTTTTCTGGTGATGCAGGGCTATTACAAGATGCCCGAAAAGACTGCCGAAGCAATCGATAGCGAGGGCTGGCTGCATACCGGCGACCTCTCTACCATGAACGCGCAAGGCTACGTCAACATTGTTGGGCGCCTGAAAGATATGGTCATTCGCGGCGGCGAAAACATCTTCCCGGTCGAGATCGAAGAGTTTCTTATCCGGCACCCCAAAGTCGCCGATGTGCAGGTTTTCGGCGTTCCCGATAAATTTTTCGGCGAAGAATTGGTAGCCGCCGTCCGTCCACACGATGGCGTGGATTTGACCGAGCAGGAATTGCGGGACTTCTGCAAGGGACGCATCAGCCACCAGAAAACGCCGCGTTACTTTCTGTTCGTCGAGGCATATCCTTTGACTGCCAGCGGCAAGGTACAGAAATTCATCCTACGCCAGAAGGCCATCAAAGACCTGGGCCTGGAAGAGCTGGCAAACATTCAGACCGCCTGACAAAAGAGCAGGAAAAGGTAGGACGCGACAATGCATCGATACTCCGAAAGCAGGTTTCTTCCTTTCACTCTTTGTTGCCTGTTGATTATGCTGAGCGGGTGTTCTTCGCTATTTTCGGGCGTTGGCAGTTCCAACCAGACAAAGCCAACGGTTGTAATTTTGCAGCCAACTTCGACGCCTACGGCCATTCCCACAACGTCGCCCGTGATGCTATCCGACAGTGGCCTGGCGCAAGGTCTCGTACAGAACATGAGCCTGGACGAGAAGCTGGGCCAGATGACTATCGTCGAGTTTTATGGCTCTACGCTCACCGCCGATGATATTCAAATGGTGCATGCCGATCACGTCAGCGGTGTTTTAATTGAGAATAAGAACGGCAACGCTCAGACGAGCAGCCAGTTAATCGCGCTCAACCGGGCGCTACAAGGCCAGGCACAGATTCCGCTTTTCATCAGTACCGATTTCGAGGGCGGCATTGTCAATGAACTGCGCCAGATCACCGGTGAGCGTCCGTCCGAACAGCAGATCGGCGCGACGGGCAATCCTCAGAACGCTTTCGATGCCGGCCTCGGCGCCGCGCAAGACCTGAGATCTCTGGGATTGAATGTCAACTTCATGCCCATCGTCGATGTGCTGACCAATCCCAATAATCCCGGCCTGCCGATGCGTACCTTCGGCTCTAACCCGACGCTGGTCACAAATATGGGCCGTGCCTACCTGCAAGGATTGACACAGGGCGGCGTGATAGGCTGCCTCAAACACTTCCCCGGCCTGGGCAGCGCCACCGTCGATCCCCATTATTCCTTGCCCTATATGAACCGCAGCCTGGCGACCATGAACGCCGTCGATCTCGTACCCTACCGCACGATGATCAATGAGGGTATTGTGCCGATGGTGATGGTGACGCACATCCTCAATCCACAACTCGATCCAAAGCTGCCCACCTCGCTTTCGCCCAAAGTCGTCACCGGCCTGCTACGTGACCAGTTGCACTTCAACGGCGTCATCATTAGCGATACATTATGGATGGGCGGCATCAGCAACACTTACAGCCTGGCCCAGGCAGCGGTGTTGGCGGTGAAGGCAGGTGAAGACCTCATCCTGGGGCCGCGCGGTCTATCGGATACACAGTCGATGCTGACCGGCCTGAAACAGGCGGTGGAGAGCGGGCAGATATCCATGAACGAGATCAACGCCTCGGTGCAGCGCATTCTAGAGTTGAAGCTGAAATATAAGATACTCTCCCGCGATAGGGCCACGCAATTGCTCGAGAATGGCGGCGCACTTACTTCCTATCCCGACGCTACCGGCCCCTGGGCGCGTATTGCGGCGAATGGTACAAGGGATGGAGATGTGAGGAGGCCAGCCGTATAGCGGGCGCACGATTACCTGGCGCCTGCCCTGGAACCCCTGACGAGGATAGGCACCTGGCACTGTTCCTACACGATTACCCTGTATTAGCGAGGAGTTTCAAATCCAGATGGAATCCAAAAATAGACGTGGTTTTTTGAGCCGGAGGGAGCAGCTAACAATCGGCGGCGCGCTTATCCTCAGCGTCCTGTCCGGGATGCTAACGGCATTTTCTGTGAATGCCGTACTTATTTTTATTGTCGCGGGGGTAGCGCTTGCCCTGCTGGCCGATCTCGTCGGGCAGGCGACCGATCAACTCGGCTCGCGACTCGGTCCGGGGGCAACTGGCGTCTTGCAATCCGCGCTTGGCAACCTACCCGAACTCTTTGTCGGTATCTTTGCCCTGCGCGCCGGACTGGTCGAAGTAGTGCAGGCCGCGCTGGTCGGCTCGATCCTGGGGAACAGCCTGTTCGTGCTGGGTCTGGCCTTCTTTGTGGGTGGGCTGCGCAATGGCACACAGCGTTTTGCATCGCAGGCCCCGCGTACCATCGCCGTTCTCACCATGCTGGCCGTCGCTGCCCTGGCCGTGCCCACGCTCGTCAATGGGCTGCATACTCCGGCGGCAGGACACGAGGAAGGGCTGAGCGTTGCTTGCGCAATCATCCTGCTGGTAGTATTCATCGCCAGCATTCCCGTCTCTTTGCAAGGCGGCCCAACCAGCCTGCCCGAAGATGCGCAGAAGAGAAATACGGCCTCGCTCCATCTATGGCCGCTGTGGTTTACCGTCGCTATGTTAGTGGGCGCCGGCGTAGGCGCGGCCTTCGTCTCGGACTGGTTCGTGAGCGCGTTGACACCGGCCATCACCATCCTGCACATCTCGCCAGCCTTTACCGGCCTGGTCATCGTCGCGCTGGCAGGCAACGCCGTAGAAAATGTCGTCGGCATCCAGTTCGCGCTACGCAATAAGGCGGACTACGCCATCAGCGTGATCCTCAATAGCTCGTTGCAGGTGGCATTGGGCCTGATTCCGGTGCTTGTACTGTTAAGCTTTGTGGTAGGCGGCGCGCACCTGACGCTGGTGCTGACCCCCCTGCTGGTTGTCTCGCTGGCGCTGACAGCCATATTAAGCACGATCATCACCTACGATGGCGAGTCAACCTGGCTCGAAGGCCTGACATTGATCGGATTGTATGGTATAATTGCCGTCTCGTTCTGGTGGGGGTAGTCAACTCACATTGCGCGCCAACCTGCTTACGTCCGCCGCCGTCGGTATGCTTTTCCTGCGTGGTATCTTGTTGCCGTTCTTTTGCCTGGCCTGTCGTATCAGGCGCGGCGGAAGATATGGTTCCATGGCATATAGAGCATTCAGGTAGACCCGCTGCTGCTCCGAAATGATGCCATCCTTGCCCAGAGACCACCATTCCTGCGGCGTGAAATGGGCCGAAACCTCGCTCTCCGAACCGCTATGTCCAAACCACTGGATCATGTGCAAGTTATCGGACTGCGTTAACCAGTTGGCAAGGTCAAGCAGGTCAGGATTTTCGGTCAGTTGCGCTACCCCATAGACGTAGCGCATGAGATCGAACAGTGTGCGCTGGGCGCTGTTGCCAAGAAAGAAGTCGAGGCCACCGCTGCCGGCCCAGGTACCTGGATACACCGGCAGGGGCAGGTAATAGGTCTTACCGGCATTGCTATGGCGATCAATCAATGCGCACGGCGTGGCGAAGCTCACCCCGCGCTTGAGCAGTTCACGTGGGAGCGCGCGCATGAAATCAAAGATGCCGCTTTCCGCCGAATGGTGCTCGCCAAAGGTTTCAAAATCCCAGCCCAGGAAGACGAAATCGCCTGGCGTGCTGGCGATCCATTGCGCGTATGTATCGGCATAGAGCGGATAGCCTGCCCAGCTGCGATTCGAGAAGCGGAAGCCGACATCATCGCTCAATTCGACGTGGCGAGCGAGCAAGTAAGGATCGTTCTCCGGTTCGCTGCTGCTATTGTTGGCCGGTGTTTTGCTTCGCCTGCGCGGTGTAGCAGGTTGGGGGGCGAACAGTTGTTTCTCTGCGTCCCCACTGCGGCGTTTCGTCTCGATAGAGCGTGGGTAGGGCTTTTCGTCGCCGTAACGATAGAGATGCGTACTTTCCCGCCATTGCATTACCCAGGGACGCCCGTCCATCAGCGCGCCGCGAAAACCGGCGCTGTCAAGCGCGTCGTAGATGGGCGCCGACATGCTCATTTCGGTCGTGTCGGTAACAAGGGGCCGTTTGCCAAAAACACGTTCCAGTTCATCTGCCATCCAGCGCATGCGCGTCACGAAAGCAGGACAATCGAGCAGGAACTGGAAGCTGTGGTATGGCTCAACGCCGATGATTTCGACGTTCTCCTCTGCCACCAACTCGCGGAACAGGTCCAGCAGGCTCTGATCCCACAGCATGGCCTGGCGCAAAAAGGAGAGCGAAAACCCTATCGCCAGCTTCATGCCCTTGCCTACCAGGTCCAGGAACATGCGCCCGGCAGGGTAGTAACTATTTTTCGCTACCTGGTGAAAGTAGCGTTCGTTCAGGCGTTCATCGAAAAGACACCGCGCAATATCTTCGATTGAAGCTCCCCGTGGAATAGGCTGCGCCGGCAGTTTCAAGCGGCGCGGCTGGTGTACCACAGTATAGATTGCCAGCTCTGCAACCATCAAAGCATCTCCATCCAGGGTTCTATGTTAAGCGTATCTCCTGTTTACGCGCTAGAAATTCCAATTTACTGACAAGGTTCTCAATGACCTTATCCCATAAGAACTGTTCGGCGGTGTTGCGCCCGGCGCAGCGGATGCGCTCCTGCTCTTCTGGATGACGGCGCAAGTAGATGAGATAACCAACGATTTCTTCGGGGTCGTCGGTTTCGGTAACGATGGCATTTTCGAAAGAAATAGCATAATCTTCACCCGTGCTGCCCGTGACGGCGATGCCCTGGGCCGCCATCACTTCCAGCGCTACCAGACCGAATGGCTCATGCCCGCTATTAGCGAGCGTCGAATCGGCTGCACGGTAGATGGTGCGCACAAACTCTTCCGGCAGGAAGAAGCGCAGGTTATAAATATCGGCGGGCGCGGCATTCGCCATCGCATCCAGGCACTGTTGCAGCGTCGGGCGCTGTGCCACCACATCGGTAATCGTCAGGCCCAGGTTGTAGGCATGACGCAGCACATCGGCCCCGTGCGGCTCAATGCCGCCGCGCACATAAAACGTCACCGGGTAACCGCTATGTTTTAGACGCGCTACGGCTTCGACTGCCATTATCCAGCGCTTATCGGGATCGAAACGCCCGATCTTGAACAGGAAAAGGCGGCGTGGGTCGTCCCGGCGCGCGATTTCGCGCAGTCGCGTCACATCATCCTCGTTGACCGGATTCAGGTGGCGCGTGGGGATACCGTTCGGGATGACGAGCGGGTTCACTCCATAGCTCCACATCCTGTGCTTCATATATTTACTGACGGTGCAGATGGTGGTGACAAAGTTGAGGCGGCCCCAGTTGATGCGGTGCAGCGACATCAGGCTATTGAGATTCCACAGCATCAAGACCTTCTGCCGCACTCCATACCAGTGCAACAGGTCGGAGGTGCGGCACATGACTTCGGCTGTATGCCAGTCCTCGCCCATGATGACGACCGTTTTACCCTCGGCTACAGCCTGGCGCACAATCTCGCTATAGACGTAATAGGGAATGCTATCATTGAAATCATAGAGCTTGGCCTCTTCGCCATCATAGACGCCATTGAGATAATATTTGCTGACCCACTGCGACCAGCGCTTGAGGATGAGCCGCCCATCGACGCGAGTTTCGGTCGACGGCTTGGTCGGGTCGCCGATGAAAAATAGATAGGTGGTGTAGCCCTGTGTTGCCAGGGCCTCGCTCAATTCGGTGACGCGCGTACCGAGCCCCCCGGCGGTCGAGTACACATCCGGCCCCTCGAAACAGAGCATGACAAAAAGCGTATTGGTGGGCGAAATAGCCCCCTCTTGATCAATCATACTGTGATTATCCTTGTACGAAAATAACATACTGGTTGTAGGGGCAGCGCCTGGTGCCTGTCCTCTAGAACCTATCCCGCCGGACGTATAGGAAGTCTTCCTGCCTATAGTATAGCACGTTAGATGGCAATGCTATGATTTCTGGTGATGGCTCAGAAATTGAGCAGGGATTCTTCGCTGCCTCAGAATGACATACCTGCGGCATACTAGCGGCACCTGCGCCAGTCAGAGCAGTCCCCTGACCACCAGCTACAGCGATTATGACATGTATGGCAACGTTGTGGCTACCGTTGATCCCGATGGCGCGGCCTTGCCCTCGCTCTATCAAAGCAATGGCTGTACCACCGGCAGCACGATTGCCATCGCCAACAGCGCCTGGACGGCTGGGTGTTACACCAGCTGCACCACCTACGACGGGACGCATTACCAGGCCCTGCCGGTGAGTAGCGCTAATGCCTTTGGGCAGACCACCAGTTATACCTACGACGCCACGCAGGGCAACCTCCTGCAAAATACGACCGATCCCAACAACCAGAGTACCAGCTACAGCTACAGCTACGACAACAGTGGCAACCGCACCATCCAGGTCACCCAGGCCCCCGATTCCTCGCACTACACCACGCAGACCAGCAGCTATACCAGTTGTCCTACCAGCAGTAGCCTGCCCTGCTACGAGGTCGACACGCTCTCCTACCAGTACAACACCTTGTTCGCCAGCACCTTCTATGATAGCCTGGGCCGCGCCGTCGAAACCATCACCCCTGGCCCCGCGCCCACACCAGCGCAGCAAGGGATGGTGTATTTCACCGTCGTCTTTACCAGCTACAACGACAGCAACCACAGCAGCTTCAAGAGCAATCCGTTTGTCATCGCCGTGCCCAGCGGGCCATCGCCGCAGCGTGTCGGCTATATCGACCCGGCTCACGCCACCGACTATAACAACCAGACGCCCGGGGGTACGGCCACCTACGAGGACGCGCTGGGCCGCACCATCGGCGTGCGCGATGCGCTCTATGGCACGGGTCACGATGGCTTCACCTGCCCGACTGGCTCTTCGACGAGCTATACGGCCTGCATCCTCTATGGCATTGGCCAGGGACCCGACAATAACTACTATGCGACGGCTACCTCGGTGGACCCTGACCAGCATGTGAGCGCCAGCTACCTGGACGCGCTGGGTCGCACCGTCTACAGTCAGCAGGACAGCGGCACCTACGGCAGCAGTCCCTCGGCCAATGAGCAGACCACCACCCAGTACAACGTGCTGGACGAACCCACCTCGGTGGTGGTCAAAGACCTCGCGCCCCAGAGCGGACAGACCATCACCAGCGTCACCACCACCGCCCAGTACGACGACCTGGGCCGACTCACCCAAGTGGTCGACCCTGATCGTGGTACGCATACTTACACCTACGACGCCGATGGACGCCTCACCATCGATAGCTCTGGCTCCAGTCCCGCGCGCACCATTGGCTACGTCTATGACCTCTTGGGACGCCTGGGCTGCGTGCAGGACACCACGCCTGCTTCCAGTCCCACCGGCATCTGCACCGGTGGCAACCCCTACGTCCAGAACAGCTATGACAGCTCCTTTATTGGCGGGAGCAGCGACTATCCCATCGGCCAGTTGACCAAAAGCATCGCCACGACCTACGTTGGCAGTACCACGGCGACGGTGACCGAGAAGTTCGCCCATGATCCACGCGGCCAGCTCATCCAGGAGAACCTGGTCTTCGGGCTGCCCAGCGCCTGGAACGTCAGCAGCGCCTTGCCGACCTACAAGCTCGCGCTGACCTACAACGATGCCAACCAGGTCACCACGACCACCACCAGCACGAGCCCCTCGGGCCTGGGCTACACCAGCACACAGAGCTACGACAGCACCAGCGGGGTGCCAACTGGCCTGAGCAACAACAGCAGCAGCACGCCCAACCTGGCGACCCTCAGCTACAACGCCCAGGCGCTGCCCACCAGTATCACTTATCAGACCAGCAGCGGCGGGCAACTGGCCATCGAGCAACTGGGCTACGACGGCGATTTGCGCGTGCAGAGCCTGGCCACCACCTGGCAGGGTGGCAGCGGTAACACCTCTGGGAGCACCATCCTCACGCAGGGCCTGACCTATGACCCGGCGAGCAACCTGATCAATCTGACCACGAACCAGGCTGCCGTACCCGGTTCCAACAATTCAGGCGGCACGGAGACGCAGGTCTTTTGCTACAACGAGCAAAACCAGCTCGTCTGGTCAGGCAATAGCGGCACCCCGTCCTGCAGCGGCAATGGCAGTCCCGGCACCCCAACCGGCTCCATCGCTGCCTACAGCAACACCTTTGTCTACACGCACCTGGGCCAGTTGTGGCAAGGCCCCTTGAATGGCGGCAGCACCCAGTACCAGTACCTCTACTGTAACAGCAGCGCGCCCCACCAGTTGACCGGTCTCTACAACATCGGAGCCACCTGTAGCAATCAGACGGGCCAGGGCTATGCCAGCAGCTACGATCAGTGGGGCAACGTCACCGGTCGCACCTACAGTGGCACCACTGGCACCCTCTCCTACGATATCCTCGACCATCTCACCCAATGGTACGTCAGCAGTACTAACCAGGAGCAATATCTCTACGACGCCACCGGCAATCGTGTCTTGCGGCGCTCCACTCCCAGCAACGGCACCAGCATCATCGTCTACCCGTTTGGGTTGGAGGAGCATCAATATAGCGGCAGCGGCAGCAACCAGTCTAATACCTACTACTACCTGTTGGGCAGTCGTCTGCTCGGTGACATGGATGCCAACGGCACCTACTTCTTGCTCACCGACGCGCTGGGCAGCATTCTCTCGGAGATCAACTGGTCGGCAGGTGGGGCCTCCGTGCAAGGCAACCAGCTCTTTGGCCCCTATGGCAACGGACGCTATTATGTTGGGAACTTCAACACCGCCAAAGGCTTCATTGGGCAATATAACGATGGCTTAACCGGCCTGGACTACTTCAACGCCCGGTATTACGACCCGGTGGCAGGCGTATTTTTGTCGGCAGATAAGGTACAGGGCAACCTGCAGGGGATGGACCCCTATGGCTATGTGGGGGGCAACCCGGAAACGAAGAGTGATCCAACCGGCAAGATGATGGAGGGACAAAACAACGAGTACGGCCATATCGACTCGCAGGGCAATCTGCACATCTGGGTACAGTATCCCTCCTATGGCAATGGGCAAGACTACCTCTAGACCTACTTCTATACCCGTGAGCAACTCCAACAGCCCGCTCAGGATACCAGCGGGCCCTCGAGCTGGCAGAAACTCATGGAGGCCCTGGGTATTAGCAGCATCGAGCAGACCTTTAATGATCCTACTGCGACCTTCTGGGATAAATTGGGAGCAATTGGAAGTGCCTTGTTCAACGATGCCAATAACCTGCTGATGGCAGCCATGATTCTCGGTGGTCCTGAGGATGATGCGGTGCTTGGAGGGGGAGAGGCGCTTACCAAAGGAGGAGAAGAGGCACTTGCTCAAGAAGGAGCTAATCTGCTTAATGAATTGAAGGCGACAGGTGCTAAATTCAGCGAGGAAAATATCGTTGGTATAATACGTACACCAGAGGGTAAAATTAATTGGCTGGAGACCGGTAACTTAAAAGCAGGTCTGATACATATCATGGCAAGGCATGGCAGCGATTTTGCCGATGCGTTTGGTATCACTAGCGAGCAGGATGTATCGAATCTTATTCTCGATACACTCGCTAACCGAACTCCAGTAGCAATGCAAAGAGATGCGCAAATCTTCAGTAATGTATCGTGGGGTAATTTCATCCATGATCTGTCTATCGTGGTAGGTGATAATGGTTTCGTAGTGACTGCTATGCCATACTCACCCTAATCTATCAGTTACACCAAGGAGGATATATGGGAGATTTTATTAAAGGAGTTTTGATTGAGAATGAGGAAGGAGCAACCTATGAGGGTAGGGTCTACGACCGCTTTCTAAAGTTACGCTTGAGAGATGCCCAGGTGTTATCGATTTTTGATCCGTTTGGGCCAATAAGCACAGGATTAGCTGAAGGCAATGTGTATGAGATGATACTGATAACCTTGGCAACATCAGTAAAATACTTCGCAACTGTTCCGCTTCCTCCTTTAGCAAGTGATGAGTGGCAAGCTACCATTATAGAACCACGTTGGAGTGCTGTGGAAGGTCAATATCGACATGCCTGTTCAGAATTATTTACCCAAAAGTGGTTACTGTTAGCAACACCGTTAGGTCAGCTACTCATGAGCCACAAAGTATTGAGTATACCGGTTAGCCCCGGAGGATTCGTACGGTGGAAGAATATACGACTCGACCTATGTGCGGTGATTTGATATGCTCATAGCCTCAAATTAGCTATAATTTAACAAAAATTAGAGAAAGGGTAGAGCAATGATACAAAAGGATAGTGCTCTCGAGCACTACAAAGCACTTGGTCCTCACAAATTTTCTTTTCTTCGTCGGTTGACGCTCCTTCAAGAGGCTATGTCTGAAAAAGGCCTATCGTTGACGCTAGAGCTTCTTTCTGATGAAGATAAAATTGGTGAACTGCATCTCTTATTCTTTGGAGTACAGCAGCTGAAAATGAACATTGAACGAGATTACCTTCAGATGAAGATCGAGATTTCATCAATGCGTGCATCTCAATGGGAGTACTTGAAATATTTTATAAAGGCAGATGTAAACTACGGTGAGAAACTCGGCACGATTCCGGTGTAAAATCCGGCAGCAGCAAGGGTTCTCTACAGCAAGGGACCACAAATCTTACTGTGGAGGCAGAAAGGATGCTGACCTTTATGGAACGAGCCACCATTTATTACCTCAAGCAGAAAGGGTGGAATAGCACCCAGATCGCCGAGTTTACCGGCCATCACCGCGATACCATTGCCAAAGTGCTCAAAGAGGAGGTTGAGAAGAAGCCGCAGAAGCGGGATCGCAAGAGTGCTGCCTCCGTCTTTGATGAGCAGATCGACACCTGGCTCGACAAGAACGTCTCGGTCAAGCGCATGTTGGAAATGGCACGAGCGGATGCGCACCATCCCTACACGGGAAGCGAGACGGCCTTTTACGATTACGTGCGCAAGCTGCGGCGTGCCCGCAAACAAACGCCGCATCACCTGGCAATTCGCTTTGAGGGGCTGCCGGGAGAATATCTGCAGATCGACTGGGGCGAGGTGCGGGGACTGACCTTCACTAAAGAAGGTCTAGGGAGCCAGACGCGCTACTTTTTCGCGGCGCGGCTCAAATACAGCCGCGCCATGTTTGTCAGTTTCCAGCAGGACATGCGGGAAGAGACGCTGCTGCGCTGTCTGCTGGCCTGTTTTGTGGCTATTGGAGGCGTACCGTGGGTGGTGGTGACCGACACTATGAAAACGGCGGTGTTGGGGCGTGATGACGGGCATCAGCCGATCTGGAACCCGGCCTACCAGAAATTGGCGGCGGAATGCAAATTCCTGCCGGAAGCGTGTGCGCCGGCCTCGGGCAACCAGAAAGGGTCGGTAGAGAACCTGGTCAAATTCGTCAAGGCCAATTTTCTGAGTGGACGCACGTTCCATGACGATGCTGACCTGGCCGAGCAATGCCAACAGTGGCTCACCCAGGTGAATACCGAGCGCGAAAGTTCTGCCACCGGCCAGGTCCCCTGTGAGCGGCTGGCCGAGGAACAGCGCAAATTTGGCGCGCTGCCGCAGCAGGCTCACGACTACGGCTTCTTCGACTGTGTGGTCGTGAGCCGGGAGGGGCTGGTCAGCATCGAAACCAACCGCTACTCCGTGCCGGCTCATCTCATTGGGCGTGCCCTCACGGCCCGCCTGCATCTGGACCGGATCGAGCTGTTTGCTGACCAGGAGTTGGTCGCCAGCCATCCAAGAAGCCGCGGCCACCATGAGCGCATCATCACCCCGGCCCATTTTGAGGCGGCCTTTGCCACTAAGCCACGCGCACGCGTGATGGTCTACCGCGACTGGCTCTGTGGGCTGGGAGAAGCTGCGACCCTATATGTGCGCGAGCTCTGTCAGCGGCGGCACGCCGACATGACGCAGCAGATCACCGTGCTGTATACAACGGCGCAGGAAAGCCGCCGCGGCGATTTTCTGGCTGCGCTGGAACTGGCGGCGGAACAGCAGATGTACGGCGCAGAATATGTGCAGGCCATTCTGAGCCTGCCGCGGCAAGTCGCGCCGGGGGAAACGGCGGAAGTGGATCTTTCTGCACTGCTGTCGGCAGTTCCGGCACAGCACGAGGTCGAGCGAGATCTGGCCCAGTATGAGTACTACGTTGCCAACCGCGACAGTGTGGGAGCAGAGCTTTCACCCTCACGAGGAGGACGGCCATGAGTGAGTCGCTGGATCAGAAATTGACCGCGCTCAAGTTGGGGCGCATCCGCCAGATTTATGCGAGCTGGATCGAGCAGGCCGCGCAGAGCAATCTCTCCTACGCCGAATGCCTGGAGCAGCTGGTGACCGAAGAGCTGCTGGCGCGGCAGGAGAACGTGCTGCGGCGCAAGATGAAACAGGCGGGCTTTCCCTACGCCGCCACCATTGAGCAGTTTGATTTCTCGGCGCGACCGGAACTCAAACGCCCGGTCATCTTGCGCTACTTCGACAGCAGCTTCGTGACGGGAGCCTGCTCGCTCTTGCTCATTGGGGCGAGCGGGCTGGGGAAAACCCATCTGGCGATTGCGTTGGGGACCAAAATGGTGCAGTTGGGCTACAGCGTGCGCTTTGTGGTCGCCCAGCAACTCGTCAATGCCGTGTTGGAGGCGGCTTCCCGCACGCAGGTCGCCAAGCTCATTGAGCCACTCATCAAATGTGACGTGCTCATCCTCGATGAGTTTGGCTATCTGGCCCTGGAGCCACAAGTCGGTCCGGTGCTCTACGAGCTGATTGCCGGACGCTATCAGAAAGGAGCCACCATCATTACCTCGAACAAGAGTCTGGCGAACTGGGGCGAACTCGTGGGAGATACTGCCTTGATGATGGCGATGATCGATCGCTTGTTGCATCAAGGAGAGGTCTTTTACTTACGAGGCACCTCGTACCGCCTTCGTGGGAAAGAGCCGGTCACGCTGACCGCCAAGCCGGAGCTTCCCCTCTCAGGGAGTCCCGGAAAGGAATGAGTTAGGTGCCGGTTTTTACACCGGAATTTCGCCGACTTGACAACCGTAATTTACATCCCCTGGCCGTGAAGCTGCGCCCGGCCCCTATATCGATGACCTCACCTACAAGCTCAATCGATTGTGCTTTCCACTGCTGGTAAAGCGAGTCGGCATCCTCGACTTCAAAACCTGGAATGATACCGCCATGCGCCAGCGGAACGCCATAGCTTTCTCCAGTGGTCTGCTGCAAGGCAATACTGGTTCCCCCGCTGCGCGAGCGCATCATTACAAATTCATCCCCCGAAAATTCGGGAACTACTTCCAGTCCCAGATTTTCCGTATAAAAGGTTTTCGAACGCGGTACATCTTTGACCAGCAACATCAAAAGTCCCAGTTGAGATGACATGAGGAAATTTCCTTTCTGCTTAGAACCTGTACAATCGAATTGTTCGCCATTAATCTATTCTTTCCTACCTGATCAGAGACGGCAAATTAATAGGAAGAATACCTTATTTCCCCAGATGCCCTCTCTGGTCAGCAAGAGGAATGCCTGTGGCCCGTTGGCATATCCCCAATGGGTAACATCGACTTGATAGGGGATGCAGATGATGGTGATGTGCATGATGGATTCTCTACTCCTCTTCCTTCATACTCACTCCCGCCTCGGCAAAAGTCGCCATCTCGCGGTGCGCGCGTAGAGCGGCCTCGATGATGCTCATTGCTAGCACCGCGCCCGTCCCTTCGCCAAGCCGGAGCTGCAGATCGAGCAGCGGGGAGAGGCCGAGCTTCGAGAGAATCAGGCGATGCCCTTGTTCTACTGAGACATGACCGGCGAACAGGTAGGCGCCTATCCGTGGATTGAGTTCACATGCGATGAGGGCCGCAGCACCGGAAATAAAACCATCGATTACTACGGGTACGCGGCGCGAGGCAGCAGCGATTATCACACCAGCGAGGCCCGCAATTTCTAATCCGCCGACTTTCATCAGCACGTCGAGCGGGTCCTTTGGATCGGGAGCGTTACGTTCGATGGCTTTTTCGATCACCTGTACCTTGTGCGCCAGTTGCTCATCATTGATCCCCGTCCCGCGTCCAGTGACCAGCGCGGCAGGCGTTTGGAGCAACACCGACGTAATTGCGCTCGAAGCCGTTGTGTTACCGATGCCCATATCTCCTGTCGCGACGAGATCGATGCCTTGCTTCAATTGCTCATCAAAGACATCGATACCAACCTGGACTGCTTCCAGCATTTGTACCTCGGTCATGGCCGGTCCGAGCGAGAAACTGGCCGTGCCGGGGGCCACTTTGCGCGAAATCAAGTTAGGATGAGCGAGTTCAGCTGCCACGCCTATATCTACGACGATTACCCTTGCCCCGGCTGCGCGAGCCAGAGCATTGATAGCAGCGCCGCCGCGCAAGAAATTATGCACCATCTGTGGCGTCACGTCGGCGGGATAAGCGCTCACTCCTTCTCTGGCCACACCATGATCCCCGGCCATAACAATAACGGCCTTGTGCTTGATATCCGGTAGTGGTTGCCCGGTGATGCCGGCCACTTGAATAGCGATGTCTTCAAGTTTCCCCAGGCTGCCGGCAGGTTTTGTAAGCTGTTGCTGGCGAGAACGGGCCTGCTCCATCGCCGCCATATCAAGGGGTGTTACGCTTAACGCCCGGTCAAGTATTTTTTGTCTCATACGGTTGTTATCCTTATTTCGTTGACACATATCCCTGTGCATTCTATAATGGCTTGCCGGTAGAAGTCCAGCAGGAAAAAGATGAGGAGCGATAAAACATTTCAGCAAGACAAGGAGGCGATGGGCAGGAAGTCCGCCGCCTGTGGCTCGTGAGGCATGGACTCACCGGGTGGAACTTACAGCAAAGGTACTGCGGCCATAGCGATATTCCGCTTGCGGCACAGGGACGGCAACAGGCCCTCTGGGTTGCGGAACAGTTACAGCAAGCGAGCATTGCCGCTATTTACACCAGCGACCTGCTGAGGGCGCGTGAGACAGCAGAGATCATCGCAGGCCGAAGAACTCAGGTGGTACAGATCAAGGTATCTGCCGCGTGGCGCGAAATGGACTTTGGCGCGTGGGAAGGGCTCACCTACACGCAGATTGTGGAACAATTCAAAGACCACCTTGCGTTCTTTACCGATCCCGAACATCATGCTCCCCCTCATGGCGAATCACTGCTTCATTTGAAGCAACGAGTAACAGATGCGCTATCAGCTATGCTGCATGACAATGCATCACCGGCAGGCGATATAGTGATTGTTAGCCACGGTGGTCCGCTGCGTATACTGCTATGCAGCCTGCTGGGAATGTCGCTATCGCGCCAGTGGCAATTACGGCTCGATCCCGGCTCAATCAGCGCCATTGATCTCCCGCCCGGTTCAGGGATTCTGAGCGCAGCGAAGAATGACATGCCTCGCAGTCATAATGGCCAGGGGTCATGTCATTCTGAGCGCAGCGAAGAATCTGAACCACGGGCGATACTTGCCTTGCTGAACGTTCAAGCTCCGTTTACTATAAGGTCATAGCGCGAAAAACGAGATAGGCATGGATAACCAGCATCCTCTACAGCGTATCAAACGTGTGCTTCTGAGCCAGTATAGAGAATTTGCGGCTGCTGTGCGCTTCCTTTCTCTGCTGCCTGTGCCGGGAAGTAGCGAGCTTTTCGAGAAGGATAAGGGCAAACCACAGGTCGTGACCGGCTGTGAATACTTTCCAGTCGTGGGACTGCTGCTGGCGTTGATCCTCTCGTTGCTAACGTTGCCACCCGCTCCACGCGTCCCGCGACTTGTTCTGGCGGCGCTGCTGGTTGTCGCCCTGGTAATCCTCACCGGCGGATTGCACCTGGATGGACTGATGGATACATGCGATGGACTTTTTGGTGGCAGGACGCGCGAGCGCAAACTGGAGATCATGCGTGATAGTCGCGTAGGTAGTTTTGGCGTACTGGCCGCAATATGTATTCTGCTGCTCAAATTCGCGCTGCTGACCAGTGTAAGATTATCCGCGCTTCCTATGGTGCTATTGATAGCGCTACCCTCGGCACGCTGGGCAATGGTCGTGGCGCTGGGCCTTTTTCCCAGCGCGCGTCCAACGGGTTTAGGCGCTGCGTACCACCAGGCGATTACCGGCAGGCGCCTGCTGCTGGCAGGTATCATCTCGTTTGTCATCGTACTCATAGTGGGTCAATTGTTGGGGCTGATCGTCTGGTGGCAGTAAACATCACAGTGCTGCTCCTGGGCTTCTGGATTACTCAGAGCATCGGAGGGCTGACAGGCGACACCTATGGTGCTATCGAGGAAGTGGCGGAGATCATGGCCCTGCTACTGCTGGT